>Ga0307968_1000503_pt1:0-10000 | contig 27851 bp, 31 predicted proteins | sample OrgLakmetagen650_FD_201834 | JGI IMG/M metagenome (GOLD analysis project Ga0307968, IMG submission 201834) | Saline water microbial communities from Organic Lake, Antarctica - #650 | ecosystem: Environmental > Aquatic > Non-marine Saline and Alkaline > Saline | place: Antarctica: Organic...
CATCAGTTTCATGTTTCCTCTAGCTTCTGTGTCTTTTGTTTAGCCAGGTGTAGTTTCAGGCTTTTTCCAAACTTCCGCTGAGATGCCCTTTGAGGCATATATAGTGATGTAACCTTACCTTACCTTATAGCCGATAAATTAAACTTCCCCACATGTGACCCTTGTGGTACTGATGATATTTAAGATGAGCAGCAGCCATGTTCTTTGCCACTGTGTCAATGTGTCAATCCTCACGTGATCTCTCCGCAGAAAACATGCGTCTCTATTTCCCCAAACAGGAGCTCACGATGTGTTCTTAATAACCCACCTTATTACCTTACCTACCTTGCTTATAAGAAGGCTAGAGGTCGCACTTCTTGGCTGAAGGCCTTTTTTTGTAAACCTTGTACGCTGAAAATGGTGCTAGTTTGATTATTTGCTGGCCCTTTGAATTTACACGACAACGATGAGTCTTCTAAGCAGTTCATGTAAAATTTTTCACACAGCAAAGCACAATCAGAAGCAAGGATTTGTTTAATTGAAACAGCTCATTTAACTCTTCACACACAAGTACACAGTCTTAGCCAGGCAAGTGCTGGTTCAGAGTTTATTTGCAGCAGGGATTGCAGCAAAAGAGTGATGAACCAGACCATGTCTGATGTTCCAGACCCTCTCATTGTGCATGTGCTGCTCCTCACACATGAGTATGTATAACAATTTGCCTCCCTCATTCTTGATATCCTCAGTGTGACAGTTCATGTTTATTATGTGCCCAGAACTCACAGATGATTCCCCCTCTTTAATTTATTGCGGTCGGTTGGTCCTGGCAGATGCTTGATTGTTTACTGGTTTAATTCAGTGCTGCAATGTCACAAACAGTGTCGTGCCTTTTTTCCCTTTCCAATTTTTTTTGTAGGTGCTACAAGTCTGGTACAACAACAACAACAACAACAACAACAACAACAACAACAACAACAACAACAACAAAACAATCACAATTTTTTGCATGTTTACATACGCAGCCTAGCAGTCGCACGTTTTGACTGATGGCTTTATCTGCAAACTCTGTAAACTCATCAGAGAGGATCCGGTGTGTTCACTCCCCAAGAAGCATTGGTTTCTTGACATGTATGCAGTGACAACACCCCAAACATGATTGTCGCAATGGTGACATAGCTGCATCGGACAGCAAAATACATTCTCAGGCAGGTTCAAACCAGCAAACCTGGCCTGACTGGCTTTTAAAAACATTTTCCTTAATAACATTAGATGTGCAGCATTTGAACATTATTCCTCTACTTGATTTCAAGTCCTAAACGACCACTGTGTACCACTGTTTCAATAGTATGCCTAACGAGTACTGACTGCGGGTCAACTCCAGGTAACCCGGTGACATAGCGATACAGGAAAAGACTGAGAGGCATTTCATTGTCTGCAGCTTGCGCTCTTTTGACCTGTGTGCGTAACATAAAACACTCTTGTTTAAAAAATGGCAATAAGTTGTGCCTAGGTATATAGCTGCCAATGCCTAACGTATTGTATTAGACGCACGGAAAGACAACATCCGAGAAAAGGTCAAAGAAGTCAGCGATGGGAAACAGTGATGGACGAAAGTTAACACAGAACCAAAATTGTTTAGTCCTGTAAATCCAAGTCCTCTCAATCTTTCTTTACAATGCCACACATACTGCATCTCTTCCCCTGGAGGAACTGTTCTCACACACCTTCAACATTCGAGGAGGCCTTGCTGGCAGCTCAATTTGCTGATGTGGTCTGTCTGTTGCTGAAGGTGACGCGAAGAAAGGCCTGAAAAACAGTGAAAGAAGGATTACAGAAGTTAGCTCTCGGCCCAGTCCTTTGGCACAACAAAACAATTTAAACACTAGAAACAGATGCAGTACACATGCACCTACGTATGTACATGCAGGCTTCCCTCCCATCCTGCCTCTCCCAGTTTCACAGAAATAGCTCACCAAGTCCACGGCACCCTCTTTTACAACCGGAGCCTCAAACATCGACACACAAGCTTACCCTTTACTGACGGCATCAGCAGTAGTGGTGTTGGTGGTGCTGGTTTCACTAATGCTGTCGCCAACTCTGCTGCTTCTGCTTGGGTGGGTGGATTGGTAGAAAGGGCGGGCGAGCGGGCTCAGGTCCGAGGGTGGGTTAAGGGCAGCAGCAGCAGCAGCAGCAGCAGTTGTCGTAGTAGCAGGTATGACACGTGAAGGGGGATTTGTTGGTGATGTGGACGAGCAAGCGGGGCTTGTGCACAAGTGCGAGGACAAGGTATTGGGTGTATATGAGGGTAGGATGTAGGAGGAAGGGTTGCAGGAGGCTTGGGAGGAAGAAGACGTCGGGGCAGTGAGGTTGCTATCCGAGTGTTGCAAAATTTCTGCTCTGGAGGTGCCTTGCTGCTGCTGTCCTGCTACTGCAGAGGGTCCTGTTGCAGCAGGAGTTGCAGCTGCGGATGCTGGTAGGGTTGGGAATGCTGCTGTTCCTGGAAATCTGCCTATTGACCTGTGGGCTGAGACTGCTGACTGACCCTGCCTCGGTGAACTGCTATCTGCTAAGCCATTGCCACTGCCTGCGCATGATGCGTGTGGAATGGCGTTGCAAAAGAGGCGCTGGGCCTCGTTGCTCTGCATTACACAAGCTGCTGGTGGGAGGGATGGCTGCAGGGTTGGCTGCTGCTGGAGCTGGAGCTGCTGCTGGGGCTGTTGCTGCTGCGGCATCTCCTGAACCCGCAGTTGATGCTGCACCATTTGCTGCTGTGACGATTGCTGTTGCAGAGCTTGCCGTGAGGTCAGTTGCTGCTGCTGAGGTTGCTGTTGTGGCTGCTCTTGAGGCTGAGGTGCACCTGTCGTATGAATTTCCTGCTGCTGTATAGCCTCCGTGCCAAGCTGCCTCAGAACTCTCTCACGTACGCGCTGCCTCTCTTGAGCCGGTACAGATTGATAGGCGGCTGAAAACGGCGTCCTACGCCTGCTGCGCACGCGCACGCCTCGTTGTTGTTGAGTCCGTGGCCGGCTCGTGCCTCCCCCTGCAAGGCTTTCCAGCTGCATGATGAGAAAGGCATATCAAATTGGTAGTACGGCTAGGACATACGCAGAGGGCACCTGCCATTGTCGTGTGTTCTGCATGAAGAGAAACATGAATTAAACTGGTAGTAAGGTTTTAACCATACGCAGATGGCACATGCATGGGTGGAAGTGCCGTGTGCTGTTTGTGAGTATGGGTGTTTGTATCTGATGAGCGTGAGGGTGTGTGAAGCAACACACACATTGAATGTGCATTCATACGTGTAACAAGTGTACTTTTCTACCACATCCACTAGTGGCCATGTTTTCGATAAATCACAGCGCACGCATGAGCTGTAAAACCAAAAACCTTATCATTTAGCCGAGGGTGTCTGTTGCTTACCACAAGCGCCTGGTCATTGACCAGCACAACCGCTGCTTTACTACACGTAATTTTGGCTAGCCTGTCTGCGCTTCAAAGCAGTGCAAAAAATGAAAACGATCATCCTCTTTGTAATCCGGGTGCTGCTTAACCAAAAAATCTTTAAGGGCCTTGCAACGCTTTCCCCCTTTATACACCTGCCTGGTTCTGCTGGGCTTTTGCCTGCTTGAGCACAAAGACCTGAAATACCAAATCAAAAAGTGATGTTTTTGCGCTACAGCACCAGGTAGACAATAAGGCACTCTCTGCTCCAATGAACACGTGATGATGCAGGCAAACGTGCACATCCTAGTTCACACTCACACTTACACCCAACCACACCCACCCACACATGGTCTGGCAAAAAAGCAGGCATGCAAATGTATATACACCGCAACACTTGTGTACGTATATATACACTTGTGTGCGTATATATACACCGCAACACTTGTGTGCATAGCCAGTCAAACCGAGGAAACGGGGCACCTTGCCGCCTTTTGAAGAGCGCCCCCGCACTACATTACAAGGCACATTCACATGTGTACGCAAAGATATGCACACACAAGCACACAGGTAGGGCCGTGTCTATGGGAAGCCACAGGATACACACTCCTCAATCACCACAGGGGTACAGTGCATGGGCAACATTGTCACATTGCTGTGCCTCCAATCTGCGATCCCAAGCAAAAGGTGACGTTGCAGCTCATTACAACTACGCACACGCAAATACGCCTCTCTCAGAACATCAATTTTTGGGGTGTGGCAACTGCGCCATGCAAGCACAAGCCCACTCCCACTCCCACCAATTTCACAGTTCTGTTCTGAACCACATTACCGTACAGTAAGCAAAGAGGGGGAAGGGAAGGACGAAACACCAGTCTATTTGTAAAATACCAAAAAACACCCTAGTAACCATTGGCCAGAAACTCAGACCACACAATAACGTACGCCCATCTGCGCCCAAAGCGCGGCCTGCCTTTATCTTACCCCTTAGCTCAAGCAAGCTCAAGCAAGAGGGCAGCCCCTTAGCTCAAGCAAGAGGGCAGCAGCTCACACACAAGAGCACAGGCAAACCGACCTTTTTCCTTTCAAGCACCCTAAACAAAACTTGTAGCTCTGCCTTAATGCGCACGCACCTCAGCAAGCACGGATTGAGGAAGACCACTGGGAAGGAAAACCGCATCCCGCCTCCGTAGATGATAATGCATGTTGCAGCTGTCGCTCTCTCCTCCCTCCCTCCCACCCTCCACGCTTCCCTCGCTGCTCTCCCTCACGCTCTCATTCACGATATTGCGAGTGCTGATGTCAACCATGTGAGCATCATTGAAGCTGCCACTGCTGCAGCTCTCATAACACGGCTCACCCTCCACACCAATGCGATTGGCAGAGACCCTGTGGCTGCTGCTTGCGCTCGTGAGTGATAAGGGTTCTTCGTTCTCAGACAACGTATTAGCTGCGCTGCTGCGTAGTCAAAAAGAGGTTAAAAGTATGAAAATGATGTCAAGTTGAAGTGGATGATGTCTGTCACTGTTGATAACCTCTAACCATCTGTATGCATGTGCTATGTGATTGTGTGTGTGTGTTTACCTATATTTGTGTGTGCACGCTTGTGTGAGCGTGTACGTATGCGTGTGCGTGTGTATGGGCGTGTGTGTGTGCGTGTGTGCATGTGTGTGTGCGCGTGTGTGCGCATGCATGTGGCACAAGCATAGGAAACACACCTGCAGTCTTGCAAAGAGGGAGGGCCGCTGCTGCACCTGCTGCTGCCCACAGGAGAATGTGGGTCCTCATAAACTGAATCGTCACTAAGCAAGGAGGTATGGTTGTCGCTACAGCAGCTGTTGCTTGCACTTTCTAAAGGTGGAGGGCTCAAGCAGCAGCTGCTATTGCCGCTATTCCTTCTGTTGATCCTGCTATGTCTGTTGCTATTGCTGACGCTGGCTGTGGTGATGGTGGTAGCGTCTACGATATGAGAGTTGCTGCTGCTGCTGCCGTTGCGGAGAGGGTAAGGTTGTTGGAGCGAGGTGCACAGATGAGGGGCGTGATGCTGGACGGTAGGACTTGGGTTGGAGGAACAGTGCTGCTGGTTGGCTGGGCTTGGGCTTGTAGTGTGGCTGGGGTAAGGACGGTGTGCGTGGTGCTGGCTGGGCTGCAAGGAACTGGGACCAAACCTTGTGGCCCAAGAAGGCACTTCTAGGCTCTCAGGATCAGGAACCTGTGTGTGTGTGTCTGTACATGTGAGTATGCGTACGTGTATGCGTACATGCGTGTATGTGTACATGTGTGTGTACACGCGTGTGTGTATGTATATGTGTATGTGTAATGTGTATGCGTATGTGTGTATGTGTGTGTACGGAGAGAGAGAAAGAGAAAGAGAGAAAGAGAGAGAGAGAGAGGTCAAGACAGTTTGTGGCGCCATTGGCTGTGAACAACTGAGCTAGTGCGTTTTATAAGGGCCAAGCGTTTGGAGCCAACAGCCTGCAGAAACAGGTTGGGGTGTGTTAGCTACGTTTTCATTGGGAAAATTGGGCCTATGTGGCACCAGGCCTAATATTAAGCTACAGTTTCTAGCATCTGGCCTCAGAGAATTTTACTGCATCACAGGAGGAAATTGGCCATTCCACTTACCATCTCATCCAACCACGGAGGACCCTGCGTCGGTTCCACCTCCCTCTCACCCCAACCCCCAACCCCACGCCCATTTCTTTGTCGCGCACCCCCCCTTGCAGTTTGCGGTCTCTGCATTGTGTCCATTCCACGAACGCTGCCTCTACCCATCCCCCCTCCAGCCGCCCCCCCCCTGCCCCCTGCTGCAGCAAACACGCCAGCTAAGGACCCAAACATTGTGTTGCCCCTTCCCCTCCCTGCGAAAGACCTGTGCAATGTGCATGTGGTTATGTGCATGCTTGCCTGTATAAAGCCCAGGATGCGTTTGCTCCTACGTTTATGTGTGTGTATATATGTGTGTCAGTGTGACTGTGTATGCACACGCACGTATGCCTGACTTTCTGTGCGTGAGTGCACACTTCGTAATTGAGTGGGTGCGCATTTGCATGAGTGTGGGCGTGCATGCCTAAGAACCGTGCATTCTTTGCAGATCCCCACCCTTTCACCTCACCTTCCATGCAAAAACAGCCGCCGGTCACCTGAAACCAAGAAACAGAGGCAGGGGCTGGATTAACCAAGCTAATGCAGCACTTTACAGCAATTTTCATAGGTAGGTATAGTTGCCTGCACAAAATTCTGTGCAACTAACGCACTGTGCCGAGCACCATTGTATCTCCTTTGCAACATCAGTATAACATGTGATGGGTGTGGTCTAGGTGCACGTTCTACGCTGCATATAAGTCGGCAGATAAGTCGGCAAGCCACGAAGGGTAAAAGCACAGAATGTGGGGACGTGACAACAAGTGCACAGTCCGACGGACATGACAAAGGCAAAAGAACGTGCTTACCATCATCAAAAACATCTGTGGCGTGCGGGGGGGGGCCAGTGCTGATCACAACTCCTAACCCCCCCAGTCCTCCGAATAAGGGCACCAAGCCGCCGCCCACCTACGTACGTACGTGCAAGCGTGCATGCGTGCGTGAATCTTGTGTGAAATCCTCTGCATTCATCGTCCGTTGCCAAAACGCTGAAAGAGGAAATTGCAGTCCCACATACTCAGAGATTACAAAAGTGCTGATCTTATACCCCTGAAACATATACGCTACAAAGCATGTGTGCATGCATACATAGCTGGGCAGCAGAAAAAGCACAGCTGGTTTCTTGTAGTTCACAACAAAAGGCCCAAACCATCCGTCCATTGATCCCTAAGTAACCGTAAACAAATGTATGGTCCGTTCATTCATTAACACCAAATTTATAATGAAATTAATTATTTTTAGTCAGAAATATTTACCGTCCGTTCATTGATCCCTCAGTAACCGTAAACAAATACCAGATGCCCACCTGCATGGGTAAGGGGAAAAGCCCCCCCATGCCATCTCTGCCTCCGTTCCTTCTGCAGTAATGAATGGAACAGTGAAAGTCTGCGCTGGTAAAGACAGGCACGGGCAAGACAAGGGTTGTGACCGTTTGGGCCTGCTGTAAGACAGTGGGTCAGTAAGATTCTTGTGTCAGTCTCAGTGGATCAGCGTGTGCATTGAAGGATTACCCCAGATTAGGATTAGCAATTGCCCCCTCTCTTTTGCGGCAATTGTGAGCAATGCAGCAGGCTAAATTCATAGTTTCAAATTGTGTGTGTGTGTGCGCATGCGGCCTATGTCATAAGGAGCTGCTGCTCACATGTCCACATAGCATGCTGCAAAATAATTTTGGTGTGGTCTCTTTGTGTGTGTGATTATGTGTAGGGTTGGCAAGGAACATATAAGCATAAGTAGGGTGCGAGGCGCCCCCATAATATGATTGTTATATATTAGGCTCCGCATGATATTATGTTCTCTGCATAATATTATATTTTCCGCATAATATTATACTTTTGAATGGCGCTCAGCGTGCTGCAGACGCCTGCTTAACAAATGATGGGGAAATCAATTGGGATAGAACGGGGCCCAGATGGCAAGTATCGATAGAAGCTCCTGGGGACCTGCTACACCCTGCTGGAGCTCAAGTCGCAGCTGGAGACCAGAAGCAGAAAGACCATTGCAGGCTATGATACAGTCACCACCGACTAGGAACATCAGCCTTGTGTCCTGAAGTGCCAGCGTTGCAACCACCTCATTAGCCCTTCCAACTCATCCCAGTCAATCAAGCAACATGATGGGTGGTGCATGGGCCCTGCTCAGCCTCAAGAGGATCTGACGGAGGAGGAGGACCCTGATGAGGGAGCAGGTGGGCCCCCCAAAAGCGCAAGGCACGACAGCTCCCTGTTGTCCCTACATTCCAACATCCAAGCAGCAGCAGGACTGCACATGGAGCTCATGCGCTTTGTCATTGATGCTGAGATCCCATTCAAGAAGCTGGACAACCCCCAAAGGGCCAGCAGGGGTCACATCAGCCGTCTTGCTTTTTAGCTTGTTTGGCAGCCTTAGACAATAACCCAGCAACTCCAGTTTATTTAAAACAACTCAAAACGGACCCAACAACGGATCCGTTCTTTGTGTAAACTGCTGGCTTTCCCTTCCTCATTTGACAAGGTTCTTCTCAATTAACCCGTGCAGGGTTCTCACCAATCAACTCCTTGGGTCCCAAAAACCCAGAGCGCACAGTCTGGGATAAATTCTTGGATTTTCTTAGTATACCGTAGGTTCACGATCACTTCGAAAATCAAATAATTACTTGGCCAAAAAAACCAAAATTGTTATTACCATTAATATTATATAGAATAGGTACCGGTAATTCTCAGAGCCTTTTCCAAACTGAATTTGAAGTGAATAATTCATTTATTTTAGTGGTTTTGAGGGCACTTTTAAGAATGGCCTCCCAATGTGCCAGTGTAAACCTTTGGCCCTGTTCTTGAAGCCCCATTCCCCTGCCGAGGGGCTAGCTGCTCAGAGGCCATGAGAAGCTGCTGAGAGAGAGGCAGCTCAGGAGCTGGCAGAAGCAAGAGGCCTGCAAGGGGCGAGGCTGTGATGAAGAGGCCCGTGAAGCGTCCATGCATGCTGCTTCAAGAACAAGCCTCCTCCTCTCATAGGCCCTTCCTTTGGGGCATACACACAGAGTTAGTGAAGATGGCAAGTGGGTAAGAGAGTGTTGCTTCTCTGATTGAGGGAAGCACACGTGCAAGCACTCACAGCTGTCGTTCTCCCCATGCAGCGAATGGGCAGTCTGCCCATCAGCCTGAGCAGCAGCAGCAGCAGCAGCAGCAGCAGCCAACAGTGGGGGGCTTTCGAATTCACAAATTAATCCCGACAGGGCCTGCCCGAACTGGATTTGAACTCAAAAATCAATCCCCAGACCCCCTCACAAACTAAAATCGAAATTTTAGTTATTTTTGATTTGGTTTCACAAAATAATCGTGAACCTACGGTATTTAATATTATACAATGATGTTATCATATGATATGGGGAAAATATCATAATATGCCTTGCACCATATAAGCATATACACGGTGTATGATGTTTACATAGGTATCAGAGGCTGTAGTCATCATAAATTACACATCCGGAATCCCGACGTTGAAAGCTATTGATTGGTACATAAAAGAGTCGATTCTGAAGGGTTGGTTGGTGGGTGGTCATTTGGGGGGGCTCAGAAGTTTCTGGGGGGGTCTCCATAATTTTTCTGGGCCACTTCCAGCAAATAATCATGCATTTTTGGAATTCTCAGCTTGAGCCCGTTCAATTGGCACCTTTGTTGGGTGATTTGATATAAAGGGGGGGTCTGGGTGCCTGGTCACAGAATTGCATGGGATGCCCCCAAGTAGGCCGCAGGAGTGTGTTCAGGCAAATTACCAGCAACTGATTCCAAACTTGCAGTTCACGTATCGCATTATACAAAAGTTGCATGAATGAAGCAAAACAGTTCTATGGCAAAGGCTTTGGTTGGATTTGTGCGCTAATCAGGTGGTTAATGCAAGAGCGTGCGCATATCAATTTTTGCCCTATAACTCCTCAGGTATTAATTTACTTGGCAAGAAA
>Ga0307968_1000503_pt1:15000-27851 | contig 27851 bp, 31 predicted proteins | sample OrgLakmetagen650_FD_201834 | JGI IMG/M metagenome (GOLD analysis project Ga0307968, IMG submission 201834) | Saline water microbial communities from Organic Lake, Antarctica - #650 | ecosystem: Environmental > Aquatic > Non-marine Saline and Alkaline > Saline | place: Antarctica...
GCAATCTTTAGCAGCTCTGATCGTTTTTTTCGCACAGGAAGGGGACGCCTGTTTGAATGTGTGGTGACTCATTTCATTAAATAAATAGGAGTTTTGTGCGGGTTGTGCTTTTCTACAGTCATTCGTTGCCAAAGTTTTCAGAGTCATCCATTTGCTTTACACACAGGTGCGTGTGCTGCTGCACACTGGCGTGGTCAAGTACCTTGAGTTTAAGGCTGTGGATGGCTCTTATGTGCTCAGCAAGGGCAAGATCCACAAGGTATGACTGTGCACATACAAAGTGAGGACTGAGCTACAAGAAACAGGCGCAGGGAAGCCCTGGCAGGCCCTGGCAGGGTAAGAGGAAGGGACAGGTGTGGAGGCAACAGAGTCCTCTCCCTCAAATCAGGATAAGTTACACTTTAGTACTGGATACTTCACAGGTCCTCTTCTCAATGTGAGTAAGGTTGGCCAGGACCGTATATGGGATTTCTGTATACGTATACCGTAGGTTCACACTCACATAGTGACACCAAATTCTAAAAATTAATAAAATTACTGATTTTTGTTTGTAAAGGGGTCTGGGGTTTCGAAATCAAAGGGACTTCGTGAGGGTCCTGTCTGGAACTAATTTGTGAATTCAAGAGCCCTCCGGTGCTGGCTGCAGCTGCCTGTGTAGTGCTGCTGCTGCTGGGCAGACTGACCATTGGCTGCATGGGGAGAACGACTTGTCTGTGAGTGCTTGCATGTGTGCTTCCCTAAATCAGAGAAGCAACCCTCTCTCACCCACTTGCCATCTTCACCAATTCTGCGTGGATGCCCCAGAGGGCCTGAAGGGGTTGTGAGAGGAGAAGCAGGCAGGGGAGGAGGAGCCGTAGGCATGGACGCCCCACGGGCCTCATCGCAGCCTCGCCCCTTGCCTATGCCTCTTGCTTCCTCTGCCAGCTCCCTGAGCTGCCTCTCCCTCTGCAGCTTCTCACGGTCTCTCTGCTGAGCAGCCAGCCCCTCAGCAGGGGATGGGGCATTGAGAACAGGGCCAGGGGGTTCACACTGGCACGCTGGGAGCTCGTTTTTAAAACCACCCTCTAAATTAATTTATCACTCGAATTTATTTCGGAGGGGGTAAAAAATATTTCGTTTATTGGCCAAATTAATTGTTAATATCTGAAGTGATCTGGACGCACGATACACTAATCGTATTTTACACGTGTTATACAGTACCTTTAGAATTGGGTTGTATTACACGTTCTTGGGCCCTTTTCAAAATTCGCCTTTCCTGCCTCTCCTGCACCCCCCAAAGCCCCTCGCTGGGCCAACACAACTTTGCTACAGCACACATTTAACATTTCTAATTAAAAGCTTTGGTTCTGTTCATCGCTGAATACTGAAATGAAAAGTGCTGCAGAAATGGCTGGAAATCTGGCTGTAATTGCTCCCCCACAGTACTTGCACTCCAACTTAAAGCTCTGCCCCTTCTGTCCCTTAATAACATCATGGTCCCACTATGGGCCCCTAGAAGGAGGCATTTAATGTACGTGAAGGGAGGGCGCCCCTGGGGGTTGGTGGTGGTGGTTGGTGTAGGCCCGAAAAAAGCAAAACGTAAGGAACGTATTATACGCGTATCGTACTTAACACGTATTTTATTGTACTAAACGTTTCTCAGGAGCGTATGACCCAACCCTGGTATAAATATATATACATATAGATAGATATAGATATATGTAGATATATGTATATACCGTATACGGTATAAAACCGTAAACCGTAGAAATTAAAGCAATATCAGTTGTAAATATACCTTTTATGGTTCTGCCAACTTTAAACATGAGGGCTGAAGCAGAACAGGACTGAGGAAGGCCTGGCAGGATTTTAGGCTCTGGATTTGTGCTTACGTAATGGTCTGACACTACTACTAAGTGGCCGGGTTAAGAACCAAAGTTGTGCTGAAGACTGCAGATTACTCTGCACAAGTACTCAAGTGCTCGGAGGCGAGTGCAACCAAATGTTAGTTTAAACTGTCTTGAAACAGCTTGCGCTGTGGGAACCTTTTTTTTTACGCTGGGTCTTTAGTCAGCGTGTAGGTTTTGTTTTTCCCTCTTGCTGCTTCTGTGCATCTTGTCTCCAGTTTCTTTCTCTCTTAGCAGGTGGGGGTGTCAACGGCCCAGCTGTCCTTTTTAGTTTCCAGGAGGGCTCAAATTTTATCCAGTTCAGTAATTCTCAGGTTTTTCATGTGGCTTGCCCAGTCTGACAGAGTTTTTTTAGGCAACGTGCTTTTTTTGGCAGTGTTTTTGGCCAGTTTAGTTTAATTCTCCCCCTCCACAGTTGATGTTTGTACCGCACGTACACCAAATACACACCTATGGACAAGTTCATACTGCACATGCCACTTTCAGGTGCCTGCTTCAGATATGGAGGCCTTGAAGTCACCCTTGATGGGGCTGTTTGAAAAGCGGCGGGCGCGCAACTTCTTCTTGTAGGTCTTCTTTCCTGATGACGTGCATTTTGCATTTCATGTGTTTGTATCTATGCATGTGTATCACGTTGACATGTGTGTGTCAGTGATATTTGGCCTGTGCACTTACGCCGTAAAGTTGGATTTTGGACCGTAATTACGGTATCGACCGTAATTGCCCTATACAGTATGGTCCAAATTACGGGCAGCAAAAGTTACGGTCCTCCAAATTCGTAAGTACGCCGTAATTTATGAAATTACGGTACGTACAGTATAAAGCGTACCATACCGTACACAGTGCACAGGCCTGCATGAGATCAAGTTCGAAGTGTAGACGAAGAGCACGAAAATTAAGGGTGTCGTGCTGCAACAAACTCTTACAAATCGCCGCATGGTCTACTTAATTATTCTATGCTTGACATTTTCCAAATTATCACGCCAAAACGTGAAAACACACAAAAGCCCTACTGTCGATTTCTGGGCCCTTCCTTCTATCACTTCACCCTCTTCTAGCCTTGCCAGAAGTGTGCTCATATCAACACCAATGGCTCTAAGATGTAAACAGAGACAGCGCACCAGCAGTTCAAAAAGCATTCATAAAAAGCATAGGAAGGTCTGTGAGACTCTGGGCCTGAGAATAAACGGGCTCAGAAGGAAACAAAGGCAGTCAAATCTGGTTTCGTAGACTCTCCTCATCCACTCCTGTCCAGGTATGTGCAAGACTACGAGCCTGAGGACATAAAGACGCACAAGGGTCTGGATCTGTACCGCATGACCATGGCTGACCTGTACAAGGTAGGGAGCTCTTTCTGCATCACTGAATTGAATGAAGCTACCTGAAGAAAAAAATTTGCATTACTGCTTTGAAAGAAACCAGAATTAGTCCTACGTTTTGTGCTAGATTTCTATTTTTAGGCTGGATATGGAGATCACACTTTTGGCCTGAGGGCACAGATGACTGTCCTTATGAACGGCCCACCCCTTAGCAAGCCAAACAGTCCCACCTAACTTTGTGTCACCATATCTCTGTAACCCCTGCACCGTTTTGAGACCTGAGACATGCGTTGGATAGCTGGTTTTTGCTCCTTCAGCAAGTGCTTGGCGGTTGGGTAGAGGTGTAGAGACTGGGGAGATATTTGGCGCCGTCCCTGGACCCCGCTCTGCTTGACGTTGAGGGCTTTAAGCACCAGCTTGTCCCGTGCTCATCAAGCTGCAGTTTGCTGACCTAGCCTTTAGAACACCCTTACCTCCAGGTATCAGGGCAATTCGCGTTCATTGCCCCCCTTGTGTATCTGTTGAAAAAACTATCTGGATCTGGCCAGTGTTATGGTCATACGTCATACGGTATTTGTGCCAAGTCATCGGCAGAGAATTTTGAAAACACGGTCAACCATGCTAGTCTTGATGAATACCCAATCCGCTCTCTTTGAAAAAAGTACCTTGCACTCAAAAGTAGACCCGTCGTTAAAGGCTGTCCCCATGTAGTGGTGTTTACCCCCCAAACTGACTTTAACCAAATTGGATGGAAATTTGGAAATGTGTGCACTTGCATCTAAGATAAGGGGCTACAAACTCGGAATCCTGAAATTGACCCAGGGGGTGGGCAGGGAGCCCCTAAACTTTCAGATCACTCTCAGATCACACATTTCTCACACTTCCAGGCCACAACCTTCATGGATTTTGTGAAATTTGCTTTGTTGGAAGCACATACTTTCAGCTACCTGTGAGTATGCTGTATGTATGAATTGACAGCCAGACTGGCTCACAATGCCCAAGAATGTTGAGTTGTTTGCTGTATTGCACTAGAAACGGTCATCACAGCCACACAAAGACCCAACCCAAGAATCAGTGTACTCATTGCATGATAATGAATAAGCTGATGCAAATTGAGGTGGAGAAATGTATGCTTTCATGAACAGCTTTTTGTCATGCGTCACTGTATCTGTCATGACGTAAGATTTATTGCAGTAGTGATCACTAGGGGCGACCTAGCTGAGGGGATGACTGAGAGGATGGCTGGGAAGATGGAAGGTGGTGTGGAAAGGCAGCGTTTGGGTCTGTCTCAGGCTGTAGTGCTGCTGATTCAGTTGCTGCCGCTGCTTTAGCTTCACAGATCATGGCACGCCTGCGCGCACAAGCTATGCATGCCCACTGGCCGTGATGGCGGCTGGCTGGGTCGTGAAATACAGGATGCAGGGGGGCTGCTCCCAGTTCCAACTTGCCGGCTGTGTAGCTGGTGCTGCTGCTGCTGCCTTCAGCCGCCGCCGGCCGCTCCTCGACTGTTTGCCATACAGCAGACGGCTTGCGCCCCTCCAGAGGCCTCTTGCAACCTCCCAGGCAGCAGCAAGCCAGCTGCTCCCGCTGATCCTTGGGGATGTGTGCATGCTCAGAATAGAGCAGGGGGTGCTGAAATCTCGGCATCTGTGGGACAAAGGTCATGTGGGACACAGATTGATGAGGTAAGTGCGAATGATGAAAGATGAAAGATGGAGGAGCCTGTCAAAGTCATGCGGCGCAGAGGCTGCTTAAAACCCTAATTACAGCACAACAACCTGAAATGCCCTCCACGCACTGCGCGCCACCGCTTCCAATCCTCAGCAGCCGTCAACGCACTCTGCCACGCAGGACCTGCAAGGTTTGAGGCAGTGCATGGTCAGTTACGCAGCGTTTTGTGTCATATAGGCCAACAAAGTGTGCCAAACTGACCCCCTAGCTTCTAATGCACGACTTTGCACCTACTTCAAGCATGATTTGCATGCTGGAACGCGAGGAGCAGGTCATTTCAGGTGTGCGTGCCAGTGATTTTTTTAAAGGATTTAGGAAAACCTTGGTATCATGTCTCCTCAAAATCTGGCAATTTGAGAAAGTGGGTTCTCATGTTGATTTAATCTTGCTGTCCCAGCCTGCCATATGGTGAATGGTGTAGGTAAGTGATTTATAAGGTTCAAAAGTATTGCACAACTCAATAAGGTTGGTCTGGAATTGTAAGGGAGAAACTGTCTCCAAAACTGTCCTTCTAACTGGGTCCTTTGTCTAGACAAGTCCATGACGTTTCTTTGCGCCGAACCACTCCAAAATGGGTATAGAATATCCTTTAAGCCAACGGTAGAGTTTCTAAACCCTCATGCACATTGGACTCAATGTTCTGCTTCTTGCACTGGAAAGTGGGCAGATGCTGCAGTGAACTTGGATCCAGTATTTCGGTCCACCCCCCCATCACTCAGCCAGTCCTTGCGCTGGGGCTGTCTCACAGGGGCTGGATGCTCAAGCCCTTAAGCTTGGAACTTGTTTGTGGGCCCACAGGCCCCTTAGAACTCTCCATCAATTTTCCCCTGGCAGCTTGGGCTTTATTGATGGGGTTTATCGCTCATATTAACATCTTGATTAATTTTCTGGAAATTTTTGTGGTGCGTGAGGGCCGTCAAAAGCCCTCTAACCACAGAATCGCTTGACACAGGGGCTCATCAGCACCCCCATAATCTTGGTTTCATGTCAATGTCAAAAGTCGGAAATCCATCTTTACATGTCGATCGACATGGTATGTCGCCAAAAAAAAACACTGGTGTGTGCGCGCATCTGTTTCCCTTCACCACGAAAACCTTTTTAAGCATGCAGCATTGCAACAATTCTTTGTAGGATGACATGCTGCATACCTTCATGCAGGTCTGGGACAGGGTGGGGCCACCCTCGTTGCTGCTGCAGGTCCTGGGTGGTGCGGATGTGCCTCTCCAGCTGTTGTGCAATCTGCTGCTGCTGCTCCTCACAATCGCGGGCTCAAACTCATCAGAAACACTGGAAAATATCAAAGGACATGCTCACCACAAAACTGGCGAGTATGTACACCGCCGAGGAGGGTTACACCGCCCAACGTCAAATTTCGCAAACTCGACGGCTAGTGACGGGAGCTCACAAAACCGGTGCAGAGTGACTCCATTAATTTTGTATAGTCCTTTTGCCCACTTGGGTTTGCTTGCCTGCGTGTTTTGGGAGGGGGTCCCACCTCCCCTGTATCTCCCCAACCACTGCACCATCCGGGATTCTGAGACCAGTTCCGTCACGCATTTTGCACTGAGAATACACATATCTGGTCAAATTTGAGTTCTGAGCAACTTGGTTTGGGGGTGAACACCACTGCCGTAAAAAACATCAGCTTAAGCCAGACAGTCCCACTTAACTTTGCGTCACCATACCTCTGTATTCCCTGCATTTTTTTGAGACCTGAGACATGCGTTGGATAGCTGGTTTTTGGCTCCTTCAGCTAGTGCTTGGCAGTTGGGGAGAGGTGTAGAGACTGGGGGAGATATTTGGCACGAAATAACATTACCCGGGACTCCCGTTTCACTACCTGTGTGCCAATCTACAACCTTTCAGTCCCCAAAAATCAAGCATACTAACCCGCATCTTTGATGTAAATTTGGGGACGGGAGCAGCTGTGGTCGCGAGTGCAGCACAGCGTAGTACCTAGAAAAAAACACACCGTCTTTCACACAGTCCATCGATTGACCTCATTCAAATTTCTTTTGACGCACATCAATTCTCTGCACCTCAGAGAGCAAAAAACAGGCTGAAACTTGAAGCAGGTATGGACCGATTTTCTGTCATTTCCTCCTGTCCCTTGTGTGAGTGCCTCCACTCGCCGGCAATTCCAGTAACCCTGCCCCAAATTCGACATTACTGCATCGTCATATAACATTAATAATGCTTATATCATAAGCAGAGGTCGATCGGTGCAAATTCATAAATGCACCTTTTCCCTGCCAAGGTGGGTGCAAAATACAAATCGGGCCCCACGCAGCCCTTTAGAATGCCAAATTGACAGCAAATGTCAATGGTATAGATATAAGATCAAGCATCTTGCATTCAGATGAGGTATAGGGGGCTTTGAAATGGGTGAACGCAGGTGAGACGGGTTGGGGGGGTCCGTTCATGGGGACAGCCAGATATGTTTGCATTAGTGCCCAAACACAGGAGAAGTTTCATCAAATAGTAAAGGCCTGAGCACATGAAAGTTGTAATCTGGTACTAATGGTGAGACTTGGGAGACGACAAGGCCTGGCTTTGAGTGTTGTCAGCGCGTGTTCGTGAGCTGTGAAATGCTTAAACTGCTTTACTTCAGCAAGTGCGCCTCCCCTTGCTGCAGACTGCAGGCTCTGCAACAAGGGGAAACAAAGCCGTCAAGACAAAACACCACCATCACATGGGTTGTTCCACCCTACCAAGAGATGTTCCAGCTCGTGCTCGCAAATCGTGCTTGCACTCCTCAGCATGACTGCAACTCAATTCTTTCTGTGTATGCCTGTACTTGCAGTACTACGACCTCAGCCAAGATACCACCGACTTTGTGGGCCACTCCATTGCTCTTCATCGCGATGACTCTTACCTAAGCCAGGTGTGGGCGTGTGGGTGTGGGTGTGTGAGTGGATGCGTGTCTATTTTTGCACGTTTCGAGATGGTTGCATCAGTTCTATTTTTGCTTCTTTAGGACAATATTACACATCCTGCCTCGTTTTCTTGCCAGCTCCTCACGACCTTGCAAGTAAGCACTACAGATTGTGGCCTAAACTGGTGTATGCTCTTTGTTTTGCTGCCCTTTCACAGCCTGCTATCTTCACAGTGACCAAGATGAAGCTGTATCATGAGTCTCTGTTCCGTTACGAGGGCCTCACATCCCCCTACCTGTATCCACGCTATGGCCTTGGAGAGCTGCCTCAGGTATGTCTGTGTGCGTATGTGTGTGCGTGTTAGCATTTGTGCATGCTTTCGTTCACTTGTGCTACTTGGCAAATAATTTACCAGCTTTTTTGTGCAAGTGTGTGCGTCTATTTTGCCAATACATGTCTGCGCGCTCTTTGTGCTTTTTCTTTAATCCAATGCAAACGCAGTCAGACACAATTGCACGCTCTCAGCACGTGTTCACAAGCACAACACCTACACACAACACCTAACTACGTGCGCTGGTAAATTCTGTGTGCAGGCCTTTGCTCGCCTCAGTGCTGTATTTGGAGGCACGTACATGCTGAGTAAGCCAGAGGCTAAGGTGCGCTGTGCAGTGCTCTTGTATCTGTGGAATGGTTTCTTTTATGGGACTGCACAGTAATCTTGAGTGTTGATGCTGCTGTGTAAGTGCCCTTCTTGCCGTGAGGTGCTCCTTTCTTGTACATAAAATGGCTCCCGTGTATTATGTTAAATAGTACCCTCTAATATTGGCAGAGATTGCAGGTGGGAATTACTGTACGGGCAAGTAGCGCGTTTGTAAGGTAGCTTGCGTGGACTAACAAGTGGAAACCAGCAAAGTGCTCTGCTCTGTGAGCTCTACTTGACCACGTTTCAGTCTGTTACGGCCCTAACAACACTCATGAGAGCAGCTCTGTGGTGTATATGTGAGCTCTTCAGCTGCCACTACAATGTCCTCTAAATTCCTCTGCAGTGCGCCAGCACTGACCAGCTCTTTGTTGGGATGCTCCTCTGCATTCAGCAAGTCATTGCCCACGTGTTGATCAGTTGACGGGAACCAACGGCTCCTAACCACACGCGCCTCTGAAGGTTGTCTACAATGAGAGCGGAGTAGCTGAGGGCGTGAACGCTAAGGACGAGTCTGGCAATGAGGTCACCGCCAAAGCCAAGATGGTTGTCGGGTCAGCAGAGTACTTTCCAGAGAAAGTGCGCAACGTGGGCAAGGTCGTGCGTGCTATTGCCTTTCTGGTGAGTGCGTTAGAAATAACCCTTGGATTATCGTTGTTTTTGTTGTTTTCAGGGTTTGAGGAGCGCAACTAGCTCGATATAAAACCAAGCGTGAAGCTTGCTCGTTTCAAGGCGCAATATAATCAGTTGCTTGCTGCCTAAAGAAGTAAGATATTTTAGATGTTGCGCGATTGATTCTAATTAGGGTTTGTGTAGCGCAACTCGGTGCAAGGCACAAAATGATTGTTTGCGTGCCCCCAGGCCGCTATCAGCTTATATTACCATAGTGTCATTTTCTTAGGTTTAATGATTTATTACTGTTTTGTGCTTTTAATATTGCGAGACGTACTTTTTGCGAGGTGCCAAATTAATCAGAATACCGTCCAAATTAATCAGAATACCGTAGGAATTCTATACCAAGCCCCAAAAACATTGTTCGCGGGGGGTGCGGCCAACTCACCCCCCCTGAAATAAATTAATATTTGAGGGGGTACGGAGTACTGCGGTTAAAATTATTTCGAGCTTTTGACGTGTCACGAGTGGGAAAGAGCCCCCAAGAGCCCCAGTGGGGCGTGTCCAGACAGGGATGGCCAGCTTCTGCAAGGCTCCCCCAACCGCCGAGCAGCTTGAGCAGCAGCAGCTAGAGGAGGGGCAGAAGTTCAGGATGGGGAAGATGATGATGATGAGGGTTGAGTTAGGAAAGACTAGAAGGCAAAACCAGTTGCCAGCTGACACAGAACGGATGACTGAGTAGAACAGAACCAGACTATTTTGATTTCTGAGTGTTTTTAAACAGAACAATGTGTTATGGAATGCACCTCTGAGTCTCTTGGTGCAGTTCTGAGGGCATTTTGCCCCTGCGGATTGACGCGGCAAGCACTAAAATATATATTGAGAGGGGTGCAAATTGGTGCGGACAGGGTAAAAATAATCCTTTTTTAAGGGGTGCAGAATGAGTGCGGTACACTACAATTGTTTTTGCGAGCATTAAACTTTTGCAAGATCCTTCAAGGTTTGGGAGATTTTGCAAAATCTACGTTTTTGGGGTGCTTTACTGGGCTTTCTCCCCTTTCTTCTGGGGTGCCTCTGGGAGCATCTGCTTCTGCTGCTGCTGGAGGATGGCTGCATGCAAGCACACAGCTCTGCCCTGGAGATGCTTCTTTCCTGGAGAAACTTGAGTTCCCATTGGAGGCTGTGTGTGGGTCTTCCTCAATAAATATTAATTTACTCACAAAATAACCAGGCGCATATGGTGATATAATAATTTTATGTCACAGCTGAGCCTAGCGCCTTTCAGTGAGGCAGGGGTGAGCCCATTGAGCCTTTACTTTACGCCTCATAGCAACCCTGACTAGACCGTTTTATCTTGGGACATCACCCTAACATCACCCTACATCACCCTACATCATGATTGTCTACACGACCTGCGGGAAGAGGAAAAAAACTCAAAAAAGCGGCGCGTTTCTCGTCCAACTGACCCCTTCTCACCCTATTTTGCTCACTCGCGCGCACGCAAGCCTCGCTTTATTGACGTCCCACACACACACACACACACACACATGCACACACTCTCTTACAAACAGCACCCACTACTGTTACACACCAATGCACAGAGCCACCCTATCCCCGACACCAACAACGCAGCCAGCTGCCAGATCATTTTGCCCCAGAAGCAGCTGCAGCGGCGCTCTGACATGTACGTGTTCTGCTGCTCTTATGCTCACAACGTGTCCGCCTCTGGCAAGTGGCTGGCTTTTGTGAGCACCAACGTTGAGACACCCAACCCTGAGGCAGAGCTGGCTGCTGGGCTCGCTTTGCTGGGGCCCATCGACGACAAGTTTGTGGAGGTTAGGGACGTGTACGAGCCCGTGGAGGACGGGAAAAGGTGTGTGGAAACTGGTTGGATGTGTGTGTATGTGCGCATGTGTGCGTGTTGCCCTTGTAGATGTTCTATATAGGATTAGGAGGTATTTTTACAGAGGCTTGGCATATTTGGGCGAGTGGGTATTGGCAAGAAGTTGTAGACGTTTAATGCAAGTGTTTGCTTCCTTTTGACTGGATTTCAATTCACGGTCATGTGTCACAGTCAGGCATTTTTAATTTGCATGGCGGATGGCAAAGAACAGGAAAATTGGTTGGTTGTGAAACCTGGCAGATTGGGGTATATGAATGTGACTCGAGGTGGCCTGGAAAGACTTGAAGTGGCTTGAAGAACACACACAGAGGACAGCTGTGTGCCTGCACCTCTGAGTGAGGGTGACAGCAGGGCCGATGATGGTTAGACGTCAACGCAGCTTAGTACTACTGAGAAAGCAATAATTCGAACATTCAAGCCCGTGCTGAAATGAACCAGTGCCCATTAAGGAAGGTTTAGACCAACCGCTTACATTTTTCTGGTCACCTTCAAGCTTTGAGTCAAAGGCTTGTTTCCAACTCGATAATTGATTGGCACACATGCATTTGTGCAATCATCTTGTTGGATAGTAGAGGGTGGAAGTGAATGTGTAAGTCCACAAATTAGAAGTATTGTTTGTTGCGGAATCACTTGGAAAGTGGGCACTGGCTTCAATTATGAGTCGCGATGTGAGTGCATTGCTGCAGTGCGTCACAACCCCACAATTTTACCACTCTGAAAAGCAAATATCTTCTGACTCTCCTGTGTCGATTGAGAGAGGGGGGGTGCAGCCTTCGCCCACTGAAAACAGGCATTCACTGCTGCTTGTAAAGATGGAGAGCGCGCGACCAAGGGAGCAGGACAGCTTGACAGGGCCCCTCCTTGTCTTGCTCGTTGTGCTCGCTCCCTTGCTGCCTTCCCCTCTTCGCTCCCTCTCCCTCAACATCGTGCGCTTGTGACTTACAGGGACAAGTGCTTCATTTCAAAAGGCTACGATGCTACGACACACTTTGAGACCACTGTGGAGGATGTGCTGGATATGTACAAGCGCATTACAGGTGGGAGTGAGGTTCCGAGTGGCTCTTGTTAACAATGGCTCAAAGGATGTGAGCAGCCTTGCTTTTGAGGCTCGTTATGTTCAGGACGAGGTGTGGATCATGTTGACTGGGTAAAACCATTTGAGCTACTCTGCTCCTTGTGCGGCACTTGCGCACGTTGCAGCAATTTCCCTTGAAAAGGGAGGTTCCTTGTTCCTCTTTCGGTTGTAGGGCACTCAAGAGTTTATGTTGTGTGCGCAGCTAAGGGCATAAAACTCTCTTGTTCTTGCTTGTTGCTCTGTGTGTGTATGTGTGTGTGCATGTTGGTGTGTAAAGAATGAACTAATGGTCGTTGCCAGCCAGTTTGGTCCTTCAAAACAGTGCAGGTGTAGGTGTTTGAGGTCAGTGACTAAGAGGTGTGATGGGAGCACGCAGTCACGCATTCCTAAAGGGCTGTGGGTAACTTTCATACATCAATTTATCTTACCTTTCAATAGCATTGCTTGCTGGAATCCAGAGTGGGTCGTACAAACCAAGGCTCTTGAAGTGCCCCTTTCTAATAGAAATAGAAAACCCTCCGTCGTATTTGATAACACAGCCAGCATGAACTAAGGAGTTTTCTTATCTGGCGCCCGCACCAGACAACCCCCACTATATAAACAACTAATTGAACCATGTGGGTCAGGGGGTTGTGTGCCGTAGCACTTAAACCCGCATCTCGACTGTTGCTGATGTGTTGTCCTGTAGTGCAAAACTAGTTAATGAGTACCTTATAGAGTGCTTGTTTGTGTGCATGTCAGAACAGTAA
>Ga0307968_1000504_pt1 | contig 27839 bp, 29 predicted proteins | sample OrgLakmetagen650_FD_201834 | JGI IMG/M metagenome (GOLD analysis project Ga0307968, IMG submission 201834) | Saline water microbial communities from Organic Lake, Antarctica - #650 | ecosystem: Environmental > Aquatic > Non-marine Saline and Alkaline > Saline | place: Antarctica: Organic Lake...
AAATCAAAGTGTAATGTATTATGGCTGACTAAATCAAAGTGTATTATGGCTGTCCTAAACAAAAGTGTATTATCACTGTGTCATGGCTGACCTGAATTAAAGTGTAATGTATTATGGCTGTCCTAAACAAAAGTGTATTATCACTGTGTCATGGCTGACCTGAATTAAAGTGTAATGTATTATGGCTGACTAAATCAAAGTGTATTATGGCTGACCTAAATCAAAGTGCAGTATGGCTGCCCTAAACAAAAGTGTAGTATCACTGTGCTATGGCTGACCTGAATTAAAGTGTAATGTATTATGGCTGACTAAATCAAAGTGTATTATGGCTGTCCTAAACAAAAGTGTATTATCACTGTGTTATGGCTGACCTGAATTAAAGTGTAATGTATTATGGCTGACTAAATCAAAGTGTATTATGGCTGTCCTAAACAAAAGTGTATTATCACTGTGTCATGGCTGACCTGAATTAAAGTGTAATGTATTATGGCTGACCTAAATCAAAGTGTATTGTGGCTGACCTAAATCAAATAGTATTTTCTGTCCTAAACAAAAGTGTATTATGGCTGACCTAAATCAAAGTGTGTTATGGCTGTCCTAAACAAAAGTGTATTATCACTGTGTTATGGCTGACCTGAATTAAAGTGTAATGTATTATGGTTGTCCTAAACAAAAGTGTATTATGGCTGACCTAAATCAAAGTGCAGTATGGCTGCCCTAAACAAAAGTGTAGTATCACTGTGCTATGGCTGACCTGAATTAAAGTGTAATGTATTATGGCTGACCTGAATCAAAGTGTATTATCACTGTGTCATGGCTGACCTGAACCAGAGCGTAACATCTGTATCATAACTACCTTTGTGGCAGCATCCAAGCCGGGTTTACTGGGTCTTTGCAGCAGAAACAAAACAGCACATCGGTCACTTGGCTGCATGCTTTATGTCTGAGCTTACACGTGCACGCCTCTTGACCTGACTAGTAAGGTTTGCTTTGCACGACGTGTTGTTAGGTGCCACTGACCAGCTGCATATTTGTCTGGTCTTTCATGTTCACTGTTCAACTCACTACCCACATAACACATAACACATAACACATAACAGAAAGCTTGGATCATACTTGAGCATACACTTCCAAAATGGTACATTACAGATATTTTGCACCTGCAGCCAAAAGCCATCAACATTGGACTTGTTACCAAAATGATTCATAGGCATGGTAAGGGGGCTTCAGCTCTCACACGCTCAAATCCATCCGGCCATTGTCCACACCTGAAACCTGCACGTGAACCCACTGCGGAAATCTGCATGACGGCTTGAAACTGTTACTTATTCATGTCTTGCCTTGCCGCAGATAGCTCTGGACTTGAACTCACTGCAAACAATCTGTGAAGGGCGTGACACCTAATACCATTTTAATGCCGTGCTTTTTACCTGCAGCTGAAAGCTCTGGAGGTGAACTCGCTGCGGAAGATCTGGGATGGGCGTGACATCTGAAATCATTACAACGTCTTGCTCTGTACATGCAGCTGAAACCTCTGGACTTGCACCCACTGCGAAAGATCTGTGATGGGCACGACATCTGAAACCATTACAATGCCGTGCTTTTTACCTGCAGCTGAAAGCTCTGGACTTAAACTCACTGCGGAAAATCTGGGATGGGCGTGACACCTGAAATCATTACAACGTCTTGCTCTGTACATGCAGCTGAAACCTCTGGACTTGCACCCACTGCGAAAGATCTGTGATGGGCACGACATCTGAAACCATTACAATGTCGTGCTTTTTATTACCTGCAGCTGAAAGCTCTGGACTTGCACCCACTGCGGAAGATCTGTGATGGGCATGACACCTGAAATCATTACAATGCCGTGCTTTTTACCTGCAGCTGAAAGCTCTGGACTTGGACTCACTGCAAAAGATCTGGGATGTGCATGACACCTGAAATCATTACAATGCCGTGCTTTTTAATACCTGCAGCTGAAAGCTCTGGAGGTGCACCCGCTGCGAAAGATCCGCATCGGGCATGACAATTCAGGAGGTGTAGGAGCACCCTGGCACCTTTCTTTTGTGGAGGTAATCAACAAGGCCTCAGGGGCTCGGTAAGTGTGTGTCAAACTAATAGGAATGTGAAGTGGTTCTTGTAAGTGGAAGAAAACACATTATGTAATGGATGAGAACATTCCAAGCAATGATTACAAACTAAAGACAGGTGCTGTCAGGCAGCAAAGTGCTAACATGACTGGGTGGATTAATTTCTGCAACTCCAGATGCAATCAGTGAGAACGTTTCAATAACTGATTTGAAATTATGACTGTTGCTGCCAGGCAGCAGAGTCATAAGGTGACTGAGTTTATTGAAATCTTCAACCCTGAGAGCTGGCTTGACCAGTGTGCGTGTGTGCGTGTGCGTGTGCGTGTGCGTGTGCGTGTGCGTGTGCGTGTGTGTGTGTGTGCGTGTGTGTGTGTGTGTGTGTGTGACCACACGTAGCAGGGTTTTGCGATCGGCCGAGAGTAGGCTGCAAACCAATTCCTCAGCACCCTTGCATTACTCTGATCGTGAATACTGGGCAGCTACCAATTCTTGCATTGGGCAGCTACCAACCCTTGCATTACTTTGATCGTGAATACTGGGCAGCTACCAATAATTCAGGATGGAAGCTGGCCTGATTTATGATTGTACACAGAATGTGAGGGTGTTTGGGGGGCTTCCCTGTCAAAACTCGCATAATTACACAGTCTCCAGGGATGTTCCTTGCCTGCTTTTCAAATGCTAGAATATCAAAATAGATGTGCGTGGTGTTGACGGTCGGACTTTAGCATTACATTTCTCTACCTACATCTGCCGCTTATGAATGAGGCTCAACAAGAGTGGAGCTTGTAACTCGTGATTAAAAAAAAGAAAAGAAAATGAAAAGACTCCGCTGGTAGTGATGACACAGCCAGCAAGATTAAAGACACTGGGGCTACATTGGTGCCCGCACCAGGCAACCCCCCACTCGTGGCTTAAAACAAACAAAAGTGTATGTGTCTCTTACGTCTTTTGATGTGCACACTGCGCTGACTATGTGTAGCTGCTGCAACATTGCTGACTGTTGTATGTGTGTGTGTGTGTGTCTGTGTTGCAGCACCCGCTTCAATGCCAACTGCTGGTTCAGCACAATGCACGATGACTTCCAGATAGAGAGGGATCTGTTCCCCGTAGGTGAGTGGGATGTAGCTTAAGGGACATGTCTGCGTGAGGGCCATTGCGAATGATTATGCGACGTTATGGCATCCAAATAGAGTGGAGGTTGTCTCTGTAGGTGAGTGGGATGTGGCTTGAGGGACATGGTTGTGCGTGGGCCATTGCGAACGATTATGCGACGTTATGGCATCCAAATAGAGTGGAGGCTGTTCCTTGTAGGTGAGTGGGATGTAGCTTAAGAGACATGTTTGTGCGCGGGCCATTGCGAGTGATTATGCGACGTTATGGCATCCTAATAGTGTGGGGGTTGTTCCTTGTAGGTGAGTGGGATGTAGCTTAAGGGACATGTTTGTGCGTGGGCCATTGCGAACGATTATGCGACATGTTTGTACGTGGGCTATTGCATGAGGTTGGGTGACATTATGATTTCGTGCATGCATACAGTTTTATTGTGAACACAAAATGTAAACTGTGATGCAATGCAAGACGCAAAGGGCTCACTGTGAACCTGTAATAGGTTGTGCACCAGACACATCAGCCCAACAGGTGGCTGCGGTCCTTGAACAATGTAACCTTATCTTGTCTAATCTATTTTTATATAAACTTATCTTACCTCATCTTATCTGATCTAATCTACTATTCTGATCTGATCTGATCTAACCTGATTTAATCAGTCACACTTTAGAGCACAGTACACGGAGGAACATGTGACAACCAACAGCGCTCTCTTATTTACACGTGCTGCACTGGCATGCACCTTTTACTCACACACACACACACATGTTAACTCACACACATGTCGACTAACACGCATTGACTCACACAAGCAATCGCGTGCACGTTAACTCACACAAATTAACTCACACACTAAACATCATGCAGGCTCACAAGTCGAGCAGAACATGTACAGCATTGAGGTATTCACCAGGTGCGTGCAGCAGTTAATGTGAAGGCGAGCATAGTGACAGGGTGCCCTGACTGTTAACCTTGTGCCCTCGATTACTTTCGCCTTGTGACCAGGGCATTGTATTACTTTTGCCTGTGACCAGGGCATTGTAGACACACACGTGTGTGTATGTGAGTGTGTGTGCTGCCTCCTCCACTGCAGTAACTTCCGTGGCGCGGGCACTGACTGCGACGTGTACTGCAAATTGATTGGGCAACAAGGTACGTTTTCCTTTTGTTTCAGCACATCCGGCTTTTTGCTGTTGCTGGCATGTAGTTGAGATTGTTTGCTATGATTCATCGACTTGAGCCTCAAGATGCAGTCAACGAAGCACGCACATCTAATCTGCATCAGCGCAAGGCAACGTAGTTGCGTGTGTGTACGTGTGTGTGTTGTTGTGTGTGTGTTTGTGTGTGTGTGTGTGTTTGTGTGTGTGTAAGATCATAAGCGGAAAACGTACAAACTGATCCTCTTGCAAAAATTGTATATTTATATATTTATGATCTTTGATCGTTTTGTTGTGGCAATTGTTTCATTGTTAGGGTTTGGCCAGAACCGTATATATGCACCGTATATGACCGTATATTTGGTGATTTCCCTGCCAAGAATACCGTGTATGCACCATATACATGTGGTTATGGCCAACCCTACATATTGTTCACTGACAAATTCGATCGCTTTCTCGACACACATTGCACATCCTGTTACTGATATTTGGCCCACCCAATCATATCTCAGGGTCCACCGGGGATCTGCGGCTGGACAACCCTAAGGATAACATGGATCCGGGTCAGCGTGACAGCTTCCTGGTTCGATCAGAGGATGTGGGGGCACTGCAGAGAGTGAAGGTGATTTAAAAATTTAATTTACTCGGTTTTTACGGAGTGTCGGGTCGGCATGCCAGCTTCCTGGTCGATTTGAGATTGCGGGGGCTCTGCAGAGATCGAAGATGATATAAAAACTTGATGCCACTCGGTTATTGCAGAGTGTTAGGATGGCGGGGCAGCTTCCTGGTTGATCTGATATCGTGGGTGTAAAATGATTGAAAGTGGTTTTGCAAGAGCCTTGGTTTGGGCAGAGGATGAGGGGCTTTTGCATGAAACACACTCCTGCATAAGTGGAGGCAGTTTTCAAATGTTTGAAAAAGAATATGAAAGTAAGCGCTAGGCTTTTCAAATAATTACATCACTCTACCCACGTGTTGACAGAGGCTAACACATAAATGAATGGGTGCATGCATGCATGTGAGTGTGTGTGATTGTGTGCGCCTTTTTTTGTTTGCAAGTCCCTCCATGCTTTAGCGATATACAGTTTTTGCTTAGGGCGGCCCTGTGTTGCTACCTACATAAATAATTACATCACTCTACCCACGTGTTGATAGAGGCTAACACATAAATGGGTGGGTACATGCATGCACGTGTGTGTGCTTGCCGCAAGTGTGAATGCAGCAGCGGCCATTGTTTTGTGTTCGTGGCAGGCAAAATGCTCACCATGGTCCGGCTCAGAGGAGACGTTGGCCTGTGCCTGCCTCTTCACTTGCTCTTGTGCACCCACTCAGATCACACACACACACACACACACACACACACACACACACACACACACTTGCACACACGTGCCTGCCTCTTCACTTGCACATGTGCACCTACTTAAATCACACACACACTTGCACACACGTGCCTGCCTCTTCAATTGCACTTGTGCACCCACTTAAATTTCACACACATGCACACATGCAGATCTGGCACAACAACACCGGCCCCAGGCCCAATTGGCACATGGACTACATGACCATTGTGTCAAGGTAATCTTAGATGATGTATGTGTACATCACATATATTACTCAACACGCACACGCTAAGCATGCACACGTTAAAATAAACTTTGCTAGTTGTGCATGGTCTCACACCAGCCGCCACACGTTTGCTGTGCCCACCCCAACGTGTCAGGACACACACCGAGTTACTCACCTTTTTACACACACACATACACACACGCGCACACACACAACACACACACACATACACACACACATATACACACAACACACAACACACACGCACATACACACACAACACACATACATGCATACATACACAACCTTGCAGCTCCCAGCCCAACGTCAAGTACTGGTGCTACTGCGGTCAGTGGCTTGACGAGGCCCACGGGCTGACAAAAGAATTGAGGGCACTGACTTATGACCCCAGGAACTCACTGGTCAGTTGTGCACATGCATAGGGTTGGCCAGAACCATATATATACGGTGTGTATACGGTATTTTTGGCAGGGAAATCACTGAATATACGGTCATATGCGGTGCATATTTACAGTTCTGGCCAACCCTACACTTGACATGCACAATGAATGAAGAAACGTGGTGGCGTGTTGTGTACAGTGATGCAGTGTTCGTTTGGAGAGAGCTTTGTTTGGTCAAATGGTTGTGTCAGGCTGCAAGTGTTGCAACGAAAGTCGCATGGATGATGAAACTCCGTCATGTAGGGAGACAAGTAGAGGAAGAAGATCAGAAGAGCGTGAGCGAATAAGCTTTACTTACTTCTGTGCATTTTCCCTCTTTCACATTGTGAAAAATTACACTCTTCAATGCCAAAGTGGCTCCCACTCCTAAGACATGGTTTTCCTTCAGAACTAAATAGAGAGTGCATCTATTGTGCATCGTGAGAGCAAGCTCGTTTTCCTTTGTGACGGTGCTTACACACAAACACATACACACAAACAACACACGCACACACACAAACAACACACACACACAAACACACACACATACGCACACTCAGACCACGTACACCATAGTGACGCACACCAGCAGTGCAGCTGGGACAGGCGCCCGTGCCAAAGTCACGCGCGCGCACACACACACACACACACACACACATACGCACACACACACATACGCACACGCAGACCACGTACACCATAGTGACGCATACCAGCAGTGCAGCTGGGGCAGGCACCAGCGCCCAAGTCAGCATCAACATGACAGGGGCTGATGGGGAGAGTGGGGTCCGTGACCTGAATGTAAGTTTTTTTCGTGGCCTGAATGGAAGTTTGTTGCGTGATCTGAACATAATACTGTTACGTGATCTCAATGTTAGTTTGTTGCGTGACCTGAATGTAAGTTTGTTGCGTGATATGAATGTAAGTTTGTGATCTGAAAGCGAGTAAGGACTTTCGTTCCAACTGCAGTGCTTGTGATTACAATTAGCGTTACTAGCAAATTTGTACCTGGTACCTGAAATTTTCACTCCCTAAGAAGGCTGGGACAGTAGGAGGTTGTTTACCATCAAAATGTAGGTAGTGCTGTAAAAAGATCACAATGCTGCTTACCATCAAGATGGGGGTATTGTTGTGAAACAGAGGCGGTGCTTTTTACCATCAAAACAAGGGTAGTGTTATTATAAAGGAATGCTGTTTACCATTAAGATTAGGGTTGGCCCAAACCATACATACATACGTATATACGGTATATGTACGGTATTTTTGGCAGGGAAATTACCATACATACTGGCATGTACGGTGAATATATACAGTTCGGGCCAACCTTAATCAAGATGGGGGCAGTGTTATCCGACAGCAAACTTCTCTCGTTTACAGCTCGAGCTGGCAGACCTGCTGGCAGACCTAGAGTGCTGTCTGCTCTGTGTGAAACACTGACTTGGAGCATTCAGCCATTCACAGCTCAACTTCCTAGAGTGCTGTCTGCTCTGTGTGAAGCACTGCCTATGAGCATTCAACCATTCACGCTTTACTACAAGTGTGCACATGCCTTGTCACCCATTAATCAATAATCCTTCCTTCTTTGAGTAACGTACTTTATGTGTACAAGATTGCGCCCTGCATCGCTTCGACGGTTGGCCAGACCCATATATATATACAGTATAAACACGGTATTTTTGCAGGGGAAAACACCAAATATACGGCGTTTAAATACGGTTCTGGCTAACCTTAACCGCTTCCCTTCTGCCTACCATACCTACCAGAAAATTTCTCAACCGTCCCTACCATTCACTTCTTCATCACTGTGACTTTTGTTTTTGCTGTGCCTCAGGAGGGCAGCAATCTGTTCCAGCAGGGCAAAGCAGACTCCTTTAAGTTCACCACAGTGGATTTGGGTGAGCGTCCTTGCACTTCCTGTTCCATCACTCCCGTCTTTCCTCCTTGAAACTTGACAGGCTCATGCTGTATCAGCAAGAAGTTTACGTCACACCACCACGTGCACAATCACACACTGACACACACACACACACACACACGCATGCTCACATACGCACACACACATACACACAAACACACACACACACACACACACAGACACACACACACACGTGCGCGCGCATGAACACATACACACACAACACACACACATGTGTCCGGGCACAGGCGACCTGAGCAAACTGGATGTGTGGCATGACAGCAGTGGCCCTCAACCAGGGTGGCTCCTTGACTATATAGAAGTGAAATCTTCGGCGGCTGGGAAGGTGGGGCGCATGGGGTTGCACCTTTTTATTCATGCTGTGAAGTTGCTGAGCAGGAATAAGGAGATAGTGGGTGCAAGGTCGTGCTGTCCTGACAGATGACGTGTTGCTTTTTTGCAGATAACCAGGACCACATATTGTGCATGTTCCTCTGTTGCGACAGATGCTTGCTGACAACATGGAGACTGGCATAAATGCTGGCACGCATGCATGAACAAAATCAAACATGCAGGGTTGGCCAGAACCATACATTTATAGGTATATACGGTGTATATATGGTATTCTTGGCAGGGAAATCACCATACATACGGTGTGTATTTACGGTTCTGGCCAACCCTACACGTGCAGGTGTGGTTCTTCCCTTGCTTCCAGTGGTTTGATAAGAAGCAGGGAGACGGCCTGACCCGGAGGCAGCTTGCTACCACAACGCAGGTGTGTATTTGTGCAGCAATTGTAAAAAGTCAGTATTTAAATAATTGTTTGTCAGTATTTGAATAAATGTTTTGCATGCTTTTACACCTGTTTTAGGTTGCTAAAGAGATTATTTTCGAGTATAAAATATGAATTTCGTCGTGGTTGCAAAGTTTGTCACAAGGTCTCAGCAAGGTTCCGACCCTGCACGCTCCTCAAAATGTGCCTTTCAGTCCTGTATTAAGAACTGTGTGCAGCAACCATTGATATCGTCCTCTGTTGCTTCATTACTTGGCTGACCAGTGTTTGGTGCTGCACCTCCTGTGTTGTCGTTCTGATGCCGTTGGCTGACCAGTGTTCGGTGCTGCACTTCCTGTGTTGTCGTTCTGATGCCGTTGGCTGACCAGTGTTTGGTGCTGCACCTCCTGTGTTGTCGTTCACCTACACTGCGTCCTGGTGTCCGTTATCTCACCTACACAGCGTCCTGGTGTCCTTTACCTCACCTACACTGCGTCCTGGTGTCCTTTACCTCACCTACACTACGTTCTGATGTTCGTTATCTCACCTGCACTGCGTTCTGATGTCCGTTACCTCACTACACTACGTCCTGGTGTCCGTTATCTCACTACACTGCGTTCCGATGTCCTTTATCTCACCTACACTGCGTCCTGGTGTCCTTTACCTCACCTACACTGCGTCCTGGTGTCCTTTACCTCACCTACACTACGTTCTGATGTTCGTTATATCACCTACACTGCGTTCTGATGTCCGTTATATCACCTACACTGCGTCCTGGTGTCCGTCCTCTCACTACACTGCGTTCTGATGTCCTTTATCTCGCCTACACTGTGTCCTGGTGTCCGTTATCTCACCTACACTGCGTCTTGATGTCCATTATCTCGCTACACTGCGTCCTGGTGTCCTTTATCTCACCTACACTGCAACCTGGTGTCCGTTATCTCCCTACACTGCGTCCTGGTGTCCGTTATCTCCCTGCATTGCGTCCTGATGTCCGTCCTCTCACCTACACTACGTTCTGATGTCCGTTATCTCCCTACACTGCGTCCTGGTGTCCGTTTTTTCACTACACTGCGTCCTGGTGTCCGTCCTCTCACTACACTGCGTTCTAAAGTCCGTTCTCTCACCTATACTGCGTTTTGATGTCCGTTATCTCACTACACCCCCTTCTTGTGTCCATTATCTCACGTGCTCTGCGTCCTGGTGTCCGTTATCTCGCCTACACTGCGTCCTGGTGTCCGTCCTCTCACTACACTGCGTCCTGGTGTCCGTTCTTTCACTGCACTGCGTCCTGGTGTCCGTTATCTCCCTGCACTGCATCTTGGTGTCCGTTATCTCACCTACACTGCGTCCTGGTGTCCTTTACCTCACCTACACTACGTCTCCGCTTTACCCCACAGAATCCTCAGATGTTCAGAGCCAAGTACCGAGTCACATGCATCACTGCCGATGAGCATGGAGCAGGTGCGTTTGTGTATGTGTGTGTGCATGTGAGTGGATGTAAACACAACAATATGAATTGCTTTTTGTTCGGAAGCGGTACGGTCATAACAAGCTCCGCGGTTTGTACAACTGTTCTCCGCCACTCATTGTCTCCTGCCTTGATGTTGACAAGCGACCCTGCTATCATCATACTTAGGGCCGTACGTGACTGCTTATTCGATGAAATCCCTGTTGATAATACCGTATATGTATCATGGAATTTCAGGGGGTTTGAAAAACCTTCGCTGGCGCAGCCCAGGATCTTGGACATTTAGGAAACAGTTACAGCAACGTCAATCATCATAAATGCGCGTGCATGACTAACACAGACGCGCATGCGTGCATCCATGCGCGCATGCACATGCACCACTGGCAGTGTTACCGTATATGTTTGGTTATGGCCAATCCTAATCATACGTGTCTGGCCGTATAAACCGTATATGTATGGTTATGGCCAATCCTTATCATACGTGTCTGGCCGTATGTACTTTATATGTATGGTTATGGCCAATCCTAATCATACGTGTCTGGCCGTATATACTGTATATGTGTGGTTATGGCCAATCTTATCCATACGTGGCTGGCCATATAATCCGTATATGTATGGTTATGGCCAATCCTTATCATACGTGTCTCACGCAGGTACTGACGCAAACGTGTTCATCAACATTTTCGGCAAGAGCGGAGAGACTGGCAAGACTGCCCTGGAAGACCCTTTGAAGTAAGGAACGCCTCGCACCTAGCTGCCTATTGAGAATTGGTAACTTAAAGCAAATTTGTTACTTGAAGCAAGCCCCGTTACTTGAAGCACATCCCGTAACTTAAATCAAATCCTGCAACTTGAAGCAAATCCCATTACTTGAAGCAAATCCTGTCTCCGGCTTTTGTAACTTTCTGTAACTTTGTGACTTCCTGAAAAAGAGTAGCTCACGGTGCACCACCTCCAAAAAGCTGGCCATGCAGGACCCTTTGATGACAGCACGCCAGCGACCCTTTCAAGTAACATGCTTGCAGATCCCTTTTTTCATTACTGAACAGAAGCTTGTCATATGCCTGGTACCGTTGTCGGCTGTCTTTTACTTTGCTTAGGCTCTTGCCTAGCAAGGGGGGTTGTGCTGCAACTCTTTGTACAGACCTACCATCGGCTACTTTCAGCATTTTGGCACTTCTATAACCAGTGCTTATTCAACTCATTTCGTCAAGTCATCTGGCTTGAATGCGAAAGCAAAGTTTCATTCATTCAAGCTGTTGTGATGATTCTTTGATAGCACATGCTTCACCACCTCCAAAAGGCTGCCATGCAAGATCTGTGCAGTTCTCTGCTTGCAGAAGAACTCTAGTTATTTACGGCAAGTGACTTGTGCTATTATATCTGAATTCCACCCTACCTCATGGAAGAGCAGTAAGAGACCCTTAATTATTATTACGGCACGCCATATTAAACCTCTGATTAAAACACGCCACGTAGAAACCGCTAATTTAAAGACCTCTGATTTCACAGCACGCCATCAAATCCCTGTTTTCAGTGTGTGACTTGCCGTAAGTTGTTGTGATGGTTCTTTAATAAAGGAGAGCGCTTGCTTGCCCACCAACAAAAGACTGCCACGCAAGACCCTTTTAAGTAACATGCTAGCAGATCCCTGTCCTTTAAGTTCTGTATTTGCTTCGATCAGCCCGTTTCCTTCGCTAATATGGTATTTCACTGCCTGCGTATTTTTCTTTCTATCAAACGTCAAGCGTTACATGTTATAAAAAAATAGTGCGGCAATGGTCGAGATCTTCACAGGCATTGAACGCTTGTGTTTCAAGCAAATCGGCTTTGGTTGGGACCTTCATTTGTGTTTGCATTACACAGCAGGGAAACGCTGCCAATAACATTTAAGCAGGCGTGTCCATTTATTTATATGCACCTTGCCTTGCAGCAGCATACACTTTTCACAATTATAAAATCCCTTCCACAGAACAGTAATAGCGTGACTGTTTTTTATGCGCAGGCCAAACTTTGTTGTGTTCCTGTTCCCAAATACCAAGTGCCCCAATGACTCAACCCCCCTAATGAAGACTTGCTGGGCAATGGCACCTTTATGAACCAAGTGGAATGTATTCTCTTCTTTTGCGTCCAAACACCATGTTCCTAACTGATTCACACTCCAGGAAAAAATTTGAGCGCGGCGCAACCGACGTGTTCAAGTTCAGCAACATGAATGTGGGGCCTATGTCCAAGATCATCATAGGGCACGATGGCAGCGGCATCGCTGCAGGCTGGAAGCTTGTGAAGGTCATTGTGGAGAACACTGCGATCGGGGAGCTGAAGACGTTTGTGGCAAACAGGTGGGTCGCATTCTTATGCCGGTTGTGGAGGTCATCGTGGAGAACACTGCAATCAGGGAGCTGAAGACGTTTGTGGCGAACAGGTGGGTCGCATTCTTATGCCGGGGATCGCATTATGACCCTTGCGTGCCCCAATTCAATGTTAGTCCAGGTCTTTTCTGCGTTATTCGTCTCTCGTAATGAGGTCGCTGATCTGTTGGGCGTGCAGGAGCGGTGTGTAGAAATCTGATCTGCGACAATTTTACCTCACTGCTCTTATGTATCTGGATGCAGATGGCTGGACAGAGCCCAAGGCGATGGGTCATTGCAGATGTCAAGCTCCTGGCTGTGTAATAGCGCACGCTGTTGCCGTTGGTCTTACACTGCAGCTGCTCTTATGTAAATGGATGCAGATGGCTGGACAGAGCCCAAGGCGATGGGTCGCTGCAGATGGAAATCCTGCCTTCCGTGGAGATCGTGGGGGGCACCAACTGGAAGCTGACCATTGTTACAGGTGTGGGCAAGGGATGAACTCACAACGTGTTTTCTAGAAGTAAGTGCTTCTCAGTATAACTTATGTTTCGGGCTGGTCAGAACCATATATATATGGTGTATATTCGGTATTTTTGGCAGGGAAATCACCGAATATACAGTCATATACGGTGTAAATATAAAATTCTGGCCAACCTTGCTCATGTTGAGTATGGGCTAGCAGGGGCTGTGTGAAATTATTTACGTGTGTTTCTGCAAGGTTTTCTACAGAAAGCAAGCGCTTCTTAGCCGCTCATTTTGAATGTGCACTGGCGGGGGCTCAACGCAGTTGCGTTTATTAAGTTTCAGGATGCCAAAGGGGAAACCAAACAGGTATTCCGCCGTATATCTTCACACAAAAAACTACACGGGTACACTGCACAGGAGACATTCCAGGTGCAGGCACAGACGCTGATGTGGTTCTGGAGCTTGAGGGGGAGCTGGCTTCGTACGGCCCACACCAGCTCCATGCAATGCAGGTGTGTGTTACGTGTGAGCAAATCATTGTGTGTATGTGCCTCAGGTGTGGCTGCCTTCTCACACACAAAGGTAGCGCACGCTCTATGCGATGCGAGATACGAGTGTGTTTTTATCATATAATTATGTGTGTGTACGGGTGTGTCTACCTTTTCACACACAAATGAAGCGCACGCTCTATGCAATGCAGGTGTGTGTTGCGTGTGGGTTCACTAATATGTGCGTGTACAGGTGTAGCTGCCTTCTCACACACAAAGGTAGCGCACGCTCTATGCAATGCAAGAGTGTGTTTATCATATAAGTATGTGTGTGTACGGGTGTGGCTGCCTTCTTACACACAAAGGAATCGTACACCAGCTCCATCAAGGCGGTAAAAATGTGTGCACGTATACACACAATGTGCGTGGCTGTGTTCTGTAATGGGCACTATATTTCTACCATTTCGGATATCTCTGCTTCATTTTGATTTTTCTCAATTTAAGTTCCCTAGCTATATTGATAAAAAAAGCGTCTTGTATCATTTGCGACCGACGTGCCATGCTTTTTTGTAGAAACGGGTCCGTTGGAGTTTGAGGCAAGACATCTTAACATGAAAGTTGTGTGCAGTTGTGCAATTATAAGCCACGATCCTGGGCTTCATTGTTTAGTACACACACACACACACACACACACACACACACACACAAACACACACACACGCACACATACACACACACACATACACACACACATCCTGGCGTTTCAGAGCGCATTCGAGAAGGGCTGTCACGACGTGTTTGCCCTGACCACGCCCAACCTAGGCATGATGCAGTCCATGACCCTTGGCCACAACAACAAGTCGCATTGCGACAGCTGGTACCTAGAGCGGGCGGTGCTGGACAACGTGGGCACAGGTGAGGGCAGGGTTTGAATTTAACCCTAAACTATGCTGGATATCCATCACCACCACCAAATTTCCCAAACCTCCACCACCAAACATGTGCGGCTTCTTGATGTGACCATACACACACACACACACACGCACGCACACACACAACCACATGCTTAAAGCCTTAACACGCACGCTGACTTTGAAGGTAATCCCTCTACTTGCGCAGGCGAGCAGTACACCTTTGAATTCCAGTGCTGGCTAGATGCTGCGAGGGGCTTGAAGGCCAGGCGTCCTGTGCTGACTTACAGGAAACCTAAAGGTCCAGCAGACTACAGGTAGGAGCTGGCTGCTGCGTTATGCTTAAAGCTGTAGCACCATTGAAATCAGGAACTGTGGATTACTTGGGGGGTGGATGTTGTGTTACGCTATTAGCTGTAGCGCCACTGAAATCAGAATCTGTGGATTACTTGGGGGTGGATGTTGTGTTACTATAAGCTGTAGCGTCATTGAAATCAGGAACTGTGGATTACTTGGGGGGTGGCTGCTACGTTACGCTTAAAGCTGCCATTGAAATCAGGAACTGTGGATTACTTGGGGGGTGGATGTTGTGTTACGCTAAAAGCTCACCATCGAAATCAGGAGCTGTGGATTACTTGTGGGTGGCTACTGCAATAAGTCAATAGCTGCAGTACCATAAATGTTCGGACCTAAGAAGCACAGGGGGGGGGTCAGCAGCAGCGATCCGCTCGGAGCTGCAGTGCAATCAACATAAGGAGCTGTGGACTACTGGGGGGTGCTGGCTGCTGCGTCATGCCAGCGGTTGCAAAATCATTAAGATCAGGTTCTGCGAGCTACTATACGGGGGGGGGGGGGAGGACCTCTCAGCGATTCATATGTGTGTTATAAACGATGCGTTGAATCCAAGGAGTGTACCAGTCATTTGTTATATAGTCATTGATAACATAGGAGAATGGCGGTGTCTTACTGACGGTGGACTTACGGACCAAGATCGATCTAAGAGAATGTACTGAGGTCTAGCTGGTAGTGTAATCCCTGATCTGTGTGTGGAAGTGCAAAAAGAAACTGGGCACTTATGAACTGTATGTATGTACCAGGGATGGGTCATACGGCGTGTTCGTATAATACGCCGTATGGGATATGGTATTAAACGCGTAAGTTGCCGTATTGGTGACAAATCGGTCGTGTGCACTGACAGGGTGGAGCTGACCACAGGTCCCAGCGAAGACAGCAAGCTGAGCAGTGGGGTTGTGATGGTGGACATACGGGGCTCTGAAGGAAAGACAGGTGTGGAATGTCAGGGTATCATTGGGGATGGCCAGCTCGGTGTGTGCGTGCGTGCGTGTTTGTGCGTGCGTGCGTGCGCGTGTGTGTGTGTGTTTGTGTGTGTATGTGTATATTTGCCAGAATGCCGCTTCCACTGCTGTCATATATGTGAAAAGTAGGGGCGGATGGGTCTACTTTTCTTCTCAGATTGAGAAGTGCAGTGTGCGTGTGCGTGATGCAACCTGTTTTCTGCCTTGTTGTTTTGTGAGTGTGAAAAGAGGTAAAGCAATTCCAGTGCTTGGTTGGATGAGGTGCGTTATTGGAGCTGGTTCAAATGCACACATACACACACACACATGATTTGAAGGTCGTCAGAAGCTTGAGATGCCTCCCCAAGGCTTCATGCCCTCCAGAGTGGAGGCGTACCTTTTGCCAAAGGTACGTCACTGCCTTGTTCACTTGTAGATCTGAAGGTTAAGTGTGCAGACCTTGCAGCTGTCCCATTCATTCACCGAGGTGTGCTTACGTAAAGTAATGGTCAGACTGGTTGTGTGGCCATTAAAGTAAAGGCTTTGTCCTTGCCAAGGATGCCTCATATTTTTTCGGAATGCCCTCCTTATGTAATCTTTGCTGGCTGTTTTCCTCTTGATTTGCAAGCTGATTTCGATACCAGATGTAAGGAAACAGGTGATTAAATGTGGTAGCCGGGTCTTAAGCCCGTGCCTGCAGCTATTATATTAATAACAGGCCAGGACTACCTTGAGAGTCTATATAGTCTAGAGAGTCTGTTATGTCTGTTAGGTGATCGAGGAGAAGGAGGTTTTGTTATACACAGATTTGATCTTCCCTGGGTGCGCCTTTTCCTTCTTCCTATTTGCCTTATGCACAACTACATGGCGCTGGCTAAATCTTGCTCGCACGCAGCTCACTGACACCGGCAGCGTTGCAGAGCTGGAAATAGGCCACACTGGACCTCACCCTTGGGCCGTGAAGGAGGTGCAGATCACAAACGTAAACACTGGGGCGAGTGCAACGTTTAACATTGACAGGTGAGGCGCCCGCAGGCACGCACATACACACACACACATGCACACACACACGCACACACACATGCGCACACACATGCGCACACACACACGCACAACGCACACACACACGCGCACACACACACGCGCACACACACACACGCACACACACACACACATACACACACACACACACATTCGCACATTCGCACATTCGCACATGCTTGTACACAATGCTGAACATTACGCTGACAGAACCACTGGTGATTGCTTAGGCATGTATAACCTATCACGCAAACTGCCTGCCGTCCTACTCACCCAACCACAGGCTAGTACGGCTATTAAAAAGGTTGGCCAGAACCATGTGTATGTGTGTATATGCCGTATGTGACCAAATATTTGATTGATCCCTGCAAAAAGTGCCATACATACACCGTGTATATATAGTTCTGGCCAACCCTAGCTGTAACATTAAGACAGGTTCTTTGTGTTCGTCCAGGCACCAGCCAATGCCTAGCACGAAAGAACATTGCTCATCCAAATACGCACACGATATTGCGGCCAAAGTTAGGGTATTTTTCTCCGCCCAGGCCGCCATACCTCCCTGCGACCTGTCACAGGGATCCTGTCTTGCAGTCCTGCAAATTCCGACTGGCCCATTCCTTGAATAAAATGCAGGCTGTTACAGCCAAACGAGTTCCTCATCTTTGCCCGGGCCGTCATGCCTCCCTGCGATTATGAGCTTCATGTGGCAACCTCTGACAAGCCGAACGCAGGCACCTCTGCCAATGTTTTCTTCAACCTGTTTGGCTACAAAGGAGCCACAGGTGGGAGAGCAGTGTAGCATGTATATGTTTTGTACAAAATAGCATGCATACTTGGTGGAGAAGTTATGAGGTACCCGGTAACAAAATGGCTCCTATTCCTTTGTTAATGTGGGGAGTGTTTTTCCCTGCCTGCGTTGTTTTTCTTTTCATGCATAAGTCTCAACCTGTTTGGCTGCAAAGGGGCCACGGGTGGGAGAGCAGTGTAGCTTGCATAAGTAATGTACAAAATACAACAAATATTCCCGGTTGTACTCCTTTTGGTACGCCACAAGCAACCTTGTGTTGGTGTGAGGGTGTGCGAGTGCTAGAAGGTTTTCATACGATTTCTGAGCCTCAATTGCTCAGATCTAGCAGTTCCTGCTTCTTGAATCTGTGTGAGATGATATTTGGTAGCTTTCATTTTTAAATTAACTTGCTACCTGTGCTCCTTTTTAGGCAGCACATCCTGAGCATACTTTAGGCGGTGTAGCTTTGAAAGGTCCAAAACGAGGGACGAGCGAACAAGCATACCGTAGCCGAGTGTATATATACCCTAGCCCAATATATATAACAATATATATACCCTAACCTAATAATATATAGTAATATATATGCCCTAGCCAAAAGTCTCGGCCAGTTGTCAGCACACTCTGATGTGCAGACACTCACATCGCTACACACTGAATTGCGTGTGCAGAGACGCAGGCCTGTTTGGTGGGCTCTGGCCATAGAATGAGCACCATATTGGCATGAGCACCATATTGGCATGAGCACCATATTGGCACCTTTTTTGAATGCACCCTGACCCCTTTGCTGCACACCTCTACTACTCCCTTTTTTTACTACAGCGGTGTATCAGTGTATCAGCTGTGTGTATAGAGGCATGTACACACATAACACAGTAACAGTACGCTGCAGCATAGCTTTTGGTGTGCAAATGAGAACTCCGGAGTCCACACACAAACCTGCCACTAATTGAGTCAGCGCAAACCCCCTGGCGTAATCTACGGCCCATTCACTTGACCACACACCTTCACTCAAACCTGTAGCAAGCACGAAGCTGCCAGGCCAGTGTGTTGCCCCAGAAGCAGGCCCCCTTGTTTGCTCTACAACCCTACTCACTCCACACCCGTCCACTCAAAACTGCAGGACGCACCGACCTGCCAGACGAGTGTGTTCCCCCAGAGGCAGACCCCCCTTCCAGCCAAGGCTCGCTGCCCGCCTTCTGCAGCTCTGCAGCTGTTTGCAATCCGAGCGGCTGGGGCAATGGGCTCCTCAGGTGGGGGAAGGGCAGTGATGTCACAGTGTCCGTGCATATAAGTGTGTGTATGTGTATGTGCATGTGTGCATGTGTGTGTGTGTCAATGGGCTCCTCAGGTGGGTGAAGGGCAGTGATGTCACAGTGTCCGTGCATGTAATTGTGTGTGTGATGAGGGGGTGAGGCATTACAAGCTTGCACGACACCTGCAGCTCTGCAGCAGTGTATTCTGGGTGGCTGGTGTTAAAAAGTGCGTGGCATAATATAGTTAACCAACGGCTAAGACACTAGGGCGGTGTATGTGTATGCTACTTATATTGAGAACTGCCTTCTGGAGTTGTAAACCTTTTCACAAGGGACGTGTACGCACGTAACAGCTGGGGCAATGGGCCGCTTAAGTGGGTGATGGGGCATTGACATAAGGGAGTGTACGTGCAATATAACTCTGTGTGTGTGTGAATGTTTGACCGCGTCACAGAAGCTCTGCAAAAAAAAATGGAAAAAAAACTACGCAGGCAGTGAAAACCACTCCCCACAACAATTAAAGAAAACACGTTCCGCGACTTCTGCAGCTCTGCACTCAGTGTGTGATATATGAGTGGCGAGGCGGAAACGGGCTGCTCTTGCTGCAGCAGAATGGGAGAGAGGATTTGGGATGCACTTAGAATGAACGGATTGCTGTGTTGTTGTGCGAGGCGTGAGGAGGCTTTGATTCCTCCTCATCAATCCCCAAGCCACCTCTTCACACAACCATGTACCACAGGACCATAGCCATAGGATCTACCGAAATACCAAGGAATCGTCCCTTAAGAGTAGCACACTCGTAAACTTATGGAACGCAGGGCTGGCAATGGCAAAGCCACAGTAACTACCAAAATACCATGGACTCGTCCCTTAAGAGTAGCACACTCGTAACTTATGGAACGCAGGGTTGGCAATGGCAAAGCCACAGTATCTACCAAAATACCATGGACTCGTCCCTCATATCACGCTCGTATCACACTCGTAAACGTATGGAGCGCAGGGCTGGCAATGGCATCTACATCGCACATCAGCTTCCAGATGTTGGCATCATGCAGCAGCTCAAGATAGGGCACGACAACTCCGGTCCGAATCCAAGTGAGTTGGAACGTTGAAAATAATGAACAGATGAGACAGGTGTTGTGAACACCACGCCCCACGTTGAGTAAGGAAAAGAAGGCATTGGAACATTTAAACATGGAAAAATATTGAACAAATGAGACAGGTGCTGTGAACCACAACACAGATTCCTAAGTGCCGTAAAACTCCGTCACATAAGAATCAAGCAGAAGGATCAATAGGGACCATTGGAGTTGCAAGCTCGACCTCATGTTTGTCCGTATATCAAGGGTTAAAGTTTTCCCTCACTCTCCATTTATAACTCTCTCACTCTCTTTGTCTCTCTCTCTCTCTCTCTATCTCTCTCTTTCTCTCTCTCTCTCTTTCTCTCTCTCTCTCTCTCTCTCTCTCTCTCTCTCTCTCTCTCTCTTGCGCTTGCTCTCCCTCTTGCTCTCCCTTGTTCTGATGCAATGTCATTGATGTGCTTCGTCTGAAAGCTTTTCTCAACTTGTCAAAAACCTGCAGGGCATATTTTTGTCAGGCCAGGCCTATCATGTTGCATTGAGCAAATGAGCACACACACGTATCTGCGTGCATAGCCTGTATAATGTATTGAATGCTTGCACAGCAAATCACAATCACACACACGTACACATACACACACGTAGATATGCACAGCAAGTCACACAATCACACGCACGCACACATACGTACACACACAAAACACATGTGCACGCAGGCTGGCACCTTGCATGGGTGCGTGTACGCAACATGCGCACCAACGTATCTGCCCTGTTTCACTGCGACCAGTGGCTGGCTGTCGATGAAGCCGACAGCCAAATAGAGCGCGTGCTAGAGGCGACAGAGATCAGTACAGGGGATCAAAATGCCTCCAAAAGCATTGGCCCGCCTCTTGCTCAAATGCAACCCGCCGGATGGTCTCAGCAGCGGTATCAGCCACAGCATGGGCAACAGCAGCAGCAGCAGCCGTTTTCTTCGCAGGGACAGCAGCAGCAGCAGCAGCAGTTGCAGCAGCAGTCGTTAGGGCCGCATATGGTGATGCAGCCACAGGCCTTGAGAACTGGCACCACAGGGCCACCTGGTGGGTGTGAGTGTGGGTGTGGGTATCGATGTGGGTGTGGGTGTGGGTGTGGATGTGGGTGTGGGTGTGGGTGTGGGTGTGGGTATTGATGTGGGTGTGGATGTGGGTGTGTGCGCGTGTATGTGTGTGTCAAAGGGGTGGAGTTTGGATGGGAGGATGGGCGTGTGGATGCAGATGCGGATGTGCGAGTGTGTTTGTGTGTGCAGGCATATGCGTGGTTGAGTGTGGGTGAGAGGGTGAGGTGAGGTGAGAGGGTGAAGTGTGGTGTGGTGTGGTGTGATGTGCAATGAATGAGCAAGTACTAGGTGTGAGTGTATGTCCACAATTTTACCGAATCAGGCCCCTTGCAGCAGCTATTGTGGGCTATTATGATGACCTGCATTGCCTTGTCTGCTTTGGACTCCAGTGCCCCAATACTTTTTGCAGGCAGCGTCCAGGTCGCCACATGCATATAGTTGGCCAGAACCGTATATACACACCGTATATGACTGTATATTTGGTGATTTCCCTGCCAAAAATGCCGTATATGCACCGTATATATATGGTTCTGGCCAACCCTACACACGCACCACAGGCCACAACACAACTAGGCTCAGATCTGCTTGCCTGTCTTTGCTTGCGCCACAGACTACGAGATCATTTTCGACACCCCTGGCAAAATGTCCTTTTTTTAATGTCTTGCTTGCGCCACAGGCTACAAGATCACTTTCAACACCTCTGGCATCTGCCTTTCCGGCACAAGTGCTCCCGTATTTTTTGAGCTGGTGGGGCAGAACGGGTCATCAGGTGGGGATTGTTACTTGCTGTCAGATCAAATTATCGTCACTGCAAAGTGTAGGACTCAGCACAACAACTAATATACTACCCACTCAATCATGCACAACATTGATCTGTCATGTGTCAGCCTCCAGCGCAGACTGCAAACTGTCCAGCCTTTACTGGTGGGAAAGATATCAAGAAAAGGGGAGGAAGGCTTATGCTGATGCTATCCAGTGCTGGTGGTGGGCCCTCTGCTACCTGCTTGCATGTCTATTATGTAGGGTTGACCAGAACCGTATATATACGTATATATACACCGTATATTTGGTGATTTTCAAGCCAAAAATACCGTATGTACACCGTATATGTATGGTTCTGGCCAACCCTACTATTATGCCATGCGCTGGTGCTGGGCGGAGCGGTTACTCACATTATTGTTAGCGCTGTCTGTATCTCAGTCTCACCCACGCTGACAATTAAGGCACACTTTTAAGGCTGGTTAGGATCTTAATTATGTTAGGGGGGGGGGATGCACACAGATGTGGCACGTACGGTTCTTGCCAGCTCTACACAAATCACAGCCTAAAAACTAAAAACACACACGTGTATGTGGACATCTCCCTGTATATGTATGGACATGGACAACCCTAACCATGAACTATGTAACTGCACATACATATATTGAACATGACCTGCTTGGTGATATTTGCAGGCACTGTGTTGGTACGCTCCTTGCAAGGGCAATTTTCAAAGGGCAGCTGCGACACGTTCGTGTGAGTATGATAGAGTATGGGACTTAGTTTGTGGGATGTTGCATAAGTACAAGCTTCCTAATGGTGGTTTTAGTAGACGTGCGTATGAGTACTACCTTCCTTACGGCAACTTTGTGCATATGGACGTGCACAGTTGTGTGAGTGCTACCTTTCTTCTGACGGTGCTTGTGGTGTTGTTCCTTTTGGTCAAATTGTTTTATTTTAGGCTTTTTTAGGCAGGGTAAAATCGTCGTATCGGTGTATGCAAGCATTGAAAAAAAGTGTGTATAATACAATGTCAATTGTATTAGATACACTGTCAATGGAAGCATTCTAAAAATGGTGTAAGATAAATTATGCTTTCCCTTGTAAACCATTATGGACAAGTGAGGTCCATTAGATACAAGCATTCCCTCGTGCCCAATTGATGCCCGTATTTGCACCATCCTTGTGCAAGGACACAGACGTGAAGGACAAGGTTGTGCTGGCTGTGACGCAATGTTGTGATCAATGTGACGCAAGGCTGTGATCAATGTGACGCAAGGTTGTGATCAATGTGACGCACGGTTGTGATCAATGTGACGCAATGTTGTGATCAAGGTGACGCAAGGTTGTGATCCATGTGACGCAATGTTGTGATCAAGGTGACGCAAGGTTGTGCTGGCTGTGACGCAATGTTGTGATCAATGTGACGCAAGGCTGTGATCCATGTGACGCAAGGTTGTGATCAAGGTGACGCAAGGTTGTGATCCATGTGACGCACGGTTGTGATCAATGTGACGCAATGTTGTGATCAATGTGACGCAAGGCTGTGATCCATGTGACGCAATGTTGTGATCAATGTGACGCAAGGTTGTGATCCATGTGACGCACGGTTGTGATCAATGTGACGCAATGTTGTGATCAATGTGACGCAAGGCTGTGATCCATGTGACGCACGGTTGTGATCAATGTGACGCAATGTTGTGATCCATGTGACGCAATGTTGTGATCAAGGTGACGCAAGGTTGTGTTCAATGTGACGCACGGTTGTGATCAATGTGACGCAATGTTGTGATCAATGTGATGCAAGGCTGTGATCAATGTGACGCAAGGTTGTGCTAGCTGTGACGCAATGTTGTGATCAATGTGACGCAAGGCTGTGATCAAAGTGACGCAAGGTTGTGATCAAGGTGACGCAAGGTTGTGACAATGTGACGCAAGGCTGTGATCAATGTGACGCAAGGTTGTGTCAATGTGACACAATGTTGTGATCAAGGTGACGCAAGGTTGTGATCCATGTGACGCACGGTTTTGATCAATGTGACGCAATGTTGTGATCAATGTGACGCAAGGCTGTGATCAATGTGACGCAAGGTTGTGTCAATGTGACACAATATAGTGTATGCATTAATGTGATGCAAGCTTGCGTAAGCACTACGGTGATGTGCTAGATCTTGTCCGCAATATCGTGTATGCTTTATTGTGATGCAAGCTTGCGTAGGCACTAACGTGATGTGCAAGATTGTGTATGCATTAATGTTACACAATGTTGCAATACGCTAACATATTGCAACACTGGTGTTCAGCACAAACTCCTGAACCTCAAGTCTGCATCTGTTTCCTGCATTTGCTGCTTGTATAACTGGAGACATTTGCAGAGTTGTCTACGGCGTACAATTGCCTTTTTTGAATATGCTTGTGATTGTGCAGGTACCCAAGGCTCCCTTTTCTGGGGCCCCTCCTGCAAATGCGTGTGGGCACTTCTGGAGAAGGCATGTCCTCGACATGGCATTTGCGCAAGTGAGTATGCAACATGCTGCAAACTTCCTCATTCCTTTGTGAAGGACTGCAGGCAGCAGGATGCGTGTCTTGTTCTTGGCATCCACGTATGCTAGTCCGACAAGGTGAAGGTTGTATGTATATTACCAAAGCAAGGCAACCTTGTTAAAGCTCATTACCGGATAAAACTGGGCTGTTTGACAAAATTTTATTTGCGGCTGTGCGATAGGTCAAATCCAATGCATCTCGATCATGTCATAAATAAGGTTGGCCAGGACCATATATTTTCCGTACCGCTGCTTGATCATTTTTCGAGCAAAGGAGATGCGCAATCAATATTTTGTGGGATTTGAAAGGGGGGGTGCGTAATCGGGTGCGCAATTTGTTAATTATTTCGGTTTGAGCCGGTGCGCAAAGGTGCACAATCGCGGAATTAATTCCAGGACAACTTCAAAGTTTGGGTAGGCAGTGTGGCTCCTGCAGCTGGAAGCAGCCCGTGGCGGACAGAGCAACAGCAACCCTCGCCTGTGGCAAGCACCTGCAGCCATGCCACAGGGGACATCAGAGCAGAGCAAGGGCTGGACAGATAAGGAGGGAGAAACAGCAGCAGCAGGAGGCCAAGTAAGGCCATGCGCGCACGCTCCATCAGCAGCACATGGCAGCAGGCTGCGCAATGGGGTCAGCGCGCAATGCTCCTGAAAATAACTCTGCGCACCCCCTATTGCTGCGCAATAGGGGTGCGCAATGGCAATTTCCCCCCACTGAAAGGGGTGCGCAATCCCCGCGCAATGCACTCAAACAATTGCTGAAAAATCTTAGGGGCGCGCAATGGTCACGCGGCTGTACGGTATACAGTGCATATTCGGTACTTTTGGCATGGATTTTATCGAGTATACGGTCATATAAGGTGTATACATAAGGTCTGGCCAACCCTGACCACGAAGCAACGACCCTTGTTCACTGGCATACACGTGTTCATTATTCCATGACCCCTTGCATTTCTATTGCAGTGTGCTCGTCAGTGCCCTTGGCACCAACGAGGATTGGCTGTTTGAGTGCAACGACTGGGTTGACAAAAAGAGTAATTGGCAGAAGGTAGGTGCCAGCAGCACATCATTATCTTCTCTGGTTACAAAACCAAATTCAGCTGTTCCTCGAGCACTTGCTTGCTTTTAGAACAAGCTGTCTTTGCAATGCTAAAGGACATCTTCCTACCTTTTTGGCTAGAGTTCGCTGCCACTCTTTTGTGAAGGGCTTGTGTTGTGTGTGGTGCCTACTGGACCTGCTTTTCTGAGACATTGGACCAGTGTTTGACTGTCTTTGACCAGTCCTCAATGCGGTACAAGAGTGTCTACGTTGTTTGTGGAAGCACAGTATCCTTGATTTGGTTTGGAGTAGATGAGACATCGGACCAGTATTGACCAGTCCTCAGTGCGGTACACGAGTGTCTACGTTGTTTTTGGAAGCACAGTATCCTTGATTTGGTTTGGAGTAGATGAGACATCGGACCAGTATTGACCAGTCCTCAGTGCGGTACACGAGTGTCTACGTTGTTTGTGGAAGCACTGTATCCTTGATTGGATTGGAGTAGCTGCTGGAATGACTATGCATTATAGCAGGCGCAGCAGTGCACCCTCCTGCAGTTTGTTTGCATTGAGGGAGGAGGAGGGGAAGTGGTGTAGGTAAAACGCACACACACACAGACGTCACCCCCAACAACACCCTGTATCTAAACTCACCCCCAACAACGCCCTGTATCTAAATTTACCCTCATCAAAGCCCTATATCTTAACTCACCCTCATCAACGCCCTGTATCTAAACTCACCCTTATCAACGCCCTGTATCTAAACTCACCCTTACCAACGCCCTGTATCTAAACTCACCCTCATCAACGCCCTGTATCTGAACTCACCATTCCCTTGCATGTCTCCTCCGTAGGTGCTAAATGGAAGGAGACATCTACAGTGAATAAAGGATGAGGATGTGCCTGGCACCTTGAAACTAGTCATGCACTGCACGTGTTGTATTGAGTTTGATTCTCCTTCTATTAGTATTATTGTTGTATTTTATAAACTTGTATTACACCAGGGGCTGTGTACGCAACCTTACTTTTACAAACAACCTAGGCGTTGCACGCACTTAGGCTTCAAGCGATGAGGCTGAAAGCAGCACTGTAAACGCGCCAACACGGCATGGAGTGTCAGGGGTTTGACTTGTTTGATCGGTTGCTAGTTGTCACGACCGGCCACCAACACTTGAAGGCATACCATAACCCTGCATACCTAAATTCCACCATGCATGCGCCTCTTCTTGTCCGACCCAATCATGGCATGGTACTTGCTATGTAATTCTCTGCCAAACGTACAAGATCTGCAAGATGCACTTCCTCTCATGTCATATCATTCTCAATCATGCTGGACAAATCAGGTGCGTGCTCTAATCGTTTCCAAACTGCTCGATTGTCTTTCACCTCTGCTTCTCTAGCCAAAGCTGCGAATCTCATGGCAAAAATGAAGCGTCCTCACTTGCTTGGAGTTGCATGTCATAGAACTGCTGCTCTTTGTCACCTGAGATGTGATCAAACCCTGCAGATATTGCTTTCAGTGTGCAATTGAGCAGCGCGTCTGCCTCGTCTCGTCAGACTGTGCAGTTACTTGGGTGTGCATCTTTAAATCAAACTTGTGCAGTTGAGGAAATATTACCTTTAAACAAATGTAAAAGAATTTTTAATTACAATCTCGCCTGTCCCCATCCCATCTGAGGAGCGCCCATCTACACCAAACCATCCCCTGCAAGCAGGTATGGACATCAAAAGCATGCATGCATGCATTGCCCCCTCATTGGCTATGTGACGTTATGCAGGGGCGCACCCACGCATGCATGCTTGCACGCACGCACACGTGCACGTATGCAGGCACGGATGAGCACACGCATGCACACACACACACACACATACACACACATACACACACACTCACGCACACACACGCACACTCACGCACACACACGCGCGCACGTACACACACATACACACTCTCACACACACACACACACACACACACACACACACATACACACACACACGCTCGCGCACACACACACACACACACACACACACACACAAACACACACACAAACACACACGCAATCGCACACACACTCTCACGCAATCGCATGCACACACGCACACACACACATACACACACACACACACACACACACACACACACACACACACACACACACACACACACACACACACACACACACACACACACACACACACACAC
>Ga0307968_1000506_pt1 | contig 27813 bp, 32 predicted proteins | sample OrgLakmetagen650_FD_201834 | JGI IMG/M metagenome (GOLD analysis project Ga0307968, IMG submission 201834) | Saline water microbial communities from Organic Lake, Antarctica - #650 | ecosystem: Environmental > Aquatic > Non-marine Saline and Alkaline > Saline | place: Antarctica: Organic Lake...
TTGGAGGGGGGTCCCCTCGACCCCCCGCCCCCCCCCCCTCCGATTAGACCCATATATATACCAATCGGATAGCTCTCGACGCCAGGATTCCGAATATATAAATCTTAATCAATTTGACAAGTGCCGTTTAAAGGCACCTCCTGCTATAGGCATCAATATTTGCGCTCCCCTGTGGATGAAGAAAGCTGCATCTTATCCTGCTGCTCATCGCATAAGAGCAGTCCTTTTCAAAACAAAGTAAATACCGTACAGAGAATATATCACGCCGCAAAGATAATGTTTTTGGGGCTGCGGAGTGCGGATTGTGAAAATAATTATTTTTGAGAGATTTAATTGATTATTTTTGAGGATGACAGTGAGGATGAGGGGGAGAGCAGTGCAAGCGAGGAAGATGGGGAGGGCAGCGAGGAAAAAGAGCGAGGGGGAGGGCAGTGGGGATGAGGAGGGAGAGGGCATGGACTAGATTGTTGAATTTAAATGATTGAGCACAAATTGTGTGAGTTGCGCGTAAACACAGAGTTGGAACGAGAACTTGGAATGAGCAACTAGAGTGCAGTCAGTTTTTTGAGCAGTTTGACAACTCTTGCTTGGTGGGGGTACCAACCTTCCAGGCTCCTGTTTGCATGCAGAGGGCGGCAACAGCCCAACCTGTGGTCAATATCTTTTGCAAAAGTAACTTTTATGCATTTAATGAAGCAATGGTAAGGTCTGGGGCCACATCAGGGGTTGTTTGGCCCTGCGGATTTGTGCGGATAGGATAATAATTATTGAAAGGGGTGCGGATTGGGTGCGGAATTGCAAAACTAATTATTATTTTGGGGTACGGTACTTGCAATATAGAAATTGCATACCGTAAAAACGCTTCAGCAGCCTGTTTCAGCGGGCACACAAAATAATGCATGAAAGCATGTAGGTGTCTGCAAATTGACAGGTCCAAAACATTTTGGCTCACCAGCACAGGCTGCTTGGAGCGTGCCTCGGCAGCCTTCTCAGCCTCAGCATCAGCCTCCTCCTGCTCATCCTGAGGCAGTATGATGTCTGGACGGTAGCTGCCAATCAGGCCTTTAAGTTCCGTGTACGCGCTTTCAATCTGAGGAGTGGCAAGGCACATTGACGTGAAAATGCAGATACGTTGAGCGCCATTAGCACTTTTAATAGCAACTGTTGGCAGCAGAAGGATGAATGAAATGCCACCCAGGGAGTGCCAAAACACGCTTGATGTGATTGTGGCTTTCTTGTCGGGGAGAAATTCCTTTGGGAGCAGTAAGTAGTTCATGGCACTAAAAGGGGTAGGTGCTTAGACCTCCTCACCCACGGCTAGAAGAAATAATAATGAGCCAACGCAATGGGATAATGCTGCTGTAACAATCCTGAATTTGAGCCAAAAGCACACAACCTCGACAAGCCCCTCACCTCTTCATTCACCAAAATGTGGTCAAACACAATGCCTCCTCCCTCGACAGGCTTCTTGCCGATTGTCTTCTTGGCAGCCTCGATCTGTGTGGCTGCCACTGCCAAGCGCATCTCAATCTCTTCATCGCTCTCAGAGAACCAAGCTTTGAGACGATTTTTGTACTCATCCATGGAGATGGGGGTGAGAAAAATGGACAGGCAGTCGATGCCTTGATCCTGTATGTGTTAATATGAATGCATGTCTATGTGTCTATGTGTTGCACAATGTTGACGGCTGATGAAGATGGTGGGCAAGATTGACCAAAACCAGAGCAGGATCTCATGCAAAACAGGCTGTGTTTGATATTGCTTTGCGTCAGAGATGCAAGAAAGGACTGCAATGATGCTTGCATACGTACCCTGAGGAGCTCTGCTCCCTCCACCTCCAGCTCAAGCAAAGGTAAACGACCGCTCTTAATCACCTGGAACAAAAGAAGATTAGGTGCAAGGCAGCATTGCATCTATTTCAATGACAAGTTAGGGCTGGCCAGCGCCTCTCTAAACCGGACCCAACGCTCAAACTTTTTTGGCTGCAATGGGTTAAAAACCAAGCAAAAAACACACTCCCCAAATACAGGTGGAACGGACGCCTTACAGCACCTGTCTTGATCATTTGTCAATTAGACGCAGATGTAGCTCATCATTCATAATTTGAACCTGTGATCTCTTTACAAACAATAACTGATCCGGCACCCACCTCCTTGATGGCTTCCTTGGTCACCCCAATGCGATGCGTGTCCAGGCTGTGCACAAACAGCTCACGGTGGTGCTCCAGCAGGCGCCCATCAGACACAGCCGCGTCAAATTCAGCATCTGTGAGGGCAATGGGCTCTGGATACTCCACAGGATACAGCTCGTCCTCGTCAACATCCTCAGGGGAGAAGGAATCACTCTGCCCGGCGTCTCCCTATGCATTGCAACGATTGCGTGTGCGTCATGGATGGATATTGCCGTCCACACGAGCAGCGTGAATGACATGGACAGACCACTTTTGAGCGGACATGCAATATAATCTCACGTGCATACCCCAAAACTTTCAACTTGAGCAATCTCCTTTACAGTTGATGCACAAGAATTATGACTCTTGAAGCGACTTATTGAGCATATAAAAGCACAAGTACAAGATAAGCATAAGTACAAAACAATGTAAAGCAGATGATTGTCCCACCTTTGTCTTTCCTCCCATTGGGGAACCGTCGGGGGACAGACTAAGGTTGGTACAAGAGGCTTTTCGAGAGGGTGACCGCGACTGAGTGCGGGAATGAGTACGGCTGACTGTCCTGGACAGAGAGAACTTTCCGGAGTAACCCCGAAGAGGAACATTGCAGCCTGAGGCACGCATACCGCCGTTAGTGCTGGCACGCTTTGTCTTTAGGGCTTGGGTGAGTTGGTTAACGTCTGAGGCTTCCAGCTCTGTGTGCAAGTTCCAGCAAAGTGTGTTGCAACACATGAGCATGTTTCAAGAGCGGCAAAGAAGGACGAAATTGTTTGTACAGGCTATATTTCGAGAGGGACTCCAAGCACGCTTTGCTCATCTTCTTGAAATGTTTTCCTTGCAGTGTGCATGCGTCCAAAATAGCAGATCATATTCTGGAATACCCCGGCCCATAATTGCTATTTGCGCATGGCAATTATTATTTTGGTGGCAAAACATGACGCTAAGTTGCTGCTTCCTTGAGGACACATACCTTCAGCTTCGTCACCTCCAGCCTGAGTTTGACTCATTGACAAACAAATGACCTCGAATTGTCAGCCTGACCAGAGCTGGTACACATTTCTCACCTGCTTGCTCCTGTGCCTCTTGCAGTGCTGCCAAATCTTGCTGGTGCTCCTCCAGCTCAGCCCCCGTGAGGGCATACCAGCTGTGCTCGTTGGGCTGCCGTGTAGTTGTCATGCGTGGGAAGGCAAATACATCAGGGAACTCGTGCACCAGCTTGTCTACCAGCCGCTTGCGCTCGCCTGCATAGGTAATGAGGAGAGGGGGTGCATACACTGTCTACAAAAACTCTTTGCCGTCACTAGCAAGCTACCCCTAGTAACCAGAAGTCAGCTGCTTGGACCGAGGCATTTGATGTCGGGTCCTCTTAGTCCCTAGTGCAATAGCCAGCCAAGAGATCAAACCACCTTTTTCCCAGTCAAAAAGCAAGCCCACCTGTGTGAGGGCCAGAGACAATCACAGGCTTAAGAAACGGTTTCTCCACTAGGTTGGGGGGAATGAGGTCTGAGTAATCCAGGACGTAGGCGGGCAAGCCTCGCAGCCGGTTACGGATAATGGGCGACAAGGTGGAGATGGCTTCCTTGAGGCCATGGTACACCATAGGAAACTTGGTGTTCTGAACGTGGTGGTCATACACGCCAGGCTTGTTTGCCTGTGGGTACACCAGAAATATAGGTGCTGACGGCAAACCCGCACAGTATTCTAATCGTGTGACTATGCTTTGGAAAGGCAACAAAAGGAAAGTCTAGTAGTAAAGCTGAAACTGAAAGCTGGAAGGCGACGAAAGCAAGGTTTAAAGCTGATACCCATGACGCATGTAAGGCCGCACTACCAGCAATGATCACTATCAACCACTAGAGTTCCAGATCTTGCGCCTAGATTTATCCAAGTTGACAAGGGAAGCGAGTTGCATGAACAAATCTCACACCTCAGAGACTTGCTGCTTCGCCCACTCCATGCGCAGCTCTACTGTTGATTCTGCTTCTTTTAGTCGGCCACGTGCTCGCACAGCTAGATCTTCCAATGAAGAGGGGGCCACATACACATACAACCCATCAATGCGCTTGTTGGCCTGTGCATGTGCAAGTTAGATACGCATGTTGAATACAGGGAGTTGAGCTCTTGGCAAGGCCAGCAACTTCTGGCGACAATTAGCTGATTGTTCTGCTCAGCTCAAGCAATCTATTGCATGATTGGGACAGGTATGAAGGCACAAACGTGCACTGTGTTCAGACACCACACACACCTGGAGCTGAGACACGCCCTGCTCGTCCACACCCATTACGCACAGCTTGCCCATGGCAGCCACGTTGCGCACGGTGTCAATGCTAGTGCCATAGAGGTACGTGTCCGTCTCATCATCATTCACCACAGCTTCCTTTTCCTCCAGCTCCTCATCCTCATCACCTTCCCAGAGCGGCCCACTCATAGCTCTGCCCTTCCCATCCAAACCAGAACCCCTTTTCGCCAAGTTCTTGAAGTGGGACCTTCTTTTGGGCAGGGGCCTGCCACGGTGCAGGGAGTTGACAGGTGCAATCTCCAGGAACTCTCCTGCTGCTTGCTGTGCACGCATGGCAGCTTTGCTGGCAAAAAAAAAGTCCACGCCATCCACCTGTTTTTTTTTTAGCATGGGTTGAAGGAGTGCTTGAAAGTGCATGCACAAACCTATGTAGTATGATGTGCGTGCATGGATTGCAATGATATGCTTGCCCAGAAACACAGCTGCAAGTTGACAACAACACTTCACCTCACTCAAAGGTGAAAGACATGTGACCTTATCAAAGACATCTCTTGCAACACAACATTATTTAAGGCATCCTCCAACTCAACTGTACTGACATATGCGCTGGTATACACACATCTTGTGCTGACATAAGCACATGCACATGTGTGAGAGCATACCTCATGCTCACGGGGTCGGCGCGATGTTGTGGACACAGGGAGTCCAAATTTGTCGGCGTACTCATCCACCAGACGGCGCATGAGCTTACTGCGGCCTACTGCGCCAGGGCCGGTGAACACAATGATGCGAGGGGGGGCACGTGCAGGAATAGCACGCTTGCGAAGGCAGATTGTGGCAATTGCGTTGCGCTCCTGCAGCGTTGCAACCAGAAAAGATGAGGGCAGAAAGAAATGTGCATGTGTCAGAGCGTGTTGATACCATTTGCCTGCCACCTAGTGGTGTGCCAATTAGTCATTAAAGATGCCCAAATGCTCTAATGCCTTTTTTCTAAGATGCGTACATGGCTGACGGAATCAGATTCAAGGCTGTCTGCAAGTTGAGTTCTGTACACAATAAGGTTCCCGTTCCTGTTGGTCTAGTAGCCAATGGAAACGTGCAGGCTGTTTGCCTCACCTCTGACTCTTCATTACCCTGGATGGATCCTTGCAGGCGGTCAAAGCAAGCACCACCACTGAGCCGGGGCCCTGCCAAGGGGTCCAAGAGATCCTCATGGGGCCATCCTGTAAGGGCCTGCGACACGCAGCAGTGAAGTGTGTGTTTGCTCGTGTATCTGTGCGTGTGCACGAAACCTGGGTGGGTGTATCACTCTGATAAAATAGAGACTGAGGCAGTGAGGGGATGACTTTAAAGTTATAACATGATGGGCGTCATCAGTTGCATGGTGTAGGCAGCTAGGCGCATGCTCGCATGCATTTTTTAAAGGTTAAGGAGGGCTGCTGCACGTCAGCTGAATAGGGCGGTACACCAGTCCCTCTGTCAGCTCTAGCATTGTTGCATATAATTTCATTGTTACATTATGCACAGCTCCCCAAATGCCCCTTACCTGAAAAGCAGCCACTTGGTGCGGCAGGTTGAATTGCAGCAGGCGCATGGCAGCCATCAGCTTCAGGATAGCCTTGCTCAGCAGGAGGGGCCACAGCTGCAAGGGCCGCATGCCCACCACCAGAGCACGGCCGAACAAGTCCACAGGAATGCAGTCATCCACCACCACGCAGCGCCATTTATCCTGGAAGATGTACAATTGTTTAAGTTTGGAGTTGAAGGGCATGTTTTGTGTAATTGATGAGGGCGTTCAGTGAAACGGCGTACCTGAAATTAAACAGCAGGTTTTAGCTGCCATATCACAGGCTACCATATTACAGGCTGACCGAGTTATAACTCTTTCTTTTCATTCATTTTTGAGCCTGGCTCCAGCTGCTTCACTCTGGTCAAACCTGCTCACCTCACAGTCGTCAGGATGTCATTGTCAAAAAATCCTCTCACATTTGTAATACATATCCACCACTCCAAAACAGAGGGGAAAAATTAATCTCCAATTACACCACAGCTCGTAAAACAACAAACTTGAACATGGCACTGTGTAGGCACAGGGGAATGCTGCTCCAAAGCCGTTTGCCTCACCATAATGAACAGCCTGATGCGGTATTTTCCATTGGCTGGCTTGATGTACGAGTTGTCTTTGGCGTCGCGTGGGTAGATCAGCTCCCACAGGAAGTCGCCAGGGGGCAGCGTTTTGTGGGCAGCCATGACGGCAGTCAGCACAGCCTGCAGCCACTCAAACTTTTTGTGCCCACACAAAAGCTTGCCATCCACCTCCCTCGACAAGGGCGGGAGTGCATGCTTGGACGAGCCTGCAAGCCGTGTCCGAGTGCGTTCATGCGTGAGGTTCCTGCGGATCCTTACCAGCCTTGGTATCCTTCTCCGAACTTGTTTCCTGTCACTGGTACAAGTTCTCAGTCAATGATGGCAAATATAATGAACAACCAGCGTCTTGGGCCAGGCAGGACTCACGTCTGTGGTAGATCACACACTCACATTTGCTTTCTGCACACCTTTCTCTTTGGTATCTGGCACCGCTGCTGCTTGTTTGAGAAGGACGATGGGTATGTTTGGGTAGCCTTGCACAAGCTCTTCAGGCCGCTTCCAGGTGTCCAAGTATGCTTTGGTCTCTTGGGGAAATACAGTCCCTGCAATGTCCTCATATTTTTCTGCAACATTGTAAAAAGGAGAAATGCCTTAGGGCTGGAGTGATCAAGTCTGTCTGTGCACATAACCAGTGCAAACCTTGGATGCTAATCTAATTTTGTTTATGTTAGCACATTACGAGCTCACACACGCATAAATAGACACACGCACCCACACAAACACACACTCACACACACACGCACATCCATGTGCCGATTCACACGCACACACACATTCAAACACACACACACTCACCCACACACACATACACACACTTACTTGCACACACACACACACACACACACTCACACACACACACGCACATGCACACGTACACGCACAAACACACACATGCACACACACACATACACACACATACAAACACACACACACACACACACGCACACACACACACACACACACACACACACACACACACACACACACAAGACGCACACACACACACACACACACACACACACACACATGCATGCACACAAACACACACATACACATACACACACATACACACTCACTCACGCACACACTCACGCACACGCACACACATGCACACGCCCAAATGTTATAAACTCTCAGCTGCTTCCTTAGAGAGGTGTTGCTTGAATGCTATTAAGTGTTGCATGCTATTAATGCATGTTTACAGTGTATGAGTTTTTCTCGCTTCCCTTAGAACAATTCACCTGTGCTGTCTGAGACCGGGACGTCGACCCACGCTGGAAAGGTAGCGTCCAACAAACTCAACACACTTGGCTTGACCTCTTGGCCTTTTCTAGGCCGTGAAGTCTTCATTGGTGTGGTCAAATGCAGAGATTAATTGTGTTCAGATTCATATATCGGGTAATTGTTTAAAAGCAATCAATCAATCTGATCAGTGGAGGACAAACCACCAGATTTGAATGCAACCATTTGCAAAATGCTGAACTAAATACGGGTCAATGCACAGTCTAGCAGGGGCAACTGCCTACATCCCGCTGGCACAAGTGCGGCCTCCAGGACTGCCCAGAGTCGCCTCTCAATGTTGCAGTACAGGCAACGCCAGTCGGCATCGGCAACACAGCCCCACTCAAGTGCTTTTGCTGGGAGGACAAACCCCCAAGGTAGTTGTGGCAGCCAGTTCCAGGGAGCAGGGCAGCCCAGGGGAACAGAATGGGCAGTTGGACGCACAGGCTATATTTGAGGCAGAGCAGCTAATGAGGGATACGGAGGGCGACATGGAGGAAGAGGAGGCCAGCGAGCTGCTTGATGAGGACACGCTGCGTGCCGCAATGGGTAAGCAGATGTGTGTGTGTGTGTGTGTGTGTGTGTGTGTGTGTGTGTGTGTGTGTGTGTGCGTGCGGGCGTGTGCGTGTGTGTGTGTATGCGTGCGTGCGTGCGTGCGTGCGTGTGTGTGTGCGTGTGTGTGTGTGAGTGTGTGTGCTTGTGTGTGCGTGACTGTGTGTGCGTGTTTTTGTGTGTGTGTGTGCATGTGTGTTCTTGTGTGTGTGTGTGTGTGTGTGTGTGCACGTGTGTTCTTGTGTGTGTGTGATTGCGCATGTGTATATGTACGTGTGTGTGTGCGCGTGTGTATGTGTGTGTGCTGTGCACTTGTGTACACATGTTTGTGTGTGTGTGTGCGCATGTGTATGTGTGTGCTGTGCACTTGTGTACACATGTTTGTGTGTGTGCATGCAGATGCATGCCTGTGTGCGTATGAACAAATCTGCACAAGTTTGTATGTGTGTGCAGGTGCCGTGCGAGTGTGTATGCGCATCTGTGAGCGTACGTGTATGTGTGTGTGCGCCATGTAAGTAGTATTACAGTAAAAACATGTTGATTGCTACCTGTTTGCAGGCTCCTATGCGGAGGAGAACGGTGGGGAATATGATAATGAGGAAGCTGCGCAACCCCTTCGGACACCCACGCCCAGCAGCGAAGCCTCCACATCAGGGTCAGACCCTGAAGGAGACAAATACCCGTCCCCGCCAGAGAGAGGGTACCACGCTCATGAGCTGTTTGCCAAGGCAGCTCTGGAGGATGTGGCAGTGTATCTGCAAAGCAGTGAGTCTAAACTTTCCTTGTGTCAACTCTCTGTGCAGCAGTTGCTAAGTGACCCAACTGCACTTGTATGATCGCTTGTACCAGCAAACGCAGTTTCTATACACATGACGAGGGGCAGAAGATGGCGTCTCCATAATGCGCTCCATATCTGGAAGACGCAAGAGCCCCTTTGTTTATACGGCCCTCTTCACTTTGATTGCCTTGTGCTGCCCATAACTGCAGAGTTCCCAGACACATGCATTTTTGGCCTCCAATCACGAGTTGACAGAGTGCTACCAGGGGACCTGTACTGCTGTGAACCGGCCAACCTTAACCTCATTCCAGACTTGGTACAGCAGGCCGTGGAAGCCCAAGCTGCTGCAGTGCTGCTGCCAGAGCAGGCATACGGCATGGCGTCTGTTCGTGAATCAGGTGCCGTAACCTTTCCTTCATGTTTGGTTGCTGATATTACACCAGAGGGGGTTATCTGAGGCCAAAAATGGTCAGGTATTGGCATGCTCCTAGGGTATGGCTCCCAAAATTTGCACGTTTCAAGCTCAGCTCTGATATGTAGATTCCAATGCAGCTGAGCTTGAACGTGCAGATTATGGGAGCCATACCTAATCGGCCGCGGCGTGAACCATACTTTTTGAGCAGCCATATGTTGTATCCGACCAGCCAGCGCACCAAACCCGGTGACTTTTAGTGTTTTGAAGTCCTTATAATGAATAGAAATCATTGCAAGAGAAATGGGGCAAAAAGGCTAAGTGGTTGGCGAGATATGCAAATTTATGTGACAATCCCCCTGGAAAGCACCCATGTAGGGTATAGGTGCACGATGTGTGCTATTAGTCCTGTCATTCTGTACGCAGGGCGACTTGTCTAAATCTGAGCACATGCTCGAATAGCATATAAAGTCAGCATCAGTTTGAAGCTAGGTTGGGTCCAATTTGATAAAGTGACATGTGAGAAGTTGCACCTTTCATGCAAAAGGAGCATGTTTTGGCTATTGCCCAGATAACCCCCTCTGATATTACACTTGAGCAGAGCAGGACTGCTCAGAAAGGAGTATTATTAGGTTGGCCAGAACCATATATATACGGTGTTTGTACGGTATTTCTGGCTGGGAAATCATCAAGTGTACGGTCGTATATGATGTAAATATACGGTTCTGGCCAACCCTACATATTTGCATTGTTAATGCCTGCATGTTTGCTTCACAAGCTTGGCCATGCAATGTATCCTTTTTTTGCTTATATCTTTTTCAGCAACGCTGCTTTTCTTTCAAAAAAGCGTTATTAAGGTCACTTTTCCACAGCTGCTTTGGCTTCCGTGACTTCCCGTCCCAGCAGCATCAGGAACTTCTTGAGCATTGGGAATCGTAAACACGCCGGCCTGCCCACGCTACATTCCCCTGTGCAGTGCCTCCCACGTTCCCTGTGCTGTACGCTGGAGACGTGGGCGAGCTCTCTCAGAGGCTAGCGGTGGCATTCTATGACGCACCCTCTCGGGATATGCTGGTCATTGGGGTGGGAGGCAGCCATGGCAAGACCACCGTCTCTTGGCTCATCCGGGGAATGCTGGAGGAAATGGACCAGGTTTGTATGTTTCTTTGTTATGCCATGCAGTCCTTTTGCTCACACCTTGTGATATACCGTGAACCTTATCCTTCATTATGACAAGAAGGAGAGAGAGGGTCAGTTGACATCCAACTTCAGGAATTATAAATATTCAAATATTAGCAGCAGCAACCAGCTGGATGTAGCTTGTAATGTAGTCCATGAGTTTAGGAACGTTGCAACGGCCTGCATGCTGCAGATAACGGGCATGGTTGGCAGCGTGGAGTATGCCATTGCGGAGGACCGGCTGGATGAAGACGGGGAGCTGTGGGAAGCGCAGGATGAAGACCCGGCAGCAGACAGGGAGTCCAGCATGCCCTTCATGGTCACGCCTTACGCAGGTGTGTGTGTGTGTGCAGCTTGAAAGCGGCAGATGGATTGCAGGTGAGAGAGGTGGGTCTAAATTACATAAGGGACAGGAAAAGAGAGGGGGGGAAGATTGCAAAGGCTGGGGTGCAGCAACTTTTACAACCGTGCAAATCCCCATGCCTATGATTTCTGCTGACTGGAAATCGTTGTATAAGAATGCTAGATAGGTGCTGCAGGGAAATTGGGAGGGAGCCTTGTTGTTTTCTTCTATTATCATCCCTTTGCCTTCAGTTGTTGCTTGTGGCTTGTACTTGCAGAGCATGGCAAATGAAAAAAGCTAAAACTATGCACAGTGCAAGACCATACCACAAAGCGTCCCCTCATATGATTCTTAGTTCATATTCCTTGGCAAGGCTCCTGTCTGTGAATGAAACTTTGCTTTCGCATTCAAGCCAGATGACTTGACGAAATGAGTTGAATAACCATTGGTTATAGAAGTGCCAAAATGCTGAAAGTAGCCGATGGTAGGTCTGTACCTTCTTTAGTGCGCCTTGCAACTCAGAGCTGCCTTTGCCGTCCTTGTCTGTAAGCAGGCAAGTACAATGTGCCAGCGACGACCCCCAGGGGCCTTCAAGTCCAAAAGCTGCTGGCTGGCGTGCGGGATCGCGGAGGCAGATGTGCTGTGGTGGAGTGCACCAGCAGTGCGCTGGCCGACCGGGAACTCGACTGGCTTGAGGTGAGCTCCTGCTGCAACCACGTCAAGGTCCTGTGTTGCTCTGTTGCTGTCCTTTTCTGTCTTTTACCCCCTTCCCTTCGGCTTACTTGCACAGAGCTGTGCACAGCTGTTTGGGCAAAAGCTGTCTGTGTTGCTGGCAAGGCTCGTCTGCCTTCCTGGGCTCATTACTTGTGCCGTACTTCTCCTTTTGTTCCCTACTCGATAATTGCTCAAGGTTTCCTTGTGTGCTGGCAACACAGGTTGGGGTGGTGGTGCACACGCGGCTCAGTATCCCAGAGGACAACACCCCGAAAGCGCAGCAAACACTTCGTGCGGAGCTAGCACTTTTTGAAAAGCTGTATGACCCAACTACACAGGTAGGAAGGATAGCCTTAACAGTCTGTACATCTCAGCTTGTTGCTATGCAAGCCATGCTTGATGCTTTTATCTTGATATGGATGTTGCATGCCTGCAAGTGGCCAATCAAGATTGTGTGTACGCGCTCGCAATCGCTTCCCTTTTTGTTGCCGCTAACTCAAGAGACCACAAGAAAAAGTCCTCATGTGCTTCTATCATGCACTTGTACATGCCTGAGCTAGGCCTGCCGCTGTTCTGGGAAGCAGCAGAGGGGAAAAAACGACAAGGTCTATATTTAACCTCCTGCCATCCTGCATAGGCCGCGATTGTAAACCTAGATGACCCAGGAGCGGAACTGGTCAGAGCCTCCGCTTCAGCGGTGCCTGTGGTAACGTACGGCATCGACAACACAGACGCAGATGTTGTGGCAGAAACCGCCAAGATGGACATCTGGGAGAGCGAGGTGCAGTGGTCTGAGAGTTTATAAACTGGTGGAAGGAATTGGTGGTCCAAGGCTGTGTATGCGTGTGCATGGGTGTGAGTGGAGGTATTTGTGTGCATGTGTGCGCATTTGTGGGTGCCTGTGTACGTCTGAAAGTTTGAGTGTGTGATAGTGAGTGGGTGTGAATTTGCATGTGCATGTGCGAGTACATGCGTGAGAGTGATTGTCCAGAGGCCACCGTTTTCCGAAGCCCTGGCTTGCCCAGAGCATCGCTTTCTACTAGGGCGCTCAAAAAGGGAACGCTGTACCGTCAATTGTGATTCAAACCATGGCAACAACTTTTTGTGCAGATTATTGTACGGACGCCCTTGGGGAAGCTGCAGATCATAACACCGCTTCTGGGCAAGCACAACGTGTATAACATCCTTGCGGCCGTTGCAACAGGCATCTGTCTCAAAGTAAGTGCCCTCCTTCTGTCCTGCACTCTTTCTGTCCTGCACTCCTTACCCCAAGTGCACACCTGTACGCACTTCTCAGACTCATACACATCCACTCACGCTTGACCACTCACATCATTCACACATGTTCGTCTCATTCAAGACTGTCATCACCCTGTGCATTAATAGGAGCAGAAGTGCAGCACTTACAAACGCAGTGCGCTGAGCAATTTGTTGGCAGCGTGCCCTTTATCAGCCCCTTTCAGAAGGGAGAGAAGGGTTATTTAGCGTGCTCTGCTAAAGCCCTCCAAAAGTAGCTCTCACGTACTTCTTTGTCTAGATGCTCAAACGCCATTGTCGCTCCAAGGGGGGTGGAAGGATTTGCCCTACCTGGGAATTTATCACGAGACTTGAGCAATGAATACTGGTGCAGTCACCTTTACCGAGGACGAGGACCTGCTTCTTCCAAAAAGGTCATTCACCCTTACACACTCGTTATACTTGCCCTGTAGGTGCCCTTGAAGAGCATAGTTGCTGGCATTGAGGCAGTTGAGGTCGTGCCCGGTCGCTCTGAGCTCATCGATGAGGGGCAAAATTTCAGTGTGATAGTAGATGCCGCAGACACTCCTGAGGTGAAGCGCTGAAAAAATGGAGCTGCTGCGTTGTGCACAGTGCTGAGCAGGCTTTGATGGAAATTGTCTGCAGCGGCTGCATGACTATTCATGTCGTACAACAAGACCAAAGCTTTGTGCAACATAAAACATTTCGTTGCTTTGATTTGTGTACTTGGACAGTATTCTTGTGTTTTTCCCTGCCATGACTTCCTTAAAATTGCCACCATGCAGGCGGTAGACGCGATGCTTTCTGCTCTGTCAAGCAAGGCTAAGAACATCTTGACGGTGGTGGGCTGCCGAGGCCACGAGGACAGGTGAGTAATCACCCTGTCGCTGAGCTAGCTGAGAGCATGAGGCAATATGGTGGAAAATAAGGCAACATAGAAGCAAGGCTCTCCACCTCAACACCCTTGAGCTTGTACACTAAGTAATTCCTCAAAGTGCTGTCACAGGCGTGAGGTCAGCTGCTGGCTACACGTCCTCTTGATCGCAAGCAAGGATGTCAAAAATATGTGAATCGTGACCACGCTCTCTGTTCCTACTCTTTGTCCTTAATTCAACCATTGATGCCACCCGACCATTAATGTGTGGTATCGTTCTGTATTCCTGCCCCTCACAAATCGCTCACCACTCTGCTGCACCCCCAGATCATTGCGACCACACATTTCAGAGGTCGTGCACGCAAAGTCAGACATTGTCATTTTCACCAACGACAGCCCACGTGTAGAGCCCCCGGAGCAAATTATCCAGGTGCGTAACAAAATGAGAGCTTATCTCATGGGCAACCTTGCATTTTTTGTCTTGACAATCATCCTTTTCAACGCCATATGTGCTGAGATCCCAAAATTATCAGAAAGTTTAATTTCATGTTCCAAAGCCAAAGCGTGGTCCGTCTCAAAAGGCCTAGACCCTTTACACGCCTGTGCTCAGGACATGGTGGCAGGCTTGCCAGAGGAGCTCGTGAACCGATATTCAGGCTACGTGTACTTCCCCTTCCAAGATCAGGGTCGTGTGCCTTTGTGGTTTGAGCCCTATCTGCAGCGCGCACAGCGCACCACCAAAAGGTGTGTTTCAGTAAATTATAGCGAGGGTGGGCGGTCCCTACAATCCCCTTGCCTGATTACCTTTTGTTGAGGTTGGGATGTATTTCTGTTTTGTCTGTTTTGGGCTGATATGTTGATGTGTGTCTTGCATAACAAGTCTGTGGCAGTCTTCCTTGTGTAAAAGCTGTGATGAGAAGAAAGCGCCTGAGCATAAACAGACAGGGTCAGGACAGGAGCCAAAACTCGCCATCATTGTAACATTTGTCATAACTCTTATCTCTTAGCTGATGCTAAACTCCCCTTCATGACGTAAAACCTTGCTGCCTAGGTATGTCATGGAGGACCGCTTTTCCGCCATCCGTGCTGCTATTGGCACTGCTGGCCCCGGTGACGTGGTCGTCATCCTAGGGCGTGGACACCGAGATTACATGGAGTACGGTACAGAAGACGTGAGTTGAAAGAGCAGAGCAAGCTGCAGACATCTGATCGGGACACCAGTCTAGACCTTCTTGATCCACGTGCAACTACATTCGGTCCTTCAACAAAGGCATGCCAGCATTTTGTCTGATTGCTTCTGTCCCCTGATGTCCACTTTGTCAAGCATGCGCGTCATTGTTAGGGCTACAATTGGTAGCATATTTACTTTTCCCTGAAATATGTAGGACATTACGGAGCTTGGCTGGTTCGATGACCGTGTAGAAGCACGTAGCGCCCTCAGTAAGCTCACTTATCTGGACCAGCTGTCAGATCTGAGCCGCAACAAATTACCGTGGGGCAGTGCTCTTGATGAAATGGAGACAGTCATCGGTAAGTTACTAAGAAAGCCATGCAGGGGTATACGACATAAGGAAAGGTTGCACAGTTTTTCTCTTCTGCTCCTTTGAATGTATGTTACTGTGTCTAAGGAATGTCTAAGAACAAGACTCCTGCACATTTGTTCTCGCAATTTGCTGAGTTACTAAAAAAGTCAGGTAGGAGCAAATGGTCATTGTACTGCAGATGCACAGCTTTTTTCCATCTTTCAAATTTGATACAAAAGTATCAGAGGGGGTCAACTGAGGCCCTAAACAGGGGTACTTTTGAAATGTGAATTGAGTATGTGCGCCGCAACTGGCAGTTTTTAAACTTGGCACCCAGAGGTATTTTGGCTATACCTGAGCTAGAAAACTGTCAGTTGCGGCCACGCACATGCCTAAATGCCCACGGCGTGAACCCCACTTTTTACCAAAACATCTTCACAGCTGCTCACCCACTCCACCAAATTACACTATTCTAGGTGGTATGGACTCCTTGTAACAAATAAATATCATTGCAAAAGAAATGGAGTCAAACGGTGAAGTGGTTGGTGACATACACAAATATATGCTGTTTTCTCATGGGAAGCCGCACCATTAGGGTTTTGGTGGTCAGGGTGAGCTTGAACTCCTGTCAAATTGCGCACACTGTTACTTACATGGATGCAAGCATCCTCGTGCAGCTCATAATGCAAGCTTTCATTTAAAGCAAAAATGGTTCCAATCGGATGAAGGGGCTGTGAATGGCCGGTTTCTGAGTGCAAAAAAGGCACATATTTGCCCAATTGACCCCCTCCGCAAAAGTATCTGTAAGAATAAGAGGGTTCCATGCTTGTCCTGAAAACTTGCCCTAGGGCCTTCCTTGTACACCGTGCCTCCTGTTTTGTCTTGCTAGTGTCCCTGCAGTTAAAGGAGGGTACAAGGTTTTCGTTTTAGGTTTCGGCACGTCATAGGTTACTTTCTAGTTAGTAAAGCCGGTAAAGGAATTTTATGGTACACGGTACCAAAGTGGCTTACTCTTCCTTAACTTCATGTGGGGAGTGGTTTACACTGCCTGCGTAGCTTTTCTTTTCTTTTCTACGCCATCAAACCACTTAATTTGCGTATGCTCACTTCTTATTGCAGATCCGCCTGCCACGCAATGGACCACATCCAGCAGATAGGCCGTTTGACACATATAGATATTCTATGCTTTCAGATTTCCATCTGGTATGGGGTTGTACGTTAACAATAATCAGCAGCATGAGTGCAAAGCAGATTGCATATCATCCATTCCCCTTCCCATCTTGCCTGACAATTGTAATGCAGCTGATTTCACACAACTGTATACGCTTGCACTAAAGAATCACGTGTTTAGGCACGATAGGAAAATAGAACAAGTAGGACCAATAAGGTCCTCCTTCTATCTCAGCCTCTTAACTAAGAAACTGTGCCGATGCCTCCTTTTTACCAGTCTGCAGGAGGGAGTTAGCCACATCCCTTTGCTCTTATGTAAGGTCCTCAAACCAAAATCCGACTAGAACCCTAAAAGATAAGCCCATAAACGAATATGCAATGATAAGATGGGTGCAAGAACTGTCTACATCTCACTAGAGTCATTCGCTGCATGGCTGATGCACCCCTACCAGCATCACGGCAGCACCCACGCAGGCACCGCCTGAAGCAATGAAAAACCACTCCCCACGTCTATTAAGAAAAAGGGTCACTTTGATACCGTGTACTGTAAAACTCCTCCACCAATAGAGTAAGAAAAGATCAACCGGGATCAGGAGGGTTGCATGCTTGACCTGAAATCGGCTTCTGATGAGAGTTGATACTAGAACTGGCTGGAAAGGTTCGTCTGTTATGGACAAGTTTGGCAGCGTATTTGACAGAATGGACATGAAGCTTGGAAGCAAGAGGCTGAATAGCAACTCACCTCAGGCTACTACTAGTATATGACTGTTAAATAAGTGAAGAAGTTGATGAGAAGTGGGAGCATCTGTGGAGGCTGGCTGAAACAAAGAAAAGACGTCACGGTATCATCACGGTATTAACAATCTCAAGATCTGAGCAATCTTCAGCATGTATCCACCTGATTAATAGTAGATGTGTCCACCTGATTAGTAGAGTGTCCTGAGTCCTATACTTTGCAGTGACGGTGATTTGATCTGACAGCTTAATGAAAATTCGACAAAAAATGCTTGACCCGGGAATTGGTTGGTTAACGCTGCAAAAGAACAGGAAAAAGGCAACCTTGGTGCGCTGTTCCTGCTATGTCCTGATTATAACGCACATAGGCTAAGCCGGACAAAGCCCCGAAGGTCTCAGCTACTTGGACAAGCAGGCCTGCCTGTGTATGTGTTGTTGTTTGACTGAGTGTGTTAGCAGGTTCCAAGCCAAGCCTGCAACCCTCTGGTGGTTGGTTTTTATCAGTGGGGGCAGACTGGGCAACATTCCAAAAATGTTTTTCTGCAAAGCAAAAGGCATAATATATCTACTAGGGCAGTAAAAAAGCGATTGATTCAATCCCCACGTGAAGAAAAAAGAGATTGGCTGCCTACCAGACTGGCTTACCAGGCTTATTCACTCATTAACCGAGGTAGTAAGCAGGAAGCGGCAGGGTTACCGATCTGGATATCAAATATTAGGCGAATGGCAACGGTTTTTCCTTCTTGGCATCTACAAAGAACTTAAAAACTGGAACAGTAAGCCAGCTCGCTTCCTCAATCAACAACCATAGTAAGCCAGCAGTAACCCACAGATGTATTGGGTTGCTCATCCCAATAATCTGGTAGGCAGTGCACAGCTTGCTCAGTAACCGAGGTGTTTAATGGTACATGGAAAACGGCCTACTAGTGAGCCAGCTAACTTACTTAAACAGCAACCACAGCAGTAAGCCAGTAGTAACCACACATGTATTGCGCTGTTGGTTTATTAGTAGAAATATCCTTGTAGGCAGGGCTCAGCTTGCTCAGTAACCGACTCGGAGCGAGGTGCTTAAAGAGAGATGGAAAGCTGCCTAGTATAATAATGACCAGCTTCCTCAAACACCTGTCCCCGACAGCCAGACGGCACTGCTCCCGTCTGGCTGTCGGGGCAGCAACCATGGTTATAAGCAGCAAAAGATCAAAACGCTGCAGTAATTACGCAGCCAGCATGACTGCGGCTTTCAGAGCGGAGAGTGCACAACGCCTTGTTCAGGGCAATTGTCTTTCCAATGGGCTCCCTTAGTTGCAATCTTTGGCAGCAAGCCAGTGTAGATGTGTGTTTCTAGCCATCTGACGCAACCTGCCATACCACTGTTACGAAGCATAGTATAGGCATCTAACGGCTAAAGCAAAAGGGTGGCATGTTATGCTGCTTATTTTATAGGTGCCTCCTGAAGTTGAGCCAGCTTCAAGGTTCAACCTTAAAGGTTTACAAGGATTACAAGGTTAACAAGAAAAAGGCCTTCAGTCTAGAAGTATGATTGCTCGCCTGTTCATAAAGTAAAATCAGTTAATGAAGGAAAAGGTGGAGTCTGTTGTTTCCTGGTGTAAACAAGCAGACACATCCTGCTGTGTGTGTGAAAATAAGAACGCGTACTTCCTGCGGAGAAAAACCATCTGAGGGTGCGTGTAGTGATAGAGAACATGTTTTTCATCCTGGACATCATCATCAGCCTCCCATAAGTCGCAAGTAGGGGAAGAGGTGGAATTATTAAGTTGCTGTTTCAAAGCAAAGGGTGTGAACGCATGGTCTGAAACGAGCCACACCTTGAGGAAGGTTAAGGAGCATGTATCGGAACTGCTTAACAGAGCAGGTACGTACGTTGCCAGCAAAATATTTTGAAATATCCTGGAGCATGAGTAAACGCATTGGCAAGTAACACAGAAGAAGGTCTGCCCTACACGAAAGACATCAGGTTAGCTAAATAGCACACATAAAGCCGCCAAGGGTTAGAGTAGTCCTAACCCAAAATATTTAGGACTAACAAGCCAAAACACATTTAAGTACTGCACTGGTATAAGTACGAAATCCAAAAGTTTGTTATGTGCTTCGGCTTTACAACGGATGTATATACCTTTGGTTGCACATTTCAGGCCACCATCAGACGACAGTGTTCTCAAGATTTGCTCGCAATAAGCTGCAGCAGAAATTGGCTTGAGCGTGGCAACGTTTCAACATTTGGAAACATTGGAACTTTTGCTTAGAATGAGAAGTCAATTGAAGAGAAAGGGCTAAAACTCTGGTGTGACGGGGCCTCTAGTTATATATCTTCTTGTACTCAATTCCTGCAGCCCTCTGAAATTCAAATAGAGCTAACCTTGCTCACTGATGGCGACGTTCTACTCACTTCGGCGCTCGTAGCTTTTACGTGAAAATAAATATGCACATTGAATGCATCGCTTAAGTATTGCCGAAAATTGGCGGGATTTAATATTAATTTAATTCAAGTTCAAAAATTCTCATTGCATCAGCGAAATGGCAGAGCCCGGAGCCCAGCAGCTCGTTGGAGCCTTGAATAAGCTGATGAAGTTGGCTGTTGGTGTGGGCGTCGGCGCGTCTGCGCTGCAAGCCTCTTTGTTTACAGGTTAGTCCGGTGTCGGTCCTATTGCTCGTGGGCGGACCTGCTATCCAGCAGACGAGTGTTTACACTTCCTTTAGGTGCTGCTGACCCTCTCAAGAGATGTAACCAACAAGTTGTACTCCTTTTTCACCACTCACCACCACTCCACCTCCTCCGTTTGCCCCCCCCCCCCCAACAACCTAAACACAGTGGATGGTGGCGAGCGGGCAGTCATATTCGATCGGTTCAGGGGAGTCCTGGCGGAGACCAGCGGTGAGGGCACCCACTTCAGAATGCCGTGGGTTCAGGTGCCCCACATCATGGACATCCGCACCCGGCCAAAGGTCATCAGCTCTGTGACTGGAACAAAAGGTGAGGGGAAAAGGTGCTGTGCAGGCTTGTGAGTTGTGGTGTGCAAAGAGAGGCAGCAGCAAAACAACAAATCCACAGCCATCGGTTGTTTGCGTGTCTGCTTCATGGAGTAAATGAGGAGAGAGCCTTTAGTAGAAGGACTTGCCATACCTTGCAATAATTCAGTGAAATTCTCTCTCTGTGTCTTCCCACAGATTTACAGATGGTGAACATGTCCTTAAGAATTCTATCGAAGCCTGATGAGGACAAGCTGCCTGTTATCTGGAAGGTGAGGAAATGCTTGCTGCATGCATAAAAGGACGGCGCAAACATGTGCGTGCGCATGGGCGCGTGCGCGTGCGCGCGCGCACACACACACACACACACACACACACACACACACACACACACACACGCACACACACACACAAACACACACACAAACGCACACACAAAACACGCACACACGCACACATACACATGCGCACACACGCATACGCGTGCACACACACACACATACATACACGCACTCACAAACGCATACGCGCACACACACACACATACACACATGCACATACACATGCTCACACACCTTTGACCTTGTCGTGACCCATCCTCCTACAGAGCTTGGGAGTGGACTGGGAGGACAGGGTGCTACCATCCATCGGTAACGAGATTGTCAAAGCCACGGTTGCTCAATTTAACGCCGAGCAGTTGCTCACACAGCGAGAGAAGGTTTCATTAACGGTACGTGTGCCACTGTTTCCTTCATCTGGCCTTGAATGATCACTTACCACCATGTGCCCGCAACACTCCTGCCTTGACAGACAACTCAAGTTAAAACCATTATCTGTGGTCTTGCTTTTCAGGTCCGCAACGCTTTGCTTAAACGGGCTGCTGATTTTGGCATTGTTTTGGACGACGTAGCCATCACACACTTGTCGTTCGGTGCAGAGGTACGTTGATTTCGCCTGCACAGGATTTGTGCAGCTGATGCACACAAATTGTTTAAGGACCATTTAGATCCTTCAATTGTTACAGCATTAAATATCCTGAAACTGGCGAGTGGGGTACCTTGGGTATCTGCAATTCAGCTCACTTTCTGCTTGTCATCCTTGCCTTGCAGTTCATGCGTGCTGTAGAGATGAAGCAGGTGGCAGAGCAGGATGCTGAGCGTGCTAAGTTTGTGGTCATGAAAGCTGAACAGGTGGGCAGGGGTGCAGTAAAAGGGAGGAAAAAGGTCTTATCAGCCGTTATTTGAAGCCGTTCATATGCTCATAGGTATGCATGGGTAACTAGGGTGTATGATTTTGCCAGCGAGGCTCGTCAAGCGTCGTTGAGGGCGAGGCTCGTCGATATAAGCCCTAGTTGGTGCATTACGGTTAGAAAAACACTTTCTGAAGCTTGCGCGGATTGAGCCGAAAATTGTTCTGGAGTTTACTTATAATTAATATTTAATTATCTTGAAGAGACCGGACTGAAACGAGCTGTAGGAAGTGTTTGGGGAATCTTTCGTGGTGCGTTGCCTGGACAGGCATACGCACATCTGATTAGCCGGGAATAAGCTCCATATATATACTCTAAATAATTTACCCAAATTTCTAAGAAGTTTGTGCTGGGGGGGGGGGTAACCGATTCGGTTCAACGCACTTTGGGCCTGAATAGCTCCGCGGCCAAGCGTTCGTTCCGCGTAAGATTATGATTTTAAATGCCTACGGGCGCGTTTTAACAGCTGTGCCGAGTTTCGTGGCGAGCTGTGAGGGTCAGATTTTTGATGACGATGAGGGCTGCAAAGTGGTATGTTGTGACGACGTCAACATGCAGTATTTGCCGTTTCAATTCTTACTTAATTCCGTTCAGGAATTGTGCAGTTATCATGCGCCGTCATTTTCTGTAGCTGCATGGAGACCGACGAGGAGGGATTTTCGGCCGGCCACTTTTTGATGCAAATTTAATGCTGCTGTTATAAACTGTCAATTTACAGCGTAGTTACGCACTCTGGATCGTCTGCTTGAGCTCAAACAAGGAAAGACTTGACTGCAAGGTCACTGGGCACATGACGTGCATCTTCCAGCACTCTGCTGTCAAGACAAGACTTGAAGACACACATTCCGGTATATTATCAGGCACACAGCATGCATGGTGGCTACAAACAACACACGAAGGAGAAAGTGGTGGCCTGCTTCCTAAATCTGCAAGCTTTCCAGAGGGGTGTACGCAATCCACATGATGTTGCGTTGCAAGGTAGAATGCATGTCACATATTGGAGCAATACAATGGGGCTCCATTAGGGTGGGGCTTGCAAGGCAGCATGCATGCTGCAGGCTGGCTAGGAGACACACATTTGTTACGTAACTCAAGATGCACTCTTCGCACAACAAAATACCATCATATGTTCCATGCACATGCGTTGCAGCAACATTTAAAGAACAGTTTTTGAACCTTAACGATGTTGTGTCTCTTTCTTTGCAGAGCATGCTAGTACTGAATGTCATTGGCAGACCGTAAATTCATCGCTATAGTGTGTGAAATTGACAATGTATCCATCATCAGAATGCACTTCTTGACAGCATAGAGTCAGTCTGTTTCCGCCTTGTAGAACGGAACCGAACACATGAAAAGGCAAAATGTTTTGCACGTCGAAACTTTGGGCTGGCGGAGCCCTTTTATAAAGGAAATAATGTACAAAATTACTGCCCATTTTGGGGCGTCGAGGAAGTTGACACTTCCCTGAACAAGACGTGCCATTTTTTTTGGCATCCACACTATACAAAAATATGGTCTATTTTCCCCATTTTTAGGAATTTCCAGGGAATTTCCCCTGATTTTCCCCCAAAAATGGACACCCTAGTTGCCGTCTACCTCTACCTCGTCAAGCCTTGACTAGCGGCTGGCACACCCTTACTCATAGGTTCCCGGATAAAGCTGCTATGTTAACGCTTTAAACTCATAAACTTACGGCCAGATGGCCAATTCTAGCTTTATGCCGCTGTTCCCTTGTCCTCTTGTCCCTTGGCAGCTATAAATTGCTTGAGGGTTGTGATTATGGTCCTGTTTGTGGTGAGAAACCTCCTGCACAACAATGCTGGCTCTGCTGAAGTTTTGATGCAAATCTTGCTGCTGGCGTAGGAGCGGAATGGTGCCATCATCCGCGCCGAGGGTGAAAGCGAGGCAGCCAGGCTCATCAGTGAAGCCACCCGGGTGTCAGGGCCTGCCTTTATGGACCTCAGGAAGATTGAGGTACGCTATAGCTGCCTGGCTTACTTTGTGTCCTATTTCCTGCGGATTTACAGGGTTAACATGATCAATGAGCAAAGCAAGGGAGAGCGAGTGCTGGCAACAAGCAAGATGACGTGTGTCTCTCTCTTATCTTACATATTTCATAAGTATCTGGTGGTGCACTTAGATCAGTGCGTGGCACTGAAAGGAGGCCAGTGTACACAATTACAGTTTGTTTTGGTGTACTGTGTGGAAGACAGGAATGAGAGCACAGGAGCGCATGGGTGGTGCTCGAGTTTTTGGAGCCAGCCTATGTTTGCATTTGGAAATATGTACTTAGCTCAATACGACATGCGACAATCACGTTGCTTCGTCTGCATCTTGATTTACACAGGTTTATGAAGTAATGCTGATAAACGCTTTCACACATTCACAGGCTGCTCGAGACATTGCTGACACCCTGTCTAAGGGCCGCGGTGTCGTGTATCTGCCAAACTCAGGCAACATGCTGTTAGGTCTAAACACTGGTGGAATGTAAAGTAGAGCCTGATGATTCTCCTCTGCTCAGGTTTCTCCCTCTGGTTAATTTCTCCTTTATTGAATGCCCTCAAATATTCTGAATGTAAGCCCTTTCAAATCCACTGCTAGGGTTGTCTAGCCGGCAAATTTCACAGGCAGGCAGCCAGATTAATGACGTATTTCAGTTCCTTGTGACTTCCAGTCAACAGTCACACAGAACTGGAGTGCCCAAAAACAAGGCAGCACATTTTTCAATGTCATGGAGGTGGTGCTTCTTGTGCAAGGCAGGAAAAGGAAAAGCAAGTAAAAAACACTTCTGTTCTTAATTACGGAGCCACTTTGGTTCAAGAGTGGGTACACCGTACAGCTCTTTCAAGCATTACAAGGTTTACAATGGTTACAATGGGGGGTGACCTTCAGCCAGGTAGTTTGGCTGATCGGCTGCTGACTGGTCTCGGCCAGCCACAAATAAATCCATAAGCTCAGAAAGAAAAAGAAAAAGTCTATTGTTCTGCTGAGAAAGGAAATCATGAACAAGTTGGTTGTTGACCTGTTGCAGCAAAAAGGGTTGGGCTGCTGAAAAGTCCTCAAAAAAAGGTGAAAACAGAAAGGAAAAGTGTTTCCTCAGCTCACAAACTCGAAGGTTTACCAAAAAGGCCTTCAGTCAAGAAGTGCGACTGCTAGCCTGCTCGTTAAACGCAATTACAACTCTTTCACAAGACAGGAGAAACAGTGAGGATCAGGAGGGTACAGGCTTGGTCAAAAGTTGAGCGGCTTATGTTCAGTTCGGATTACAAAGGCCTCCATCCTGGCGTGGCTGCTCAACCTATAGGTTTCCCAACGAAAAACCAATTTAAAAGTTCGACAACTGCACATATGAATTTGCTGATGAATTTGTAAATATTTGAGTTATGATGAAAAACAAAACCTTTGCTATCACCGAAAAAGTATCAAATAATCAATTGAGCTGGTGCCGTATGCTCATACATGAAAAAATGGAGCCTTATAAGGATCTGAATTCTGACTCTCAAAGAGCTAAAAAAACTTGCTTCCAAGCTTCATGTTGTATTCTGTCAAATACGCTGCCAAACTTGTCCATACCAAACGTGCCCGTTCAAGTACTGTTATCGACTCTCATCAGGAGCCGGTTTCAGGTCAAGCCTGCGACCCTCTTGATCCCCATCAATCTTTTCTTATACTTTTGGTGGAATATTTTTACCTCTTATTTATCTCCAGGTGGAATGTTGTGTGTCAATTAACACACGCAGTGCCCTCTCAATTACACACTGCAAGAATCGGGGATGCAAGCACTGGCTCTCCATATATCTGCAGTCAAGGTCGAGGTTGCAAGCACAACGAGAGGGAGAAGACCCTACAATGACACAAGAAACTTCTACACACTGAAGTACCAGTACTGAACTTGATACGCTTGATAATAGTTGCAATGTTCAAAAGGCAAGGATGAATAACCAACTCAGATAAATCCTAACTGCAACCCAAACGTTGCAATAGTGATGACGGGCTGGCTCACAGAACGAGGGCGTGGTGTATGCATACCTGCAAGCGGTTTCATTTATGTTGACGCTTGCCTGAGTGCAATGCAATGTATACAAAGCAGTGCTTTCTCGTTACAAACACCAATGCTTCCCGTCCTTTCCTGTGAAGTCATTAATCCTCGCTCTTTGTCAAGTTTCGAGGCTGAGATCTCCCAAATGTTCTCACACATGCAACACGATGTTTCTGAAGCACTAAGCAATAGCCAACATATGAATCTGGTGGGAGACTTCAATGCACATTTAGACAACTTGCCTGACCATTTTCCTAAGGGGCACGTTGCCATGCTCTCCAGATTTCCTGAACTGGGCACTACACGTTTGGGGCAGTACAAAGGCCGAGCTAACACAGCCAGAAGATGCTTGAGGGACATTGCGCTTGAATCTCCTCTCATTCTGACCACGGGCAGGGGGAAGGGGGGGACAACGGGCAGCCTACCTTCTTTGGTTACAACCCCCCTTTTAACCCATCACGGACTGAACACATCCTGATGTCCACTGCCCTTTTTATGTGCTGCAAACAAATCAGCGTACTACATGAATTTGACTCAGCAGACCACAGACCACTTTTATGCCACTTTTCATGCCAGTGTTCGTTAGCACACATTGATCTGCGGCTTCCAAGTCAGGTTCGGAGAAATGGGAAAGGAAAACATGTGGTTTGGAGGGATGAACACAAAGACGCGTTTATTTCACACATGCTTGAAAATGAGACTGTCCTCCAATCTTTTTGAAACTCTATACGCAATCAAGAGCATCATTCCTGCTACAAACACTTCCTAGACCTCATTACGCTTGCTGCTGATGCCACTGGTATGACAACAAGACAAATGTCACGTAGAATGCAGCTGGGCCTTCCCATGGCCCCTTGGTATGACGCAACGTGCCGTGATTACGAAAGACGTATCAGATGGAAAAAACAAAACAACCAACCTTTTGTTGAGCTGCAACAACAATACACCACCTACTGCAGGCTGAGGAAAAAACAATTTAAAAAAGAGAGAGCAGATGAGATGGTCGGACTCATTGACGCTCGCAGTCCAGAGGTATACAAACTGTTGACTGCGAACAAACGGTCTAACACTTCTCCTATCTCTGCTGAGTCATGGACTGAGCACCTTCAATCACATTTTGTGCAACCACAAGAGAGCGTTCCTGACGTGCTGCATGCCTGGACGATCAAATTACCTACACGGCATCAGTTACTCAGTGACCAGTTACGATCTGGACCAGTTTCTCCTTCTGACATTGCAGTTCCACCCGGCCCTGGTGGCAGGTACAGGAACATGAACACTACCTTTCAACGCAGCAATGAGCAAGCACCTGTATACGAGCTACCCCCCATACATACTCTGGCTACCACTGTCCAGGAAAACATTTCAATCATGAACGTGCAGTCCAGCCCAGGTTTTGATCCGTTCTCTACTTCTTTCATCAAGCACGCAGAGAAAATAATATATTCAGGATGATCGTGGTAAGAGTCGCACAGAAAACGTTCTGCTTCCCCTTCTTACTGACTTGTTCCATCTGTTCCTGTCAGACGGTGTCACACCACATTTTTGGAACAAAAGCACAATTACGCCTCTGCATAAAAAAGGTCCAACTACGTCCCCCAAAAATTATCGTTTGTTGGCTATCAATGGTCTACAGACATTTTAAAAACCTGGTCATGGACTTGCTGACGGACTGGGCTTGCTGAACATAAAATACCAGACTCTCAATTAAGTTTCTGCCCCACAAGGAACACCAACCAACCCCTCTTTATTCTTCACCACATTCTCACAACTGCTAAAACTGAAAAAATGAAGGTATACACTGCTTTCCTGGACCTCTTTGCTGCCTACGACAGTAGTCCAAGAGAGAAACTTTGAAGACACTTGCAAAAAATTAAGACTCCGCAGTATTTGAGAGATATCATTCAAACCATGTACACAGGATGCCTCTACCTTCTCATTGATGGCGACAAAATTTCTGAGGAGGTTGTTTTCAACAGAGGCTCGAAACAGGGCTGCCCTCTGAGTCCCCTTCTGTACTCTCTTTATAACAATGATATAGACAGATTCTTGGCTGTACAGAGAGGTGCTGCCACTGCCCTGGATTCAATTAAATTCCCTCACTGTGATTATGCTGATGACATTGCTCTCACTTCAAACACGGCTGGAAATCTGCAACTCGA
>Ga0307968_1000509_pt1 | contig 27760 bp, 29 predicted proteins | sample OrgLakmetagen650_FD_201834 | JGI IMG/M metagenome (GOLD analysis project Ga0307968, IMG submission 201834) | Saline water microbial communities from Organic Lake, Antarctica - #650 | ecosystem: Environmental > Aquatic > Non-marine Saline and Alkaline > Saline | place: Antarctica: Organic Lake...
GCAAGAGGCGCACACCTGCGGTTTGAGTTGCAGCGACGTGTGGATGCAGTCGATGCTTTGGAGTTGCAAGCCTGATACAAACACAGAATGCTTTACCCTCTTGACCTTCTCGTGTGTAGGCTGAGCAGCAAGAGGCGCACACCTGCGGTTTGAGTTGCAGCGACGTGTGGATGCAGTCGATGCTTTGGAGTTGCAAGCCTGATACAAACACAGAATGCTTTACCCTCTTGACCTTCTCGTGTGTAGGCTGAGCACAAAGAGGGCGCACACCTGCGGTTTGAGTTGCAGCGACGTGTGGATGCAGTTGGTGCTTTGGAGGCAAGCCTAATGGAAACGCGGCAACAGCTGGAAAGCACCTGTGCTGCACTGAATCAACAGGTAGATGGAAATCCACATCATCACTAACATGTGGTGAGAAATGCACAGAAATCGTTCAGTGCAGGGTTAGTTGGAATTGTTTTTTGGGAGTGTGCTTGCAAATTGGGTGTGTGTGTGTGTAGGATATATGCACATATAAGCATTTCTATCAATAGGAAACAGCTGGAGGACACAGGTGCTGAGCTACACCATAGGCGATTGTTGAACTAAGCCTCCATAAAGTCACTATAAGCTTTGAATTGCTGGTACACACTATGTTGGTGGTTGCATGGAGCGTGTGCAAATCGTGGAGGCAGGCATGCAAGGCGGTTTCAGTTTACAAATTCAGAAAAGGGAGCAGTGCAGCAGGGCACGCATTCGTATACCAAACAAAGTGAAGGTTTTTTCCACTTTATTTGTGGAACCTCACCCCAACCCCCAACCACACATACATACACACACTCGCTTAAAAAATGCTCACACACACATGCATACAAGCACCCAAACACGCACACACACAGACGGAGGCCCTTGTTGAAGCAAACATTGAGCGCACCCAGCTGAGCATGCGTGAGTCTGAGCTGCGTGCGTACCAAGAGTTGCTGCAGGCACATCTGACGGAAGTGCGCAGCCAGCTGGGTGAAGCAGAGGCTGCAGTCCACAGGTGAGGGGGTGAATTTTACAGATGAGGTCTTGCGTGCTATGTAGTGCACAGGCATCTTCTGGGGTGGGGGTAAGAATTGAAGCTTTGTGCTCATGGCTAGGATGGAGAGGAAATGGGAGTTGAGTGTTTGGGGGGGAAATCTGAGGCAGAAGAAAGGTAAGCAGTAGGATTGGAAAGCAGAGTAACAGAGCAAGACAAAAAAATTCCATTGCCATTCAGCTTTTTGGAAAGACAAGTGTAAAGATGGCTTCCTGTGGTGTGTCCGAACCTGGGAGCCATTCAACTGCAAAGGCTTTAGTGATGAAGCTCCAACACAGGGGCGGCCTGTGTCACTGTGTTTTTCAAAGGCTTTAGATGCGTTGTTAGCCGCACGTTTGTTGTGAGGAAATGAGTGAGCCAAAACATGACTTGGGCAAAGCTGCACAGCACAGGCATATGTGGTGCCATCCTTGGGTCAGATTTCTCAGTTTCGGGAGGCAGTTGAGATCTTGGGAGTCTCCCGTGAGCCGCGCAGACTTCTTTTCATGACTAGGGGCAGGATACATGCACAGCATACACGCACGTGCAACACAGCCGTACATAGCAATTCAAGAAGTGAGATACGTACGGCATGATCTACAATCCAGACCAGCCCGCCAAGTCTTTGCTTTCTTGTTCCAGCTGGACCTCAAACACACACCTATACACACACATACACATATGCACGCACATATATGTACACATATGCACAAACATACACACACAAATACAAACACACTCAGGCACTGCAAGGAGCGTGCCCACTTGCTTCAAGAACTGCACTCTGTGCGTGCCCGTCATGAAGCACTGGTCAACACACTAGGCCTGGCTCAACGGCAGGAGGAGGCAGCAGACGCCATGGCACGCAGGTATGTCTGTGTGTGCATCTGAGTGCCACTTTATGTGTGGTAGAGAAGGCATTCGTCAGTTCATTAGGCCTGGCACAACGGCAGGAGGAGGCAGCAGACGCCATGGCACGCAGGTGTGTGTGTGTGTGCATCTGTGTGTCACTTTTATGTGTGATGGAGAAGGCGTTAGTCAGTTCATTAGGCCTGGCACAACGGCAGGAGGAGGCAGCAGACGCCATGGCACGCAGGTGTGTGTGTGTGTGTGCATCTGTGTGTCACTTTTATGTGTGATGGAGAAGGCGTTAGTCAGTTCATTAGGCCTGGCTCAACGGCAGGAGGAGGCAGCAGACGCCATGGCACGCAGGTGTGTGTGTGTGTGCATCTGTGTGTCACTTTATGTGTGATGGAGAAGGCGTTGGTCAATTCATTAGGCCTGGCTCAACGACAGGAGGAGGCAGCACATGCAATGGCACGCAGGTGTGTGTATATGATTTGCGTGTTTGGGTGTGCATTCAAAGATGTGGTGTAATGTACATTTTACAGCATCTTACACACACAGGGAGGAGCGTCAAGCCCGCACATGTCAGATAGCAGTAGCAGACACCTCGGCAGATGCACACACATATACACACTAACTTCTACACGCATACACACACTAAACCCCATACACATACACATATGAAACCTTACACACATACACACACTAAACCCTAAACAGTATCTGTGTGACACGCAACATATAGACGCATGTACATATATGCACACACACACACACACACACACACACACACACACACACACACACACCAACATACACAGGTCCCTCGCTCGCCGCACCCTTGTCCGGCTGTGGGTAGGTGCTGCTCTGTCTCGGCAGGATGCCCACAACAACCTGGTGGCACCTCAGCTGTTTGCTCAGCGCTGCTGGTAAGGATGGGCTCGACAATGTGTGTGTGCTAGTGTGTTACATGTGAGCATTTGTGTGTGCTAGTGTGTTACATGTGAGCATTTGTGTGTGTGTGTGTGTTACATGTGAGCATTTGTGTGTGCTAGTGTGTTACATGTGAGCATTTGTGTGTGCGTGTGTGTTACATGTGAGCATTTGTGTGTGCTGGTGTGTTACATGTGAGCATTTGTGTGTGCGTGTGTGTTACATGTGAGCATTTGTGTGTGGCACTCAGCTACTTGCCAGTACTTCTGATATATAAACACGGACGAGGGCTGATGTCTTCTTCTTGTGCAGTGTGCCTGTGTTTGTGCATGCTGCTACGATACTAAGATCTGAGTGTACTTGCACCGCAGCCACTAGTTTGACATTTTCCTGTACAAAGGGGGGATCTGAACTGCAAGCTGCACTGTCCTCTAGAAACCGTGAGCTGTGTGGCATCCTAGCCTGGGTCCTTGGTAAAACTGACTAGATTGGCCTCTAGCATATACTAGTGGTGTGTGCAGAGTTTGTTAGGTCCCTGTGATCAACAACATCCCTCTGATTAGGCCTTCCAGGATCTCCACGTGCTTCCGCCAATGCGCACAAGTACACAGGCACCCGAAAACACACACCAACAGAAAAATACAGCCACCACATGTGTAGCTGACGCTTTGCAACAAGGGGCATTTGCACATCAGAATACACACTACATCATCTAATTCTGTCTCTCATACGTACACACACTTCATGACACACGACATACACATCTGCCCTGCAGCCACCACGCCTTCCACGCCTGGCGTGTTTCGACGCACCGCGGTAAAGGAGTGTCCACAATGCGTGCCCGCTTCGCACGTGCTGCCTCCCTGCACGCCCTTGCTGCGTGGATACAGCATTGCCTGCATGCACGGGCCAAGCGAGCAAACTGGGGTGCCGCAGATCGCCATTGTGCAGCGCGTGCGTTGGCGATAGGTTTCTATGGGTGGCGTGCCGTGTTAATGCAGGTGCGTGATCCCGTGTGCATGTGTGTGTGTATGAGCACACGTGCGTGTGTGTGAGATGCGTATATGTGTTTGTGTCTACGGGTTCATCAGATCACAGAGTGTGTGGGAAGGAGCTTGTGAGGATGCGCAGCAAGCATTGGCTGCCTCCCTTTGGATTAGGTGTGTGTATGTATTTATGTTGATTTTTGGTTTGACAAAAATTTTCTCCACCACACACTCTCACAGCCACACACGCATTCACTCATACACACATACTCACAAGTATGTACACACATATGTGCGTGCATACACACATGCACCTGTACACACATGCACACGTACACATACACACACACCTATACACACATACACGCATAATCATACGCACGTGCATACACACACAAAACTGTGCACGCATACACGCATGATCACACACATACACACACATACACATGCACACGCATACAAACGCATGATCACACACATACACACGCACATACACGTGCACACACATACACATGCACACACACATGATCTCACACATACACACATACACCCGCACATACAAATACACACGCATACACATGCATACACGCATGATCACACACATACACACGCACACACATGCACATGCATACACCCGCACATACGAGTGCACACACATACACACGCATACACACGCATGATCACACACACATACACACGCATACACACGCACACGCATGATCACACACACATACACACGCATACACACGCATGATCACGCACACATACACACGCATACACACGCATGATCACACACACATACACACGCATACACACGCATGATCACACAGGTGACCAAGGCTGTGTCACATCAGGACGACGAGGCTTGGGCAGCTGCAGGGAGAGTGTGTGGCCTTGCCTACACACACAGGGCCCTACAAGCATGGAGGGAGTACGTGACAAGCATCGTGCGCCCAAAGGTGTGTCATATCAGCATATCAGACAAGCAAATGTATACGCAGGCAAACAGTGCAGAAGGCGCTCGAGAAAGGCACAAGATCTAAGCACACAGTGCGCGCCCAAAAGCGTGTGGTGTCACTTTAGCAAATGTCTGCGTTTGCTCGCAGTAGAGGGTGCACAAGCAAGGCGCCTTATCATGCCACTCACACAGTGCGCTCCTAAAAGCATGTGTTGTCACACAAGGGAATGTTTGCAATTGCTCGCTGTAAAGGGTGCACAAGCAAGGCACCTGATCTTGCCATGCACACAGTGCGCGTCCCAAAGTGTGTGGTGTCACACAAGGGAATGTCTCACAGAACAGGAGGTACACACGTCAGGCACATGCTCTTGCCATGCACACAGTGCACGCCCAAAAGCGTGCCTTGCCACAAAGCATGCATCCAGGTGCAGACCAAGTTCACAGTTGGCAAGCCCGTGCAAAAGAGCATATGCACCCAATGGTGCACAACATGGCGTGAACCCAGGCACAGCTCAAAAAATAATGCACACAGCATTTCCAAAAGAGTGCAAGGTGTAAGATGTCTTGCCCTTGCATACACTCACACACACACACACATACTAGCACGTGCACAAGCTCACACACACACACACTCACGTAACACACACATGCACATAATGTACAGGCCATGGCTGCACAGAGGGCAGGCCGCCACCACCACCGGCGTGTCATGCACTTCTCTCTGTGGGCATGGGAGGCCTTCTCATGTGTGCAGCAAGCCAAGCACAGACGGCTGCGCAGGGCTGATGCCAGGTACGTGGCCTGGGGCAGAGTGTGTCGTGCTTGCATGGCGTCATGGAGCTGAAAGCCAGCAGATCTGCAGCTTCCACGATGTTGCGACGCAATTCTTGTTGGCGACTGCAACACAATTCTTGCTGGGGGCTGTGGATGCAGCTCTTTTGATACAGTGATGCTGCTGTGCAAGTCAATGATGCGTGACGCTGCTGTGCAAGTCACTGATGCGTGATGCTGCTGTGCTAATCACTGATGCGTGATGCTGCTGTGCAAATCACTGACGCGTGACGCTGCTGTTCAAACATGAGGTGCAGGTTGCTTAAAAACCACTGATAGCAGAGTTGTAGCTAGGCACGCTTGCATGCTGCAAAGTGCAATGCTGCAATGCACACACCTGCACTTCCTACGTAGCTTTAAGGTCTGGGGACATGGGCGTCACATGTCTGCACACGAGCGTTATACAGGGAACAATAAACAATGTACACAAGCATACACACGTATTCACGCTCATACAAATTCACACACACACTCCACACACACAATTCACACACAAACGCATACACACTCCCGAACACTGTAGGTTCAAGGCGCGGTGTGTGCGCCATGCCTGGCTCGCCTGGGCCCTGTATATCCAGACCTGCCACGCACGCAAGCAGGCCCTCGCCACTGCAGGTGTGCAGCGCATGCACCGCTTGGTCTTGGCGTGGGCGGCAGCAGCACGGCACAGCGTGCACGTGCGACAGCTGGTGAGTGAGAAGAAGTGGGTTGGTGTTAGTACTTATGTGTGTGTGATGCTGTGTGTTTGTAGCTCAGATGCTTTGTACAGGGAGCAAGCTTGGACAAACGTAGCTTATAATTGTGTATGTGCACACGTGCACACATACCCAAGAATTGGTAAGAGGGACAAGGGATTTTGCGTGTATGATTGGGTGAGCATGTATGTATGGGAGCACATGCGAAAGACAGCAAACGCTTTGATGATGTGAAATGATGCCACAAAAGGACAGGCGCACGCAGACAGCAAGCGTTGCTGGTGCACGTGCAATGCGTGCTCATGCAATGCCACAATGCCAACACACATGCGTAAGGTTGGCCAGAACCGTACATAACACTGTATATGACCGTATATTTGGTGATTTTCCTGCCATAAATACCGTATATACACCGTATATATATGGTTCTGGCCAACCCTAGCCGTGCGCGTGCAGCACACCAGAATTTTTCACGCATGTAACGTATGTGCATGTCACACGTCTGTGCACAACACTGCGTCCACACCAACACACTTTTTCAGGTGCATGCCAAGGGCGAAGCAAAGCTGTCACATGCACAATCAAGCGCGTGGAGGGCGTGGGTTGAATTTGCTAAGGACTGCCGTGATTTGAAGCTGGGCTGGGAGGCAGCAGAGGAGCATCACCGTCGTGTTGCAATGGTGAGTTGGCACCGCGCGGCATTGAGTTGGCATTGTAGCAATGGTGAGTTGACATCACCGTCGTGTTGCAATGGTAAGTTGACATTGCGCGGCGCGCAGGTGGCTACGCAAAATGGCTTAACAGGTGCTTGCATGGGCCTAGGCAAGGCTCCACAGTGTGTTGCAGGGTGTTCATGCGTGTGTGTGTGTGTGCGCACGCGTTTGTGTGCGTGTGTGTGTGTGTGTGTGTCCCACAGCCTGCTTTACTAGCATCACTTATTGTGGGCTAGGCCTCACGTCGCAGCGCAGCGCTGACTGCCGCACACACATGCGTCACTCACACACACACACACATACTCATACAGAGTCATACTTATGGTCTGCAGTATCAGTGCTTCCAGGCCAGGTTTCATGCAAAAAAAAAAATTGACTGCTGCACACGCGCACACACACACACACACACACACACACACGCACGCACGCACACACACATGTTTACTCAGAGTTACGCACAATCATCGCCTATATTTGCAGCACCGCTGCTTCTGGGCTTGGTCCAATGCAGCAGAGCTGACATCCGCTGCTCGTGCCCAAGAGAGGGGTGCAGTTGAAGTACATCGCGTGGTGCAGGTAAACGAGGCAGGTGTCACATCACATTTTAAATGTGTGAACTAGGGGGGGGGGGGGCAAAAGGGGTGGAGGAAGAAGCAAGCACGTAGGTATAAGAAAGTATACTACAATAAGTATACTATATTAACTAGGGTAAAGTATGCTGTATGAACTAGGGTGGTCCGTGTGGGGACTTAGGGAAGAGCACAGGTAAACAAGGTGGTTATGTCAACTGGGGGGGGTGCGAGGGAGTAGAAGGGTGGAGGGGGAGGCAAATACTACGAGGAGGCAAAGAGGCAGATGAAAGGAGCATTTGGGGAGGGGCAAAATAACTCTGCACAGGCATTGGGCTAAGATGCTGTTGCATGCTATCAGGGCACCCACTCAGTAATGGCTAGATGCTGTTGCATGCTCTTAGAGCACCCACTCAGTAATGGCTAGATGCTGCTGCATGCTCTTAGAGCACCCACTCAGTATTGGCTAGATGCTGTTGCATGCTCTCAGGGCACCCACTCAGTAACGGCTAGATGCTGTTGCATGCTCTCAGGGCACCCACTCAGTAATGGCTATGATGTACCAGCACCTTTGTGCAGGAAGCATGCGCTGGCAGTGTTTCTCAACCGCTCGTCTCCCAGCACCTGTTCAATGGCTACCCAAACTCGTTCTCTGTTATACACACACACAGGCCATCGTGCGCTGGCAGCACTTCTCAGATCAATCACTGTCCGACCACTCGTCTCCCCAGCACCTGTCCAATGGCCTACCCAAACTCGTCCTCTGTATACACGCACAGGTCATCATGCGCTGGCGGCGCTTCTCAGATCAGGTGTCACGTCAAGGAGCCATCGTGGACCGTGCAGTGCGCATGTACAACCACAGAGTGATTGGGGGGATGCAGCGTGCGGTCCTGCAGGCAAGTTGTGATACATGCAAGCAAGGAAACGTGAAGGGGGTGCGACCGAGACTGTCCCTCTCATCTCTGAGAATGCGGCTGACTGCTTTTTGCAGCAATGGAACCAAGGCAACACCAAGGCAAAAGTGTGTAAATGTAGCTATAACTGACGTAGTGAGGTGCTGCTAGCGCTCAGCCTGTATGGCCACAGAGTGATTGGGGAGATGCAGTGTGCAGATGTGCAGGCAAGTTGGAGCTGTTGTGGTTTGTGATGTGTCACATATCATATGTGTGAGCGAGCAAGCAAGCGCTGAAGCCACCATGGTGAGGTGCTTCAGATGCCTTAGCTTCCTTCAGCCACTACGGAATGGCTGACACAATGATATAAAGCTAGTGCCTCAAGTAGCAGCAGACGCTGGCACCACACGTCTGCAGTAGCAGCACTACACGTGCACTACACGTGCACTACACGTGCACTACACGTGCACTACACGCTGGCACTACATGTCTGCAGTAGCAGCAGACGCTGGCACTACACGTCTGCAGTAGCAGCACTACACGTGCACTACACGTGCACTACACGTGCACTACACGTGCACTACACGCTGGCACTACATGTCTGCAGTAGCAGCAGACGCTGGCACCACACGTCTGCAGTAGCAGCACTACACGTGCACTACACGTGCACTACACGCTGGCACTACATGTCTGCAGTAGCAGCAGACGCTGGCACTACACGTCTGCAGTAGCAGCACTACACGTGCACTACACGTGCACTACACGCTGGCACTACATGTCTGCAGTAGCAGCAGACGCTGGCACCACACGTCTGCAGTAGCAGCACTACACGTGCACTACACGTGCACTACACGTGCACTACACGCTGGCACTACATGTCTGCAGTAGCAGCAGACGCTGGCACTACACGTCTGCAGTAGCAGCACTACACGTGCACTACACGCTGGCACTACATGTCTGCAGTAGCAGCAGACGCTGGCACCACACGTCTGCTTCTTTGCAATAGAACGCCGCATCATGAACGTAGCATACGGCCAGAGGTGCAGTGGCTGCAGCTTTGAGCGGATTGCCTGTGCTGCTGCTGCAAAAAAAAACTATTGTGTGATGATAGCTACAACTGCGAGGGTATAGGCAAAATGCTACTGTGTTTGAAAGTCGTAGGTAGGGCATTCTTGATGGTATGCCTCAGCCCTCCTGCAATACACACACACACAAATGCAAAAATGCACACGCACACACACAAATGCACACGCGCACACACACACACACACAAATGCACAAACAAACACACAAATGCACACACACACGCGCGCGCGTTACGCACACAGGCATGGTTGATAGTTGCCAACCTGAAGCGTGAAGCTCGTCGGTCATCTGGAGTGGCTTTCGTGACGGCCTTCATGGGGTGCTCTGCTAGGGTTCACCTTTGCCATGCGTTCCATACGTGGATCAGGTGTGTGGTTTGGTCTGGCCTGGTCTGGTCTGGTCTCAGGCCCTGACCTGTGTATGAGGGGTTTGGAGGGCGCACACGCGGCATGCATGCACTCCACTTGTGGACCAGGTTTCTTGTAATGTTTCTGTGCCTTGTGGTATTTATTTGGATCAGGTGTCTTGCAGGCTGGCCAGAACCGTATGAATTCACCGTAGATGACAGATGACCATATTATGGCAACTCCCCTGCGTACGATAATGTTTTCCACGCATACCCCATGTACGCTTCTGCAAACCCTAATTACGAGACATGTCGTACCTCACTGCAGCAGTTGTGTGCTCAATCTGATCTAATAACATCAGTGGTTGCACCACCTTCATCCTGGTTTTCCAGCTAAGTATGGCATGACTTATTTATACTGCTGCCAACAGCACTTTTGCAGATGTGCAGCTTGTTGGTTCTGTAGCATAAAAATGGGGAGCCAAATGATCTTCATGCGGCGCATACATCCCACATCCCACATCATACATCATACATCATAAGGGTTGGCCAGAACAATACATATGTATGTAATTACGGTGCATATACGGTATGTTTAGCAGGGAAATTACCATACATACGGCCATATACGGTGTGTATATACGGTTCTGGCCAACCTTATACATCATACATTATACATTATACATCATATATCATACATCTTATACCATATACCATACATCATATATCATCATACATCATTTATCATCATATATCATCATGCATCATACATCATACATCATACATCATACATCATAAATAGCGTACATCCAAATAAAAACCACACACAGGGTGTGCAACGCATCAGCACAGAGGCGCGGAAAGCAGCAAGTCCTGCAAGCCAACGACCGTGTGGCTGAAACTGCCTCGCTGGCGGCTGCCCAGGTCCAGAGCCTGCAGGAGGCTCTGGCGGAGGCCCATGCAGGGGCTAGCAAGCTGCACCAGCAGAACGAGCAGCTGCGTGAACAGGTGGGCTTGCCACAGATGGTATTGCTAGCCGTGCTTGAGGTTTGTTCCGTCCTGATGAAAAGAGGGTACATCTAGAGAGCGCATCTCCATAGAGTACATCTAGAGAGCGCATCTCCGTATAGTACATCTAGAGAGCGCATCTCCATATAGTACATCTAGAGAGTGCACCTAGAGAGATCTGGTCCAAGCCTGGAGAAGTGCAATTTGTAGGTGCCGAGTAATCATCTATGTTGATTTGACTCCAAAATGATTGATTCGACTCCAAAGTGATTGAGAGCAACTGTGGCCTGAGCTGCTCTAAGCCCTCTTGTGCTGCAGCTTGTTTTACTCAAGCTGTGTCGCACGGCCCCTTCCCCCCCCTCCCATAATTGATGTACGCATACATATACAAGCGCAACAGCTTACACCCCTAGATACCCCCCTTGCAGTTTGCCAGCCTAAGCGTGCAAATCCTACACACACACACACACACACACACACACACACACACACACACACACACACACATAAAAACACTCACACATACTTATATATATGCATACAAACACAACAGGAGTGCATTCCTGCACACCCCCCTGCAGGTTGCTAGCCTAAGCATGCAAAACCAAGAAGGCATGGCTGCCGCTGACGAGGCAGAGGAGCTGAGAACAGAGCTCGCAAATGCACGCCACTCCCTTGATCAGACTCAGAGTGCGCTGCGAGATGGACAGCTGCACCAGACTCAAATGGTGAGGCGCCTAAGTCGGCACTCAAAGGAGGGGACTCCAAAATGATGCACACATCTCTGTTTTTTTACTTCTGTGTGTGTGTGTGTGCGCGTGCATGTGAAAAAGGTAGTCGGCATACTGAAGAGATGCCAGGGGTGCAGGAGGCGGAGTCAGTACGTTGTGTCCATAGATGTAAGCTCTATGTGTGAAGGGTTGCTGTGCCAACGCATGCATCTGTCCAGATCTCATGTGTTTGTGTCTGAGTGGGGCAGCATGCAGAAGAAATGGCAGAGGTGCAGGAGGAGGTTGCAGCTTTATTTCCCTCACTGTGTTTGTGCGTGTGCAGGCAGGCCGGCATGCAGAAGAAATGGCAGAGGTCCAGGAGGAGGTTGCAGCAAAGGCACGGGCAGCAATCACAGCGCAGGTGGGCCTTGGAGGTTAAGGTTAGGGTTAGATAATCATACACTACACTCTGGTGGGCTAACGCACACACACACAGTTTGTATGATTGGTGTTTGGTTGGAGGTTTGGCTGGAGCGATAAGATTCAGCGATAGGGTTTTGCGATCTGTGGTTAACAACCCCACACGCCCTTTGTAAAGATAGTGTTTGTGGAACAAGTCACAATGTTTGAACCAGTTGTGGTGAAGCGATGCATCAGCTGCAGAATCAGTGTTTGCGGGGAAGGGTGGAAACGATGCACAGTGTGTGGCCGGTAGTGCTTGTCCATTTGCGTCAAATTGGAGGTGGAAGCAAAAAAGGTTAGGTAGTGGTGTGTCTGCACATGGTGAGATCAGCATTGGTAGTGGTGTGTAGGTAGTGGTGTGTCGGCACATGGTGAGATCAGCATTGGTAGTGGTGTGTCTGCACAATGGTGAGATCAGCATTGGTACACTTTTGTCCTGTTGGTGCAGGCTGGGAAGGCACGTGCAGAGATTGAGCTAGCTGACCAGGAGGGGAGGCTGCGCAAGGTGCAGGCTGCGCACGCACTTCAAATGGACGAGATGCGCTCAGAGCTGCAGGTGGGGGTCAAGTTGACATTGTGTTGTATCTTACTTGCTGTGCTGGCTCTTTTGTGATGCTGCTGTCGTAGGTGGGGGCCGGTCTTTTTTTGTGCACGTCCTTCCATGCTTGGCTGTGCAAACCAACAATCAGTTGAAGGGCGGCTAGTGAGTTGGAATCGGAATAGAGATCCATGGAGGTGCTTACAGCACGAATCATTCCTTGGCATCCGCAAATCTGCAAGGCGTAGACACACACTCCCAATTTGTACGTCTAGGCACGTGACAACCACATCGAGTTGCTCACAGCGTTTTTGGAGAGCCAAGATGGGGATAAAGCACAGCAGCAGCAGCAGCAGCAGGGGGCACCCTCTTACAACGTTGGCCAGCCTAGCAATCCACCACAGCAGCAAGCCCAAGCACAGCGTACCCAGCACGCAGCACGGGAACGCTCGCAGGATGCATCAAAGGGAAGGAATGAGCCGACAGCTAGGGTGAATGACCTGCTGCCCCCCCCCCTCCAATCCAAGGCCGCCTCTTCTGCACTTGCAAGCAGCACAGACATTGGCATGGGGAGAGGTGGCAGCAAAGACAGACAGAGCAGCACGGACATTGGCTGCTTGAGTGTGCAGCCAGCTTTGAATGTGCAGCGGCATGTGGATCCCCCCCTTGGCCCACGGTAAGTGCTTCTGCGGAGCGAGAAGAACGGAAATCACGAGCAAGGAGATGGGGAAACAACAGGTTCCCTAATGTTCGTTATACCCTTTGCCCCCATCTGTGCTGTTAACTGCATGCTTCCATATTGAAACAACTTGTGTGTTGTGAAGAATTCAGAGCAGTAATTTAGGCTTGCATTTTGGTTGCACACAAGGAAAAATCCATCAATATTTTGCCTCTTCTTTGCTTCAGTACGTACAGCGATCTGAGCAGCCTTACATTCTTACTGTCCAAACAGGTCCTCAATACCTGAAAGGGAGAATTCGTTTTCGTTTTCTGCTGAGCAGCGTGAAGGCGCTTCAGGCAGAACCGAGGAGGATCCTAGCATCGCAGAGTCCATCAGCGATTACTTAGCTCGTCAGCTTCGTGAGTTGCAGTTGAGAAGACCAGCTGCGAGAAGTGTTTCTGACCCGTAAGAGAGAATGCTGGAACTTGCGGTATTACACCCATGATGGTAGAAAGCAGGTCTTGGGTGGTGACGACAGCTTTGACCCAGACCACAGAATAGGCTCTGCTTGTCTTAATTCAATGTTCACTCAGGCGATTAAGCTTGCATGTCAGTGCTGTTTTTATACATGCATGGTCGGTTTGCAAATTTTGAAGAAGCAAAAAAAGAAGTGTTTATAATGATCAACTAAGAATATTGAATGCAGAAGGAGATGATTGGCTAGTGAGGGGCTGCTATGTAACAATGAGATTGGTTGTTTGCTAACGTGATTATGCAGAAAAGCAGCTTGACCTTTCTTTACTTGCACGTTGAGCAAAATGTTGGGTGCTGGTTGGAGTCTTGTGCAATGCCTCCTATGTATTGGCCCCATGTTCAAGATTTGTTTGTAAGTTGCTTAGCTACACACAAACCCGACTTGGAACCAAGCTGGACACTCTAGGAAAAAGGAGAAATTATACAGGCAGTGGTGAGCACTCCACATACTTATTAGGGAAAAGGAGCTAATTTGGTACCGGGTACCGTAAGACTCCTCCACCACAAGGAGAAAGAAAGAGTTCAACTTGATTGAGTGGGGATCAGAAAGGAAGGGATCAGAAAGAAAGGGTTTTAACTTGATTGAATGGGGACTAGATAGATGGGTTGCATGCTTGACCTGAAACCGGCTCCTAATGCGAGAAGAAAAGGGTACTGGAAAGTGCGCATCCGGTGTAGACAAGTTAGGCAGCGTGGTAAACAGAATGTGTGTTTCGAAGCTCTCATAGAGTCAAGCCCCAGCTCCTTAAAAGGCTCCAATGTGTGATTGTTGTAGATGGTGCCACCCACTCAAGTGACTCCCAAAAGGAGGCTCCTTGGAGGATGGTGCAGAGGCATTTGTGCTGTTCCTGCACGGCGCTCAGCTCATTCTGAGGTCAAGTGTCCTCACAGTACTCGATTTTAATGAAGTGGATGTCACCTTGAAGTATGCTGGGATCGTTTTGTCGGTGCTGTCTGGGGAGGAGGGTGGAACTACTGGTGGCTGGCAGTAGTGCTGCTGAGGTGCCCCAGTCTCCCCCATTTGCCCCCTGCCACTCCAAAGAATCCCCCCCCTCTATTACTAGTTGTACTTTTTGTTTTCACGGATACGGGAGCAACCAGTACAGCCTCTGGAACGGCTGGTGGTAAACCTGTTTTTTGTCCGAGAAGCGTACTTTGCCTGCATTTGGAAGCATGGCATGTTGTTGGTTCAGCTGTCAAGAATAGGAGGGTTGCTTAGATGCCTGCATGATTCACAGGCAAGAACATTCCTACATCTATACTGTGAAAGTGTAGCAACTGTAAATGAGGCAGATGTCGTTAAAAAAACTCTGAAGAATGGAACCTGAATGAAATGGTCGACAAGCCTTTGAGAACAGCACATATGTAGGCACTGACATCCTTATCTGCACATCACCCTGTGCAAGCATCAACAACTTCCCCTTTCACCTGCAGCAGCAGCTTCCATTATTCTATGCCAGACCTTCCCCTCTCATCTGCTGCCTCCATATATATACCCACCCCTTCCGCAACTTCACTCGAGCGCTTAAGTTTTTTTTATTTCCTGCCAGTCTTTTGAAGAGCTTGTACGTGGCAGTGACAAGCTGTCCTTGCAGGTGCGTATTGTGCGTGCCTGTTTCAAATTTTTCCATTCTTTATGCAACAGGGCTTACGCAATGACTGTGGCCACCACACAGGTCTAGTAGCAAGTGAGCATGGCCACATTTGAGAATCAGAAATAGTTATGATGGCAAAGCCACTCTTGTCATATGCAAAGTGTGTGACCCCAAGGCTGTGGTCCGCCCATTACTTTGTGTGGCTCACTCAAATGCAACCTTTGTTAGTCAAAGAAATTCACTTTAGAAAGCTTCAAAATTTCCAAATACCTTATTTTGTCCCACCCAGCACCTGGCTTGATCTTTCAAGAGTCCAAGATAATACCTACTTCCAATCTCAGGCAAGCGCAGCCGCAAGAACAGTTACAGCAAACTCGCTTGCGACAGGAAAAGCCACTCAGGGTCTGAGGGTGATACAGATGGAGAAGAGAGCCCCCAAAACAGTCCCCAGATGAGCAAGGCCAGCACCAGGAAAAAGGGTGATGGGCACACGAAAAAAAGCATTGCTACAGCTGTAGGGGGCAGGAAGACCAGCATTTCCGACCCCATGTCTTAGCCTACCCCCATGTCTCAGCCTACCACCAGGTATGCGCAAAACAAAGGAGAGGACAAGCGCGCCAATTTGATGATCTTGTGCGTTCGTGAGTTGATGCAGCGTTCTCTTACTCACTGCATTACATGAATTATTGTCGTAGCAGGCACTGTCTTGGCACATTATGCCAATAAGGCTTGCAGATGGCACACAGCTTTTTCAGTCACTGCTTGCAATTGACTAGGATCTTGCCTCAACTCGAATTGTGTGCTGCTGCGCAAGCTTGCACAACAATTATTTGCACAGCTGCACACACAAAACTTGTACATGCACACTCATTCCCAGGCGTGAACCCCAGCCAGAGGGAATATTGCCTGACATTCTCAGGTAGGAACTTTTACCGAAAGAAAAATTGCTTTAGTTTATATGCCTTATAACTCACAGCAAAAATGCTATTCCGGTACCTCTGACAATCCGGTGCCTTGGGAATGGCAAACAGCTCCAAAATAGTAGGTTTGACCTTTATTCTGGCCATGTTACACTTCAATATACAAGCACATTCTTTCAAACATCAATGCAAAGCTTGTAAATAAGGGCATGAAAAAAGAGTGCTTGCTACAATAATGCATGCATTCATTTGGTTCATACGCACTCAAGAGTCAAAGTTGAATGTTTTGCACATGTTTTACGAAGATTGATTTTATCTAATTTCTTAGAGGATAATATTTGTTCCTGTCAAAACCACTCATTTAGAAATCATTTGTATTCCTTCTTGCAGCTTTGCAAAAACACAAGAAGGCCGGGCGTCCCTGCGACTGCCAACCCCCCATAAGCCAGCAAAGCCGGTGAGACCTGTGGCTTTGATGGTTATGGATATTAATGTGGCTTTGATGGTTATGGATATAAATGTGGCTTTGGTGCTGTCTGTACAATACCAGGAAAGGCTGTCAATTGCATGCAAAGAGTCTTTCCTGGGTGTCACGTGAAAACGCTGCCAAATACCAAATATTCCCCTGCATCTAGAAAATATGTTTGATGATCTTGTTACAGGACACACCCGGGTAGGTTAAGACAGCTTTTAAGCCAAAAGAAACTTCCAGTAGTAAGTACCCTATGTCCCACACTGCACCGACACTCTTTTCCAGGTAGCAGTCATGGCCAAGCCTTCCAAAGCACGTCGTCAGCTCTCTGGTGTGCCCCCTCTGGCTAAAGCCACCATCACTACTCCCGTCTCCAATGGGGTAGGTGACTACAACATCAGCCAAATCACCAGCACCGACAAAAACGCTGGAACTCTTGAAGACACCCAGTGTGCTTCAGCAGGGGTGGCAGGAGAGAGAGGGGGTGGTGGTAATGGAGGGCAGGCGATTTGGAGGTGTGCATGGCAAACGTGGAAGGATTGCACGACCAGCAGGCAGAGTGAAGAGCAATAATTAAGGAGGACCTCAGTGCTTTGGACAGCGGTGGCGTGACCGACAGGTGTGCATGCCTAGTTGCAGTCTTCAGAAATGGGGCAGTGCTGCCTTGCAGAGAAATGGAATTGCGTAGCAGAATCTGATTCTAAAAGGGTAACCCCTATTTGTGATACTTAGGGTCTGGATTCTAAAGGTTCTGCACTTGCATGAGTGTCTGGACTTGGTCCTGTGTTTTTAGAGGGCGTACTTCCTGGCATTGGCATGGGAAGTGTTCCTGCCTGATAAAGGTACATAATTGCTAGCAGAGAAAGCGTTGTTGCCAGCTAATCATATAACCCTTTTTCCATTGCGGTCACGCATATATGAATTGCGTCCGTCAAGTTTGGCCTCTCATTTCTAGCATCTTGTAGAATACCACTGCTGCACACAGTGACTTATTGGCCGCATTTATTCCTTCTTAGCATCTGCTGCACTTGAGTTTTTGTCAACATTGTGGCTATCTCAACTCTTTCAACAACCGATTGTTAGGGTGAGGACTCCCAAGGCGACGCTTGGGAGGCCATGTTTGAGAACGGTGTGGTGTGATAGGTCTGCGATGGCAGCCAATGTGAATTGTTTTTGCGTAGAAGGTTTTGCTAAAGGATTTGGTGATCACATTTTATGCTTTTGTGTAAGGTTAGGTTTGCAAGGTTTGTGATATCTTATTGTGGAGAGAAGTTTGTGGAGAGGAGTTTGGTAACTGATGCGTGGGCAGCACGAACTTGGCTTGAGGTGGGATGCTACTGCTAATTGTGCAGTTTGTGGTGGAGCTGTTGTGCACAAAGTAAGTAGTGATTGAAGTCAAGTTTAGAAATGGGTGGATCACAGGGTATGGCTGGAAAAAACCAAACAATTTCTTGAGTTCATAACATTGCGCCAAAACATATGCATTACATTTCAACAGTAACGGCCCTTCTGGTGGCTGTGCCTGATTAGAGTGTGTGTCAGAAGCAGGCTTGCTAGATGCTAAATTTAGTTCAGCCACACATACCAATGCAGAGCAGTGAAGGTTGAGCAACAGATATGCATCAGCAGGAGCAGAGTGCTAGAGTGCTGACTTCATAGAGCTGTGCTTTTTTATCTGCTTGTCTGCTCGTGCTTGCTGTAGCATCAGTGGCAAACCTTGCACGCAAGAACATGGTGTAAATAGTCCAGGCAACAGAGTCTTGCAGTGTCAGGAGCATATTTTGTAATGAAAACTTACTGTCAACGGGATACTGGAAGACACTTGGAACTGACAAGTTGGGAACTGGCGGCTTCTGATTTGCTTTTGTGCTGGAAGAGCTTGTTGTGCAGGTTTGCAGGCTAATGCATTTGAAAATGAGGCCAATTTTGCCTCGATACCATTTTTGCACTGGCAGTGCCAGCTTGGCACCGTACCGTACACCGTACCGTATTCAACCATCTAGACGGTAAAATATGGTCGCCAAAATTCGAAAATATGCCGTCTTATACAAAGACGGTCCGTACCGTACTCATAGTACCGTACCGTCTGACCGTCTGAGCACGAGCCTGTATCGATGCATGATTATCAGAGGGGGGACACTGGGCAAAAGCCAAAACATGCTCCTTTTTTGCAGTAAAGGGGCAACCACTCTCACGTCAATTCACCAAATTGGACCCAACCTAGCTTCAAACTGATGCTGACTTTATAAGCTACCCGCGCATGTGCTCAGATTTAGATAAGTCGCCCTGCGTAAGGAATGACAGGACTAAAAGCACACGTCGTGCACCTGTACCCTAGATGGGTGCTTTCCAGGGGGAATGGCACATTAATTTGCATAACTCGCCAACTGCTTAGTCTTTTTGCCCCATTTTTCTTGCAGTGATCTTTATAAAAACTTCAAAACACCAAACATCACTCAGTTTGGTGCGCTGGCTGGTCAGATACAGCTGCTCAAAAAGTAGGGTTCACGCTGCGGCCGATCAGGTATGGCTCCCCTAATTGGCAGATTATAAGCTCAGCTGCTTCGAAATCTCTACAATCAGAGCTGAGCTTAAAACCTGCCAATTAGGGGAGCCATACCTTAGAAGCATGCAAAAACCTGACCATTTTGGGCCTCAGTGTCCCCCCTCTGCAAAAGCGCCTGCTCACTTTCCACAGGAGTATTCAGAAATGTGTACTCACATACAACAGCAATAAAATGCCTTAATGCAAACACATCCAACTTATCGGGAAGTTTTCGACAGTGGAGAGAGTAAAAGATAAAAAAATTGCAATTTAAAAAGACAATACTTTGGGGCTGGGGCTACCCGCCTGTGCTAATAGTGTGTATGCTGTGTTAGTACGGACTCTAATTTAGATTATAAAGGAAGAAAGCAGCCTTCTGTAGGTGCCCTGTCCATCACAGCGTACACGTCCCAATATACTTCCACATAGGGGGGGTCAATTGAGACGTTCAACACGGTAAAATACACGTATAATACGATCGTATTTTAAAGCCTTTTTTTGGCGACCCGATCACCCCCCAAATCACCCAACTCACCCAAAACGTTTCAAAAGCTGTTCCAATATATAATAGATGTTGTTAAATTATTAAATAACATTGGAAGCTCGCTGGAAGGCCGTTTTAGGGCGGGAATATTTTGCCTAAATAGGACCAAAATCGGCAATAGTCGGGTTTTTTCTTTTTTCCAGTGCGGTACAATACGCGTCTAAGTAACCTCAAATTAAAAAGAAAGAGTAAAACGAAATATCTCCCTCATTCTCCCTCGTCGATACAACCTCTTAGTAATGTGTTAATAAAAAAACAGTTCACACGATTCGTCATCGAGGCCGGTTTCTAGGATTGGCCGTACCTTAGATTCCTTGTCGTAGAATATACGACAAAAACAAGAATATACGACAAAAACACAGAATATAGCCACAAATGAAATGAAACCACGAGTAACATCAGTTGGCAGACAGTTTATGCTCGAGCTCGGTACGTTCGCTGTAGGACGCGCTACCCTGCACTGAACAGGACGCATAAACAAGCTGTTCCAATGCACGCACTACTGTGGATGTTGTTCGCAGCCCTTTCATGGTGAGATTCACCGTACCAAGTTGTACTGCAATTGACAAATAATGCTTCATTCATGTTCATAAATGTGAACAACATAAACAAGAGCACTTTAAGCTGTGCAAAGGATGTGTGGGAAGTGCCTGACACTCCTTTCCCAACGTGTGAGTATTTTAGGTACACGGCAGCTTCTTTCTCTCACGTTCATTACGGCACACTCTCCAATGATCTGTACATGCGCATCAAATGATATGATGTATTTGCGCTTTAATCGCGACCCCAGTTCTCAAATAATACGTCTGAGTGCTTGAGGAATTTAACGGAGCTATGCCTCTAGAAAACATGGCGCAAGGGCTAATCCCCCTGCAACACATCCAGGTGAAGGCTCCAGACAAACAAAATGTTCCTTGCAGGGTGGATGTGCAAAGAATCTGGGCCAATTGTTCAAGCCAGCGTATTCGTAACACGTTTTTTTCTCAGGTGGTTTATAAGCGTGTTACGGAACACGCTTATAAACCACCTGAGCATCTGCCCCTCTACTAGTGGCAGCGCCCACAATTCCGTTTCATGAATTGCTTTTGATTACCTTCTTTTTGTCTGAGGATGTTTGGAATTTTAGCCTAGCCCTCTCCTCTGTAAAAAGCACTATAGCCTACAGTGTAGGACAAACCGAAAAGTTGTATGGCCCCAGCTCAATCCTTCTTTAGAGAAGAATAGGTGCAGCGCATATTGCCGATTCCCGAGCAAAGAATTTAGGGATAAACAGACACATTCAACACGTTGTCAGACATAGGGAACCTGCTTATTATAAAAATACACCTGAACTTTTGGCAAGGCCTGGCAACCAGATCAAAGTTCAGAATTATGGCCTCTCAGTCAAAACAACTGAGCCATAAATCCACAACTCTGTAAAGTTAATTAGTGGAGCTATTAAAAATCAGAAGGGGGCAATTGAGCAAGTGCCCAGACATGCTCCTTTTCAACAGTCAGGGGCAAGGGGCAACCATTGTATAGAAATAGGGAGCATGCAAAAAACAACCCTTTTTGAGCCTCAATCCACCCCCTCAGCAAAAAAGTTGTCCATACCAAAGACGGTCACTTCAAATAAGTGGCCAGGGTGGATTGGCAGGACAATACTTGCCCAATACTGCACTAGCAGGATCAATGGAAAGAAGGAAATCTACGCAGCAAGGGAAGGTTTCAGGAACATGAAAATCTTCTCTGTCAACCCATTTTTTTATTCTAAGACCCTTTACTTTTTGCTGTCTACACCTTGAAAGCCACGTCGACCCTCCTTATTGCACGACTGCACAGCCTCCCTCCCACGACCACTGTGACTACAAGGATGAGCTAGACGAGCTGCTGTTGTGCCTCAAAGACCGCCACAGCACCGGCGAGCCTAACAGGCCTCACACTCTTTCTTGCCCAAAACACCAAAACACGGCAGCTCCTTTCCATCCAAGCAGCAGCTATCTCAACAGAGACAGCTCTTGCGCCTGTAGTGAACATCAACACATAAGAAATAAGCCTTTCGCGGAGGAAGTTGGTGGCAAGAATAGGGTCGAGAGTCGAGAGGCAGGGCGATCTGGATCTGGCTGCAGCAATACAGGTGCGCAAGCAAATTGTCTTTAAATTGCAAAGATCTGCGAGTGCAGAAAGAATGCCAAGGGATTTCACTGACATGATTACCCGACTAGGAGTAAACTCGGTGGTAGCTGAGCAAAAGCTAAATTGGTGTATTTCACAGGCTTACTGCTTGCTTGCAGGTCTGTCATGTTCTTCACTGACTCCAACTGAACTTTATTTCCCTTTTCTTTTGTAGTTGTGGAGTCCCTAATGGATAGCTTCACCCATCAAGGCGTCTCCAAAATCCCCCCACCCCACTTGACTCCCTCTTTTGCTGATCCCTCTTTCTCTGCACACGCGGCTACAACTCCACAAGCTGCTCAGCACAGCAGCTGCCCCTGTCTACCCAACATCGTCGCTTGCAACAGCAACAGCCATACCAGTAATGGGGCTCTGCTTTGTCAGCAAGATGCCCAAGTAAAAACAGCACGCCCCATCCTGCCATATATACGCAGCCGGGTGTTGCCCGAGCCGCCTCCTCTCCCTTACTCCCTGCTAGACCCTCCACTGTAGCCCCCTTCCTGCCCCCCCCATCTGCCAAACCTCTGCCCACCTCGACTCCTTTCCACACTAACACATCCACTGCTGTCCCTTCATACCTGCACTATCCTGTACCCCTGCCTGGGGCACTTCCTGAGATGGTTTCAGACAAGTCCTGTGCTCCCAAAATCCCTGCCTCTGCTAGCTGTAGTCACATGTTTTTTCCTTCTGAGACCTCTCCCTTTTTCTGCGTTGAGGGTGGCAATGGGGTTTAGGATGAGCAGCAGCAACAAGTGATGGCAGCAGCAATGGCAGCTCCCGTGGCCGCTGCTCCACAGTTCTTTCCCCCCATTGGGGATGGTGGGTGTAGCATGCTCTGTGATGGGAAGGGAAATCGTGCTGCCAGGCCAGCATGTCAGAAGGGGACCAAAGAGGGAAAGAGATGGGGCACAAGAAACTGCACAAGGTATACATTTAGTGTACTTGAGGTTGGGGCTGTGATTTAGGGCAGCAACTTCAGCATGTGCAGTTTTTGCATCTGAAGCCTAATGAGTTGAAATTCCATCAGCATGTGAAAACAAGGCCTTTGTTCCACCTCTTTATTCTCACAGCTTTTTTCTCACAGCTTTTAGCATCCCAATTCAGATCAAGTTACGGTAATCTTTTCAAAGCCTGCAAGCAATACTTGATCCTTACATTTTAAACAGGAATGGACAGATTAAATCATCAAACCACACTCAATTTTCCACAAGCTAAACGTCAGATAACGTACCACTACGCACAGTGCTGCCTTTGAAACTGTTCCTTTGTGCAGAACCAGGCAGTCGTGGATCAGCTCCTTGCACAGAAAATGCATGGCAAGGAAGGCAGCCTCCCTCTTCCTCCTGATTCTTCTCCTCCCTTCAGTAACATGGCAGCGTCCCTGCCCTCCTGCTGGGATGGCATGAAGACAGGGTACTGGATTCCAGGTGGGAAGAGGCGTTGAAGTTTTGATGCATATAGGCGATGAAAAGAAGTTTTTAAGATTTTTGTCAGAGCAAGTCTATTAAGTATGCCTCTTTTTCAATCCAAGAAAAGTTGCAATTTGCTATAATAATAAGGTTACTACAAATTAGGTATGGATTCTACTGCACACAGCAACCACCCTAACTTTTCAAGGATAAGCAAGTGATTATTTAACCTATAACCTACCAGAGGAGGTTATTTGAGGCTAAAAATGGGTATACTTTTTGCATGTTCCTAGGGCATGTAGCCGTAACTGGCAGGTTTCAAGCTCAGCTCAGATTTCAATTTAGAACCTGCCAGTTACGGCCACCTGCCTTCGCAGCAGCGGCGTGATTCCTACTTTTTGAGCAGCCATTTGCTGGTGTGTCTGACCAGCCAGCGCACCAAACCCGGTGATTTTTATTGTTTTGAAATCCTTATAATAAATAAAGATCACTGCAAAAATAATGGGGCAAAAAGAGCAAGTGGTTGGCGAGATGTGAAAATTAATGTGCCATTCCCCCTGGAAAGCACCCATCTAGGGTACAGGTGCACGACGTGTGCTTTTAGTCCTGTCATTCTGTACGCAGGGCGACTTGTTTAAATCTGAGCACATGTTCGGGTAGCTTATAAAGCCAGCATCAGTTTGAAGCTGCTAGGTTGGGTCCAATGTCATGAAGTGACGTGTGAGTAGTTGCACCTTTCATGCAAAAAGGAGCATGTTTTGGCTTTTCCACAGATAACCCCCTCTGATAACCTACGACTTAATTTTGCTAAGAATGAGGGGCTTTTACTGAGGTGCTGGGACATGCTCTTTTCCTCAATTACATTGATTTGCTCTCAACACCCTACTTATGCACGCTGTTTGAGATGTGCAACTTGCAGAGTGCAAGGTGTAAGAGTGTGGCCCCGTCGTTTTAGGTAAGGTACAGTTACATCGCCGCATAAGCCTCTGGGGGGCATCTGAGCGTAAGCTTGAAAATCCCTATAACCAAACCAAAAAGGTGCTAGTAAAATCAGGGGAAAAGGGCTAGGCACTCGGCCACAAAAGAGGCCACACCATACATATCTGGCTGGTTCAAAAAGGTTCTCAAACGAGTTGGGCTAACCCCATACTGAGGTGGGAAGACAAGCTGGCGGTGCTGTGTGCAAATGCTGTAAAAATGTTCATGCGGACAGTCCAGCAAAATGTGTTCCTCATCCTGAACAGTGTGCCAGTCACATTTGTCACAGATCCTGAGCTCATAAGGCCTTCTATTCCTGATATGACGCATTCTTTGGAACAGAAGGTTATGGCCAGAAAGGCGAAGGCAAGAAAGTGCACGGCTGAGATCGTTGGAAAAGATATCCAAGCGAAGGTAGAGAGGTAACACAGGCTTGTGACTTCTTTTTATGTCATCCCACGAGCCAGAAACAATCCCCGTAGTACACCAAAATGGGTGTTATAGTCCTCATAATTCCTGCGAAAATGGTGAGGATCATGGGATGTCAAAGTGTCAAGCTCTCTCTAGCCCCCAATGACATTTTCGCGCATTGTGAGCCAGCCTTGAAGGCATATCCCAGCTCAAATATGAATAAAAAGTCTGTGTTACACACCCTCAGGCTAGCTGCAGTGCACCGACTCCTACCGCAGCTTTGAGTGCAGCAGGTCCTTGCGAGAATGGTGAGGATCATGGGGTGTCAAAGTGTCAAGCTCTCTCTAGCCCCCAATGATATTTTCGCGCATGGTGAGCCAGCCTTGAAGGCATATCCCAGATCAAATATGAATAAAAAGGTCTGTGTTACACACCCTCAGGCTAGCTGCAGTGCACCGACTCCTATCGCAGCTTTGAGTGCAGCAGGTCCTTGATTGAAGTGTCACAGACTCAGGAAATTTGTTTTTATCAAACCTTGCTGTGAATTCGTGTGAGATCTATGAAGGACCAACAGTCCGCTGTCACCTGAGAATCATTTTATACACACATCTGCTGCCTTTGTTCTAATTAAAAGTGTTGTTTAATGAACTTTTTAGGATGTTGGTTGTGTCTACAACTGTCTGAGTTTTGTGTGCATCTCCCTTCTAAAATCTATACCAGGCTAACGATCAACTAAGGCCCGCTATATTGAACACACAGATCCGTAGCAGTAAGTTTAAAGCGAGAGAGCAAGGACAAGAGACTAGTAAAGTGAAGAAAGAGGCACTGAAGATAAGAAGCAAGCAACCCATACCAGGCTCCTGCCGGTCAGACACCAGACACACACCCACACATACATGCACACACCCACACCCACATAGCTACACGACAAGCCCGGCAGCACAAAGCAGCAAAGCGTCAGGAGAGCAGCGTTGTAAGTGGCACAACAATTCTCACTGCCTTGATTGCAATTAATCTAACTGGTGCTTGACTCAGCTCAAAGCTAAACGTGCTTCAGACCGTCAAGAAATTGTCCAAAAGAGAATTTCAGCTACTAAGAGAGGATGGAAACAGTTTCTACTTGTTTGTATAAGTGAAATTCTGTGCACTAAGTATTTCCAAGCTTTCAACAAAATGCTCGCAATCGTAGCCAAAGCCCCGTACAATGCTGCTTATAATCTGAAGTCTCTCAAGAAGCCACACTCAAGAAGAAGCAACATCTGTTGGTAGAGGGGGGATGCACACAAGTCTGACCTTTAAAGTCACTGAGTGACATCGCATTGTAACGCAAACAAAGCAGTTCCTAGGCTTGCTAGAGTACACAACAGAAGGCAAAAAGCTAACAAAAGAGATAGTGTAAACGCTGCCAGCATGATTCGGGAAAAAAGGTCGTGTTGTGCGCCATTCAATGGGTGCAGGGCCACACAACATTCCTTTCGAGGATTAATCATGCACTTGCATCAATTCTTGGCTCTCAGGAAATTGGCCTCCTTGATGCGCTCCTTGTTTTTGAGCCGCCAAAGCCGATGCAGCTGCAGGGGCAAAGGATGAGAGAATTATTTGATGGTCCAAGGGAGAGAAGCTGCGTATGTTGATATATAATTGACTGCATGTAAATATAGATTGTAAAACACCGTTCCTGAGTCAGTAACAGCTACTAAACTCGTTACCTGACACAAGGCAAAGGCAGACAGAAAGTCAAGATGTGCATAACTCAACACAAAGTGCAAACAAAAACTACAAATACATCGTTTTGCGCCACGGACAGCCCCAGGGCATCAGCAGCAAGAGGGCACCAGGATTGAAAGCCACACAACCCACAACACAAACCAACTCAGCAAACAGCTACTTACACCGCCTTAGCTGAGAGTCATAGTCACATAGTGCAGAAGGAAAGCAAGGGCCAACAGCCAAACACTTGCACGAACATAAAACCCCCAAAGTGCCAACGCCCACGTAAATTAATAGGAAATTTCAACAATACCCAAACCCACGTAAATGAACAGGAAACCCCAACAGGGGTTTACTAATTGCGTTATGAGCAGACTAGCAGTCGCACTTCTTGACTGAAGGCCTTTTTTTGTAAACCTTGTAAACCTTGAAACCCCAACAGGACCAATCCCAACACCCACGTGTGCCACGGACAGCCCAAGGCTCGCCCCACGTGACACGGACACCAACACTGACACGGACAGCCCTAGGCCATCATACTGCCACCAACCCCAACACCCACGTGTGCCACGGACAGCCCTAGGCCCTCATACTGCCCCGCCAAGTCCTTTGTTGTTGGCTCTGGAGACAGGAGGGTCCACAGCCACGGGGGGTACTCTGCAAGATCAGGAAACCAGGCACAAGTGCAGTTAGCAAGCGTTATGTTGGTGGTTGGCTTGGGAGATGGAGGGTCCACGACAAGTGTGTGCAGGGGGCTCTGCAAAAGCTCAGAGCTGGAAGGAAAAGCCCGCGCTGATGAGGATCAGAGCGTGCATGACAGAGGAGAATTTAACATGGTGCGTGCACTTCTCTAGCCCAACAGGGAATCCTTCCCTCCCAACATCAATTGACCAAGGGATGGGAATAATAATAGGCAGGCATTAAATACCAGGTACGTAGTCGTTGGGTAGTTTAAAAAGGGCCCTTTCAGGCTCGCAAAAGCATTCTTTTTGATATAATGACCAGGGATCCTTTCTATCACGCGTGCTAGCACGATAGGGTACCTGACTTCCCCTAGCTCATGCCCCTGCATATTTTTCTTATCGTGCAAGCAGGAGGGTGTAGGAAGCATACTTTTGGACAGCACGTGTCAAATAGATTAAAATTTATATATTCGGAATCCTGGCGTCGAGAGCTATCGATTGGTATATATATGGGTCCAATCGGAGGGG
>Ga0307968_1000513_pt1:0-12500 | contig 27744 bp, 33 predicted proteins | sample OrgLakmetagen650_FD_201834 | JGI IMG/M metagenome (GOLD analysis project Ga0307968, IMG submission 201834) | Saline water microbial communities from Organic Lake, Antarctica - #650 | ecosystem: Environmental > Aquatic > Non-marine Saline and Alkaline > Saline | place: Antarctica: Organic...
GTGTGTGTGTGTGTGTGTGTGTGTGTGTGTGTGTGTGTGTGTGTGTGTGTGTGTGTGTGTGTGTGTGTGTGTGTGTGTGTGTGTGTGCGTGTTTGTGTGTGTGCGTGTGTGTGCCAGGCCAGTGTGTTTAGTGTGTGCAAATGTACATTTAATGTGTGCATATTAGTGTATTACAAGGTCAGATGGGTGTGAAGCACAAACTGAGGGTGTTTTGCACACTTGTGTGCGCAAGTTTGTGTATGCATGTGTCTTTGTGCACGCTCAACGAAGCATTGTGGTTTTAACATCAATGATGGTAAATTACACACGCACATGAGCTTCACGTGCACACCAATGCTGGCACAAACTTATTGAACAAAAGAGCAACGTGCACACCAATGCTGGCACAACCAGCATGCACAGGAGAGTTACGTGCGCACACCCATGCTGGCACAACCCACACACACACACGGGAGAGTTACGTGTGCACACCCATGTTGGCACAATACTCACGCTTCGTGCATGCTCTTAGCACGTGTTGCCAGGCCTCCCCCGTCCCATCTGCTCTCCATCATCTTGTTCTGCTGGCGCTTGACGAAGTTGCGGAAGTTATTGCGCGAATCGACGTGGTGGGTATCAGGGCCCAGCCTTGAGCTACAGAGGGAAGCGTTGAAACAGAAGTTGGTGTAAGAGTTGTAAGCAGGGGTAACCTCTCTAAGTTAGAGTCTCCAAGTCAGGGTCTGTAAGTTGGGAGTTGGATGCAGGCAGTAATTCAATGTCTACATTTCATCAGGAAAAGGAGGAGCCATTTTAGTACTAGGGACAATATAACTCCTTCACCGTGAAAAGGAAGCAAACACAGATATTGTGCCACGATAGCCAGCGACACTTCTGACATCACAACATTTGAGCTGCACAGGGAAGAGATGGCACACTTTTTGTGTTGGGTAGCATTGCCAAATCCAAGCGTCACAACACTCGAGCCGCACAGGGAAGAGATGAAACACTTTTTGTGTTGGGTAGCATCGCCAAATCCAAGCGTCACAACACTTGAGCCGCACAGGGAAGAGATGAAACACTTTTTGTGCTGGGCAGCAGCGACACTTTTGAGCATAGCAGGGATGGATGGGAGTGTGTCAGCAGGCCAAGATAAGTTTGCATCGGCGTACGTATCAAAGGCAACACAACCACAAATGCAAACACAACTCCCTCCCAGGAAACCCCCTCCCCAACAACAGCAAGCTGCACACGGACGCCATATGCTGGTGGAGGCTGTACAGGTGCATGAAACAGCAAGTTTGAGATCCAGCGCATTCAGACGCACACATACTCATGCAATGGACCATACACCCCCCCCTAAAGCTGTGCGTGGGCGCTGTGCTGGTAGGGGCAGCACAGTTTGTCGACAAAAAAGCACGTGCACAGATTGGGACCCAACAGTCGCACATTTGCTCACTCCACTGCAGAAACACACCCACCCCACCTGTAGCTGCGCGTGGGCGCCATGCTGGCGGAGGCGGCTAGGGAGGATGGTTGTTGCACATGCAGGACCTTCAAGTTGTCAGCAATCTCGTCTAGATGGATGTGGGTGGCCCTCTGCACGCACATCGGTGTGTACGTTTGCTTTTGTGTGTGCATGTGCTTGTGTGTGTGTGTGTGTGTGTGTGCGTGTGCTTGTGTGTGTGTGCTTGTGTGTGTGTGTGTGTGTGTGTGTGTGTGTGTGTGTGCGCGCTTAATTGTCTGTGTGTGTGTGTGTGTGTGTGTGTGTGTGTGTGTGTGTGTGTGTGAACGCGTGTGTGTTTTGTGAATCCTGTTTCCAGGCTATACACACAGACAGGAACAGCATCATAAGCTGCCTGAAACTCTTCACACCTGCCTTCCTATGCCAGCATCGTGCCAACCCCCTGCGCTGGCCACGCCTCTGACCTCGCACAAAGGAGCACATTCAGCAATATGCGCACCCACCCACATCCCCCCCCACACGTCCACGCTCACTTGCACACCCACAAACACACCTGCTGCGCAATATGATGCATGTCCGCACCGCTTGCGTGGGCGACCGCTTGGACCACGTGCTCACCCATAGGCTGGTCCCAAGCAAAGGGCATGGGGGCGTGTGCGTTGGGCACAACCTCGTCCCAGCCCTACACGTGTGAGTGTGTGTGGGCTAAGTTTGTGTGTGTGTTTATGTGTGTGTATGCAGGTATGCAAGTGTGTATGTATGTGTGTGTGCATGTTTGTGTGTGTGTATGTGTACGTGTGAGTGTGTACGTGTATGTGTGTGTTTAGTTGCGAGTCTGCATCAAGCTGAAGCTTGTCCCAGCCGTACGCACGTGACCGTGTATATATCAAAGAGTGTCAGTGTGTACGCGTATTCAGATGTCTGTGGGTAGTCTATGCAAATTTATACAAATACAATAGTAGGTTTAGCCAGAACCGTATATATACACCGCATATATATACAGTACACTGCATATACACCGCATATACAATACACCGCATATACACCGCATAGATATACAATACAATAGCAATGCAATGGTACGCCATTGTGGTGGACATGCTGTTTCTGATGCTCATCCTTGCATTAGAGAGTAGTGCCCCTTAACAGCAGGTACCAAGTTCACCCTTGCACACTCACACCCACACACGCATGCATGCATGCACACAAACACCCACACTCTCACCCACACCCACACCCTAGCGTACACATACACACTCACGCACCTCCCATGACACTGAGTCGACGCGCTCCCCACTCTTGCCCGTAATTGCGCCCGTGGCAGCCAAACCGCCCGCAAAAGCCCTGCCCCCAGGCCCTAGGTGCACCCCTCTCTGGCTGAGGCGAATGACAACATCTTTGCAGCGGTTAAGGATCATGTAGGGAGGCGTTGACCTGTGTGTGTGCGTGTGTGTGTGTGTGTCTGTGTGTGTCTGTCTGTGTGTGTGTGTGTGTGTGTGAACGCGTTGTTCCTTCTTCGTGAATCCTGTTTCCAGGCTATACACACAGGCGTGTGTGTGTGTGTGTGCTGTGTGTGTGTGCGTGTGTGTCCTTCTTTTCCCTCTACATTTGGTTGACATCGGGCCTGCACATGGGACAATGGCAAGCAGAAACGATGGCGTACATACACACACATGCAAACACACTCACATCACGCACACGCACACACACACAAACTCATGACGGCTCTCACTTTTCGCTTTTCAGGGTGACCAGCACCGAGCCTGCCGCCCCCACAGTGATGTTGACAGGGATGATGGCATACTCCCCATTCACGTGCCGGATGCGCAACCCAAAGTAGTTCTCCTCCTCCTCAAGCTTGAAGCTCCCAGACCAATGCCTGGAAAAAGAAAATGTGTGCGTGTGGTGTGTGTGTGTGTATGTGTGTGTGTGTGTGTGTGTGTTTGTGAAGGCAATCTGCTAAGGTGCTACACAAGTGCGTGGTAACCCCTGTGGCAGCCCAAAGCTCCTGGAACAATGCCTAGCAGTGTGTGTATGTAATTGTACGTGCGTGTGCGCGGATATGTGTGAAGATGCGTAGAGCGGATGTGCCCATGCAGTGTGGGTGCTGGCCTCCTCATGACTGAAAAGCTCTTGAGCCGACCCTTTATTAGTGCATCAGGTAGGAGTGAGAGGTACGTCTGCGAATGGAGCTAGACACTGAAAACTTTCAAGACAAGCTATCGCCACCCCCACCCCCAGACACACACCAGCCTTTGCCCACTGGACGAACGACCAGCTCTTGATCAAGGAACAGGTTGTCCCAGTGGAAGGCAATGCGCGCGGAGTGAGGTAGCTCACCAGCAAAGCGACGCCCATAACCATACTCCTGTGTGTGTGCGTGCGTGCGTGTGTGTGTGCGTGTGTGTGTGTGTGTGTGTGTGTGTGTGTGTGTGTGTGCGTGCGTGCGTGTGTGTGTATGTGTGCGTGTGTGTATGTGTGTGTATGTGCGTGTGTGTGTGTGTGTGTATAGTTTATGTGTGCACACACAGACTGGTATTGCATTCGTGTAAAGCCAATTCACACATTAGCAAGGTATGTAGACGTGCAAAACAAGAAAAAAACAACGATAACAAATATATGATCATGTCATGAACAATGCTGCTGGGGACACACACACACACACACGCCTGGTAGGTCTGGCTGTTTGAGTCTGGGGTAACCTTGCAGTTCATAATAATGGAGAATACGTTGTTAATGATGTTCAATGCTGCTGCTGGGGACACACACACACACACAAACCTGGTAGGTCTGGCTGTTTGAGTCTGGGGTACCCTTTTGTTTGAACTCAATGGTCAGCCCGGTGTCGTTGAGGATGATGAACTTGTTCTTCACGGTCACCACCTGTTGGGGGAAGAGCCGTGTTGCGAGAGCAGGAGGGCGCGGTCAGTACGAACATTGTATTTACAATGAGTAAAAGGATCTGTATTTCACTATTTGTAAAAGGAGAGTATTCAGGGTCGACCAAGACTGTGGGTACACCCATCTTGTGTACTTATGGCATTTGGCCAACCTTGTATGCATGTGGCATATGGCCGGAGTTGTATTCATATGCGTATGCAGCAAACACGCATGGCTGAACCCGTGCACATAATTGCACAGTGCATCACTGACACTTTGGGGGGGGTTCTTATTGTGTGTAGGTACAGTAGGCGTGGAGGTGAGCGCGTGGAAGTGTGGGAGTTTTTAAGTGTGGAAGTATGGAGTGTAGTTATGTAAGCAGAGTCATATGCATGGCAACGGATGTAGAGTGGATGAGCAGGCAGCTAGCTGCGCTGTTGCAGCCTGGCCCTCAGAGAAACACACTGAGTGACCCTCAACGAACCCTGCGCCCCAAGCATCGCACATCAGAGACGGCTGTTCTGTAGAATGCCGTTCATTTGTGTCCCTACCAGAGCCACAGCATGTGGGCACTAGCGGAGAGGGTGTGACACACACGTGCAGGCCTTGCAAGAGAGCAGTGAGCTGAGTATGCAGGTCATCAAAGGTCGTAAGGCTGTGTTACACATGCAAGCATGTCATGCATAGAAGGTTACTGCAAGTACCTTGGTCTGGCTAAACACACTGTCAGCAGGGCCGGGCCAGATCTCCACGGCGAAATGGTATAGCCGTTGGATGGGGTGGTCCATGGCAACCTGCACAAGGTGGGGTGCAATGTGTGTATGCATGTGTGTGTGTTTGTGTGTGCGTGTGTGTGCGTGCGTGTGTGTGTGTGTGTGTTTGTGTGTGTGTGTGTGTGTGTGTGCGTGTGTGTGCGTGTGTGTGCGTGCGTGCGTGTGTGTGTGTGTGTGCGTGTGTGCGTGTGTGTGTGTAGGTGTGTGTGTGTATGTGTGTGTGTGTGTGTGTGCGTGTGCATGCCTGTGTGCGGCTGCTGTCTCTATAAAAGCGCAAACAGCAGCTCTGCATACGATACACAGCACAGCATGCAGAAAAGGTACCACGCCCTTTGTGATGTTAACCTGCGGTACATTGATCCAACGCCCCCTCATAATTTTGCAAACCCCTATCCCACCCCCACCCCCACCCATCCTCACTCACAAGTGGGTACACCAACGCACCTCAACACCACTGTGTGGCATGATATCAGTGGCATTGTGGGGTGACTCAGGAAACGCGCTGTCCTCATCATTGCTCCTAGAAGGCCTGTCTCCGCTGGAATGGCTGCCGCTAGGAGTTGTGCTGTCGTCAGCACCGTCCTGTGTATGTGCATGTGTGTGTGAGTGTGTGTGTGTGTATGAGAGTGTGTGTGAGTGTGTGTGTGTGTAAGTGTGTGCATGCATGCGTTCTTGTGCGTGTGTGTGCACTTGCGTGTGTGTGTGTGTGTGTGTGTGTGACAGTGTGTCTCTACTTGCAAGCGTGTGAACCGTCCCTCTGCTTCTCCACACCCTTCAGCCACTGGTGCTGTAAATAAGGGCACAACCCTCAATCTGTAAAATATCTGTAAATAATCAATCTGTACAACATCTGTAAATAATCAATCTGTAAACAAGGGCACAACCCTCAATCTGTAAAAAAACATTGCAGATACTCCAACACCATGTGTAAGCCATAGCTGATATTTCTCGTCCTTCCTCCAATCACTGCCGGAAAAAACGGGGTTCAGTACAAAGAAAAAACTCACACTCCAGTCTATTTTTTTAAAGGGTCTTTATCTATTACCCTCAATCCTCTCTTTTGTAAGGAAAAGGGTTACAAGACAACACACAGGGTTGGCCAGAACCGTACATACACACCCTGCAAGACCGTATATTTGGTGAATTCCCTGCCAAAATACCGTATGAACACCGTGTAGATATGGTTCTGGCCAACCTAACATACACACATACGAGCGTTCACACCCGTCCACCAGTAAGACTTCCACTTGCAAGAGCCCCCCTCCCTCAAAACATATGATCACCCATACACATGCGCACACACTCACACCCACATACCACGCACTCTCCAATCTGCCTTATCACGGATGCTAATACAATAAAACTATGGAATAAAACTATTTGCAGTTACTATGAGGCTGACCATCAATTGACGTCTTGCGCACCGCACGCACCTTCGGCGCTTCGTCGTCCCCTCCTCCCATGCTTACTTCAGCAGCAGCCTCCTCCAAAGCCTGCTGCATGTCTTCTATCATGGAGGGGCTCTGAGGCAGACTGGCCACCGGTACGAGGTGGGCATTCTGCATCATCTTGCGCGGGAAGTTCCCAAACGCCTTGTGCACACGCTTGATGGTGGAGATATTGGCGGTCTGTGTGTGTATATGTGTGTGTGTGCACGTTTGTAAGAGAGAAACAACTTATCGTTGTAGTCCATTGGTTTTGTTTCCTATGTGGCCCGAAAGCCAGAGCACTTGCGTAGGCACACACACACAGTTTCATTTATTTCTAGATGCTGCACCACCATAGATTGCATTAGACGGTGTTGAGCCTGCACTCCCCCTCCCCCTTTCCTTACACACTCGAGGCTTGGCCTTCTTTTAATGCTTCTCTCCGACTAACAAGAACTTATGACCAGACACCATTGCACGGCTGCACTCCTTTACTGAAGCAGCAAGTTATGGCTGGCACAGCGACTACTTGTCTGCTGAGGCAGCACATTTCAACAAAACATACAACTGGACTACATCGTCGTATCAACAAAGAAATAGGCTAAAACACCACTTTACATGATATCTTCCTCCCTAACCGGCTAAAAACAGAAACAATCAAGATTTATTGCTGAGGCAGCAAGTCTTGGCCATGTGACCTGCTGAGGCGGCAGCCTCTGAACAGGACACGCCTTTCCAAAAAAAGCACACAACCCAGCACACCTGAGCGCCTTTGAGTGAGATTTCCATTCGCTTGCCCGCGGTTTTGACCTTGAAAGATTGGCACCAGTCACTTGAGCCAACATCGTCTTGCAGCCTGTATGCAAAGATCACGCATAGGCACCCATAGGCACGCACTCATAGAGCACGCGCAGGCGCACACACATACACACACACACACACTTACAGGCTCGCTCACTTTAGTGTGGGGCCTACACACGCAAACACACACGTCAAGCCAACCCCCTTTGCTACTGTGACACAGCTGTTGTGTGCAATCTGATCAAATACCGAGTGTCATCATGCAACATTAATTTCTGCATTGCACGCACTCCGTAAAGCATCGGCTCGGGCCAACATGCTAACGTTTATAACCGAATCCGCATCAAGCGATTTGGTGGACACACGTGCCAGGCAAATAAATGAATGCAATTAAAAGTGCGGCCTGAAATGAAAGAACACATGCAAGCAATCGTGCACAAAGGAAGGAGCGTTTCGCTGAGCCAAGTCACGATTTGCAAAATCTTGATCTGCCTTCGCAGTAAGCAGCACACATGCTGAATCTTGATCTGCCTTTGCAGTAGCAGCACACATGCTGACGGCTTGGTATGCGTTGTGCATATGTAAGTTTGCACTTCCTTGTGTGTGTGCATGCGTGCGTGTGTGTTTCCGTGTGTGTGTTTGTGTGTGTGTGTGTGTATGTGTGTGTGTGTGTGTGTGTGTGTGTGTGTGTGTGTGTGTGTGTGTGTGTGTGTGTGTGTGTGTGTGTGTGTGTGTGTGTGTTTGAGTGTGTGCACTGTTGCGTGACAGCTTGAAACACAGGATGGTTCCGGAGAACATTATACTGGCAGATAACGCTGCACCAGCAGGGACACAGTAGAAATGCACAAACCAATACTGTATATTATTACCATACATGCATGGACTGTACACTCATATACACCCACCCCATCCATCCAAATATCTATCAACCAGTCTGCAGTCTCATCTTCATCTTCATCCCCACTCCAAACCCGCACCAACTAACCCACCCACCCACACGCCCAAACATGCACACACAAGCTTGCCTGAATGTGGTTTTGGATTGGTCATTGAGCAGAGCCGGTTGAATGGACGACAGCACTTCCTTGTCCTTCTTTAATCCCCCGCGACCAGCAGCAGTCTGCTCAGCGCCACAAGAGGCAACGTTTGGTGGCCTTCGTGCCTGTGTGTGTGTGTGTGTGTGTGTGTGTGTGTGTGTGTGTGTGTGTGTGTGTGTGTGTGTGCGTATTTGTGTGCGTATTTGTTTGTGTGTGTATTTGTTTGTGTGTGTGTATCTGTGTGTGTGTGTGTGTGTGTGTGTGTGTGTGTGTGTGTGTGTGTGCACGCCCATGCGAAACTCTTGCTACACACACACACACATACACACACACAGACAGACAGGGGTGGAGTGCTGAGGAAGAAATTCAAGCCATGAATAAGCAGCACCTGCAGGCGAATAAAAAGCACATACACACATGTGCTACACACACCGTCCGTAATATAAGGGAGCTTGAAGAAAAGCGAGGCACAGCATGACACAAATTCCACACAGATCTCACGTTCACGCTGCAAACTCACAGCTGGAACAGCTCCGTAGTCTATATTTTGGGGTTGGCCTGGACCATATATATATACATATGCCGTTTATGACCGTATATCAATTAAATCCCAGCCAAAAAAATTATACTAAAACATATATAAATGGTTCTGGCTGACTCTATCTTACACTACATATTACAAGGGGGCGCTGCTTGTTACCTGAGAGTCTGGTGCACGCTTGTTGGCAGAAAGAGGGTCAACACAGATGGCATCACGCGTGAATCCAGGGGCACGGACCGGGGTGTGGACTGCACACACACACAACACACACACAGTGAGGCAGCATTTGAGGGTCGTGCAGGTGCTTGAGTACATATCCATGCGCACGTGTGTGTGCGTGTGTATGCATGTGCGTGTGTGCTGCAAGTGGGGTTAGACGGGGGCAAATGGAGATGGCAATTGTGCACAAGCAGGGGTGTGGACAGCACAAACAAAAACATCCATGCACTAAACCGTTTTCCCAAAAACACCTTCTTGTACTTACACACACGAATACACATAGACACAGACACACATCTATGCACACAATAAGCACAAACACACACAACCACCTACTCACGTACAAATGAATTGCACTCACTCAGGAAGGGCAGGTCGTTGAATATGCTGGGCACATCCAGGTCCCTGAAAATGAGATCATAGCCTGTGCGGTTGTCCACCCAGAGGGGGGAGAAGATCGCCACCTGACAGATGGAGTCTTTGTCCTCTTTCATGCTGTTGCGGATACCCAGGTACATTGTGCGGGGGCACAAGTCTCCTGTGAGGTATCAGCAGTGTGTGTGTGTGTGTGTTTGTTTGTGTGTGTATGTGTGTGTGTGTTTGTGTGTGTGTGTGTGTGTGTGTGTGTGTGTGTGCGCGCGCGTATGTATCAGAAAGAGTCCCTGTCCGCTTTCATGCTGTTGCGGATAACCAGGTTCGTCGTGAGGGGGCACAAGTCTCCTGTGACACGAGAATAATGCGTGAGTACGTGTGCATGTCATTGTGTGTGTGCATGTGCGTGTGTGCGCGTATGTATCAGATGGAGTCCCTGTCCGCCTTCATGCTGTTGCGGATAACCAGGTTCGTCGTGAGGGGGCACAAGTCTCCTGTGACACAAGAATAATGCGTGAGTACGTGTGCATGTCATTGTGTGTACGTGTGTGTATACGTGTGTGTGTTTGTATGTTTGTTTGTGTGTATATGTGTGTGTGTATGTGTGAGTGAGTGTGTGTGTGTGTGTGTGTGTGTGTGTGAGCGCAAGAACAATGTGTGTCACTCTTGTGTCTCTCATTAACATTTCCGTACATGACAAGGCGTGGGAGCACACGTCATTTTATGATGTGAAGCAGAGGCATGTACGAGTAGTAGGCATGTTTACACAGGCAAATCTACTGACTGACAACATTTGCTGACCCCTAAGTGCCTCTTCAGAGAATGGCGAGAGCCCTTGCATCAACTCACAGGCCTTACAGCTGTGAATGCAGCCTCTAAATAGGCACAGGCAAGCGCAGACATACTCACAACATGTACCATAACACGCCATGAGAGCACAGAAGCCATGGGCACAGTCTCAGTTCAGACAGGCCACATGAGGCAACCAAACTCACAGCACACATTGCAGATACAGCATGCCAGCAAACAGTCTGGTTTCTCGCTTCTCCAACACGGCTCACATCACACTGCACCCAACAAACCACAGCACATGCTGGCTCGCTCTCAAGACACGCCACACGTACACACACACAAATAAAAGCCATTACATCACACTGCACCCAACAAACCACAGCACATGCTGGCTTGCTCTCAAAACACGCCACACGCACACACACAAAATCAAAAGCAATTACACATCGCACCTCGCAATTCACTAAACACACCAGCTTGCAAACTGCGTTTGTAACCAAGCACTCATACCTCGTGACCAAATACACACCAGCACGCAAAGCCCACTTGCAGCTTGCAAGATGACACACAACAGCGTACATACCACAATACCCAACACACACACTCTTACACCAAAGCAGTGTACTGCCGCACCTTCAAGCTGCTCCCGTTTGATCCTGCTGGTAATTTCTTCGTTGTTGTACACTGGGCCTGCTTGGCCATCCCGCTGCTTACGCTGCGACTTGGACTGCGCGCATGCACGCACACACACATACAAAGAAGTGGAAATTGATGAGCAGACTTGAGGAGGAAGAGGATTACACGCAGAGAGAAGGACATGGGGAGTGAGCAGGGCCTGTGCGGCCTTCCCTCGGCACCTTAGCCTTGTGATACGCATCACTTCATGTACACGCAGGCCGTGCTTGGGAAGCTGACACACACACACACACTCACACACACATACACACACACGCACACACACACACATGTGTTTTGATCGGCATGCTGCGAAGCAACCAGCCACTTCCAATGGCTCTCTCGGCCCATACGTGTTTTGATGGGCATGCAAGAAGTTCCTTGAACCAATAGCCTGACATATTCACTTGCTTCAGCATGATGCATGTGCTGTTATTATAAACAGGAATGAGTAACACGAGTGTGATCTATGGTGGAGGAGTTCTACGGTACCCGTACCCAAAGTGGCGCATCTTCCATACTCAATGCAAACATGGAGGTCTAGCATGTTAACACACCTGCTGCAGCATGATGCTGCGTCTACTGCCCCTGGACAGGACCTCGAGATCCAAATACACACACGCACACACACATAAACACAAACCGCAAACAACGAGGGCGGAGCTGTTTAAAAGCACACCTGCTGCAGCATGATGCTGCGTCTGCTGCCCCTGGACAGGAACTTGGTCACTCCGTACTGCATGAGCTGCATGCTCAGCTGCATGCGCTCCTTGTTCTGTCCTACCAGGCGGTTGCTCTCTTGCTTGATGTGGGTGGCCACCTCGCCTCCAGATACGTTTTTGGCACGCATGCTGTGAATACAGTGTATGTGTACACATGTGTGTGTGTGTGTGTGTGTGTGTGTGTGTGTGTGTGTGTGTGTGTGTGTGTGTGTGTGTGTGTGTGTGTGTGTGTGTCTGCCGCTGCTGCTGCTGCTGCTGCAGCAGTTCACTACACGCCATGAACCACGCACATGAAAACAAAGGCAGGTACACACCTCTTGCCCAGCCTCCTCTTTGTCAAAGACCTTGATGTGCCACTCGCACGCCCCTCCGGCGAAGCCTTTGCAGCGGGCGCCACGTCTGTGTTGTCGTGGCTGGCGTGCGCATCCTCAGGTACACGGGCAGCACCAGAGGCGCTAATTGCTGAGTGCCTGCCAAAGCGCTGTGACTTTGCGCTGCGCAAGCTCAAAAAGCGTCTGCTTTTCAGCTTGGTATCCAGGGGGGTCACGGTCTCCCGCTGCAGAATGGCAATGCACAAGAGGGTGTGGCTAAGGGGTGGGTGCATGTATTATGTGCCAAGTGAGGGTGTGGCTTTGCACATATACGGGTGCATGTGTTTTGTGCACCTGAGAGGGTGTGGCTCTGCACACGTGTGGGTGCATGTATTGTGTGCACGTGAGAGGGTGTGGCTCAGGGATGGGTGCATGTATTGTGTGCACGTGAGAGGGTGTGGCTCTGCACACGTGTGGGTGTATTTATTGTGTGCACGTGAGAGGGTGTG
>Ga0307968_1000513_pt1:17500-27744 | contig 27744 bp, 33 predicted proteins | sample OrgLakmetagen650_FD_201834 | JGI IMG/M metagenome (GOLD analysis project Ga0307968, IMG submission 201834) | Saline water microbial communities from Organic Lake, Antarctica - #650 | ecosystem: Environmental > Aquatic > Non-marine Saline and Alkaline > Saline | place: Antarctica...
TGTTGCTCCACCCGCAACCGCGCCTTCCTTCCCTTGACAGCTGCCGCCGCTGCCCCTGCTGCCACTGCCACTACCGCTGCTGTTGCCGATCATCTGGTCGTGCCAGTCTGACCTCTCACTTCCACTGTGTGTGGGTGGGACCTCGTACGACACTGTCGTCAAGGCAGGGTTTGTCTCGGGCGAGGAGTGGGCGGTGGTGGTGTGGCTCGAAGTGGGGGGGTGCAGAATACGTGAGGCGCCAGAGGTTTCAGCGCCTGTGTGTGTGTAAGCCCCGGCATGGCCCCTGTCGCCGTTAACATTGACCCCCCCACCCTCCCCTGTGCTGCTCGTGAACGTGCTGCCGGTGTCAAGCAGGGCGCCCCCTGATGCAAGAGGCATGGCTGCGGGGGTTTGGGTTCCGTCTGTGAGGTGGCCATTAACACCGTTGGGGCTGGTGAGGTCGCTGCGGCTGTGTTGCTGCTGCTGCTGGTCCCGCTGCTCCTGCTCCTGCTGCTGCTGCTGCTGCTGGACATCTGCGGCAAGCAGGGTGTCTCTGCTGTGGGCTTGGTATGCCAGCAGGTCAGACTCTGTGCGGGCCTGCTGCTCTCCTTCACGCCGTCCAAAGCTGTTGAACAGCATGAAGTTGCCGCCGGTGCTTCTGCAGGGGAGGGAGGCATGTGTGTGTGTGTGTGTGTGTGCGCGCGCGTTTGTGTATATGTGTATGTGTGTGTATGTGTGTACAAGTGTGTGTGTGTGTGTGCGCATGCATTTGTGCGTGTGCATGCGTGTGCATGCAAGTATCAGCTTGACTGCTACGAATGTGTCAAGCCAGAGCAAACATAACCAAAGCATACAACATCCCACACATGGCTATTCATGCAGCAGACACGACTGCAGCACATGGCCGTCATAGAGGCTGGGTTGCGTAACCTGTAGACCCAGCAACACCTCCCACCTCCTCTGTGTGTCTCTTTGGGATCCTACAGGGAACAAAGCTTCTTGGGGTGTCCTTTCTTCCAGCTGCCGCTGCTGCTGCCGCTGCTGCTGCTGCAAATACAGAGTACACGGCAATAGCACTACGTTTGCAGCTGTGCTCCCTCACCTGCTTCTGAATGCACACGCAACACCCCAACACACACATGCACACACACGCGCGCACACACACACACACACACACACACACATGCACACACGCACACACACGCACGCTCATACACGCTGCAAATTCGATGATGGCTAAAAGCGCAGGCAAGCACCAGCAATTTGTCACCTGCTGCTGCTGTTCCTGCTGCTGCTGCTGCTGCTGCTGCTCGTCGCACGCCACACTCCCCATCAAGATCTCAGACTCAGAGCCTGGCCCCACACCAGAGTAACGTTGGCTGCCCAAAAGAGAAGGGCTGTGGCTGCTGTACGCAGGATTGTTGCGCAGCAGCCCCTGCATCTGCGCACACAAGAACACACACAAAAAAGGAAGGAGGTGTGATGAGACTGAGGGGTGTCTGCGCAGCTGCGCTGCGTTTGAGCACGAGGCCAAGCGACGTGCGTTTATCAAAAAAATCACATGCGTTAATAAAAAAATCACGTCCACACGTCCACACGTCCACACTCACCCAGCCATCCCCTCGTGCTCCTGCCCACTTACGATTATACATGCACACACGTACACGCATGCTCACGCACCTACTCACACACACACACACACCACGAACACAAATACACACACGTACACTACACACACACACACACACACACACACACGCCACCACCACCACCACCACCACCACCACCACCACCACCAACAACAACAACCATCCAACACACACATGCACACACACACAAACACGCACACGCGCACACACACACACACACACACAGGCGCACCTGCAAAGAAGGGACCTCTCCAGTGGGGGAAGGCCTGCTGCCAACGTCGGGCGAGTCCCCTCCTTCTTGCAGAGGGTACGCGTCATCAGGGTTGGATGGGGACAGGCTACCGTTGGGTGGGTCAGGGGAATTACCCGCGCTTGGCTGCAATGCGTGTGTGTGTGTGTGTACGTGCATGCGTGCAAATGTGTGCCCATGTGTGTGTGTGTGTGTGTGTGTGTGTGTGTGTGTGTGTGTGCGTGTGTGTGTGCTTGCGTATGCGTTTGCATTTGTGCATATTTTTGAATGAGCGCCTGCAGCATGGCCTATTAAAGTACAGCTGGCCAGCACCATGAATGTATGAACAATGTAATTGTACGTCCTCCCTTTCATTTGCAGAAGCACTAGTGCCTTCCAATAATAAGAGTACTTATCCATTATTGGCCTGGCAGATCAACACGTTTCAAGTTTGACACACACACACACACACACCCACACCCACACCCACACCCACACCCACACCCACACCCACACCCACCCACAAACACCCACCCCCACCCCCACCCCCACACACATAGAGAGACCGACGCCCACACGTAAAGCCCACACATACCTCTTCCACCTCTAACTGGAAGGGAGACCCCCTGGAAGGCACGCGTGCATGACCCATCCAGGACGGGTGCCGCTGCTGATGAGCTTCCGGGGAAGGTGCCGCCCAAGAGGGGTCCTGGAACGTGGGCACATCCGTTGGGCTGCCCACCACCGCACCACCCTGCAGATCTCCCTCTCGCCCTCCACCCCCTGCAGAGTGAGTACTGTGGGCCCTCGTCGGCGGCGACCCGTCCACTGACGCCACAGCTGCAGCGGCTGCGCTGCTTGTCGCATGCAGGCTGAGCACGGTGCTGTCTGGCACGTGCGTGCGGCGTCGTCGGCTCGAGCGTCGGCTAGCGTCACGCTCGCCGAGCCGTGGAGCGCGCGCAGGAGCGGAGGATCCCGTGCATGCGCTGGCCTGACTGTGGCTATCTGACGTGTGGGCGAACGACGCGTCATCGGCGCTCTGTGTGTGGGAATCGTCCCCACTGATCCCGGACTGTTCGTTTTCCCACTGTCGCTCTTCTGCGCCGCCACGTCCCTCCCTGCGCCCTCCTGAATGTCTACCTATGGGATGCGCGTCGCCATCTGCATTCAAGGCCACAGTGCGCCGTGCACCGGGGTCTGAACGATGGCTGCCCGCTGCCTGTCCCTTACTGGAATCCCCCGTCTCTGACCTTGACCTCCCGGAGTTTGCACTGTCCCCGCTGCCTCCACTGCTGCGGTCTGACTGTGTTGCATACTTGTCTGATCCGCTGCCATCGCCGTCTTCGGACTGTGTGGCGTAGTCGGAGCTGGATTGGTCTTGGTAGGCGGCGGAGCTGTCATCAGAGTCGGCGTGCAGGATGACGGCTTTTATCTGTGGTGTGAGGGTGAGAGTGTGTGTGTGCATGTGCGTTTGCGTGTGTGTGTGTGTGTGTGTGCGAGTGTGGTGTGAGGGTGAGAAAGTGTGTGTGTGTGCATGTGCGTGTGCATGTGTGTACGTATGTAAAGCTGTGGGTGGCTGCTGCAAGGGACGGTATTGATCTGAGGTTAGGGGATCTGAGGCATGAGCAATGTGTGAGTGAGGGAGACTGTATGTTATGTGTGTGCACACATGTGTGTATGAGTAATTCCAAGGCGGGTAGTGTGTGTGCTCGCGTGTGACACACACACACACACACACAAACACACACACACCTCCTCTCTAGTAGCCGGCAATAGCATCGCCTTCCTGGCCTCATCCATGTAGTTGGCTGATTTTGAGGGCTGACGCAGACCAGAAACCTTCATGTCTTTGCTACCTCCAGAGGCAAGCAGCGTGCGGGAGGAAAGTGCAGGCTGGGCACTGCCACGCTTGATTTTGGAGCTTGCACTCGTGCCTATGTGTATGTGTGTGTATGCGTGTGAGCGTGTGTGTGTTTGTGTGTGTGTGTGTGTGTGTGTGTGTGTGTGTGTGTGTGTGTGTGTTGCATCACAATCAAGCGTGCCTCTGCAGACACACACACTCAAGATATACCCACCGCAACATAGCAGAGAGTGAAACAATGCTGGCATAACATGTGCCTGTTGTCAAGCCACGCGCGCACACACACACATACAAGCTTACACAGATACAAGTACGCACACACACATAAACACACACAACCATGCACACATCCGCACACCTGCCCCGTCCATGGCGGACAATGAAGCCAAGCTTCCGTTGGACGTACATTCATTGCCGCTGGGGCCTCGTGTTATGCGCGATGTGAGCTGAGACCAGAAGCCTCTGCGCTGGGAAATCCCGTCATGGGCACTGCTGTGGAGGCGGCCGCCATCACCTGCACAACACAAGACATGACGAGCAGCTGCTAGCAAAGAACGGACCCAGTTCAAACTGACACACACAACTGTGCACGCACGCATGCATGCACATGCACATGCACATGCACATGCACATGCACATGCACATGCACATGCACACACATGCACACACACACACCCACACACACGTCCGCCTATGTGCCTGTGCATGAGGTCTCCCTTTATATCCACCTCACGAGTTCTGCTTGGTGCAAATATGTTGCGGAAAAAAGGTGACCGTCACAGCTTGCAGTTATACCTGAGGTCTCCCTGCTGAGGTTGCTGGCGTCTGAACGCAGGGGGTGGTGGCCTAAGCGGTTGACATTGCCATTGGGTGGGGAGCCTGTGCAGAAGGTACATGAAAGTGGTTGTGCACACGTGTGGGTGTGAGCTTGTGTATGTGCATATGTGTTTGTGTGCATGCTTTTGTAAAAGGGTGAGGTAGTGAGTGTCATACGCACAAGGAGTGTGGGTGCGGTTCCAGTCAGACTTGAAACAGCTAGACACACAGAGCATGTAACACTTGTCGACCCTTTTGGAGCCTCTACACGCTGCGCAATCTTCTGCGTCTTATCGTGTATTTGCTGCATTCATCGCCATGTAGCCCTTTCGCCTAATATCGCATTACTCTGTGTTGCCCCCATGCCAAATATCCCCTCTCTTACGTGGTAATCTCCCACAAACATTCAAACTTTTGACCGTGGATATGTGTGTTTTGCCAAGACTGTAATTGCATGTTGTGTGGAGGGACAGCTGCTTTTGAATGGCTGGGTTAACCAGAGCTTTGCTTAGTAGAAGCGGGAGTAAAATAATGCATTATAGGCACAACGTCGACCTTGCAGCACTTTCTCGTGACACAAAATAGCCATACAGCACACGGTCACGTGCACAACAAAACGGTTATGCGTAAGTGATGCTAGCACTCCAGAGGTGCACAACACACACAGGCGTGCGCGCGCACGCACACACACACACACACACACACACACACACACACACACAAGCACAGACACGCACACAAACACACACACACACATACACACACAGGCACACACACAGACGTACACACAAGCAAATAAGAAATATATATACGCGTATCACAACAATTGTTATATTTGCCCCTGTACTCCACGTAGTTGTGAGCAAAAAATTGCCTGGGGTCTCTCACAGGTTCAGCAAGAAGTAAATAAAGCTTTTTCTGACCTCACAAGACTCAAAATTCCCAACAAGTACGGCTGTGAGCTCCTACAATAGACCCCCATCGTTTTCAGGGGTATCATTAGCAAGACTTATAAATGCACCCTTCCAAAAGAAAGGCAAATGATACTATATCCTTAATGCAGGTTCCTCACTGCCTGGGTTGCTGTATGCTTTTTCATTGCATTGTGTTTGTGCACGGTCCAGCCAACTCCACTTGCATTTATACCCCATTTATACCGCATTTCCATTTATACCTGGAAGGGAGCCAGAAACGTCTGAGTGCCGGACCGGAACGCCAGTGGGTGAAGCCAGGGAGGGCTTAACTTCCTGGGAGTACAGACAAGCACAGGCAGGCACACGGTACGAATGAAAGACGAGAGTGGAGCTCTGGAGCAGCATTAGGGAGGCTTGCCACGAATGCAACAACGGCCCTGCTAACATGGAGGAACAAGGAAGATGGGCGGCGGTGTAAAAAGGAAACGTGGTGACAGTGAGCATTGTTAGGTCATGGGGCGTGCAGGACTGAGGCACGGAAGGTGTTGCAGTGGTGGGGCCTGTGGATGGGGCAGCGGGGATAGCGGAAAGAGGTGTAGGAAGTACCATCGTGGATGCATACTGTGGTTTAATTTCATGACATACCGTGGGGCTGGGTTGCATTGGAGGAAGCCTGCTTGCCGATGTTGAGGCAACTAGGCTCCTTCCTCCAGGTCCAACTCCTCCTGCTCCTGCTGCCGCTGCTCCTGCTTTGCTGTTGGCATCTGTGTGGTTAGGTGTGTGTGTGTGTGTGTATGCGTGTTTGTGTGTGTGTGCACGCGTGCGGGTTTGTGTGTGCGTGTTTGTTTGTGTGTGTGTGTGTGTGTGTGTGTGTGTGTGTGTGTGTGTGTGTGTGTGTGTGTGTGTGTGTGTGTGTGTGTGTGTGTGTGTGTGTGTGTGTGTGTGTGTGTGAGAGTGTGTGTGTGTATGTGTGTGTGTGTGTGTGTGTGATTGCCCGAGTACAGTTGGCTGCAATACACAGAAGCCATTCTCACCAGTAGCGCTGCTGAGGCGGTGGGGCAAGCGAGTGGTGCTGAAGGACCCCTCGTTAGCAGCCCCGTGGGTAAAAGAGGTGTCCAAAGTGTGTGAATGGGATGTGCCCTACGCATACGTGTGAGCATGCATGTGCATGTCTTTGTGGATGTATGTGTGTGCATTTGTGTGCATGTGTGTGTGAGTGCATGTGCAAGTGAGTGTGTAATCAGACTGTTTTATGGCAAGCAGGAGAACGCCGGAAACTTGATAAAAAAGTGAAGCCACACATTGCCAGCCACATGAGTGCGGTACAGTAATGCCTTTTTACCTGCAGGCCCACCCATCCCCAACCCACAGCAAGATCCCCACAAACTCAAGTACAGTATGCACCACACACCACACACCAGCAGTGAGAGAGGCCCCCGTCCCCCGCTCGCAACTGTTGCCTGTGCTGCTGTGCCCAAATCTTGGTGCGAGGAAGAAGCGAGTTGTAGGCTTGCAGAATGGAATGCGTTGTTACCAGAGGTATGGGAAGGGTCAGCTGCATGGCTGGCGCCGCTGTGAAAATGCTCAGACAGGTCTGCGTCACGCTCCAAGCCTGCAATGAGTAAGAATGTGTGTATGTGCATGCACCTTTGGTGTGTGTATGTGTGAATGTGTGTGTGTGTGCGCGCGTGTGTGTGCGTGTATGTGTGAGTGCGTTGTGTACATGAGCGTGTGTGCACAGCCAACAAAGAACCAGCAGGGTACACACACATACACACACTTACACATTTAAAAGACCAGCTTCAGCTGTCATTACCTGTCATGCTTGTTTCTCTGCTGCCCACAGCAGCTTTATCGCGCCCACCCATGCGCGTAATGAGCCTTGACAGAGGCCCGATCGGGTTGCGCAAGCCCAAGAATGATGGGCGTACGTCCTCAGTGACCTTGGTTCGCTCGGACGGGCGTATGGACAGGATGAGGCGCACCTCCCTGAAGGCAAGGATATAGGTCAAGGTGGCCGTGTGCTAGCTAGTTTGAATGCGAGAAAACACGTCCAGGGTAAGGAAGGGTGTGTGGGTGTGAGAGAGGGAAAAAACACGTTGAAACAAAAGAAGGTCAATGTGGCAGACTGTGTACGAGTTTTGTGTGTTTGTATGTGTGTGTGTGCGTGTGTGTTTTGTATTGTAATGTATGTGTTTTGTGTTGTGTGTGTATGTGTGTGTATGTGTGTGACTTTACTGGTGATGAGAAGGTTCGTACAAGCACACATGACTAGGGGTGGCCAGAACCGTATATATATGTATACATACACCGTATAATTGGTGATTTCCAAGCCAAAAATACCGTATGTACACCGTATATATATGGTTCTGGCCAACCCTACACATGACCATTACTTCATTTACATGACCATTGTTCAACACGTAAATTAAGCAAATAAGTTGTGTGTGTATGCGCGCGCGTGTGTGTGCATGTGTGTTTATTAGTGTGTGTGCGCGTGTGTGTATGTATGTGTGCATGTGTGTATGTGTGTGTGCATGTGTGTGTGCGTGCGTACGTGTGTGTGTTTGTATTGTGTGTGTTTGTATTGTGTGTGTGTTTGTGTGAGAGTGTGTGTGTGTGCGCGCGTGCGTGTGCGCGTGTGCGCGTGTGCGTGCATGCGCGCCTAAGTGAGAGCAAGAGCTGCTCAAAGAAAAAAGAGGGGCATGTGTAAACCCTGCGTGCATCATTTAACCCTCAATAATTACATAGGTAGGCTGACTACACCCTGCCCTGGACTGAAAACACCCTCCCCGGTTAAAAAGGACTGATTGCACCCCACCCTGTTAAAAAGGACTGATGACACCCTGCCCAGTTAAAAAAGACTGACTGCACCCTACCCTGTTTCTCCTAGTTCTGTGCACACTCTGGAATTCATCTTCATGACTAAACCTCATTCATTTCAGTCCACCACTCAAGCCCCTACTGCTCCTAAGCTCTCACTCAGTTGTGCTTGCACACACACACACACACACACACACATTCACACACACAGACACATGCACACGCGCACCCCCCAGCCTCATACAAACACACATTGACACAAACACACACACGGACACACGCGCACACACACGCACACACATACATATACACACACGCACACGCACACACACACACATACATACACACATATACGCACACACATGCACAAACCATCATCGCACGCATTAAAAAACACAGCCTGCCACACAGTCACAGATGCACCGCCACGCACTTCTTGGAGTTGTTCCCCGTCAGGTTGGCATCCTGAGATGAAAGCACGGAGAATTTTCCAAACAGTTTGCGTGAAAATCCTGCCAAGGCACCACTGCCTGACTGGTTGGTAGCAGCAGGGGGATTCAATTGGCCGGATGATGAGTTGTGGGCCGCCTGTGCCAGGTTGCCAGCAGAGGCCACGCCTTCTTCACCTGTGTGTGTGTGTGAGTGAGTGAGTGAGTGAGTGAGTGAGTGAGTGAGTGAGTGAGTGAGTGAGTGAGTGAGTGAGTGAGTGAGTGTGTGTGTGAGTGAGTTGAGTGAGTGAGTGAGTGAGTGAGTGAGTGAGTGAGTGAGTGAGTGAGTGAGTGAGTGAGTGACTGGGTGAGTGTATGTATGTGTGTGACTTTTAGCAGGGAATGTATGTGTGTGATTTTTAGCAGGGTATGCACGCTGTACCTACACAAGCATGATGTACAACTACACTTTAAGCCAGTTCCATGATATGTTTCGCCGAATATAGCTGAGCAATCTAGGCGCCAACGTGACCAAGGTGCCCCCTGTCGCAAGTCCTTCAATTGTTCATGACGACATTAGGAATATGAAATCAAACAACACGTTCAGATCGCGCGACGTTAGACCGTTCAAGGTGGTTGATGCGTGCCTCCCAGTTCCCTGACGATACAAAATGAGCCACGGCCATCACATCGATGCTGGTGCATGCCGCACCATCCCATTGCGTTCCGATAGCGGCGTCGAGCACCGGCATGCCGCCGCTTCTGTGCGTGTGCTTGTTCAGTCATAAGACCTCTGCAGTTCAGCGCTTGACGACGTAGCGCTCAGTGAATACGTCATGACAAACATGCCTTCAGGCTTCAGGCCATCTCTTTTCCTGAAAAGATCAAAAGCTCACCAAACCTGCACACCACCACCTGAACCTGCACACCTAAGTTGCAGCAGCGAGGCCTCAGCCTTCCCGACAGCACTGCTGCAAAAGCTGTGCTTCTGCTACCAGTCTTCACTGATGTCCCCTACCACAGCGCAGCAGTTCACGGACAGCCAATGTGCGCTCGTATGGATGACATAAGAATAGTCATCCCCTGCCCTCCCCTACCACAGCGCAGCAGTACACGGACAGCCAATGTGCGCATGTATGGATGACATAAGAATAGTCCTCCCCTGCCCTCCCCCACCACAGCGCAGCAGTTCACGGACAGCCAATGTGCGCATGTATGGATGACATAGGAAGCGATGAATGCGTGACTTACGGAAATCATATGAACGGCGACGAGAGGTATTAGGTGAATACCTGTGTGCATATATACTATATACTACATTTACCTGCAGTCACTTCCGCAGAGCCCAGACGATCCTTAGAGTTGGTTGCAAGTGGGTCCTTACAGGAAGAGGCTAGAGAGCCTCTGCTGTTTGTGCACAGGGCACTGGCAGGGGGGTAGCTGGACCGGTTCTGTGTGTGTGTATGCGTGCGTGTGTGTGTGTGTGTGTGTGTGTGTGTGTGTGTGTGTGTGTGTGTGTGTGTGTGTGTGTGTGTGTGTGTGTGA
>Ga0307968_1000514_pt1 | contig 27730 bp, 29 predicted proteins | sample OrgLakmetagen650_FD_201834 | JGI IMG/M metagenome (GOLD analysis project Ga0307968, IMG submission 201834) | Saline water microbial communities from Organic Lake, Antarctica - #650 | ecosystem: Environmental > Aquatic > Non-marine Saline and Alkaline > Saline | place: Antarctica: Organic Lake...
CTATTCGCTTCCTAGGTAGTAATCAAGCTGGCTTACTGGCCGCTTGTTCATCAAATAAGCGAGCAGTAAGCCAAACAATGGATCCTAGTAAGGCTTTCTAACATTCCGACGGAGCAACTGTTTTACAGTGCCGCTATTTGGTTGTTTGGCCAGTTAGATGGTCCTCTTGTAGCCTCTCTCTTTCTCAGACATGCCCATCTCCTCGGTGCGTTGCTTGAGCCGTCGCTTCCTTCTCGCGTGGAGATGGAGGAGACGTTAAACACACCTTTATGGGGGGGCTTGGCGGACCCGAACCGCCGACCTCTTCCATGTGCCTTGTGCATGTGAAATGCGAGTGGAAGGACTTAACAAGCATGTAGGTCGTCTCGTAACATGGTGCAGACCCACGGTCCTTAGTCTAGCCAAACATGGCACTATGCATTGCACATTTTCTATGTCTCACGCTGCCCTCAAGAGGAGGGGCGGCAGTGATTCCCGCGCGTTTATAGTGACATGTTGCTTTTCTTGTGTGTTTTCTGGCAGCTTCTGCTCTCGTTGAGGCTCAGGGTGTGACAGCAAATTGTGACGGTTGGTTTCTTAAAGGCCCGTTGCAAACTGAATTGCCTGACAGCACTGGTGTTACAATTAGGGCTGTTGCACTACGCCGTATATACGGTACGGTGTACGCCGTATCGTAGTTTTTACCGTTTACGGTATGAGCAAAAGTACGGTGCCAAACCGTACAGTTCGGTCCCACCGTACAGCACTAATTAATACATTTATAAGCATGACATCTTCACAGTCGATGGACCTCTCCGGCCCCACTGCAAAGCGCGCGAGAGTGGGCCTGGGGGAAAGCACCCTTCCCGCCCCCCGAGCCTTGCAAAAGGACTCCAGTACACTCCTGCAAGCCCCTCACTCCAACGGGCTACAGGTGGGCAAAGGCAAACCCAAGAACAAGGCAGAGAAAAAGAATGCATGGGCTTGGGAGCAGTTTGCTGAGGTGGTTGTTGGCAGCAGTGTGCAGCAGGTGCAGGAGGACTCAGATTATGAGGAAGGGCAGGACGAGCAGCAGCAGGTAGAAAGTGTGCCCAGCCAGCAGCAGGGTCAGCAGGACAAGGTGAAGTGGTGCTGCAAGCATTGCCAGAAGGTGCTTTCTGGCAGAAACGAGGACAGGATGAAGAAGCACCTTCTCAACCCCAGGGTTTGCAAGTTCTTAGACTCATCAGCAGCAGCAGATTGCACAGCCAAGGAGGTGCAAGACCTGCTATCATCCCGTGGCTCATCCTCAGCTGCCACACCACATGCGCAGTCTGGGCTGAAAGTGAACCGCATGTTCAAGGTGTGTGTGTGTATGTGTGTGTGTGTGTGTGTGTGTGTGTAAGTTTGTGCACGCGCGCGCATGCACATGCATGCATGCATGCTTGCAAGTGTGTGTGTGTGTGTGTGTATGTGTGTGCGTCTGTGTGAGTGTGTGCTTTCAAGCGTTCAACTGGCCCTTTGGTTGCAGATGGATGCGATCACCGCCAAAGAGAAAGAAGACCTGGACATCCTGTTCGTTGAGGCAGTGATTGATGCAAACCTGGCCTTCTCCATCACAGACAACCCAGCCGTGAAAGCCTTCTTTGCACGCCTGCGCCCTGCGTACAACCTTCCTTCACGCTGGGACGTAAGTGGCAACACTGCTTGATTTGTTTAACAACAGATGTTCTGGCTTATTTTATCATTTCAGCCATGCAAAGGATGTCCTGGCAGGAGCAATTGGCATTGCTGATTTGGTAACCTTGCAGTTTTGTAAAGAGCAGCATTTCATAATGCAAATTGCATTGCAGAATTACATCCTCTCTTAGTGCTATGCTTATTGGCATACCCTTCTCTCTTGCATTGCAGTTGGCTGGGAGGCTCCAATTCAAGGCTAAACGTAACTCACCACAAACCACAAAGGGAGAGAACATGTAGATTAAGTAATTTATTTTAACTAAGAGGTTTAGAGCCTAGTTCTCAGTCATGTGAACATGAAGCGCAGTGTAATGTATTTGGCCCGCGAAAAGACGGACAGTACCGTACACCGTATCGTATCTTACCGTAAATACGGTGTTAAATAAAAAGGGCCGTTGTTACCGCACCGTACCGTATTACGTACACCGTACTGCAGCAGCCCTGTTTCCAACATCTACCTTGCAGGTCTGATTCTTTTTTTGATCTTTTTGAGTGCAAGTTAGGCAGGTTTCCCTGCTGCGTTAAAATAAGAGAGATTTACCACTTACTTTCATTGCACACTCAAGTTTCCTTGACACCTTCATGTTAAATGGGGGGGATATGGCCCATATTTGCAATCCATGCTTAAGCTGGTACCATGATTTGTCGTGACATCCTGCGGAGAGAAATCACGCTGGGATTGGCGCAGCAGAAAAGAACATGCTGCTCATTTTGGACATCATCAGTATCACACAGGTCACAGGTGGGGGACTTACATTTAATTCCAAGTCACTGTCTCAAAACGTAGGGTGTAGACACAAAGTCTGAAACGAGCTGTACTACAAATGACAGGTCCTGTCAATCCCCTTTAAGATTCCTATGGAAATATAGAAAAGTGACTTCCCTGCCTGTATTTCCACTTTGCTTTATCTTTTCTTTTATTACCATTGTGGATCATCTTCATGTTGACAGTATACTAGGATGGCGCAGCAACACCTTAATACTACCATGATGCAGTGTTTTCTTTACTTGTCTTTGCAAGCCTGTATAAAATGCAGCATAGGTCTTTTTATCATGGACTAAATTTTGAACAGGTCTGGTGGAGTGTGCGTACGTAACCTGCCTGTGTTTGTAAGATCTATGTATCTGGGGCATAGCTTGTCCCATTCCCATTACCGGATTTTGACTCCAAAATAAAACAATTGGGGGAAAACTACACAAAATGGGCATCCAGAAAAATGCAGCCTAAAAGGCGAAGCAGTCACTCTAAGGATCATTCAAAGGGTCCTAAACAGAGGCCAGTCACTGTTGCCTCACTAAATTCACGTGACAAAACCTTAGCTCTCATAGACCCTGCACTCGTCTGCATCAGGGACCTGTTCAGTGTGGAGAGCAAGGGAGTGTGTGGAGAGTAAGCTCAGATGCTGAAACGACACTGTCATGCCCTTTATGATGAACAAAAAAAATAGCAGATGGTCGTTGGTCAAGCAGGCTTACAACATATTAAATGTCCTGGAAATATGTGCACCTTAGCAAATATAGGGTTGCGGAGCACTTAATGGCGTTCAGGTTGCACTAGAGTACGCACCTCATCACAGTATTCATCTAAGGCCTCCCTCTTCATCTCTTGGGAAGCCTGCTGGCGGAGGGAAAAGAGTGTGAGTTGTTGTGGCCAGCTTTTCCTTGTGCCCACTCAACAAACATAATACGATGCCAGGATGCAACACACAGGTTCTTTTCAAAGAATTACGACACACCTTGATGTGAGATTTGTGGGCAAGCAGCTCCTCAGCTTCATCCCATGCTATTTCACACTCCTGCAAAGACAGCCAGCCGCCAATTCAGTCACCAGTCAGAATATTTTTGAGACATGCTTCATACAAAAGGAGCGGAAGATGGAAAAACTCCAGCATAAAGCAGCAACAGCCATCCTTTGCAATGCTAGGCAAATTTTGCATGCAATGGTAAGGTTGCAGTGTGCAGAGTGCGCAAAGAGGCACAAGGATGGGGTGCAAGTCCATCTTCCCGTTCCTCTGTATTGCTACGGAACGAGATCGGCTCTCCGTCCTCGAACCTTTGAGTGCTCCTTTTCTCCTGCGCACTCCAATTCAGCCTTCTTGATAGATTCCTACGTGATAGCACGCACAAAGACAGGCAATTGACACACTCATCTTATGTTCGTGCTGATGTGCCAGCGTAAGTATCAAGAGTCTCATCACTCACTTGCACTGCTTTCTCCAGAACGGCGCGCCTGGCGGAATACATGTGAGGCGGCAGAGCAATGTAAGCTCAAACATGTCATACATGTGCACACAGATTGAAGGCGGCGGCAATGAGAAATAAGAATACCATCCTAGTTTTAAGTTTAGCGGCGGCGGCACATACACGTGGCATGCATGCGCCTGTGCACAAGGTACAATTAACCATACGACCTTGGCTTATTTTCCAACATTACCAACCGGTCGGTATTTCCGGGAGAGGCGCCAGGAGGACTAGCATGCATGATGTGCTTGGCAGGCACTTGCGGCGGGCGGACAGGCTGAGGAGGCCTGCAAACCCCTCTAACCTGGCATGCTGGAGTTGCTGGGATCTTGCTGGCAGTTTTCGTGGTGGCAGAAAATAGCTTCATTTTCGCGATGACGAATTGCAGATCTGATGAGCGAAGCAAATTATTTTATATTTGAATCGTTACATTTCGAAAGCGGATATGACAGAAAAGTACGAAAATCCAATTTTGCTGTCTGAAAACAAGCGCAAAGCCCACATCCCACTCAAAAGTCATGCTACGGCGCATAGTGCATACACATGCTTCCACGAGCCTGCTGGAGTAGGAGCTGGGGACACACGGGTCCAAAGCCTGGCGGGGGAGTGAGTGTTCATTCATGGGCGTGAAGTTTGCTGCTTTTGACAGACATTCCACACTGATGCAGCATTATTCTTTGTTATCAAGCTAAGGGCGCATGGCCTAAAGTCCATGATCACGTTATCTACTTCCAACCGTGTTGGACTGATCATCTCATTGATTTCACCAACCACAGGGACTGGCACTACAACCTGCTTCCAAATCCAGACTGGGTCCCAGGTGGGTGATGCACTTGCTCTGTCATGTTCCGGCGCTGTAAAAAGCTTTTGGAGGACCCTCAGGGAGAGCGAGACTTGATTCTGTGCTCATTCTTTGCATGCCTACGCTCGCTGACAGATGGATGGGAAGAGCCCAAGTTCAATCATGAGGACAAAGAGGAGGGCTGGGGCATGGTGAGTGAAGCATAGACAGCAGCTCTAAGCTAGGTTACGCTTTTTGGTGCAAACTAAACATCTTAACGCTAACCACGCAGATCACCGTTCCGGGCAACTGGGAGATGCAAGGACGTGGCGTGCCCATCTATGCCAACTTCACGTACCCTATGTAGGTGTACATGTGGGGAAGGAAGTGCTTGGGAGAAGAAAATTAAAAATTGTGTCTTAAATCTCACACGTACACACACACGTACACACACACACACACACACACACACACGCACACACACACACACACACTAACAAACATTTACATGCACTCATGCATGGACATATAACATATACACACATATACACACACGCACACACACACAGCCCCCTGGATCCCCCTCGCGTTCCCACAGATGTGAACCCAACAGGTACGTTGGTAGGAGATGACGGGTGGGTCCAGATGTTAAATAACACACCTTGCCAATGCAGTATTCACCCTGTGATCATGCTGCTTGAAAATGAATCCAACAAGAATTCAACAAAAATAAGCAAACAACTAAACATCCTCTCTGTGTACAGGTATGCGTAATGCAATGCTCCAAGTCAACCACAATGTTTTATTTCTGCTGCAGACATGACGTAGCAGACACACCTGTTCGGGTGCAGCTCCTCATAGTCGTGAAGTGCAAAGTGAAAAGGGCAAAGGGCAAAGGGTAAAGGGCAAAGCGTTTAGCCAGCACTATTAACTTTGCTGCTTTTTCCTTTCGCCAACGACACATGGGAGCGCAGCTTCTGTTTTAATGAACCCGTCACAAAGTGGCTGCTGCTTGCAATGATGGGCGGGTAATATTGACAAGCAATATGGCAACTGTGTCTGACACACACACACACACACACACACACACACACACGCACACACACACACACACACACACACACATACACACACACACACACAACACACTCAGTCACCTACACTGGACACGTCATGTATGTCTGAACAAGGGCCTGCGTCATCCATTAGGGTCCAATGTCAAGCACACCTGCCTTTAAGTCACCAACACAGGCAGTAACAAGGATCTGCTGATGTAATACTTCAAGTGTCTTTGGCTGGTGTACTTCAAGAGTCTTCGGCACACACAGTTCATGCTTCTCACTGAGGCCCAAAAAAGAGTCGACCCTGTGTGCTAAGCAACACACAAGTGTGCTCACCAAAAAGAGCCGCCCACTCAGTGTCGTGGGCTGCTGCACGTCATCGGCACATGCTGCCTTCCCCACTTTTGCCAGCCATCACATTTAAGGCCATCCACTATCCACTACCACACATCCAATGCTGTTAAACTACATTACCACATATACAATGCTGTGGAACATAACAATGACTGATGACCGGTAGACACGTCACCAGAGGAAACACGTGTGTGACTGACACTCCACTATTTCCACCTCCGCTGTTGCACAGGCTGCTACGCAAAGCACTTTGTTTACACCCCTCCCTCTATGCCTGGCTCCACCAGAGCCCACAAAAGGTGGGCGCGCGTGTCGTACGCCTGAGTGGGAGCTCTGCTCCTTGAGCATGTGAAGTAGAAAGTATACAAACAAAGTAAAGATTGTCACAGCTCTGCTTAAAAATTTGTTTGCCTCTCAAACCTAGACAAGGCCGTCTTTCATTACATGGACATGAATGTGTGTGTGTATGGTGTACATACATGCGGGGTAGTGACAGGGCGTTGTACCCCGCACAATTGTGAAATACTGCAGGGTCTTTCTCCAGTTTGAGGGCGTGGATTCCTACTTTGAGTGCTACCTCAATGGTGAGGCCTTTGCCTTGTTACTGCCTTTTGTCTGCCTCCTAACCTCACCTAGCGACGTGTAGGACGTCCGCATCCTTGATGTACGTCATGGAGTGCGCGCAGACCAAGGACTTGTCAGCTCTCGCTCCCTTCTTCTAACTTTTGTTTGCCAAGTACACAGATGAAGTTGAGGCCTTAAATTTCTGATTTTGTACCCTCTGTTGTCAGGTTTTTTTACCTAGCACATACAGTGGCTCTGTCTCGTGTGTTTGTTTGTTTGTTTGTGTTTGTGTGTGTGTGTGTGAAGTGTGGTGTCACACATGCACCTTTCTGTTTGTGCACTTTGCTGGTTACAGGCACCTACGTGGGTATGTCTAAGGACAGCCGGCTAACTGCAGAGTTTGACGTGTCCCACCTCATCAAGACGGGCAAGAACTTCCTGGCAGTGCAGGTGTGTGTGTGTGTGTGTGAGTGAGAGAGAGAGAGAGAGAGAGCGAGCGAGCGCTAGCTAGCTAGCTGAGAGTGAGAGTTGAGAGTCAGAGTTGCCAAGGCTTCTAGGCATTACCTACACTTGCAAGTGCACAGGAAGTGCGCCTGCTTTTCTTACTTCCAAGAGAATGAAGTACACATGTGACGCGCTTTCGTGTCTATAATTACCCTCTTGCCTCTATACATGCGCGCCCAAAGGTTCACGCTCCCCCTCAGCTTGCTGCACTGCATTTGCTATATGTTGCTCAAGTGTAACACACACAGACACACGCACACGCACACACACAGACACACAAACACACACACACTCAATATCTGCCCCGCGCCATGCTAGGCACACACACACCCGTACATCATGTTCCTCACAGGTACTGCGTTGGAGTGATGCCACGTACTTGGAGGACCAGGTAGGCTCAAAGTTAATGTGGTTGATAGACATGTTGCAAAGTGTGTGTGTGCGGCATATTTAACAGCACACGTGCATCCACATAAGCATGCTCAGTTGCCTCTGTGGTGGGTACTAGCCCCTGCTTGAGTGGCGTACGCGCTGCTGTGTTGTACCCTTTGCGCTTCTGTGCGGCTGCTACTTGCTGCTTTTTGTGTGCTAGTGTGACTTGACACACATTGTGACCCTCTCTAGTAGCTCAATGTTACGCTGCCGGGGTCTAGAGGATGGTGTGTGCTCTGCAGCTTGTTTACAGTCCGTGGTCTATGTTGGCCGTGCACAATTGGGCGGCAATGTGTGGTTGGCAAAGGTATTAGTACATTTTTACAGAACAGCTGCCTCGGCAAATCATCTAACAACACAACCAGCTCCCTGCCCCCTAGGTTTTAGACATTAATGACATTCTTAAAACGTGCTGCTAAGCTCCCTAAAGAGCACACAAGGTGAAAGCCTTGCATTTGCAGCAAAAGCCTGCTATTTCATCGGCACAGGAAGGCGTGGACCTCAGGCATCCATCCAACTGCTCGCCACAAAACACCCCTTTAATTTCACAGCATCCTTTGTCCTCTCCACTCCCACACCTTCCCTACACACCCTCCACAAGCACACACGCACACACGCACACACACACAAATACACACATGTACACACTCTCACACACATACACACACAGGACATGTGGCGCACCTCAGGCATCCATCGTGATGTGCTCTTGCTGACCAAGCCTGCTGTGCACGTCTCTGGTGAGCCCGATTAAGGTCCATGCCAGGGTTGATTTCGAACTAATGAAGAGCACATACACACAAACACACACAAGCACACACACACACACACAAACACACACACAAAACACACACTGCACGCACCCATTTAGTGTTTGCTGACACCAAATGACTTGGAAACATTTATGTGCATGCAAATTGCTTCGGTCTCTAACTAGTTTTGCACACATATGTTGGGGTACTGCGCCATATATCATGTGCGCGAATGTTTCAATGTGATGATGCGCAAGACCTGATCTAAAACTTAATATTGGGTGTGTGTGTACAGACTTTGCTGTGGCAACTCCCCTGTCTTTTGAGGAGATCAGCAGCACAGGTGCAGCAAGCCCTGCTCTCTCATCTGCTCATCTGGAGTCTTCTGTTTACCTGGTGCGGCAAGGCGTGTGTGTGTGTGTGAGTGTGTGTGAGTGTGTGTGTGTGTGTTTGTGTGTGTGCGTGTGTGCGTGCGTGCGTGCGTGTGTGTGTGTGTGTGTGTGTGTGTGTGTGTGTGTGGAATTTGTGTGTAAATTTGTGTGTGGATTTGTGTGTTGGATACAATTTGTGCAAGGAAATAAGCTAGAACTTGTTTAAAGCACTTGCATCTCATTCCTTGGTCAATCTATTTGTGCAAGGAAATAAGCTAGAACTTGTTTAAAGCACTTGCATCTCATTCCTTGGTCAATCTATTTACGGGGGTAGGAACCCAAGCCTGAACTGACAAAAGTTTCATTGCATTCTTAAAGTGCACGTGGCCAACGCATTCCAAGTTTGTGGTTTTTGTGCTGCAAAGCGTGCGGAAATGTCCTGCGTCCAAGACGAGGGGTGTGTTGAAATTATCATGTGATGATGGATAATCATAAGAGCGATGTCACTCCTTTTTGCAAATCCTAATGCAGCGGCTCCCTTACCAGTGGCTCCCTTAACAGTAACCCCCTCATTCTACATTATGGCTGTGGAGGAGAAAGTATGCTGGTTACGAATACTGGCATCTGTCTGCCGGTCACAAATTTGCAGGAGGGCCCCAGTGAGGAGGCCCTGTCAAAATGCTCAATCATGGCCCACCTAATCCAGCAGAATGGAGAGCCTGCTCTGGAGCCCATCAAGGTAAGTGGCGCTCCTGCCTATCGTCTTTCTGTTCTGTTGAGTAAATTGTGTTCATGAGCTGAGCCACTTGAAGCAGGTGCTGTGTGCCCTACATTTGCCGCATTTCAGAAAAGCAATAGGAAGTATCATTGGAATGCAAATCTGGAGGAGATCGATTAAAAACATGAGGTACCTATCATCAATGTCAACGTCAGCAATGTCAGCCCTCATTGAAGTCAACAAGTAATACGCTCTGACCTCATCAATTCGATGCCCTTACTTACAATCAATTTCAATTGTTTGCACGTTTGCACCCTCCACAGGTGCCTGTCACCCCTGGAAAGTGGTATGCCCGTGATATGGCAGACGTGGCAGCAGCAGAGGCGTCCCAGGGGAGCAAGAAATTCGCAGGTGGCCATGGGGGCGTGGCAAAGGTAAAGAAAGCTCCATTGGAAGGTCCTGCAATGTCCTGTGGCTAAACTTCTAAGTTCTTATTGCTACAGTAGCAGCTACCTTGCATGTGCACTTGCACTGACATGTACATTAGCTACATGTGCATGTGCGTTGTGCGTGCGAGTATCTTTGCCCTGGAGGCATCATCACATGCATGCATCTTCATCAAGGGCCTGCGCGTCCGATTGCAATGATTACAAAACACACAAGTACACAGATATGTCTGTGGATGCGTCAAAAGCCACGTGCAAGGGCCTGTGCTTTCCTCGGTGCTTTCTGTGTTTGTCTATGCCCTCGTATGTAAGTACGCACACACACATACACACGCACACACACACACACACGCACACACACATATACACGCAGCTGTCTGTGGATGCGCTGGCAGCTGTGCGTGGAGGTCTGCAGCTATGGAGTGCTGAGTCTCCTAACTTGTATGTACTGATGTTGGAAATAATGGATGAGAATGGAGAAGTGCTGGAGCGGGAGTCGTGCCAGGTGTGTATGTGTGTTTGGGTGTGTGTTGCCATTTTGACGTCAATGAAACTCTCAGCCCCTGACCTTTTTGTATCGATACTGGAAGAGGTGGATGAGTATGGATTAGTACTGGAGCAGGAGTCGTGCCAGGCATTTGTGTGTTGCCTTTTTTACGTCAATGAAACACGCAGTCTCCTCACCTGTATAGCTTAGTGTGAGTGTGGCTGTGAGTGCATACTTGAGGCCAGTTTGTAGAAAGAGGTCGCCTTGAATCAATCAGGATAGGTTAAAATATTGAAGGAATAAAATGTACGACTTGCATACAATTTGGCCACTGAGCAGCTTGTCTCCTGTCAGGATGCGTCTCTGAGCCACTTATGAGTACACAGGCTGAGTGGGCTAAAGGGCGCCAGATCAAGCAGGCCGGAAGGAGGGGCACATGCACACTGTTTCCCCTCTTGTCTTCAGGTGGGCTTCCGTACCACGTGCGTCAAGGACAGGCAGCTCCTGCACAACGGACGACCTCTCATGATCCGTGGCGTGTGCAGGCATGAGTTCCACCCACGCACTGGAAAGGTGGTGCCTCGAGTCTACATTTAGGCGTAACTCTTACGATATGGTCAAATGCACATCAGTGAATTGTCCTTTCGGTTGTGTGGCTTTAGTCGCCATGCTACAAGGAAAGCCTGCCAGTTAAAAGCACTCATCTAAAAATGTGTTGATCTTGCTTTTGACGCTGCAATCTAGGCAAACAAAAGCTGCCTCTCTAAGCTGCGTTCCAGTTAGACCTCCTTGTCAGTGGATATGTCTACAAGCCAGAGTAAGGATATTGCGCTAATTATGAATTCATACCCAATGCCAAATGTCAATTTGGACACCCTCAGGCCTTGAATAAGAAAGCATCCATGCGATTGATATCTTGAAAGGAATCCATGGTCATTGATTCCTGCCTTGTTTGTTGTTTATACCCAGGCCTTGACTGAGGAATCCATGCTCCAGGACATAAGGCTGATCAAGCAGTCCAACCTCAATGCAGTAAGTTGCTATTCGTGGCGTGATTACAAGCAGTTTAATTTGGGTAAGAAATAATAGGTATTTTTAAATGAGTCAGGGTTTTATGCACCATCAGGCTGTTTGTATCGGCACTCCTGTGATCTGTTGCCTCTCTCGCCACACTCGCCACAAAAGCACAGGCCTTGTACTTGATGCCTGAGGCCGTCAAAGTTGATCTTCACAGAAAAATAACAAAGAGTTCCTAGTAACTCATGATCACACTACGTAACATACACACATACGCACACGCACGCACACACACACACACATACATGCTTTTGTTTAGGTGCGCTGCAGCCATTACCCCAACCACAACAGATGGTAAGTTCCTTGTGTGACATGGGGGGTTGTAATCACTGCTTTTTCCTCCTGTTTTCCCCTTTGCCTCCTGTTCTCCCCTTTTCAATGGCGCACTGCCCCAGTAGGCAAATCATGACAGGTGTGAGCCTGCTTGCAAATATACCCACTGAAACGTGACATGCATGATGTCATTTTTGCTCTCTGTGCTCTTGTCATCTAGAGAAGAGATGAAATGAGATGAGATGTCTCAAGGCCTAGCAATGCTATATGTGGCACACTGAATCCCAAAACTTCATAACGCAATTCACTCACCTGCGTCGTGCATGTGTGCTCATTGTTTCCCCCCTTCATTCTTGTCATTGTACTTTGTTCGCTTTTTCATATGTGTTTGCTTCGTTTAAACTCTACCCGTGCGCCATTTGTGCTGAAGAACAGGTGTCAGCTGGGCAATGCCACAGCCCTGTGCCTTTTTCATTCGTGTCGGATTCATTCACGCCTGATATCTAGGGTTGGCCAGGACCATTCATATGCACCGTACATAACCATATATTTTGTGATTTCCCTGCCAAAAATACCGTATGTACAGTACACTGTATATTTATGGATCTGGCCAAACCTACTGACATCCCTTGTAAATTTGATGTTGCATACTCATTCATGTTCCTCAGGTATGAGCTCTGCAACATATACGGGCTGCACCTGGTGGACGAAGCCAATATGGAGACGCACGGTTTTGATGCAGTGTTCCAAGACAATGAGATGCACCCTGCCTGCAGGTATGTGTGCATGTTTCTGTGTGTTTATGATCAGGTGTTCCAAGACAATGAGATGCACCCTGCCTGCAGGTGTGTGTGTGACATATGTGTGCTTGTGTGCGGGTGTTTGTTTGTGTGTACTCTAAAGTGTATTTCTCAATGTGCACACATAAGCCGGAAAAAAACAACTATCCATGTCTTGCATCTCCCAACGGACGCTTGTCATGACACACAAGTGCAAGGTGGCTTATGGCTAGGGTTGGCCAGCACCGTATATATGCACCGTATATGACCATATATTTGGTGACATTCCTGCTAAAAACACCGTTTATACACCGTGGTTCTGGCCAGCCCTACTCACGACATGATGTCATGTGTACCGTGCTGTCATGTATTGTTATGCTTATGCTTTGACGTAGCTGTACTGTATCGTTTGCCCTGCAGCTCCCAATGGATGCCTGCAATGATGGACAGATGCGCACGGATGTACGAGCGTGACAAGAACCACCCATGTATCACCTTCTGGTCCCTGGTGCGTGTATAATGTCTAGTATCTCAGTGTGCCGTTACTGTATGTATGTGTCTAGTGGATATTTGTGTGAGTGTGAACACATCATAGGGAGAGCTTTTGCGCAAAAACAGTCGAGAGGCATATGTGAGTACAAGCAATCCATGCATCACTTTTTCATCACTGGTGGCTGTAATGTCTAGCATGTGTCGCGTAGGTAATTGCTTGTGTGAGTTCATTTCAGGAAAGATTCTTGCACCAAAGTTGAGAGGCACACGTGCTTGTGAGCATGCATGCCACTCAGGCACCACTTTTTGATCACTAGTGTGTGGTGTCTACTAAGTGTTCGGTCTGTGGTACTTAGTGCATGTGATGGATTGAAAAGGGTGTTTATTTAATAGAGGATCATGCGAGTGTGCAAAGGTGCAAGCGGCACCGCCCCCTGGGTACATAATCTGGCATTTTGAGTTGCACCCTACCTGTCAAGAACGTTCTGTTGGCCACTTGTGTTCCTAGAACATGTTTCTGCGCACTTGGCCTGAGACTCAAATGGCAAACAAAGCATCCTTTGGATGCACAGGTAAATCCTGCGACAACGGGCCCTTGATCGACGCTGTTTTTACTGCCTGCATAGTATCTTTATTTTTTCGTCAAGCTGCAGTGATAATAAAAGGGGACCGTCCTGACACGTCACGCCCATGTCGTGTGTGAGGGGGTCCTGTGTGTATGTAACGCTGTCTTGTGTGGTCTCATGTGGGATAAGGTGATATGAATAAGGGTGGGTGGGAGGCCGTGTGTCAGGGAGAAGGTAGAAGGTTGCAAGAGGGACTATCCTCATTAGCCCACCTTGCTGAAGATCCAGCTCAGGAGGTAATGCAGAAACTGTGGACTGTTTTCTGTGGTGCGTTTCCTCTGAAACCTGCACACTGTAGCTCACAGTGCGCATGTGTGTGTTGCAACGCAAGACTACCGATGCACTCTTGAGCTTTGCTGCTTATGGTGGGCCAAGGCTCAGGCTTACTGAAATCAGGTTACTCTTGGCTCAAACGCCTGCCAGTTGATATTGAGATATTCTTAACCAATTTGCCTGAATTGAAGGGCCAAGATTTGCCTGAATTGAAGGGCCAAGGATCAGGTTTACTCTTGGCTCAAATGCCTGCCAGTTGTTATTGAGTCATTCTAATATCATTCTGAATGGATGGATAGCTTTGCTTGCGGGTTGTCTTTGAACCACGTTTTTTTAGCAGACTTTGTGCGCAGGGGGACGAGAGTGCCTTTCTATGTGCAATGTTCATCCAGCTGATGAGCGTACAGGGTGTTTGCAACCTTCCTCCATGCAAGTTGCACACTACTAATGCACATTACATGACATTATTAATGCACATTATTAATGCACATTACATGATCCTGTCAGCATACCTCCTCCTTTGCAGGGCACCTGCACCTTTTTTCCATACAATTCACACACTGCATGTGCTTGTGCGTGCGCTTGCCTACCTTGCAGGGCAACGAGTGTGGGTACGGTCCCACGCATGATGCCATGGCGGCCATGCTGCGCGCCAAAGACCCCTCACGCCCTGTGCACTACGAGGTGCTTGATTGTGTGTGTGTGTGTGTGTGTGTGTGAGAATGTGTGCATCCTTTTAAGCCGCTGAACACATTGGGGATGTGCGTGTCTGCACACTATTCTAAACCATGAGTCACTTAGCCTGCTGTAGTCCTGCATGCACACGCGTACTTTTAGGGTTGGTCAGAACCAATATATATGGTGTTATATATATGGTGTACCTATGTAAAGTATGTTTGGCAGAAACTCTATCTGATATATGATAAATGGTGAGAGTAAACGTATATGTACAGTTCTGGCCAACCCCAGGTACTTTGGGTGAAGAGGAGACGGGTAAACAAGTCTTCCTCCCATACACTGTCATTACTGTTGCCGAGGAGAAACCTCAAATTGCTGGCATGGATTTGCTCTGATGATCCAGTGATATTTATGTTCTGAGTGATGAAGAAGAGGCATTCTATTCAGAGTCAGTCAGTCACTGTCCTAAAGTCGCAGCAGGAACAAAGTATAGGTCGCTGACAAAGTAGTAAGTCTCTGATAAATAGGTCAGGGGAATTCTTGAAGTTCAAAATGAAATCATTAAGTAGCGCTCGCACAAGGGTTCACTGCACCTACACCCTGTTCCTCCTGCCATTATTGTTTCACCCAAGGTGTTAAATTGCAGATGCTCACGCAGGTATGATAGCCCCACCAAAACTGGTGTTTGCAGCATATGAGGTGTCGTGGATTGCACGCCTGCCAGTTCTTGTCGTTACAATACCATGTACCCATCTTTCCACAATCATGCCTGCCATGCACGTTCCTTTACAAGCCACACTCACGCATGCAAAACACACACACACACACATGCAAAACACACACACACACACACACACATGCACACACACACATGCACACACACATACAAAACACACACACATACAAAACACACACACACACACATGCACACACACATGCACACACACACATGCAAAACACACTTACGCAAATAATTCATCACACACACTGCAAAGCACACATACGCAAATAACTTATCACACACACTACAAAACACACATACACGAATAAATCATCACAGGGTGGTGGCTCTCGCACATCTGCCACGGACATCTGCTGTCCCATGTACCCCAGATCTAAGCAGGTGCGTGCTACAGCCTACTGCTACCTCTGGTTGTGTTATGCTCTAAAATCTAATACATTCTTCCTTTATATACATGCTAATCATAGTTTCTTCCTTTTCCTAGTAACCCGTTAGGCCTTGGTACCCGGTTTGCCTTGTACCCGGTAAAGCGTGTAAAACTGGTTTGCAAGCCTAGGACATTGCTGAGCACGATGCTATACTTAACGTGGTCAAATGGAATGCTGTGTGTTGCTGATGTGGCTGTGCAGATCTCTGCCCTCCTGACGAGTAAGGATCACAGGCCCATTGTGCTCTGCGAGTATGCACACTCAATGGGTAATTCCACAGGTGCGTGCGTGTGTGCACTTGCATTATTGGGTGTGGGTATGTGCAGTGTGCGTGTGTGTGTGTGCGTTGCATATTTCGCGTCGTGTGCGGGCGTGCGTGTGCTTGCAGCTGAAGCATGGCCAACATACAGGTGCTCACTTTATGCTCACTTTATGCTCACTCTATGCTCACTCTACGCTCACTTTATGATCACTTTATGCTCACTTTGAACATTATCGTGTCGGCTGTGACACAACTGCATCAATTGATTGCATGTATGTATTTAAACTTAGACTGATACTGAGAAGCTGACTCTACACGTTGCTGTGTCTCACATGCCTTTATAACCCCAAAAGCTCAACCCCACCCACAGGCAACTTCCGAGACTACTGGCAGCAGTTTGAGTCAAGCCCTGGCTGTGCAGGTGGGTGTGTGGGTGTGGGTGTGGGTGTGGGTGTGGGTGTGGGTGTGGGTGTGGGTGGGTGGGTGTGGGTGTGTGTGTGTGCGTGTGTGTGTGTGTGTGTGTGTGTGTGTGTGTGTGTGTGTGTGAAAAAGTGTGAGTGTGAAAGTGTGTGTCATGTGCTTAGGTGCATAGTCAGATGTTTGTGCACCTTCATTTGTATGGGAAACATCAGGCATAATGTATACAGACACTTACGCATTATACCCTGGAAGATGTGTTCAGCCACTGCACTACACATGGCCATGTGTGTTGTGCTCAGCCACTGTGTACACGTGGCTTTGTGTGTGTGTCTTGTGCTCAATGCTTCCGATACAATAAGAGGTGTGCAGACATGTGACTGGTGATTCATGATAGCGATAGTTGTGAGAGCATGAGCAGAAGGGGCGGCTCATGTGGTCAATATGTAGGGTTGGCCAGAACCGTGTATATGCACCGTATATGACTGTATATTTGGTGAGTTCCCTGCCAAAAATATCGTATATACACCGTATATTCAAGATCCTGGCCAACCCTATCAATATGGCGTTTTGCATCCAGTAGTAAATGAAGCGGCCATGCAACGCCCGGCCAGGATTTGTACAGCACCACATTGTCCCGCCTGTGCTGTTCGTGCACACCTTACAATGTCTCACGTGCACCTCCCATGTATGAGCGGTCCCTTGTGTGACACCCATGCACTGCCTCTGGGGCCTATTTTGCATGATGCGTACACACGATGCCTAACAGACGTATATGGAGTCCATATTGTGGGCAAACACGTTATATGGTAAACAGATCAGCCGCAAGAGTGTACAGAGATCCTTCCCAGCCAGCGCTCTGTCTGTACACTGTGTACATACAATTCTAATGTTTGATGTTTTACTTGCCCGGTCCTATGCTGCAAACGCTTGAAGGGTTCAGATGCACCTCACCATGACATTGTACACGCGTACCTGCAAATTCGCACATCTGCATGCTCAACATCAGGGGGCTTCATTTGGGACTGGGCCGACCAATGTGTGAGCGCTGTGTGGCAAGAGGATATGCCAGGTATGTTTGCTTGTGTGCTTGTTTCTGTGTGCGTGTATGCGAGTTTGTGTAAACGGGTACCTGTGTACATGCATTCATATATGGTATAGCGTGCTAGCCTGAAGTTCCGGCACTTTTTTTAATTGGTGGCAAATTTTACCTTTGTCTTTGCACACACACCTGGCCACAAGCTATTTCAGAGTACGAGGGCGACCTTAATAGCATGCATGCAAGTTACTTGAGGATTTCAATGAAATTTGAACGACACCTGAGGATGAAAGCCATTTCTAATACCAGCAGTTACCAGGAGGACTAGGGGTCACAAACATTATGTGCTCCATCACGACACACGATTCTTTATTTTGCATCTGCTTTGCTGTACACAGCAAGGGTGGTGAGGAGAAGCCTAGAATGCCGCTTTTCTCCGACGTCAATCAGATGGCTTCCGAGCACTAAGGATAGGAATATTTGCATAGGCACAAAGTCTATTATTTGGTCACAGGCGGTGCCCAGAACCAAAGACTTTTTGCTTGAGGTTCTCGTTGCCTGCCTTTCTTTCTTTTGAGGCTCTTGTTGCCTGCCTTTCATTCTTTTAGATGTTCAGGCAAAGGTGCGGGTAGTGGTGGTGGGGCTCCCATCTTGCGGAAAACGGCGCTGATGATCTCGTTCTAAAATCTCATTGCGTAGAAACAGGATTCTGACTGAGACACCTTTGGCAGGACACCAAGTAAGCAGCGCTGGGACTTTTTGCCTTCGCAATACTTAACGAAGCAAAAGAAGAAGGTGAAGAAGAGTTGCAAGCGTGTTGTATAGCTGGAGGTCCCTATAGGAAGCAGTGCAAGCAGAGCGTATACACGTTTTACTTGTGTGCAGACACCGGGGGTGTAGCTGAGGCTGCTTGGGCTTACAACGACAATGCCTACCACCAAGGGCCTCACACATCTCACACATACACACACACTGCTCTTACGTGCGCAGGGAGAGAGAGTGTGCCTGAGGCAACCGGGGGACGTTAGCGCATAATGTATAGAGGCTGTCCTCCTCCTCGCAACAAAAACAGTGCTTACCGCCAAGAGTGTCATACATCTCACAAACACTGCTCTCACGCACGCAGGGAAAGGGGCTGTGTCTGAGGCTGCGGGAGGGAGCGCGAGCAAACGACAACGGAGGGGCAGCAAAGCGGGTGCCACAAAGGGAGAAAAGGCAAAGCAAGGAGGTGAGGTATGCTTCACATTTGTGTGCTCTGAAATCTCAAGAGCTTTGCTGTTCTATGCAATTCATTGCAGCAGAGGGAGAGAAAGCAAGACAAGGGGGTGCTTCAGAGTTGCTTGCTCTGATTTCTCAAAAGCGTAGCTGTTTGTTGCAGCAGAGGGAGGCTGCTTCAAACTTTGCGCTGGGACTGTTAAATGTTTAGGTTGCATATGACAGCTAACAATTCCATGCGCGCAACCTAGGGGCTAATGGTACCGCTAGGTATCATTAGCGTTTGGTCAGGTACCATGATCGCCGAGGCGGTGCCATTCGCAGCATTGTAAGAGACCACGTTATTGAGGCCAAGTCTTAACCAACTAAAGTACGGCATTCATGTGCATCAGGAGTTATTGCTGAGCCTGGGCGGCGGACGGCCGTGGTGGTAGCAGCAGCTGAGAAGGCCCAGGCGGAAGCTGAGGCTGAGGCTGGAGCTGCTGCAAAGCCAGCTGCAGCCAAGAAGGGGAAAGGAGCCAGCCCAGCCAAGAAGAGCGGTCGGGGCAAGCGCACTGCTGCCAAGATGGAAGAGGAAGAAGCAGAGCAGCAGCAGCAGCAGCAGCAGCAGCAAGGGGGGAAGGATGAGGCAGGGAAGGAGTTGCGCACATTCTGGGCGTAAGTACACTGTGCCAATGGCTGACGGTGGTATAAGTGGTTTGCGCTGCTTGTGCATTTCTTCTGTATCCTGAATGAGTAGGGCTGGCCGAACCTACTCACCATACGTCTGTGTATTCAGAGATGTTTGTGCTAGAAACATTGAGTAGACACCGGCTACGCCTTGGCGCACATTTTACACCACTCTTCCAAAACTGTACAAAGCTAGTCAAAATCGTACATTTTTTATAAACGGTGTGTACGTGATATCTTTAGCAGTAAGTTACCATACATACGGTCATATCCGGTGTGCGCATGCAATTTTGACCGACCCTTCAAATGCAAGCCTACCACTACCGCTATGATCTCTAGAGCTAATACAATTTGTCTTTTCCAAAGGCATTTTCTACACGGAAAGGCACTCTTATTATAACTCCACACAATCTGTCTAATTACACACTTGTATGTACTGTGATATTAATCGAATGCACAGAGAATGTGCAAATACCCTTGCACACATGCCCATGGGCACTAAAACTCGCTCATAGACACACAAATAAAAACTTGATTCCGCAGCTGCCTTTTTGCATGGACGCTCACGGGCCTACAAGCACGCATGCACGCACACGCACGCGCACGCAACTTAAACATATAATGTTTACTCACGCAACACATTTCACACAATACATGAACTCACACACACACACACACACACACCACACACATACACACACAGACGATAGGCCAAATTTCAAAATTTGTGTTCACACAATTGCTCAGGAGCACGTGTGTACAATTTCCTTCTCTGTTGACACAGGTTTGGCGGTGATGTTGTGGCGCCCCACCCTGATCCTGCTAACTCAGCACCCCACGACGGACAGGTAATCATCGTAACAGTGCACTTATGCACACACACACACATTCGCGTTGGTACACACACAGGCAAACCCACATATACGCACACTCAATACACACAACGTACACACACAGTTTTGCTGCAATGGAATTGTGGCCCCTGATCGCACACCCCACCCCGCCCTGCACGAAGTCAAGAGTGTGCTGGCCCCCTTGGAGGCAGAATGGCTTGAGAGTGGTCTGGGTGCTGCAAGCCCTGACAACCACCTGCAGATCAGGTGGGTGTATTGTTGCACATGTTGTAGGCATCGTTTGGCTGAATAAAGTGCGGAATGGGTTTGAGCATGTTACTCATGTGCTGAACATCAGGCATTGCTGTTGGAGTTTATTGTTCGCTTGCACTGGAATTTTGTTGTGTGTGTTACATATCTGGTTGTACCTTAACCTTAATAGGCATGACTTACAAGGAAATCGCGTTCGCCCTGCCAAGTTTAGTAACAGCCCAAGCAAGTGTACCACCTTCTAGTGTGCCTGCATGCATGTTTTGGGCACGTGTGTGTCTGGTTGCACTGCCAATGCGGTACATGGTATTCTTACGTAAGTACATCCTGCGGCAATCACATTGGAAGGAGGCCATGTGCTCAGTGCCCTGTTCATTGCCTTAAACTGACCAAAAGCTAGCCACTCCATGCAACCCAATTAAATGTAACCCGTGAGAGCCAAACATAGGAAACTGGTGAATTTTTAAGTGTTCTTGTTTGTAATTTGATTAACAAAAATTCCTGTGGTGAAGAGCTAGTCACTGTGGTGAAGAGCTTTACAGTAACCAGCACCTGAATGGCTTACTTTCCCTTGATTCATGTGGATTTATGTGGACAGTGTCACGGGCAAATTCTTGGCGCCTCTAATCAATATAAGGTGGCGCCACGATGTGCACATAACACTCACCAAATTGCACACATATGTGCACTGGTACACACTGACGCTCACCTTTGCCCGTCACAATAGCGTGCATGAGCACACGTACGCGCACTCACATACACGCACACGCACACACACAGGCTACACAACAAGTATGACATGCTGAGCACGGAGCATCTGAATCTGGAGTGGAGGGTGGTGGGAGATGGAGAGCCTGCGGCTCTGCCTGGGAGCATGGGTGCGTAGCATGGTCCCAGTAGCTGATCATTTAAGACGCATAATGGTTACAATGGTTACAATGGGGGGTGACCTTCAGCCAGGTTGTTTGGCTGATCTTATGACGCATAAGATACATGCCTTAGAACACAATCATGTACAAATGGGCAGTGCCCAGTGCCTGGTCAGCAGCATCAGCACAGGCAAGTGCCATGCAAAAGGTAGTGGTGTTCAATTGAACTGCAGCAGCGAGCAGCGTCACAGTAAGTGCGATAGTTCTGTATGAGCATCGTCATAACACAGTTCCCTGACTTCCTGCTCCCTTTGGAAGCTTAAGGCTAATGACCCTCTGCACTCTGGTGGCATTAAAACTTAGGGCATCATGGTGCCGCCCCTTCATACTACCAGTCTTAAATGTATGCGCACACTTCGAAACACACACGCACACCCATGCATGTACGCACACACTCACATAGACACACGAAGACACGCACACATACGTACACATACCCACACACGCAGGTGGCGGCTGGCAGGCTTTCGTGGGAGTGCCTGCCATTGCTCCCCGCACCTCTGCCAACGTACCCCTGCACTGCACCCAGTCAGCAGTGCAAACGGCCGTAGGCTCGGTAGGATGAGCTTGGTCGTGAAGGAAGCTGGAATTTTAGGCAGCAGTGCATTGAAGTATCGTGTGATGGGCATTGGGACAGCACCTGGGGCTGTGTTTGTGCCTTATTACAGCAGTGCAAAGTGATGTGGGTCAGGCTGTTTACAAATGAGTTGCAAAGAAGTTAGTGTGCTTGAAATCCTCACTTTCTAGCCATGCAGCTCTCAGCTCTTAAAATTTGACATCCATACTGATATTGGCTTTCTCTTCTAATATTGACATCCATACTGATATTCATATTTTTCATATCACTGTCCTTTATGATAGTCATCACCATCTTTGAGATCCTGGACACTGCTTTCTGATGGGTTTCCATCAAGTGCCGTGCTTGTCTCCAAAAGTTGCTCTCAGGGAGAAAGTTGCATGTAGGGAGGATTGTTGACAGACATGATACTTCCTTATTCAAAACAGCAACAGCCTTCTTCCAATTCTGTTTAAACCACTTGATTGAATGAAAAGGCTGGCAGTAAATCGCCTTATCCGGAGCCGTTTCCCATAGTTTCCCTTTTGTAATCCTTATAACAATTTAGTGTGAAGGGTACCTGAACTGTTGCAGTCAGCTGTTGCATCAACCTCCTCTCCAAGAGCGTGGTATCAGACTTGCCATCTCCAAATTCAGCTTCCACGAACACACATACATCTTTACACACACGTGCACACACACACACAGGCAAGCCTGGTCTTTTTGGAGATGCGTGCCACCCCCAAGGAGCTTCCCCCCTGGGCCTCTCCAGGCCATGAAGTGGCTTCTTTGCAGCTTCCTCTGCAGCTTCCTGAGCAGCAGCAGCAGCAGCAGCAAGGTGTGTTAAAAGTGCTTCATACGTGCAGACACACTCTCACACACATGCACACCCTCGTGGCGTTATGTGGACTTCTGTGTGATAAGAGGGTTACTTTGATATGTACTTGGCATATTGTGTCGATATCTGCACAAAACTCGCGGTGCCTGGCATGTTCAGATCACTGCCCAAATATGAACACAGGCAGCCTTGTTCCTATTTTGGGTGCAGCACTATCAATATCACCTTACAGCAGTCCCGTACTCTGTAATACGTAATAGCGCGGCACAACAAACCCAGCCCTGCTTTCATGCAGCGTTATCACGTTTTAGAAGTCCCATCCTGTGCTGCGTAACTGCTCGTTACAGCAATCACAGGCGGCCCTGTCCCTACTTTGGTACAGCGACAGCGGTTCTGTATCTATGTTTTTGTCTGTGTCTGTGCCTGTGGCTGTGCCTGTGCCTGTGCCTGTGCCTGTGCCTGTGCCTGTGCCTGTGCCTGTGCCTGTGCCTGTGCCTGTGCCTGTGCCTGTGCCTGTGCCTGTGCCTGTGCCTGTGCCTGTGTCTGTGTCTGTGCCTGTGTCTGTCTGTGTCTGTGTCTGTGTCTTTGTCTGTGTCTGTGTGTGTCTGTGTCTGTGTCTATATCTTTGCTGCAGCATCATGATGCAATGGGAGGCCCATGCTTCAGAGGTAAACTCCATCCATCATCAGCATCTGAAGTAATCCTTCACTGTGGTGCTGAGATGTCTGCTACTCAACTGCTCACGCCTGAGCACACAGGCGGCTCCGTTCCCGCACTGGTGCAGCGGCTGCTGCGGCATCATGGCGTCGCTGATGTTGGAGCAGCAGCTGGCGGTGAGGCCCCAAGGCTGGAGGAGGTGAGCAAACAGAAAGGCTTTGTAACAGGACGGACCAAAAACAGGCTTTCTAACCGAACGGAATAAAAACAGGCTTTGTAACAGGACGGACCAGAACCTCCTTAAAAACACACACACATTTGTTGACACGGATACCTCAACATCTTAACATGCTTTGCACACCACAGACACCGCCGACATGGCGACCATACAGGACCCTCTTACCATTTGACTCACCTCTACCCACTAAAAAATGTTGCCACGGATACTTCAACTTGCTTTGCACATCACTAACACCACCAACATGGCGGCCACACACACACACACACACACAGCAAGATTCCAGTGCTAGCGAACAAAGAGATGCTACAGCTATGCCTGACTTCCAACATAAAAGTAACATGCTCAAACCCATGTAGGTCTCCGACCACGTGCTCCTGCACTGCCGTGGGGGCAAGGACGTGATCCGCATCTCACGGACGTCAGGCTGCCTGTCTGGCATTTCGTGTGATGGCCACGAGCTCATGCTGGGGGACCTGCAGCCCTGTCTGTTCAGGTGCTGCAGAAACATAGAAACACTGCCGTCTGTTCAGGTGCCGTTGTACTGTAAAGTACCGTGATTTTGTAATGCGAAAGTACTGCGCCATTCGCCGATGGTGTTGTACAAGGCAGATGACTAGCACGCTACAATAGTGTTATGCGTGAGTACAGTAGCAATAGTGTTATGCGTGAGTACAGTAGCAATAGTGTTATGTGTGGGTACAGTAGCAATATAGTGTTATGCGTGGGTACAGTAGCAAGCAGCCCCAGCTTTTGTATTCAGAGGTCCAGGAAGCCGATGCTGTTGAATATTTTGTATGCTTTGTATGTTGCGTGTCTGCATGGTGTTGTTCTGTAGATGTACTCGCACAGTGCGGGTTGTGTGCAATTGCGCAAGCAGCGTCAATCCTCCGAGGTTTTGTTTGAGCATTTGAAAGTGCAGTGGCAGCGGACAGATTAGTGGAGGGGCGGCTATGCAAAACCATGACCCTCAGTAGCTCTTGTGAGCTCCCACTTAGGGTTGGCCAGAACCATACATTTATAGGTATATACGGTGTACATACGGAGTCTTTAGCAGGGAAATCATTATACATACGGTCATATACGGTGCAGATATACGGTTCTGGCCAACCCTACTCCCATTCCGTGGCTCTCTCAGAATTTGATTGACTGATTTGTCTTGTGACCTCGGCAGGTCCTCCAACAAAGTGTGTGGTTGATGAATTGCATGTTTGGATGCATACAGTATAGAATCGTTTGACCTGTGCCATCGGCAGGTCTTCCAAGACTGTGTGGCATTGATGGATTGCGAGTGTGGGGTGTCTACAAGTAGGAGCATGCAGGCTTGTGAAGGTCAGATGGCTCTTCTATTCACTTTTTTTTAGAGTCGTAAATGATCGATTCAGCGGAAGCGATGTGACCCTCTTAATTTAGCAGGCATCTCTGTGTTGTGAATCGACAAGCAGGAGACATCACTGGCTGCCTTTGTGCCTCAGAAAGATAAGTGTCTATGCAGGCACGATCCTTGTGTGCCTTTGTTGCTGCTGCAATGAGGAGCGAGCATCAACAAGGGCAGCAACAACAACAAGGACAGCGTGGAAACCATACCACCATATGTTGCACTCCAGCATGTTTTCGGCTGCATAGCTCAAGGCTGCATAGCTCAAGGCTGCATAGCTCAAGGCTGCATAGCTCAAGGCTGCATAGCTCAAGGCTGCATAGCTCAAGGCTGCATAGCTCAAGAATTATATCGATCACTTACACACTACACACTACACATCGTTATCAGGGCGTGCACGGACAATGACCGCGGTGGTGTCAAGGGTTCTAGCTATGCTGCTCGCTGGATTGCCGCAGGCTTAGACCGCATGGAGCGTGCAGGTGTGTGGGTTGTTGGTATGTGTATATTCACCATTCAAATGGGCAAGGCAATGCATAATTATGCATAGCCTCTGCTCTTGCCGGAGGATGATCTGTTTGGCTGTATACCGTGTATGAGCATGCACGACGCAAATGTACATACAGGCATACAAATTGGCTGCCGTTCTGGTATGGTTTCTGTACACGTTGGGTCCATTAAATTCGAATTGTGTGTGATCAAGTTTGAAATTATAACCTTAAGGTTTACTAAAATGGCTCCTTTTTCTTCATTACTGTATGGGGTGATTTCATTGCCTGCGTCGTTTTCTTTTTTTCCTTTTTCACATACATGCACACACACAGGCCCATGCAACAATCCCTAAATATGGCACTGTGTGGTGCTACCTGCAAGGAGGGCTTGCAGAAGGCGTTCACACACGTGCCTACACGTGCAAACATGCGTACATTCACACACGTACACAAACAGGCCCATGCACTATTGAGGCTGGCAGTGTCCAGGACGGAGCCGTTGTTACAGTCCGCTGCACTTGGACAATGAAACCGCGAGAGTTGAGCCCCCAAGTGAGTGAGGAGGACATGTGCTTTATTTTGCTGCTCCATATGGTTAAAAGACACTGTGTTTTGTGTTGGTGAAAGCACATCTGAAAAGTCGCCTTCCTTACTGAACGTGGAAGTAATCACTGCCAATCTTCCTTCACACACCCAAAGCTCTCACATTTATCGGCACACGCAAAGATAACATACACAATCACCAGAGGGGAGCAATTGAGGCCCAAGATTCACATGTTTTGATATGTTCTGAGTCTCATATGCGGCAAAAACCACCCAGCTTCAGTTCTTACATGTTATAAATCCGTTTCTCTAGGCCCCTGTCTGTGGATGTAAAATGTGGAGCTTGCCAATCTTGCCGTGCATGCTTAATTTGCTGTGGCTTATGTGCGGCAAATTAGCAAGCTTCAAATTCTACTTATTATGAGTCTGTCTGTGCGTGTAAAAGTATGAAGCTTGACAATCTTGCCGCACGTGCTTAGTTTGCTGTGGCTTGAACCCCACATCTTGCTGCCAAATCGTTGTATCAGGTTACCTACTGCAAAAACAAAGGTTATAGCAAGAGATGGAGTGAAAAGAGTGGTTGGCAAGAAATGCAGAGAAAAACGCTTTTCCCAATAAAAGCACCCGTCTAGAGTGTAGGTATCTTATTTGTGCGTTATGCCCTGTACTTGAGCAAATAATCTAATTCTGAGCACGTGCTCTGGCAGCCTATAACTTTTGCTTAACTCCAAAATTTTATTGATTCAAATTTGACGGGGTGGCGTATGCATAGTGCATAGTTGCCTCCTAAATGTTAAGATGGAGCATGTTTCGGCACTTGCTCAGTTGCCCTCCTCTGGAAAATGCATAAGCAGTGTAATCGACTAAAGACAATAATATTTAGTCAGGAAAAAGAAGCAAATTTGGTACCGTGCACCAAAAAGATGAAATAATCGCATTATGGGGAATATTGATCCATGAAGATTAGGAGGGCAAACACACATGCAAACACACACACTTGACAAAACTTGTGCAAACAATCACACAGCTACAAACATAAACACACATACACACACTACCATCGCATGATACCTCATCCACTCTCTCTCTCTCTCTCTCGCTCTCTCTCTCTCTCTCCCTCTCTCTCTCTCTCTCTCTCTCTCTCTCTCTCTCTCTCTCTCTCTCTCTCTCTCTCTCTCTCTCATAATCCTACAGGACTTGGAGGCATGTGCCAGTGATGCCTAGCCCTAACCCTAAACCCTAAACCCTAACCGTACAGGAGTTGGAGGCACGTGCCAGTGCCGCGGCTGGAGGCGCAGGAGTGGGGGAGCTGGGCGGTTCCCACTGGTTTGCCGAGGTTGAGACACTGGTTGAACACAAGGAGGGGGGTGTGGAGAAGGAGGCCTCTACTGATGGTGCTGGTAGGGCTGGTGAGGCAGGGGGGCAAAAAGGGGCAGAAGAGCCCGCTGGGTCTGGATCTGCCGGTGGTGGTGGCAGTGGCGATGGAGAAGGTGGTGGGACGACTGAGCAGGCAACAGCAGCTGCAGGAGAAGGAGGAGGAGAAGGAGAGGGCGGTGCTGGCGCTGCAGGGAACAAGGCTGAAGGGGAGGTCAAGGTGGGTCAAAGGAGTGGAGACGGG
>Ga0307968_1000515_pt1 | contig 27725 bp, 32 predicted proteins | sample OrgLakmetagen650_FD_201834 | JGI IMG/M metagenome (GOLD analysis project Ga0307968, IMG submission 201834) | Saline water microbial communities from Organic Lake, Antarctica - #650 | ecosystem: Environmental > Aquatic > Non-marine Saline and Alkaline > Saline | place: Antarctica: Organic Lake...
AGAGAGAGAGAGAGAGAGAGAGAGAGAGAGAGGTGGGGGGGGGAGAGGAGGGAGAGAGGTACACACACTGACAAAGACGGACATCAGGTGTGCACATGCACTTACACACGCATGCACTCACTCACACACACACACATTCATGATGCACATCCAGGGACAATCAGGCGTGGAGGGCCTGATGTGACGCAGGCAGGCCACTGGCAAGGAGTGCAAGGCCATGGCAGCAGTAGCCACCCTTACGGCTCTCCTGTGGTGCACCCTTTCCCTGCGCCTCACAGCCAAACCGCACCCTTGCAAGGTAGGTTTGGGCCTGTGACTGCAAAGCAAGCCATGGGCGTGCCAGGCCACCAGCACCAGCAGCTACCCTCAACGAGTGGGGCAGGTGTGTACTTGTGTAAATGCTCTTATACCTGTCACACAGCACCTACTTGTGGGTTGGGTTCCAAATATTGATTTGTTCATGTGAACTGGTGGTGCAAATTGCAAACACAAAATTCAGTTAAGAAAGAGTGCTCTTAGGGGAGTGGTGTTGTGGTTGTGTGCGCAGCTTTGATCAACCAGGCATACTATTACAAGCACTGCCCACGCAGGTTCCCCCAAGCCCTGCTATCCTGCTGTAGCACATCCATCTACACAGCGCACGTATGTGAGTCGTGCGCCACCATGGGCCGAATATGAAGCCCTCTCACCAAATGCTCCATCAGGGCAGCCCCACCAACAGCAGCAACAACAGCAGCAGCAGCTGTGGCACAATCAGGTGTGTGAAGGTCACACGCAGCATTAGACACACATACTTACACATTTACATTGGCGCACAAGCATGCACACACACACACACACACACATACAAACGCACACAGCGCCAGCAACAGGCCGGAGGCGCCGCTGCTGGTGCAATTCCTGCCGCAGGAGGCAGTGTGAGCAAGCTGGCAGCGCGCGCTCAGCGTAGTGGATCAGGCGCTGCTGGGTGTCTCATACACGGATAGACCTGGACAGTGACCACGAACATCATGATGGAGAAATCAGTTATGGCAAGCATTTGAGTAAATTGTGCATTTAATGGACGCTGCATAGAGCTCAGATGGGGGAGTTTGCAGCTGCCTGGTTGTATCTAATTATCAAGGGCTTGGAGGCAAGCAAAATGTCTGTGTTGTTAGGATGCAGGCTTGAAAGGTAGGCATCCACAATATCAAGCATAAGTGTAGGCTAGGCTTTGTACTGATTGATATAAGAAGAAGGAAAGATTAAGAACGCAGGCAGTGTAAACGCTACCGGCATAGATAGATGGATAGATAGATAGATTGATTGATAGAAACAGGAGTGGTTTCGTGTCCTGCACCACCCAATGGATGCAGAACCACACAGCAAACCACCTCGCTGTAAATAGTGCCTGCCGCATCTAAAATGATTGGGTAAGGTAAGCTTATATATATGCCTCTGGGGGGCATCTGAGCGGAAGTTTGGAAAAACCTGTAACCAAACCAAGCCTGCCGCACCTGAAATGAGTGATCGTTAAAGATTTCCTACAGCTTGCTTGTGAAACGTAACAATGTATTCTCTGTGTGGGCTTTACTAAACACAGTATGGGTACAAAATTCCAAAGAGCGAGCTCCCTAGCTAGAAGGAGACATGGATAGCAGCAAATTAAAGCCAGAGGCAGGGGTCTACCACTGAAAGATGTACTGGCTTAACCTGTAAACCCTGAAAGATGCACTGTACATAATTATGGCTCATACTTGCAATCCATATCTAAGCTGGTGCCATAATTCGTCGTGATAGAATATGTTGCCCAAAATCACCATTTGCTTGAATCTTGACACTTTGAGAGTTCTGAGCTACCATTACTTTCTTGTTTTCATCAAAAAGTCTAATTTGGTTTGTCAACAGCCGCTTCCTTTCTTAAGAGATCATCTTACGATTGCCAAAGGTTATATAAAGGAATCTCTCTCACCAAGCTGTTGCTGTCTTAAAACTCTTCATTGGACAGGCTAGCGTCGCACTTCTTGACTGAAGGCCTTTTTTTGTAACCTTGTAAAGCTTTTCATTGGACTGCGCGATTTAACACATACAAGCAATCGCATAGCTAGGAGCCTATCCTGAACTCGCCAGAAGGGATCACTGTTAGTAGCACAAAGGTAGTAGCCATATTCATTCATAACTCCTCTCCTGCTCATAAACCCAAGTTTACTTTTTAATCGTATTTGCCTGTGCACTCTGTGAACTTTGCTGCTAAACTTGTCCATACTAGACGTGCCCTTTCCATTACTGTTATCAACCCTCATCAGGAGCCGGTTTCAGGCCAAGCCTGCAACCCTCCTGATCCCCATTGATATTTCCTTTCCTTTTCGCGGTGGAAGAGCTTTACGGTACTCGGTACCAAAGTGGCTCCTTTTCCTTAATTAAAGTGGGGAGTGGCTTTCGCTGCCTGCGAATGTTTTATTTTCTTTCTTCCCTCCTGTATACGTTCACTGACCTGTAGAAAGCAAATGCTGCAGAACTCCTACTGCCCTAGTGGGACACACGCAATTGCTCATAATTACAAAATATACAAAACGAAAATTCTCAAATTTATTACAACTAGTAGTTACTTAAACAAAACCTGCATTGCTAGAGAGTTTGGATCATGGGGTGCTGATCCAGATTCAACGACAAAAGTCAAAGTTCGCTAAACAACACATCCGTGAAGGAAATTACAAGAGACTCATGTACAAGCACAGGAGCGGTCAGGCCACTGAATCATCTACCCAACATAAGTCCATCACTGTGCTTCAAATGAAATTATTTGTCAGGTGAAGTGCTCGAGCAACCAGTCGGAAAAAAACATCATAGGCATTCAGGACTGTGACAGAGATAGCAGTTCATCCTCAAACAATGCACCATCTGTGCAATCAAAAAGTGTACAATGTTTGTAGTTTGAGATTAACATTAGCGTGGTTAAAAAAAACTGCCGGGGTAGCAGGCTTACAAAGCCTTGCGTTCTACACACTCATGACTCGTGTATGTTAGTATGAAAAAGTCTCCTCCCCCGACCTTGCGGGTTAAACATGTCAATGAGCAAAGCTTCTTGGGCACCCAACCTCTATTCTATATTTTATAACTGGCACAAAACAGAGCTTTGTTGCTAACTCATGCTGCAACATGTACAGCTGTAACGTTACCATATGTAGGCATTCACGTGGCCAGTATAAGCTAGTCTGACTTCTTCGAGAGACAGTACCAGGTAATGAATGGTGGCTACAGAGACTATTACGATATACCTTGCGTGCAATAAATGTTGTATACAACAAGATCTGACACCTAAAGCCATGAATTATATTTTGTACAACTGCAAGTGTGAAAAAAGCCGCAACAACCTGTGGCTTGACAGGGCTTACATCCTGATAGCTGCTTGCCGACTTAAGGTCTGAGGACGCAAGTAGGCAAGCACTGCATAATGGCCTCCTTGTCAAACCTGCAAAAGAAAAACAAGGGTTTCAGACGTGAGCTGAAAGTTGCTGTGGCTAGTTGTAAGGAAGGCTCAGGGTAAGCACACACACATTCTTGTAGGGTACCCTCATTAAAGCCTACCCTAATCGCCTTCGCACGCACCTGAAAGCAGCGCTCATCACAAGGTTTGGAGCCGCCCAGGACTTCTGCACAGCCTCAGGGTCAACGCTCCCGCTCCCAGTCGGCCTGCTTGCCTCATACCCAAGTAAAGGCAAGCCTTTGGCACCGGCAGACTGGGCCGACTTTGGCGCTCTGGATGCAGCAGTTGCAGCAGAGGCAGAAGCGGCAGCAGCAGCAAGGGCAGCGATGGCGGCAGGGGGAGAGGGGGGTACTTGCACAGGGGGGTCCTTCACTCCACGAATTGTGGCAGCAGCTCGGCTCTGTTGCTGTTGTTGCTGCTGCTGCTGCTGAGTTGCTTGCTCCTGACGCAGGGCCCCTTTGTTGTGGGGGGCCGTGGAGCGCTCCCAGGAAGGGGGGGGGAGACCAAGGTCCCTGCGACGGGTGCTCACCCACGCACGCAGCTTGCGCACAAAGGGTTGCACCTGTGTGTGTTTTTTGTGTGTGTGTGTGTGTGTGTGTGTGTGTGTGTGTGTGTGTGTGTGTGTGTGTGTGCATGCACCCATGTGAAAGAGTGTGAGTATGCGTTGTGTGTGTATGTGTGTATGCATATGCATGGTGTGTATGTGTATATTTGCACAGCATGCACGGGAAAAGGTAAACGAGAGGGCTGCTTCCTTGCAACCTGGCTTTCCATCTTAATAATATTCAGCGCAAAATCCTGTTTTGCCGCATCCACTCAAACCCGTGTCTTGTTTCAATCTGACTTTTGCAGCACAATACGCATAACATTGTCAACCTGCAGCCCCACCACTTTAGCACAATTTACGGCACTAGCACAAAGAAATTTTACAACCACCTTCCTCCTCGCAAATTTTTTATTTACCTCTTTGCCCAATACAAAAAATTATGGACACACTTGCCTATACCCACCCACCCACCCACCCACCCACACCCACCCACACCCACACCCACATAAACACACACCAAAACATTGCACCCAATTCACTCACCCACACTCACACACTATAGATCACACACACACGGCACATCACAAGCCTCATCAACACCCACACTCACTCCCCACAACTGCACGCCTCACCCCAAAAAAACGATGCCTGCTTCCACCATCGGCAACGTAAGCCCTGTTGGCCTCCTCCTGTGTGGCTGGGAGCTCCCGCAGGTAATGCCACGCAAACGCACCAATCTCCTGTACACAATGTCACACGCACAAAACAGGTTGCACGAATGACATTGATCAGTGTGTTCCCATATTATGGGAAATGTGTGCAAACAACTAGCTGTGTGCCTCCAAAAAAGCTTTTCAAAGCGCTTCTTGTTTGGCTGACCAAGTGGCCGACAGCTGTTAGAATGGTTGAAACCACATGTAGACAAATGGGGCTCTAGCATGGATGCCTAAACAATTATGGTAGGTCTAAGAGTAGACCGTCATTCTCATCAAAACACTCCTTTACGCCTCAAACCACAACTGAGCAGACTGTTACAGATTCAGGTGAACAATGAAACAGCAGTGGACAGTTGAGTTGACTCCCTTTAAATTTGCAGCGCACACATACAACACACATACAACACACATGCACACACACCATACACACACACACACCTTTTGGACTTGTGGAGCAAATTTTGCAGATTCTGGATCCAAGCCGGAAACAACAAACAGCTGGCAGCACTTGTTGTCAAGAGTCGCCTCAAGCATGTCGTCTGGACAAACCATGTCGTCAATTTCAAGCCCCGTCTCCTCCAGCACCTGCATGCATAATTGTGGGGAGGGGGGGAGGGTGAAAGAGTGTGTGTATGAGCATGTATGCCAAGGGAGTGGGCTGTCTGTGTGATAAGGAACTGCAGTGTTTTGGGGGGGGAGCATTACCACCTACAGTGAAGCAAAACTATTTGTACCCTGGCAAGTGGCGATAATTGACGAAGGAAAGCCAGGAGCAGGTGCTATCTGCTGCGACTGCTTTGGCCAAGGCGTAGAAGGTGGCAGCATGCCATGATGCTCACCTCACGGCAGGCGCAAGCAATGTCCGTTTCTTTGTGGTTGACCTTGCCACGGGGAAAGCCCCACCCACTGGCGCTTTTCCAGCCACGTACCTGTGTGGGAGTTGCGTGATAATCTTTGTATTTGTGTTTGTTGTGTGTGTGTGTGTGCGTGTGTGTGTGCGTGTGTGTGTGTGTGTGAATGCATGCGTGTGTATGTATGTGTGAATGCGTGGTGTGTGCACGTGCATGCACCATCATCTTGTGCGCAGGTGAGTAGCTGGCGCGCATGCTCACAGGATAAAGTTGAGTGCATTCCTATCCCCTGGTCTTACATCCCTTTAACAGCAACGACATGTGCGATGCTGCCATAATACCTGGACATAACACGGCAAAGCAGCTCCTACAAATAAATATCCACCACAACACTTTAAAAGCTGCCCAGCGTGCGCGCAAGCCATGCGATGTGATCCAAATAGATCCAATGTAGAGCATTTGTATGTCTGGACAGCACTCCTTTGATTAAAGTGCCTAGAAATTTGCACGCTAGACAGCCTTGAATGTACCGTGAAATCAAAACACCACTGCCCCTTGTTAGGATTTTTGGACAGAGCAACAAAAACGCGTGGTGAATCGAAAGTCAATGAATGACCATATATTTTGCCGATCTTAGTTGCGTGCACTTGCAGTTGTGGATGTGTTGAGCCAAAGGAGCTTTGAGTGGGATGACTTAAGCGGTGCAGCAAGTGGTACTCAGCTCAAGAAAAAAGAAAACTGCTATTGCCTGATGAATCACATTGCTGACACAGAATAAGGTAGTATAAAACAACTCTTAGCAGGCCCAAAATTTGAAGTGTACCATAAATACGAGACACGTGATCATGCGCACACACGCGCGTGCGCGCACGGACAAACACAAACACACAAAATTGCACGCATGCACACGGGAGCCTACCAGCAGCACTCGCTCAAGCTCGGTGTCAAGAAGGATGGCACCATACACCGGGATATTGGACTTGTACTCTCGATATCTATCCAAGATGCTCGGCAACTCGTGCTGAGAAGGGAAATTGAAAAAGGGAAATGAGTGGATTGAGGCGTATGGGTTGGCCAGAACCATATTATATATATATATATATATTATATATGGCGTGTGTACGGTATTTTTGGCAGGGAAATCACCAAATATACGGTCATATATGGCGCGAATATACGGTTTGGCCAACCCTAGACATGTGTGGTAGTATTTGGTAGCAGAGAGGGGGACAGGAAGGGGAGCGCTCGGCACATTGCAGCACAATAGGGAACATGGGAGAGGAGGCCACAAGGTTTTACACACAACAGACAACATAATAGTATGCAGGGTAATGAAAGTGCGTAAGCGACACACACATACACACACACAGACACACACACACACAAGCCAAGTGAGTTCAGATCATACTGGCCATTTGTGGCAATGTGCCCAGGGGTTTAACTGCACTCGTTCACCTCGTGTTCACATGTCGTTATTTTTAGTGTGGTCGTTTTGACGGGAGACAATTATTGAAACGGAGCTACACTCTGCACCCTGCATATAACTGTCCTAGCGGACCATTGCAAATGGAAGGTGGCCTATCATTTGGGTCGTAGCTGTAAGGGCTAGGAAGGCACAAGGCGTTTCAGACGGCAGAGGTAGCTATTGTATACGAGATACGAGTGAAGGCACCTGTACAGCACGTACGTCCCTCGGGCAAAGGGCTCACCGCTACCATGGCAGCAAAACGGTAGCATTGCTTGCCTTCACGCGTAGGGTCAGCCAGAACCGTGTAAGTACACCGTGTATGGCTGTATATTTGGTGATTCTAATTCCCCTGCAATGGATACCACAAGCTCACCATATACACGTATACATCTATGGTTTTGGCCAACCTATACATAGGACTAGTTTTATGTGGACCCCTCGCTCAGGGCACGTTTCTTAAATCCTACACCCATACCAAGATGCTGTCTGTCACACACATTTATGTGAAACATGAGCGACAAAGCACAACAGATGGCAAACACACATGTGTGCGCAGGAGGCAGTGAAGGGCGTGGCCACAGCCTCTACTGTGTTCTCCTCTGCCTGGGTAATTTACATACAGGTGGCGACGCACTCACCGCATGCTCCTTCAGCACGTTGCATTTGTGGAACAGCATCTTGGCAAACGTGTTGTAGTTGGCGTAATGGCGTAGGTTGGCGTGCTTCTCCCTCACACAGTCCTGCAGCATACAGTTGGTTGGGCTTGAGACACTGATGCTGGTTTGTAACTCGTAATGCGGGCAACGACGCTTTGGATGGAAAAACCATTACACGTGGGAACCTATACGAGATCCACGTGTGCATGTTTTAGATGGGAATGAGGAAGAGCATGATCATTCACCCTCACATCAACCAAGGGTAAGACGTAATAAACAAGGAACTCAAAAGTGCTCTTGTCCTTGTCAACGACAGCAAAATACATTCTCCCTGCACAACCTCATCCTCACCTTGACCTACACACTAAAATGCGCACATACACACCCACACACCGGATGCACCCACACAAATACAAGTGTACATGCAAAAATGCACATTCTGAAAAAATACAATGCACAATGCACACACACTCAAACACACATACCCACACACAAACACACACACACAAATGCGCACACACACACACATACACACACACATGCACACGCACACACACAGATACATAGTTTTGTATTACATACACACACACACACACGCACACACACACACACACACATACACACACACACGCAACACACACACACACAACACACACACACACACGTGCACGCACACACACACACACACACACACACATACACACACACCATAAACACACACACACACATACACACACAAACACACACACACACACAAACACACACACACACACACACACACACACGCACACGCAAACGCACACGCAAATGCGCACGCGCATGTGCGCATGTGTGCGATTCGTCACACCTCATAGTACCACCAGGCGTGCTCCACCAGGAACATGAGCTGCTCAAAGTTGCTGCATGTGGGCAAGCAGGGTGTGAAATGATTAAATTCTGAAACCCCACAGTTGCCTTCAACAGCCCAACCAGCATGCAGGCCAGCAACTCACGCAAGGCTTTCTCCAGGGGCACTGTAGATGAACTTGGCAAGTATCTCTTCCAGGATGTCTTCGGGTGGATCTGTCTCGGGCATGGTTCAATCAGGATATGAAGTTATTATATAAAGTAAAATCGGTCGCATGCCAGGTATAGACAAGCATTTACGCAAGTAAACGAGCAGGCACAACAAAATTATACAATACAGAATGGACCTGAACAAGAAGATGGTGAGGGCAAGAACTCGTTTCGGCCAGCGATGCGAGCTTTTTGACTTGCTAGTGCCCGGCAACCCCCTGTCCATCGAGCAAACGTGGCGCCTGTCCCACGCACGCAGGAGTTGAGCCTGGATGACATCATAAAGTTGAACAAGAGCCAGTCCCAGTCCAAGCCCAGGGCAGGAAATTCTCAGGCAGGGGCCAAACCTCAGGGCGTGCCCAGGGCTCCTTTGCGGCTCAACAACAACAACAACAACAACAACAACAACAACAGCAGCAGTATGACCAAGGGGGTGAGTGTTAAACACACCTGTCCTTTGTTTCCAAGCTGCTCGCAGCTGTCTTAAGCCTGAAACTGAAAGAGCCCATTTTCTCCCTGCAGGTCAGAAGGCAAGGGCTGAGTAGTGCGGGCGTCACCAAGCGCCAGGTGAGAGGATGTGCAATCACGTAAGCACACATACACACACACACACACACACACACATACACACACACACAGAGAGAGAGAGAGAGAGAGAGAGAGAGATATAGAGAGAGATAGATGGAGAGATAGATAGAGAGATAGATAGATAGATAGAGAGAGAGAGAGAGAGAGAGAGAGAGAAAGAGAGAGAGAGAGAGAGAGAGAGAGAGAGAGGCGGACACACGCATACACACACATACACACACATACATACACGCACAAACTTACACACTCAATTCACAATCACACGCACATATAAACACTAATGAAACACATGAATGCACACACGCCTTCTCTCCCCAAACATGCACACAGACACACACTCACATACGCACTCACATACACACTCACAACTCACAATGCACATACATACACGCACGTATGTACGCATGCGCACTTGCGCGCATACGCACACACACACACAAACATGCGTACACTCACACACACGCAACACGCATGCACAGGCCAGCAATTCCCGCCAGGCTCAGCAAGCTCCCAAGAACCTGGCCGCTGCAACAAGGGCACTGCCTGCCAAAAGAGCACCCACTGGCGTGACTAGCAGGTACACCAATTCTAGTGCCTGTTGGAAGAATCTGTAGGTATGTTGAGTGTGCATGTGTCCTCGTGCAGTGTGCGTGTGTTGATGGTGTGTGTGCAGCTGTGTGGTTACTGCCTCGCGACTTCTCTTCAGGAGGTTATGAAGAAAAAGAAGCAGAAGAAGATGCCTGCTTGGTCAGGACAGCCTAGGCCAGGACCTGTGAGAGCCTGCATGTTCATTGTCCGCATGCCACAGGATAGTGCAGCTCAGGCAGAAGATGGCCAACCAGCTAGCGTCCAGGTGGAAGCAGCAGGTGCCGCCCCAGAAGCAGGGCATGGCTCCCAAGCTGTTGAACAACGCTCAGCAGGCAGGCAAGGTGTGTGTGCAGGTCTGCATGATGGTCTGGGTGTGTGTGCGTTTGGGGGAGTGGAGTGGCATGCACACGTGTTGGTGCAGGTGTGAATGTGGGTGTGGATGTGGATGTGGATGTGTGGGTGAGGGGGTGGGGGGAAAAGCATATGTATGTGATGTGTGACTCCAATGTGATGAATTGTCGATGCAAATGGCCGTGGCTCGTTAGTAATAGTTCACCTTGCGAGCTTGCCTTGACTTCTTCGCCTTGCAAGCTCGCGGGCCTGCCATAGGGGCAGTATAGCCGCATTCAATACCGTACTAACGCGTGACCAATGCGCACCCTGAATTTTCATGAATTGTTTGAGTGCATTGCGCAGGGTTTGCGCACCCCTTTCAGTGGGAAAAATTTGCCATTGCGCACCCCCAATTGCGCAGCAATTGAGGTGCGCAGAGCTTTCTCAGGGGCATTGCGCAGACCCCTAGCAGCAAGCTTGCATGGCTTTGAATTACAGGTACCAGCATTGCGCGGGTACTTGAGCATTGCGCAACCCTCTTCTCTTTCCTTGCTGCTGTGCTGCTGTGGCTGTACGGGAGGTGCTGTGTGCTGCTTCACAGCGCCTCTGACAGCTGGAGGTCGCCCGGGTCCCTTTCCCTCCAGCTTGCGCTGCTGCTTGGCCTTCTCATACTGCTCCTCACGCTTGCGCTTCAGCCCAGCTGCCTCAATGCTTGCATCCCGGATGGCATGCTTGGAACGCTTCTCCCGCGGGATGGCACGCACATACCTATCCATAATTTATACCATTACCTACCCAGAATTTATAACATTAATTAACATTAATCAAGTTTGCGATTGCGCACAATTGCGCACCGGCTCTCACCGGAATAATTTCCCGCTTGCGCACCCGATTGCGCACCCCGATTTAAAGTGTAGCAAAATATTCATTGCGCGTCTCCATTGCTCCAAAAAAGATAATTAAAGCGCAATGGTCAAGCGTTGGTACGGTAGTCTTGCAACTAATTAGAGATGTGGTCGTGCGCACCCATCCACTCTGTGGGTTTGTCACACATACACGCATACACTCACGCGCACACACACACACACACGCACACACACACACAAATACAGGGAAGAGGCAAGGTTGGCCAGAATTTGACTATGACCCAGCGCATGCGCCAGCAGCGAGGTGCCAAAGCAGCAGGCGCACAGCAGCAGGCGCCTGCAAACAAGGTAAGTTTCCTATGCTGGGAGTTTGCAGCAGGGGTGTGGCTTTTGGAGGACCTGCAGCAGAAGGGCTCAGAGAGGGGCAGGGTTGGGAAGCACTAAAAGTAGCCGCTGTTTGAACTCAATGACAGAACACCTCCTTTCCTCATTCCTCACAATTACGAGCGCTCTTGCTCGGCACAGAAAGAGCTCACGTGGCTATTTGTGTATGTGTGTGTATGTGTTGTGTGTGTGTTGTGTGTGACTGTGGCGAGGTGTTGTAACACACTTGCAAATGTAATCGTGCTCGCAGCAGCAGCGCCTAGGAAATGCAGGAAGAGGCAGAGGGGGCTTGCAGAGCCGTGCTCCTGTGCTGCTCAACCGGACGATGAGGGGTGGTGTGCGCAAGGCAGCAGGTGGGTGGGTTTGTGTGTGCCTGTGTGCAATGTGTGTATATTGCATGCAAGGCAGCAGGTGGGTGGGAACGGGAGCGTGTGGATGCTTTTTTTTGTTTTGTTTTGGAAATGACATGTTTTAAAGATCACACTTGAGTTTTTAGGAGCCGAGAAGCTAGCCCTGTACGCTTGTGGTGCTTATCTTGCGATGATTTGAGGCAATGTGCTGCTCGTTGATTTGCTAAAAGGATCGGCCTTTTTGTGTAATAGCAGGGCCTGGAAGTGCAATTTAAGTGCAGGAGGTAGTATATTGCGATCATATTGGGTGAACCAAGGCCTGTGGGGAAGCAATCACTTGACTTATCAGACCCCGTTCAGACTCTTAGAGAAGTAGGTGCGTTTTGTGTACGTGAACACCTGCATGTGAGCACAAGGCGCAACACACCTACTAACACACATATGAAATTTGATTCACGCACAATGTACAAAAATACAAGCTCGCACAGCCTGCACTCCTTGTTTCAACAAGAGAAATGCGTTCACCCTGATGACTTTATGGCTTCACCACCTTTTGTACCCTCCCTTACTGGCCTGGCTGCTATTCAGGTTCTAATTTTCTGGCACAAACAAATGCATTAATACGCACCGCTGCACGTTTTGTCTGGCTTTATGGTGGATTTAAACTGCTGAAAGTGCAATCACAGCTGCTCGCACAGACCAGTCCAGGTGTAAAGCTGCTGGCACGAAGAAATGCAGCTTTCACACAATTGCACACTTTTGGTCTGCTGAACCACAAACATACACAGCTGCCTTTACAAGCTGCACATCTGCCTGGCTGCTGTATGCAGGAGTCCCAGTGTCCTTGGCCAAAAACGGCTCAGCTGTCCTGAATCGTCAGGTGAGCAGGGAACGAGGTGGCTGCTAAGGCCTATGGGGTACCCATTGTTGTGAGTACAAGGACGAACCTGCCCGTGCCCTGAAATGCGTATTAACATTTGTCATTTAGGGTCGCCATCATAGATTGAGCAGCCATGCCAGGCTGGAGGCCTTTGTAATTCAAACCAAACGAAAACCGACCGGACGTCAATTTAGCGGCACACGCTCACATTTGCTCACACACATACACAAACGCACACACGCATGCATGCCTCAAATGCAGATGCTGGCCCTGCAACAGCAGCAGCAGCTGCAATTAGCTCAGCAACAGCGGCTGGCATCTAAAGGCCGCCTAGGGAGAGGCTCACAGGTGGGAGCCGTGTTTGGTGGTCACATGTCCATACAGTTGTCAGTCTCTCTCTCTCTCTCTCTCTCTCTCTCTCTCTCTCTCTCTTTCTCACACACACACACACACACACACACACACACACACACACACACACACATTCATGGCAATGCTGTGTGTGCGCTTGCGCAGGTCATCATGGGTCAAAGCACGCGGGCCATGATGGCACCCAAGAGGATTTCAGGCCAGCAGCAGCGACAGCTGCAACAGTCACGTCAAAAGCTAGCTCCCGCTGCCTCCAAGCAACGCCAGGTATGGCACGCATGGCTGGATAGTTGCTAAACACATGCAACACATTTGACTGCACGCACGTACATACACACATAGTCACACACGGCTGACTTACTTCAAACACCTGAAGTAAACCAGAAGCATCAATGTCAGGAAGGGAGTGCAGGGATTGGGGGGGGTAGGTTGGTCACTTTTCGCAGGGATGACCAAGTTTCTTTCTGTAGGATGGACCAACTCATGGCCTAATTCACACAAAACCCATTTCACGCAGTTCCAGCTTGTCCTGCTTACTTGAAAATCTAAGAAAAGCACTCCGCTTGCTCCTCATCACTGTGAAAGGACTGCAACAAGTTTTCATCAACGGCATCCAACTCTTGGAATGACCCACAGTTCTGACAATAAGATGTGAAACACGTCCCATACCCCATTCAAACGTGATCCACCCCCCTTGAACGCTTGTGCGCCTAACATGTGTGTCCTGCAGGAGCAGCAGCAGCAGCGACGGGCCCCCATCGTTCCCGTCTTGAGCAAGCGCCAGCAGCAGCAGATGCAGGTAGTGCCTGTGATGTGGAAGGGTATGATGCTGCGTGTGCTGCTAGGAGAGAAGCTGCAAGAAACCGACCATTCCATCTTTTGTTTCGTGTGTAGGTTGGTCTGATGTTTAACTTAAAACCGTCCTACCTGCCCAAAACATCGTAGTTACACCATATAGATACGTGTGATTAAACACCTACATATTTGTGGTTGTGGCTATCTTTAGTTTGCAACATTGCATGCAGGTGGTCGCGTGTATATGCTAAGTATATGATGTGGCTGTGCACGCACCATATAATTAGGGTGGGCCAGATCCGTATAAGTATAATTATAAGTATTATACGGTACGGCTTATAATACTTATAAAAGGGGGGGGGGGTCCCGTATTTGAAATTTCGTATTTGCCGTATCAAAAATGGGAAAGTGTTATTTTCCGTATATACATTCGTATTCCGCATATAAGTATGGTGTAAAACCGTATTTCAGGTGGTACACCCCAGACTTAGCCTCAAATCCCAGCAACAACAGTCCTCATTGCTCTTTTGGGTCAAATTCTTTTTGTCTCTTTTACTTAAGCACTCCCTTTGCTTCTCACTTTTACTGAATGCATGCATTTACATCAATCACAAAGTTTCATCGGTGGTTAGAGTAGTTGGGCTTCTTATTGCACTGGAAATGGCCGTTTTGGGGTCTTTTTGGCTTTAATTAGGCCTAGCCCTTCAAACTTTATTTTTTTGGCACTACAAAATTGGATACAGGTGTGCAGCTCATCAAGAGCTACATTATGAGTCTATTATGATTTAAATCTGAGGGGTATCAATTTCTCTGCACATACGGCATACGGCTGTATACGATATATACCTTTATACATACAGTATATACGGTATTTGAAAAGGTGATATTCGGTTCTGGCCAACCCTACATATAATCGTACATGGTCATGATTTGACTCGAATTCTTTGCAACATGACGTGCAGGTGGTCCCCCGCCAGCAGACCATCATCCGAGGTGCTCCTGGCCTGCTGCCGCAGGAGGCCATGCTCCAGCAGCAGCAGCGACAGCTTGCGCTGCAGCAGCAGCAGCTGCAGCAGCAGCAACAGGCGCTCGCAATGCAGCGGCAGCGACAGCAGCTTGCCCAGCAGCAGCAGTTTGGCGTGGGCGGGGGAGTGGCGCTGCGTGCCCCCCTTTTGCAATATGTTCAGCAGCCATACCACCAGCAGGTGCCGCAGCAGTACAAGCAGCAGAGGCAGCAGCCACCCATCAAGCCGGAGCCTGCGCTGCTGCGGCTGGGAGTGCCTCACGGTGAGTGTCTGATGGTGGATGAGAGGAGGTCTGTTTAGCAACATAGTTCACCCAAGCAACGCTTTTCTAGACGGAACCGAGCATGCTGGTTTACTCTTGTGTAAGGGTGGACCAAGGGGAGCGCTTGTGTGACTGTGGCACGATAACGGCTGATTGCAAAGAGGGTGTCAGTGCATGCACACCAAAGTCACAATGGAGCACGCAACCATATTGAAATCCTTCAACTCACTTGAGTCAGCCTTCCAAAGGTTCCAGGCGGACTTCAGCTCTGTTTTGGACACTCTTTGTTGTGCAGGCGGCATGGGAGGCATGGCCTTGGCGCCAATCCAGATGGCGGGGGGAGGGGGCTCCAGGGGGCGAGGGAAAAAGAGGGGGGGGGGAGGAAGGCGAGGCTATAATTAAGAGCTCCGTTATTACGCGTGCTCTCCCTCATACTTTTCAGAGCTGCTAAAGGCGAAGTGTTTTGTGTGAGCGCGCAGGGTGGGGTTTTGGCATCTTCCAAGGAGCAGTCACAGCCAATTGGGATTTAGAGTGTCAAGCCCATATAAGGAATTTGAGTTTGATTGTGATGCTCTTGCTTCTGATACTGGCTGCACATTCCGTTGAAGAAAGTCTAGCGATGTATGAGCTGAGATCTGTGTACAACTGGTAGTAGATAGCTAAATTATTCAGTCAAGTCTGTGTACACTAGTATAAGACTGAATTATTATTTAGAGATGACTACTCCAGATGCTCGCTTATTTCCTGTCAAGCATCAGTTACCCCGCATATTCTGCATAGGCAATGCAAAGATTGAGGAATCTAAAAAAGAAAAGCAGCTTCTTAAAAACATTAGGGCGGCAATACAAGGAAAAGGGTATGTTGAAGGGGGAATGGCTGGAGAAATTACCAGCAGGTCAATTAGAGGCTCCGGGTACTCAGTCAAAGGTTGGAAGGATGTTGCCAGCGCTCTCCATTGCATGCAAGCGCAATGCAAGCATTTCTAGAGTTCCAGCCCTTCCTTCCCAGCTACAACCTGCTTCTGGCTGCAACCTGATTCTGCTAATTTAGTTGCGTCCATTGTAAGCGCAAGGTGATTAATTCAGGGGTGATTAATTCAGGGGTGATTAATTCAAACGCGATTAATTCGAGAGATTAATTCTGAATTAATCACAAACATTAATTACAAAACACAAAACCTGTCGTAAAACCTGTCACATAACCTGTTCTAAACGCACTGTTAATCTGAATCCAGGGGGTGGGTCGATTAATAGATGTGGATCAATGACATATGACATGTGTTTGGACTAATGATATTTAAATTTGGGTATCAATAATCTTGCAACTACTCAAAAATCGTTGCAAATGCGCCATTAGTCGTAAATAAAATGCAATTATTGCATTGAATTGAGTCTTTAATACACAGCTAGCTCGCTTGATGGGCTTATTTTCGTGCCTGTCAGCTCCGCGGGAAAAATACACCCCGTCCTCCCCTGTTATTACACAGGAGGCACGGACGGACTGCAACGCGTTCACGAAAGTAAGTGCCCTTTGGCCAATTCCGCCCACGTTGGCAATGAGTGGAAATGACTGTGGTTGACGACTATGCTGAACGTAGGACGCTAAGAAAGCAGGGGAAGCCACTAAGGAGGTTGCAAACCCTTGCAACTTGCTTGAGGAATGCGAGCACGAACCTCAAGAGGAGCTGACCGTCAATCCCGACTCCTCTCTGCTGCAAAACATGCTTGATCCGGAAGGTGCGGACTTCGACAAAAGGAGAAAAGAGCGCTGGGGGGGAAAAGGATATGAACCCAATGAACCCTTGCTTGCTTGTTCTGCCTGCTCACCCATGACAACCCCCCCCCCCCACAGGAGAAGCAGCTGTGGCACGCGGAAAGCCTTACCAAGTACATTACTTGGGCCCCCCAAGGTGACTTACTGGGAGGGAAAGTGGGCTCCCAGTTCACCTTTAATTCAGGGTTTGTTGGGGTGAAGTGGTGAAGTTCAAGGTTTCACACATGCAAAGATGCAGCTCTGCAAGGTCTCTCCTTCTTCTTTGCTCCCCCTGTCCTCCTCTGCAAATGCTCTAAAATAAGCTCGCCAATTCCCTTTTGCCACCCAGGCCGTACTGTGACGAGGAACGTGTTATGACCGTCCACGGCCTGGACAAGATCGATGAAACGAAGTCCAAGCCTCAGGACCCTGAGATAGCAAACATCCTAAAGCTGGTGGCCTCAATTTTCCAGGTGATGAAAGACAGAAGAGAGAATGGACAGACCTGTGAGCTGTAGAACGACTCAAAAACATACGGCACACCACTGAACAAGGTTGTTCTAAAAACTTGCAGGTGCCTGCTGTGCTATGTGCGCTGTTCGACGAAAAGCAAGTTTACGTATCTGAGCAGCACGGCGAGATCGTACCGTGCGGGCACTTCCCGTGGCGTTGGTAGGTTCCTTTTAATTGATGTATGCATGCATGTGTAATGTGCTTGTAAACGAACACACACATAAACACACACACACGCGTACACACATGAACACACACACGCACACACACACACACATACATACGCGTGCGCAAAATTTCAGGACGTTATGCGGCTGGTCCCTTGCATTCAAGAACCCTCAAGTGTTGGTTATCCCCGACACTCACAAGGATGCCAGGTTTGCTAACAATAAGAAGGTGGTAGACGGACCCAAGATTCGGTTCTACTGTGGAGCACCGTTAGTGGCCTTCAACGGTCACAGGCTTGGAACACTGTAAGTGAGCTAAAGGACGGACGTGCTAAGCTTGCAGTCTGCCACAGGAAGAGGCAAATTTCCCTGTCCAAATTATTGCTCTTGTCCGAGATCAGCCTACCTGCCCGAAACATGTCAGCACTGCCTCATCTTCTTTCAGAGGCGTGACTTATATGGCACGAATTTCCATACTCGTGTTGGTGTGCAGGTGCTTTGCGGATGTGAAACCCCGAAACTTTGACCGCTCCTCCTGCGTAATGATGAACAGCTTTTCTGAGCTGGTGGTGAGACAGCTTGAGAAGGATGTGCTGCTCAAGGTGCGTTTGAGGGAAATTATTTTGCATATGCAGCGTGTAAGCGTACTTCGGGCTTCAATCGTGAGTTTGTAAGCATCAAGGCGTCCCTTGGCGCCTGCTGTCGTCGTTGCAGGACTGGAGTCAAGCTCCATTCTTGCCCCCTTTCTTACGCCTCACGCCGGTTTAACAAAAACTTTATTCGTACGGCAATGGTTAGCCACCATTGTATCACACACCGCACATGACTGTGTTGTTGGATAGATATTGTACTTGGCTAGATATTGTACTTGGCTACTCTCACCCTTCTCTTGCCATGTTAGCTTGCTCTGTAACATCACACGTGCCATGCTCATGTCGTACATGTCGCTGCGCAGGCCAAGACAGCAGAGAACCGTCTTCTGTCCGATGCCACCCAACATTTGCAGCGCACCATTGACTGCCTCGATAGCTGCGTGGTGTTGTTGGATGCCAGCAAGCCTGGCCTGGAGATCAAATTCACAAACTCGGTGTTCAACAAGCTGACAGGTGCGCGACAAAAGGAAGTCTTTTTTGTGTTCACTAATACTGTGTTGCAGACGGAGCAAGAGCAAGCGCGGATGAATGGAATTGGCAGGGAACTCTCAGTTGTGCAGAGTACTGAACCTGTTATACTGGAAATTGCATACACAAGTAGAAATGGTCCTGCCCAGCCTTTTGCTACCTGACATTCAGTGGAGGATTTCTTAAAATAGTACCCCTTTTGCCCTGCAGTTCTTTTTATGGTTTTGCTACAATATATCTTGCGACTATGCACCCTTACGTGCATGCTGTGCTTGCTGCGTGCCTGCGACGCACGACCAGGCAAGGTCCTGAGAGAGCATACAGATGTTACAAATTAAGCCATCAGTCAAAAGTGTGACTGCTAGGAGGTCCTGAGAGGTCCGTCTAGGAAAGGTCCTCCTAGGAAAGGTCCTGAAAGAGCATACCAGTCCCCCCTTTCTGACCATGTGCCTTCTTGCCTTGCTGCAGGCCTTGGTCGTGACGACGTGCTCGGCAAGGGACTGTCTGATATCTTGGTTCGCATGGATGGCACACAGCTGCCCTCAATCGAAGACCTGAAGCGAATCGCCAAGCTGGATGACTTCAAGGTGAGGCTTTTGAGGCACTGCTAGTTATGGTGCAACAAAACTATTTGAGGTCACTTGTCGTAGCACAAGGGCAGCATGTCCCTTGGCCTGGCTTGCTCCCCTTGTTAACGTTCTAGCTAAGTAAGGCTGTTGCCAACAGAAGGACTGGGTCACAGGAGGATTGTTAAGTTAAGGTGAGGGCTGTGTGTATTCATATGTGTGTGCATATCCCAGGCACGTCGGCTCTCACATTGTTCATCTTGAAGCTGCCTCTATTATTGTCCCAGAAAGCTAAGCAGAAGCCTCTTTTCAGCTGGACAAAGGAACCATGAACTGGACACTAATTTATGCAAACATGCAGCGTGTTTGTGAGGCTTGATCTTGGACCCTTTCTTCTCCGTTGTTCTGCTGACCCAACAGCATCTGGGCTAAGGCCTGAATACCACCATGCTGCCAAAGCACTAAAGCTATCTTTAAGCTCAAAGCTCTGATAGTCCTCGTGCAGCAGCAAAAGGCATAAAGCGCATGGTCATGCCAGGCCACGAGAACTTGTGGATGTATGTGTATGTGTGTGTGCTCACAAGCCAACCAGTGAACTGGTTTTATTGCATGCAAACCTTGCAGGTTGCAAGCACTTCCAACACGCGTGTGTGGGCTTGCAGGTCCAGCACGCCTGCACAGCTTCACCTGCTTGTACTTGCAAACTCACTCAAACACGCACGCACACACGCACACATACAGGTTCATGAGGCTCGCCTGCTGGCTTCCTCTGAAGCCAAAACATTCACTCTGATGTTCAGGTTAGTGGATTGATTCAGCTGTGTGAATTGGACAAAAAGCTTATTGGCACTGTTTGGCACAAAGACGACCATATTTAGGTATATATATTGCTTCTCCACATCATCCGCTCTCCTCTCATCCCTGGCTCCATGTCATCCATTTACATCAGGGCTGTGCCACTACGGTGTACGGTACGGTGTACGGTTATACGGTACGGTACGGAAATACGGCGTACAGCCGTATTTATACGGTTTTAGACCGTATATACGGTAAAATATGGTACGGCGTACGGTACGGTCCAAACTTTGAGAGCCTCAGTCAAAATTATAAAATTGAGCTTTGTTTCAGCTTTGCAAATGGCTAAGTAAGCCCACACTGTTTGGAAGGCTCTAAAAAGGACCAAAAAGGTCCATAATAGGCATTAAAATTCAAAACTGTGTGTATGCAGGGGCCCTCAGCAGGCTTTGGGGGTCAGGCAGGCTGGCCTCCCCCAAAGCCTGCCTTTGCCCCTTTTGTGTTGGGCCTCTATTCATCTTTGTTTCATTCCTTAATTATAAGTATAATATAATGATAGTTGTTGGGACGGAAATTTCGAGTGGCGGGCGGGCACGCGCCTCAAAACAGGTGGCCATGCAAGCTTGTACGGTCGACCGGTTTCCCGTACCGTACCGGAACCGTACTGTATTTTCATTTTGACCGTATTATACAGTATTGGACCGTACCATACCGTAACCGTACCGTATATACGGTTTGAAAATGGAGATACGGCGTATAAGCACAGCCCTGATTTACATTCATATCCACTCAACATCCAACCTCAGGCCTGCCTCAAGACAGATTATGGATGATAGCACTGTGCCGTTTGGTGTCCCCAGCTACTTGCCTATGAATGGTGGTGAGACTGATACAAAGGTGCGCATGTGTTTGCACCCTACAAGTGTATGCACCTACAAGTGGTATTGACAGGATGTGAGCATACAGAACAACTTCTTCACCAGGTTAGTTTTTGAATGTACTCCGGCCCCACGCGCAAACAGACCGAACCTTTGTCTCTCATGCTGCTGCTCAGCACATGTGCACGATAAAGCAGTACACCGATGCCTTGACCTCCTCGCACAAAAAGGAAACAGAGGAACAAACAACAACACGGAATGTGAGCTTCCCTCTCACATGCAAAGCTCTGAGAGCTTCCCAGTGTGAGTAAACTCGTTGCCTCCCCCCCACTCCTCAAACCATGCTTATGTGTCTGCATTGCATGTGCAGTGCTTCTACTTCATGACCATTGAGCGCCACAACAAGAGCACCATGAAGGGATCTTCAATGTCCAGTGGTTATTCCTCCAGGGCAGGGGACTCAGTCCTCAGTGCCCTCAGCTCAACCACAGGTGGGTAGAGAGTTGCAAAGATGAAACCTAACAGAGATGTTGCATGCATGCATATTGGTATAGCATGTACAACGTATTAATCGCGAATTAAATGGAATTGACAAAACCGCTCATCATTTCACTTTTGCAACTTTCTAGTGTTTGGAGATTCTTAACCTACTACAGGGCGAAAGCGATCTCCCCTGACCTCTTATGCCACAATGTAGTATGATAATTATACGGGTCGCTTATGCAAGGAAAAATTGGAAACAATTGCATTGAATTCGGGGCAAACTGGACCATCTGACATGCTGGCGGCATGGCATGCAAGCCAGGTTTTTCTACACAAGCCAGAGGTACCTGCAGGGCAGCACCTAGGAGACAGCAACGAGCTGGCCCACAGTGGGTTTGGTAATTCTGCCTAATCCAACATGTATGCGCTCCTGCAGGGAGCTCCAATTCCAGCTGTGGCGTGGTTGACGGCCTCAAGCTTGCCCACCTCCTGGGCCGTGGCTCCTTTGGTGTGGTGTATGCTGGCCAGTGGTATGGTACCGACGTGGCTGTGAAGGTCATTGACCACGACATCTTCAGCTTGTTGGGCTCAGATGGTGCCGTGAAGGAGGCCACCATGGCTTTCCAGCTACGCCACCCCAACGTGGTGGCCACCCTGAAGTACGTGGTCAAGAGCGTGGGTGCTGCACGCTCCGAGCCGTTCTCCGGCAGCTGCTCAGGCTACATCAAGGACGTGGACTCCTCTTCCAGGTTTGTAAGTGTGTCTGAGGCACGTGGTCAAGAACATGGCTGCTGCACGCTCCGAGCCATTCTCCAGCAGCTGCTCAGGCTCCTCCCCCAAATGCACGTGTATACATGTATACATATGTAGGGGTGTGTTTGTGTGTGAATGCAAGCTCTCCCCGCCGTGCCTCGCTGCTGCTAAGTTTGTTGTGCTCAAAACTCGGTGATGACTGCGGAGGCGTAAGATCTTGTCTCAGCTGCAGTTTTTTATCTGAAGAGAGAGGGTTTGCTCGGTGCTCGTGTTTTTTTTGTGCATCCAAGAGCACATGCAACAACAACCAACTACGCTTCCTCTCATGCCTACAAGCAAGCTGACAAGCAAGCCCCTGCACAGCAAGGCGTACTGCAAGTCGCTGGCGGAAAGAATACCATTGCCGCTCTACCATCATCGCAACACCGATCGTATCATTACCAGTGAAACAATACCGATGCTGCACTACCATTGCCGCATCACCAGTAATTACAATTCCAGCATCAATCACAGTGAGTGCTCAATGCAGCAACGACTGCAGGTTAGCAGCCACATCCCTCTTCTGTCACAAACTCATGCACCTGCTCTCTTACCATCTTCGGGGCCCTGTTTTGTGTTGAGCAGGATCGCTTGGGTGGTTCAGATGTCCACCTCCCTGAGTGTCTCATCGTGTGTGTATGTGTGTAATGTGAGTTTTTGACTGGTCCTGTATGGCCATGCTTTCTCACAGGGACTGGGAAGACAAGAGCGGAAACAACACTGACGATACTTGCTGGGCCGTCATACAGGTAAGGCCAGACGTTGCTTCTGATATGCACAGACGTGGTTGGAGTGAATCGAGCGTACAAATGTCACTGCTGCTCTAATTCGTTAAGGCAACAAGGTGCACGTTTCTCTTGGTGTTTACATGGTGCGTACATGACTGTTGACGGTGGTGTTGGATTCCTTGCCCTGGAAGTTTGTGCACACAACATAAGACACGTTTTTACTCAGTACCCGTCTGAAAAGGCACGAAATGGTTGCCAAGAGCTCTGCATATGCTAGCGAGTGTTGTGGGATGCAAGCATGCTTGGTATGGTCAAACACACATATACACACATACACACACAGCTCTCACTCAATTGATCAAATAACCTTGTGACCCACAATATAGCACAAACACACACACATGCACACACACGCGCACACACACACACACACACTCACACACACACACACACACACACACACACACACACGTGTGCACACTTGAAGGCGGATAGCCCAATCCCTGAAGAGGCAGAAAAGGAGCAGGCCGAGGTACATAACTCAGAGGTGAGTGCTAGGGCGTGCGATACAATGAATCAGACAGTTATAGAAGGACGGCTTGCGCGCGCGCACCTGATATACAACACATGCAAACACTGATGGTGCAGTGCACGGCATCCAGGCAGAAAGGTGTAAATTTGCGATGAACTATTCATGTTACCTGTACATGCTTAATTTGCTCCCTTGCCGCACAACACGCTTGCGCGCGCGTGCACACACACACACTCTTACAGACAACCACTTGTACTATCAACAGCACACATGTAGACAGCTAGCCACACAGCAAGCAAGCGCAAGTGTACACACACATACGCGCATGCACACACAAACACACACACGTAGGCAACCACTCATACGCATCCATGTGTAGCGCCCTTCTATGCTTGCCTTTACAGGACCTTGCCATCCACCAGCTATGCAAAGTGAAAGAGAACGGCTGGGACGGTATGGACAGCAGCGGCAGCGCTGTTACCACAAACCCCGCCTCCAAGGTCAGTGTTGTACAAATGTTGGTGGTGCCCGCCTCCAATATCAATGCCGTATGAATATGTTGGTGGCAGAGTCGCACCCCCTTCTCATCAGGTTCTGTGCATAGATCCATGCATTCCGCTCTTACCTTACATGGGGCACACATGACTGATTGCATGGACGTTGCACACAATGGCCTGCACGGACGCGCACGCACACACACACATACACGCACACACGCACACACACACGCACACACGCACACACACACTTAAACGCATGCCTTTTTTGCTCCAGTCGTGCTGCTGCTCCTGCTGCTGAGCGCTACTGACTCTGCCTCCTTGTATGCCTTCATTGTGCAGGCGGGGCAAACAAGGTCCTCCGAGCACAACTGCCAAGAGGGCAAGATGGGGCAGCCAAAGCAGACGTGGATCATAATTGAGTGAGTAGCGCCTCGTTTGCATGTGTGTGTGTGCCTGTGTTGCTTTACATGGTCGTTCAGGGACTTCCTGGTGCAGAAGCATTAGCTTGTGTGTGTGTGCGTGCGTGCGCGTATGTGTGTGTGTGTGTGCCAAGCAGACTCATTAATTGAGATGCCGCAGCTTGCTTTCACTTCTTTCACCTAGCTTTGGTGCTTCTCCCCATCAAATATGTGTTGGACCTGCAACTCGGCAATCATACACATGCACTCAAATCAACGCACACGTACATACACTCTCAACACATACTTCATGGCGTGCACAAAGTACTCAGACCCCAGTGACTGCAAAACCGTGCTCGTTAGGATGTACAACACACATACACATGCACGCAAGGTAGCGTGGCTATTGCTCCTTCCCTCCAATGTGTGCGTGTAGGTACTGTGACCGTGGCTGCCTGCAAGACGCCTTGGACAAGGGCACAATGCGCCAGGACGTGTCAGCGCTCAACTCTCCCCCGCGCATGGAGTTTGTGATAAGCACTGCTTTGGAGGTGCGAGGGAGCATTGTTGGATTTGTCGGTTGCCGGCCTGATACCTTCTCCCACACACATCCATAACCCATAAATACACGCGCACACATACCACATACACCCATACATACTACCCATACATTCATATATATATACACACATACACATACACAAACACACATACAATCGTAGCACCTTCTCCTTCCCCCCTTGTTACACCTCTCTTGGGAATGTCCTGGCAGTCTGCTGTGTGAAAAACATCCAGGGAATGCTGGATGCTGTACTGGTGTGGCGGGCGAGCAAAGTTGACGTACAAATCCTTCCCCCCTCGCACACACACAATTCAACCCTAGCAGCACATCACACACTCACTCGCCCAGACACGCACGCACACACACACACACACACACTCACGCCTACGACACTCAAACCCACACTCTTACAAACACTCAAACACACAAACCCACACTCACTCACACAAACGCACAAACTTATGAGTTCAGTGTGAAACACCTGAACTCAGGTTCTTGTAGTTTAGCATAAAGTGAGATGTCCTCACTTTCTGGTATTCTCCGGTTCTTGATTCCCTTCTCCATTCTATTTATTCCGTGGAGAACACAACTCTCTCTTTAGCATGCTTCCCCCCCTCCCTCACCTCTTTTCTATATTTTAATCCTTAGTTTTCTCCCGTTTCTCTGGTTTCTCTGAGTTGTTGTGTTTTCCTTGGTAATAATGACAGAGCCCTATGCATCTCACGATGCAAGCGAAATAGAACTGCACACACACTTTAATAACAATCCCCTTACTTCCCCTGCCCCACTCATCCACGACGTACACCACCAACGTACCTCCCTCACATGCAGATTGCCAGCGCCCTCCAGTACCTGCACGCCCAAGGCGTGGTGCACGGTGACCTGTCTGCCTGGAACGTGATGCTGACCAGCATCGTCAAGGACACCGACGCACGCAACTTTGTGGCGAAATTGGTTGATTTTGGTTTGTCTCGTGCGCTGGATTCCGTGCAGGTATGTATGGTGTGTGTGTGTGTGTGTGTGTGAATGGTGTGCAGATGCTGATTTGGAGAGGATCGGTTTTTGACCATTTTGGGCACCACTTGGGCTCGTTTTTTAAGGGAAACGGCTGGAATTTCACATCTGACCGACCACTGGGCCTAATCACTCCATTGCTTTTGCAATGATATGTTTTTTGTAATGAAAGAAGGTGGACAAAAGAGTTGTGAGGTTAACTGGATGTTCAGGTGGATTGTTCTGAGAAGCAGCCCTGTTTTTGACATATATCACCCCAGTTTGTGCTCACAACGCCCACAATTGGGGTCAAATTCTCCATGACTTATTCAGGACAACTCTTAAATACTATATAGCAATGGTGGATGTGTAGATGCTGGTTTGGAAAGGACCAATTTTTGACCATTTTGGCAGAGTGGTCTGTCTAATCTCTCAAATGGGGGTGTTTTTCAAATGCTCCCAGGGTATGTGTTCCCTCATTGGCTACAATCAAACCTGGTTCCAAAATGTAGCGCCAACCATAGCAATTTAATTTCAGAGTAGCCAATTGGGGCACTTATGCCTAATCGGCTGTGGCGTCAACCCTACGTTTCAGGCACCCATGTGCTGTTTTTGACCATCCCCTACACCAAATCACGTGTTTTTTGTTGATGTGGTGTTCTTATGGGGGAAAATGAAGTGAAAAGACCCTGTACCTGGTAAGATATGTAATTTTAGTGATTTAAGGGGTGCCAAAATGTTCTTAAAGTAAACCCCTTCAAACCTGGTTTTCGACATCAACCATGGCTTTGGGGCACAAATAAAGTATTTTGGTGGTGTTTTGGGGGTAGAAGAATATCTGGTTGGTCGTGGTGGCTCAATACGTGAGCGTCTTGTGTTATAACTTGGCAAAAGTTTTGGCCATACACTCGCCCAGGCCAGCAGGGCCATCCAGTTCAGCTCAATCTTCCATATAGGACCTAGTCATATGATATTATATTAATCTGCATCAAAGAAGGAACATTTTCGGACTTCTGCTCAGATAGACCCCCCTGCCATTTCGGGCACCACTTGGGCTCATTATTTTGAAGGGAAATGGCCGAAATTACACATCTGACCGAGCACTGGGCCTCAGCACTCCATTCCTTTTGTAATGAGGTATTTATTTGAAAAAGTAACCCAAAGCACAGAAATCACCAGAAAAAATTGGGCACAATGATGGTGCCTTTTGATAGCTTTCCATTAATGGATGGGAGGTTTGAAATATACGGTCTTTAAAAGATAAAACCCCAAAAATGTGGTCACAATAATCCTGGCGATCTGAAATGTCCTTATCTGCACAGCTGCCACAGACAGTTGCATCACACACTAAGTTTACGTGCACGGTGTCCAAACACACTGGTATATCACCCCCTGGTTGAGATGCCTGGACAACAAAAAGAGGTTATACACAGGGAACGTAGCCAACACTGACAGGTGCATCACCAAAGCCTTCACAACCTTGACGCTCTCAATCGGCTAATAATAAAGGCCTCTCACCGAACTTAGTGCTCCGCCTCGAACAGAGCGGCCCCGCGGATGCGCCTTGAAATGGGCTGAGGCAGCTTGGACAGCTGGCCCTACCAATTACAGAGGGCCTCTGTGCTTTTGCTGCAGAGCGCAGCTTGGCGGTGCTGCTTCAGCTCCAGCAAGGCCAGTCTCTCTCTCCCCCCCCCTCTCTCCTCTCTCTCTCTCTCTCTCTCTCTCTCTCTCTCTCTCTCTCTCTC
>Ga0307968_1000516_pt1:0-5000 | contig 27721 bp, 38 predicted proteins | sample OrgLakmetagen650_FD_201834 | JGI IMG/M metagenome (GOLD analysis project Ga0307968, IMG submission 201834) | Saline water microbial communities from Organic Lake, Antarctica - #650 | ecosystem: Environmental > Aquatic > Non-marine Saline and Alkaline > Saline | place: Antarctica: Organic...
AATTTTTTTTTCCTATTTCTGGGCAGCTGTGAGACCTAGTTCCTTAGCAGTTGTGAACTGGCCTTGTAAATAATCCACCGCCATCTCACGATGCAAACGTAATAGAACTGGGAAACAATGCGCTTTCTGCTGCACACACACACACACACATACACACACACAAACACACACACACACGCACGCACACATACACACACACACACAAACACACACACACACACGCACGCACGCACACACACACACACACGCACTCACTCACACACACACACACACACACAGACACACACACACACACACACACACACACACACACACAAACACACACACACACACACACACACACACGCGCGCGCGCGCACACACACACACACACATACGCGCACGCGCGTGCACTCGCATACACACACGCACACACACACCCTCACGTACAACCACAGGCAATTGGGAGACGATGCGCTTCCTGCTCAGTAACGCACGCTGGTGGATTGATGAGTACAAGTTTGATGGCTACCGCTTTGACGGGGTGACCAGCATGATGTACCATCACCATGGCCTGCAGTACACCTTCACAGGTGAAGACTGCGTTCGTATGTGTGTATTTATTGGTGCGTGCGGACGAGGCGTGGATGGTGCACTTGTGTGTGTGTGTGTGTGTATGTACAGGCACGTGTGTGTCTGTGCGCGTATGGGTCTGTGTGCATGCGTGTTAATGCTTCTGTGTGTGGAAAAAATAAACTCTTAAACGAACTCTTTTTTTTATGAGTTGTTCTTGCTTGGGAGGAGAGGAGCCGGCTGTGTATGCACTATACCATGTGTACTGCAGGATGATGTTGGCAGGTTTTTTTGTGCTTGAAACAGGCGCTGTATGCACCATGTGCACTGTAATTCTATAATTATAGTACCGTAGGTTCACGATCACTTCGGGACCACACAATTTAAAAATTAATTAGATTTTTGATTTTTGTTCGTGAGGGGGTCTGGGGAATAATTTTCGAGTTAGAATCCAGTTCGGGCAGGCCCTGTCGGGGAGTTTATTTGTTAATTCGAGAGCCCCCCTCTGTTGGCTGCTGCTGCTGCTGCTACTGTGCAGGCTGATGGGCAGACTGCCCATTGGCTGCATGGGGAGAACCACAGCTGAGTGCTTGCATATGTGCTTCCCTCAATCAGAGAAGCAACCCTCTCTTACCCACTTGCCATCTTCATTAACTCTGTGTGGATGCCCCAAAGGAAGGGCCTGAAGGGCCTGTGAGAGGAAGAGGCTTGTTCTTGGAGCAGCATGCATGGGCCTCTTCACAGCCGCGCCCCTTGCCTTTGCCTATGCCTCTGCCAGCTCCCTGAGCTGCCTCTCCCTCTGCAACTTCTCATGGTCCCTCTGCTGAGCAGCCAGCCTATCAGCTGGGGACAGGGGCTCCAAGGACGGGTCAGGGGTTCTAACCAGGACACGCTGGGAGCTCAATTTCAAAAGCACCCTCAAACCACCAAAAATTATCAATTTATCACTTCGAATTCAGTTTGGAGGGGGCCCCGAGAGTTATTTAAAATTTTCTTTTGTTTAATTTCCGAAGTGATCGTGAACCCACGGTATGTAATTTCCTGCTCCTTTTGTGCTTGGAAAAACGTACCAAAATCATCCCACAGTGTACAGCAGTGAACACACAACATTGTACCTGCAAGTATAGACACACACACAGAAATAGACAAACACACAGGACACACGCGTCGAGCGTCTTCTAAAAATGCTTGAGCAGGGTGTCCATACCACGTGTGTGTCGTGCGCGCGTGCTTGTCGGTGTATGACTTTAGGCTCACATGTATGCGTGTTGTAGGCAGGGTTGGCCAAAACCATACATTTGGTGCATTTATGGTATAACAAGATCTATGTCACAAGCGCTGAGGAAATCAATGTCCTGAGCACTAACAGAATCTATGTCATAAGCACTGATGAAATAATTGTCATGAAAATCGATGTGAGCACTGACTGTGGGCATGACGTCACTAGTACCCAAAAAGTCAGCGCCGCAAGCGCTTATCAAAGCATGAAAGCCAGAAACGAGCACTTACCAAAGTCAGAAACGAGCACGTATTAAAGTTAGAAACAAGCACTTTTCAATGTCAGAGATGAGCATTCATAGTCAGAAGCATAAGAAAACTTTGAGTGCTGTGCTCGAAACACCGTCATGCAGACCTCTGGATGTTACTTGTGTAGGCTTCCTAGTGTTTTTTGCTTGAACGAGATCATGTCCGCTCGCTTGCTCTTAGGTATGTTGCTAACCTCCATGAGAACAAGCGAGCGGGCATGATCTTGTTCAAGCAAAAACACTTGGAAGCCTACCATCATGTTCCGCACTTGGTTTGTGTACATTTGCAACAGACATATATACAATACACGTGCAGCGCACACACACAGCACACAAACACACATGCACACATGCGCGCACACACACACACGCACACTCACACACACGCGCACACACACACGCTACTTGCACATCACAGGCAACTACAATGAATACTTTGGGCTCAACACGGACGTGGATGCGGTGGTGTACCTCATGCTGGTGAACAACCTGCTGCACGATGTCTTCCCCAACAGTATTACCATCGGTGCGTGCGTGTGTGTGTGTGTGTTTGTGTGTGTGTGCGCGCGCACGTGCGCGTGCCATGCTGGTGCACGATGTGTTCCCCAACAGTGTTACCATCGGTACGTGTGTGTGCGTGTGTGTGTGTGTGTGTTTGTGCGTGTGGGTGTGCGTGTGCGTGCGTGTGTGTGTGTGTGTGCGTGTGTGTGTTTGTGTGTGTGCGCGTGCAGTGTTAAATGATCCTTACAGCAGGATGACAATAAATATTAAAAAGGATGGATTATTTACGAGGCAGAGAGAAGGTGTCTCACACAAACAGAACAATCCTGTAGGTGTCAGCTTACATATTCTGGAATACATTGAATCTACTCGTACAGAGTCTGAAGTGTGTGACACTGTTCACAGCTTCACTGAGGGCTGACTTTACAGCTGTGTGTATACTTTGCGTGTGTGTGTCTGTCTCTGTGTGTGTGTGTGTGTGTCTGTGGTGTTGCGCGTGGGAGCTTGTACGTACAAAGTGTGTTCATGCATGTGTGTGCAATATACAAGAGCTTCGTCATAAGGACAGGGTGTGTCAGTTGATGTGTCCTGCACGTGCACTGTGTTCCTTGTGCACACATACAACACACACATGCATACATACAACACAAGCATACATACAACACACACATAAACACACGCATCCCCCCCTACACACACACATACGCACACTTATTAACACACGCAACCCACATACACACATACGCAACACACATGCACACACACATACGCAACACACACGCACATGCACACACACACATGCACATACAGGTGAGGATGTGTCTGGCATGCCCACACTGTGCCGCCCATGGCAAGAGGGAGGCATGGGTTTTGACTACCGCCTGCAGGTAATGCTACAATTTGAGCTGAGACGAACCATAACCCTGCAGCTGTATCATTAAAGTGTGAACTGCAGCAAAGTCGGATGTTGTGTAACGCTGCAATTTGAGCTAAGACGAACCATAAGCCAGCAGCTGTATCACAAAAATGTGAACTGCAGCAAAGTCGGATTTTGTATAACGCTGCAATTTGAGCTAAGACGAACCATAAGCCAGCAGCTGTATCACAAAAATGTAAACTGCAGCAAAGTTGGATGTTGTGTAACGCTGCAATTTGAGCTAAGCCAGCAGCTGTATCACAAAAACGTGAACTGCAGCAAAGTCGGATTTTGTGATCAGACAAGTGGGAAGGGTGTGAGGAGCAGTGTCTTCTCAATGCTAGCAACCCTACGCACAATTGAAGCTGAATCTATAGACTGTACATCAATCACCAACACGTTGCTGGGTACGTTGCATATATTGTGTCCTACTTTGTTGTTGGACACAATATGCACGATCCACACTGAAACACGTTGTTGGGTGTGGCACGGCTGTCGTGAAGTGGTAGGGAAACCCACACTTTGCTCAAGATTGGATGCCAACTTGGAGGAGTCTAGAGGTTAGGGGTATGGTTATTTTGACGGGCAAGTCGTAGCATACGCAAGGTATCCTTAGATCGTAGCATACGCAAGGTACCCTTAGATCGTAGCGTACGCAAGGCATCCTTGTCCTGACTGTCAATCGCTGGATTATTTCCAATTGTTTCTCCAGCCCCTTTTTGGCAATCTGCCCTGTGCGTCACACTTTCTGCTGGGGCTGAGTCTGAGTGTGATGATTGGGGCTAAGGTTGCTGAGGGGGCTGGGATATTTGCCGGAATGATTTGAACATTTGCCGGGACAAGGGCACCTTGCGGGGAATGAGGTGCTATCTGTCACAAAGTGCTATCTGTCATAAGGTGCTATCGGTCATAGGTTGCTATCTGTCATACACGTGGTTCTATCTGAAGGCAAAGGGTGCTATCTGTCGTACATGCGGTGCACAAACAGAGTGGAGAGTGTGCTATCTATCGTACATGCGGTATCTGTCACACATGCGGTGCTATCTGAAGGCAAAGGGTGCTATCTGTCATACATGCGGTGTACAAACAGAGTGGAGAGGGTGCTATCTGTCATACGTGCGGTATCTGTCACACATGCGGTGCTATCTGAAGGCAAAGGGTGCTATCTGTCATACATGCGGTGCTATCTGTCATACATGCGGTGCACGAATAGGGAGAAGAGGGTGGCCCTGTCTCTTGACCACTGCTAGGAGATTGGTAGATTTTTGTGCCTGTGTGTGCGTGTTCGTATGTGAATGATCTTGATCATTCAAAGTTAGTCAGGGAGGGCTGAAACTGACGCCTGCAGCTGCTAAAAAGGGACCTGCACACACACACGCACACACGCGCACACACACACACACTTAATTAGCTGTTGTACAAGACACGCTCACTGCAAGCCACGCGCACATTGTGTGTGCCCAATCACCTTCACGTGCCTACCTTCTGTGCGCAAAGTGGCCATC
>Ga0307968_1000516_pt1:10000-27721 | contig 27721 bp, 38 predicted proteins | sample OrgLakmetagen650_FD_201834 | JGI IMG/M metagenome (GOLD analysis project Ga0307968, IMG submission 201834) | Saline water microbial communities from Organic Lake, Antarctica - #650 | ecosystem: Environmental > Aquatic > Non-marine Saline and Alkaline > Saline | place: Antarctica...
GTGCGTGCGTGTATGCGTGCGTGCGTGCGTGTGTGCGTGCGTGCGTGCGTGTGTGCGTGCGTGTGTGTGTGTGTGTGTGTGTGTGTGTGTGTGTGTGTATGTTAGGTGAAATGCCGCGGGCTTAAATATTTTTATCCCTCTTGCACCTTGCGTACGAATGGGCTTTTTGTGTTTTTCCTTGTCTACCTCAAGCTGCTCAGCTGCACTTGGACCCTTCCAACACACGCACGCATGCTTATGCACACGCACACACACTGGCGCACACGCACACAATTACACACATACACACACGCACACAAACGCGCACACACACACATACACACACACACACACACATGCAGGTGGTCCTGTCCAGCGACGAGCCTGAGTTTGGCGGCTACGCCAACGTCACCAAGAATTCGGACGTTACCTTCCCCACTGGATCAAGCAACCACGACGGGCGCCCTCACGATATGATGGTGTACGCGCCTAGCCGGACAGTGGTGCGTTTTTGGCGCAATGTGCCTGCACTCGGACTCTGTGTAACGAGTTGCAGCTGCCTTCAATACCTCATGGTCTACGCGCATTGCCAGACAGGGGTGTGTCTTTGGTGCAATATAAGGAATATAAGGAATTACTTGCACTGTATAATGGGCGTGCCAACCTGCACACACACATGCACGCGCATACACAAACGCACTCAAACACGCACACACGCACACATACGCACACACAGGTGGTGTACGCTCCCGCTGAGCACTGCGACCCAGAGGGGGATGCCAAGCCATGGGGCATCCCCGGGCTAGGAGTGAAGGGCCTGGGCCCCTACTTCTCCCGCTAAGCTTGAGCAGTTGTGCTCGCCTCTCTCATCACATTGCGAGGCTCAGGGGCTCATTGCACTGTAGGCTGCGTCTGGTGCGAGAGTGCGCACAGCAAGTGCTCTGTGTCTTTCCGTGCAAGGCTGAGTGCGATTGAGCGATGCGGGCTTGAATTGGTGTCGGCACACGAAACAGCCTGAGGTGTCTTCACAGCACAGGACTGAGGGCCGTTACACTGTTCACATTAGGTGTCTGCACGTTGCTTGGTTCAATGTGTTATCACATTGTAAGGGCTCAGCACCAAACTGGTTGCCATTTGGTGCTCGGCTCTGACGTATGCTGCTGCTGCCACTGTATGCGCATACTCAGGGTGCCCAGCTTTTGTGTTGGCACGTAGCTTGTGTATGTGAACTTGGTGCTTTGTGTGTGTGTGTGTGTGTGTGTGTTTGTGTGTGTAAGCACGAAGCATGCACTGTAAAGTGCGCATACAGGCATAGCTGCTGCTGTTGTCTCTCTGTGTGTGTGTGCGTGTGTGTGTGCGTGTGTGTGTGTGTGTGTGTGTGTGTGTGTGTGCTGGCGCACGTAGTCATGGAAGTGAGGTAGACGTGGAAGCAGGGTAGTCAAGGCCATATCTGTCATTGCCCTCTTAGAGTGGAGCAGCCAGGCAGCCCAGACGCACGTGCGTACGTTTCTCGAGGCATTTGCACTCATGCGTCGTTCTGTGCCGCTTTTTGTAGACGTACGCATACAAAAAGCATGAGGGTGAGGAACCCCTCTTGGTGTATTGTTGCTGTGTCTGGGGAAATGAGGATGCAGTGTAGGTGCATGTTCTATAACCACAGCAGTGCATGCGCCTAATGGCCATGCCCCCGCTCCTCCTCATTGGCGCTACCAAACACCATGGGATTCCTATGAAGGATTAAAAGAGAAAGGACCTCGCTGCCTTGGGAATGAATGAGGCTATCCAGTAAGCCACTTTTGCTCAGTGCTAGAAGCGAGCCTCTTGTGCTGGGCCTCCTGACATGCGTTGTGGCTACGCGTGTTTTGTGCATACCTGCTGACCTATGTGTGTGCGAGAGTATGGATATAATGGATTGTCATAACGCTTCGCTTGTATGTTAGCAGCATTGCCTCAGGCCGGGTTTTTGGTAGGCTCTTTTCATTTTCCTCGGCCTTTTTGTGTGTATATGTGTGTGTCAGGTTTGCCATCCTTGTTTTGTGGATGGAGCGGTCATGTTACTTTTACATGTACAGGTCAGAAGAACAAACATATTTCATTTTATGCCATGCACAATGATGGCTGTGGAAAGCAGCCTCAAACATGCTCAAGTACTCTTCTGTAATCACGATACAACATTTGTCTCTCTTCACGGAAGGTTGGTCCAAACCGTGCAAAACTGCTCCGCTAGTGTCAGGATTAAACTTTAGTGTGATCACTGTGGCTGAGGAGCTTCTTCCCCTCTGGCACTCTGGTACAGAAGAACCACATTCCTGTTGGAAAGGTAGCACAAGAAGATAACTGATTTTCCACATCATGTACTTGCTCGCAAAGAAAAAATAGACGTATTGAAACAAACGTGCTGACAGTATTTTGGTGTGGTTTGCAGTATGCAGTGCGTCTTTGGCAAATATTGCCTTTAATTGAAAGCACGAGTTTGAATTCAAGTCTGTAAATCTATCTTAACAATGGTAGACACCCTCACATGCCTTTCATGGCTGAGTTTGATCATCAATTTGATCACAAACCCAGTAGCACGTGTGACTTGCAAAGCATCTCCAGAAAAAAAAATTCGTGCCAAAGTTTCGTTGGAAGCTGCTCAACAAAAGCAAACAAGCTTGCCTTTGAACCAATCAAATCAGCTCGTTTTGCTGAGCACCAAGAATTTCGCCAAAAACCGTGGACATAAATTGTTACCCAAGTGCATGGGGCCTTTCGTAGTCCAACAAAAGATTGGTCCAATTGCTGTTAAACTCCGTCTACCGGAAACAATGCGTTGCCACAATGTGTTCCATGATTCATGGTGAAAACACATCCAATACCACAGGAAGAACCTAATATTTTGACTCCGCTTATTGAAGTTGATCATGAAGGAGAACCAGTCTGGAAAATCGAGAAATTTGTCAACCATCTTCCGAAATCCGTAAAAACAAGAAAAATTCCATTTGTTCCGAATACAAGGTTAAATGGTTTGGGCTACCAGTCATCATCAAAAATGAATGGGGCCCCAAATCTTCGAGTTGCTCGAAGAAATTTCGTATTTGCAGGACTGTTTAGATATCGAAATTCGTAATTATTGGTCCTCTTGTGGACTTGAAACTCTTTAAACATTTCGACATATCATTGTAAGCAGTGATGGAGTGCGCAAAAGGCCTAGTTAGCCCGGTGCTTCCGTTACAACACCTCTTTCAACCGTTGCAACCCTCCTGATCCCCATCAAATTTTCCTTCCCTTTTCGCGGTGGAGGAGCTTAACGGTACTCGGTACCAAAGTGGCTCCTTTTCCTTAATTAATGTGGGGAGTGGCTTTCACTGCCTGTGTAGCTTTTTCTTTTTCTACAAGCATTATAACAGGCATTACCGGGTAAGGTATAAATGTCATATAACGATGCTGCAATGTCGCGTTCGGGGCAGGGGCACTGGGCCTGCAAGCGGGAGGCACGCACAAGGGACACAGGGGAAAAAGCGTGGCATCTCTTTTCTGTCACACTGCCACACTGTCGTCCTGCATAACAACATGCTGCATTAAAGGGTCTCACCCTCCTGTGTAGTTAAGGCACGTGCTGGTGCCTGCTGTATGATCAGACGCTGTGCCAAAGGTTTGAGTACATTTTGGTGTGTGGTGCTGTGCTGTGTCAGAAGTGTCAGGTGCTGTGCCATACACCTCACGCCCGAGGGAATAGGTACCATTACACCATTGACGGCCTCCACTGACATCACATCAAGCGCTGGGGACTGTACGATAAAGTTTCTGAGTAGGAGAGCACATACACATGTACAGCTGCCATGAGTGACAACGCATCAATCACTGGGGGGCGTATGACAGCGTATTAATCACTGGGGGGCGTATGAAAACGTATCAACCACTGACATATGACAGCGTATCAACCACTGGGGGGCGTAAGAAAGTGTATCAACCACTGCGGGGCGTATGTCAGCGCATCAACCACTGACATATGACAGCGTATCAATCACTGGGGGGCGTATGACAGCATGTAGTAGAGGGCCCACTCCATCAATCACTCCATCAATCACTGGGGGGCGTATGACAGCATGTAGTAGAGGGCCCACTCCAGAATGCGGAAAGGGAGGAGCAGAAAGTTGAGGGGGAAAGGCAAGGAGAAGCCGCGCATAGCCTGCAGTAGCATGGTGTGGAAATAAAGAACGTGGCGCTGGTGGTGTATTTACGAAAGAGTAGTGCATTTGCTGCAGTAGGCGTGTCAATAGGGTTGGCCCAAACCGTATATAAACACCGTGTACGACCGTATGTATGGCGATTTCCCTGCTAAAAATACCGTATGTACACCTCATATACGTTTAAATATATGGTTCTGGTTCACCCTACGTGTCAACTGTACTCAATGACATACTGCTCTGTTGCTTTGTATCGGAAAGAAAAGAGAGGCAACACACAGGCAGTGGTGACCACTCCTTTTTGACTTGAGGAAAAAGAAGGCACTTAAATACTGGACACGGTGTATTTCCTGAACATGGCAGACAAAGAGTAGCAGATAATAAGCGTTTTTGAAGTTAACTTTCGTAACCACCAGCGATGTCGGTCAGCCTATCTTCCATTTCGCGTGTTTATTACCCCCTTACGTTTTTATTACCCCAGCCATTCCAGGTTGAATGCCCTTGTAATCCAAGCTTAACTTATTACCCCCTTACGTTTTTATTACCCCCTTCGTAAATATAATTTGCCAGTACATGCGCGTCAGCACATAGCAACATTTCCAAAAGTAATCAGTCATTTTAAACTTGCAAGTCCAACCAGGAATGAGTAACCGAATATAAGAGTGCAGGAATAAACACACAAGCAAATACAAATTGAAACGCACACCCACACGCATGTGCACACGTGCACATACTCAACAATCTCTTGATTTGCCAGCATAAACCGTAAAAAAATCAATCACACATGCACATACTCAACAATCTCTTGATTTGCCAGCACAAACCGTAAAAAAATTAATCACATGCACATACTCAACAATCTTTTGATTTGCCAGCACAAACCATAAAAAATCAATCACACATGGCATACGCATACACACCTGTATGAAAAAGCCAACACCTCCCAAGGCTGTGCAAGCAGCAGGGAAGGAAGGGTTGCTTGGAGACAAGTCAAAGGGGATCTGCATGGATTGTTGTGGCAAACAGAACAAGACTGTTGCTCAATAAGAAAACGGAAAACGGTTATTTGTGCCAGCCGTCATGAGGCTCTGACAGCATGAATACGAGACGCACATGCCACATAGCGGCAGTTTCAGAAAACCTCACGACGTCCATTAAGTGCTTGCATCCTTCACGCTTAAACAAGGTGTTGTTTGACTACATTAAGATAGCAGGCGTGCGTGGAGCGCGCAAGGAGTATTGAATGTGACAAGTTAATCATCAGAAAAGGACGCCTTGCAGGCATCTTGTACATGATGTGCAGAAGCTCCAGAGAGCCAAGAGTGATGTATCATGACCAGTGTTGTGCAACTACACTGTACTAGAGCGATTTTGACCGTCTAGACGGTCCGTACCGTATTTGTACCGTACAGGACGGTGCTAGTACGGTATGTTTGAAAAGTACGGTCCGAACTGTACAAGGACGGTCCAACCGTCCAGTGCGATTTTGACCGTAATTTGGCTGTTTGGCTCCAACTTCGGCCCAAAACAATTTCTTGCAACGATTATTCATGATAAAACACAAATTATTGAACAAAAATCAAGCACTGCGACCGACTTTGAGTGTCCATGCAAGCCATCGCTGGGCCCTTCTCCGAGCTGATGCAGCCCCAACCCAGCCTCAGGATCGTTCAGGGAAGCATTGTGTGGCGTCAGCACGTAAGAGGAGCATGCTGGAGGTGGAAATGGGAGGTGTTTGGGGCGGAAAGGCTTTTCTGAGGCCAAAAATGCACTGACAGTGCCAGCCCCCGAGCTGATGCAGCCCCAACCCAGTCTCAGGGTCGTTCATGGAAGCATTGTGTGGCGTTAGCACATGGGAGGAGCACACCGGGGAGCGAAAATGGGAAATTTTGGGGCGAAGAGGCCATTCTGAGGCCATTGTTGCACTGGCAGTGCCAACTTGGCACCGTACCGTACACCAAACCGTATTTTACCGTCTAATCGGTAAAGTACAGTCAGCAGAATACGCTAATACGCCGTATTTTAAGAAAAGATGGTCCGTACCGTCCTAATCGTACCGCACCGTCTGACCGTACTTGCACAACACTAATCATGACATCACAATCTCAAGTGAGAGAAAGTATTGGCAAATACTTATTAAATGTAGAGTGATACAACAGATCGTCACAAATAAATGTGAGGTTTATGTTTTTTAGGCATCTGTGTAGGAGATTATTTGCAGCAGCTCTGAGCCTCAATGCAAGAGCATAATGCGTCCTTGTGTCGTACTGTGTCCTTGTGTCATACTGTGTCATGATGTGTCATACTGTGTCATTCTATGTCCTTGTGTTGTACTGTGTGTCATACTGTGTCATACTGTGTCATACTGTGTCCTTCTGTCATACTGTGTCATACTGTGTCATACTGTGTGTCATACTGTGTCCTTCTGTCATACTGTGTCATACTGTGTCATACTGTGTGTCATACTATGTCATACTGTGTCATACTGTAAAATCTACACATTGCAGTCAAACGTTGCAAACCGCAAAGGCAAAAGGTATGGCGCTTGCATGCACACGCATACAAACTCACACACACACGCACACACACAAATAAGCACACATGCTTACACACACAGCAACTGGTGCAGCACGTGCGCCCCACTGTACCGTGCGCTGAAATCACCACAGCACCTGGTAATTGGCTGCAATTAATATTCGTGTTTTATAAGTAACGTAAAACATAAACACATACACACAAACGCACACATACACACACAAGCACGGGTGTACAGCATAAGCACACACATACGCACACACACACACACAAACACACACACACACATACGCACACACACACAAACACACACACACACACACAAGCACGAGTGTACAGCAAAAGCACAAAGCACACAAGTAAACAAAAAATACGCTTTTTTGGCCAGTCAGACTTTTTTAACGCCAAGTAAATCACAGCTTGTTAGGTACAATTCAACTAAGTGCGTACAGTAATGCACACATTCAGCACATGGGTTGGTAAATCATGCAAATAAGGTAGCTAAATCCACACACACACACACGCACACACACACACGCACACACACACACACACACACACACACGCACACACACGCACACACACGCACGCACACACACACGCACACACGCACGCGCGCACACACACACGCACACACGCACGCACACACACACCTTGATGTCACGACGAGCCAATACGCGGCTCAATCCTTTTAGAACCATCTGTCCTCCGCGCATGGCGCAGTGCAGAGCACTGCATTACAAGACAACAATGTGCAGCTGTGTGAGCAAACATATGAGCAAAAACCCTCTTGTCATGATCTGCATCTGCCCCCACGCATGACGCAGTGCAGGCCACTGAATTAAATACAGAACAACAAACGTACAGCCGCGTAAGCAACAACACGTGGTTGATTGCCGTGAGCAGTAGTTCTGTTGCCATGCAGCAGTTCTTATGCCATGAGCAGCATTTGGCCCCCGTGCAGTGCAGGGCACTAAATTTAATACAAAGCAACGAACGTACATCTGCCAAAGCAAAAACACGTGACTGATTGCCATGAGCAGCACCTGGCCCCCGTGCAGTGCAGGGCACTGAATTTAATACAAAGCAACGAACGTACATCTGCGTGAGGAACAACACGTGACTGATTGCCATGAGCAGCACCTGGCCTCCGTGCAGTGCAGGGCACTGAATTTAATACAAAGCAACGAACATACATCTGCGTGAGGAACAACACGTGACTGATTGCCATGAGCAGCACCTGGCCCCCGTGCAGTGCAGGGCACTGAATTTAATACAGAGCAACGAACGTACATCTGCGTGAGGAACAACACGTGACCGATTGCCATGAGCAGCATCTGGCCCCCGTGCAGTGCACAGAGCAGGGCTTGTGCAATGAGCACACAAACACACACACAGGGCTTCTGCAACGAGCACAGCAACCCGACTTGTCGCTGTGTAAGCAACACGTGCAAGCAGACGCCCTGTTTTCATGCAAGCATTTGCTGTCATGATCAGTATCTGCCGCCCACACAGTTCACAGTGCAGGGATTGCATGAAGTAGTAGTAAGTATGGCGCCATGCCTGCATGCTGTGTGAGCTTATTGCACAAGCAGGCACCCTCTTGTCATGATCAGCATCTGCCTCCCACGAAGGTCACAGTGCAGGGATTGCATGAAGTAGTAGTAAGTATGGCGCCATGCCTGCATGCTGTGTGAGCTTAATGTACAAGCAGGCACCCTCTTGTCATGATCAGCATCTGCCGCCCACGAAGTTCACAGTGCAGGGATTGCATGAAGTAGTAGTAAGTATGGCGCCATGCCTGCATGCTGTGTGAGCTAATGTACAAGCAGGAACCCTCTTGTCATGATTAGCATCTGCCTCCCACAAAGGTCACGGTGCAGGGATTGCACGAAATAAGTATGGCGCCATGCAGCAGTGTGAGCATAATGTACGAGCATGCACCCTCTTGTCATGATCCCACGCAGTAGAGGGCTTGACTAACCCTAGGTTACCATGCAGACAATAATGTATATTGTTATTTATATATATAATTAAAATTCCTGACAATAAACGACTACTGCTTGACCTGTGCCTCTTGGGACAAAGTGGCTGAAAGAAATTTCCTCAGAGACGTGCGACAAGTAGATAGGCGATTCTTGTGTTTCTTGTACGTAGGGTTGGCCAGAATTGTATATATACCCCGTATAAGACCATATATTTGGTGATTTCCCTGCCATAAACACTGTATATACACCGTATAAATATGTATAACCTAAATATATGTATGGTCCTGGCCAACCTTACTTGCATGTGTTGCACCTCTCACCTGATGTTCCACCCTCACCTGATGTCCTTTGTTAAACCTCTCACCTGATGTCCGGGAATATGTTACACCTCTCATCTAATGCTACACCTCTCTCACCTGATGTTACACCCTCTCACCTGATCTTACTCCTCTCACCTGATGTCCATGTCCATGTAACACCCTCACCTGGTGTCCTTGTACATGCTCTCACCTGATCTTACACCTTTCGCGTGATGTCCTTGTACATGCTACACCTCTCACCTGATGTCCCACCTCTCACCTGATCTGACACCCCTCACCTGATGTCCTTGTACATGTAACACCTCTCACCTGATGTCCTAGTACATGTTACACCTACCCTCTCACCTGATCTTACACCTCTCACCTGATGTCCTTGTACATGTTACACCTCTCACCTGATGATACACCTCTCACCTGATCTTACACCTCTCACCTGATGTCCTTGTACATGCTACACCTCTCACCTGATGATACGTTGGCACCACCACGCAATCGTGACGGCCACAGAGCGGCAAGCGTAGCTGATACCCATTTCTGTGGAGTATGTGAGCGAGTGCGTGTGAGTGTGTGTGTATATGTGTGTGTATGTGACATTATGTGTGTGAGAGCATGCGTGGCCTTACTTATTATGTCTAAACCACCCTGAACGATTATGAACAATTACACATGACAAATGAGATGTTAGGAAACAGTTTTTTGAATTGAAGGTTCTCCGAGTGCTTGTGCCCCAACCAGGCACACAAAACAAAGCAGGCAAGCGATGTGTTTGTCTGTTAATTAACGCACAAAACAAAGCAGACAAGCGATGTGATTGTATGTTAATTAACGTACAAAACAAAGCAGGCAAGCGATGTGTTTGTCTGTTAATTAACGCACAAAACAAAGCAGGCAAGCGATGTGTTTGTCTGTTAATTAACGCACTTAAAAGCTGCCTGAGTCAGTGACAACAACCTTGTCCTGGAAAAGAGGAAGCTTCGTTTGAAATTGATTGAGCACGTTGCATGATTGAGCACATTTGCGTTTCCACACATTTACTGAGCAAGTATGCATTTCTGCAGCTTCTAGAGCTGCAATTCAAATGCTTAGGTAGGTCTTTATGCACCAACAATCGTTATGCACCAGCAATTTATACACTGTCACTCTCTCTGTTTACTGCTCTTAAAAAAAAAACATTTCAATTAATTAATCAATCAATCAATCAATCAATCAGTCAGTCAATCAATCAATCTATCTATCCACGTGGCTGGCTAGCTACCTTCTAACTTAGCTCACTCTTCTGCATTTTATAGAGCACACATGCACACCTACCGATCCATTTGTGGTGCTCTTTAGGTAATGCATGCATCAAGGCCGGGCCAGCAACTGTGTGTGTACATGTGTGCTTGGGTGTATGCAACTGAGTGTGCAACTGTGTGTGCATGTGTGTGCATGTGTGTATGCAACTGTGAGTGTACATGTGTGCTTGCGTGTATGCAACTGTGTGTGCATGTGTGTATGCAACTGTGTGTGCTTGTGTGTGTGCGCATGTGTGTGCATGTGTGTATGCAACTGTGTGTGCAATTGTGTGTGCAACTGTGTGTGTGTGTGCAATTGTGTGAGTGTGTGTGTGTGCATGTTGGTGTGTGTGTGTGTGTGTGTGTGTGTGTGTGTGTGCGTTCTTTAATGCTAGAAATGCCTCACGTGCTCAGTTTCATAAGCCTACCCTAGTTCACGCTTGTATGCTACGTAGGGCCAGCACCTTATACACACATTGTATATAAGACAGTATGTATGGTGATTCCCCTGCTAAAAATACCGAATGCACACCGTATATACGTATCTATGTATGGTGACTTCCCTGCTTAAACTACCGAATGCACACCGTATATGCGTATATATATGTATGGTGATTTCCCTGCTAAAAATACCGAATGCACACTGTATATGCGTATATATGTATGGTGACTTCCTGCTAAAAATACCGAATGCACACTGTATATACGTATAAAGGTATGGTTCTGGCCAACCTTAAAACTACGTAGTACGTCTCCATTCTGACTTTGCAGTAAACTTGTGCAATGAAACTTCCTCAATTTTCTGTGTAATCTTGTGGGATCTGTCAGTCTGCCCGGGCATGGTAGCCATTCGCAGCAACAACGCCCGTAAGCCTAGTCGAAATTACCTCACCCAAAACTCCATGCTCTGTGCTGTCTTGTCAAAGGAGTCAATCAAACATTCCATGCTCTGTAAAAGAAGCCACCTAATCTGAGTTAAGTAGAGTTCAGTTGAGTTAACGAGACTGTGCTGTGTCGTTAAAGGAGTCAATCGAACAGTCCATGCTCTGTAAAAGCCGTCACTCGTATTTCCACGCTCTGTGCTGTGTTATTAAAGGAGTCGACAGTATGCTCTGTGCTGCTATGCTCTGTGCTGTCTTTTTGAAGTATCAATAAGCGGCGTTGCATGTTACTCGGGTGGCCAGGATCGTATATATGTAGGGTTGACAAGAACCATACATTTGTAGGTATATACGATGTACATTCGGTATTTTAGCAGGGAAATCACCATACATATACGGAGCAAATATACGGTCATATACGGTGCAGATATACGGTTCTGGCCAACCCTAAATATATGCACTGTTCATGACCATATAGTTGGTGGTTTCCCTGCCAAAAATACTGTATATATATATAAAAAAATACCATGTATGTATATATATATGTATGGCCCTGGCCAACCCTAGATGGTAAGAGTGACAGGGAACTTCAGGGAAATTGAAAAACCTTCGGTTTTCCCTCACCCCCAAATTTTTTTGTGCGGGATGCCCTCAGCTGGTTCCCAAAGTGAAGAAACGTGCGGGTAAGTAAGGGTAAATTTTCGCCTGGGCTGCTGGCGCAGCCCAGACTTTTGGGCATTTAGAAGCAGTCACAGCAACGTCAATTTATGCACACGCACGACAAGCACAGACGCGCATGTGTGCAACCATGCGTGCATGCACATGCACCACAGGCAGTGTTACACGCACATGCCATGCTAAATGCCATGCACACGCACGCACAAATGTAAACACCATCAATGTTTCCATGAGCAAGCAAGCACGTACACACACATACACATGTGCAGCCATGTACGCATGGGCAGACACGCACATTGCACGTACAATACATGTAAGTCCACGCCTGCACATGCAGCATAACTCAAACTCCTTCAAGCATTCAATCTTACACATGCAATCGCACACATACATTAATTTGTTCAGCTGTACGCACAGTGCACATTGTACCATGCAAGCACTCGCACGTACACATATGCCATGCACACGCATGCAGGCAATGGAGGGCACCATCCACATTTTCATGCCAAGCATGCACATGCTCATTGAGTGACTGGTGATGCCGTAGTATACGGCAGTCCCACACATACGCAGAGCTCATGCTGTGTCTCTAGGTGCCCAGCAACGAGCATCACAGAGCAGGGACCTGGTTTTCCTGCTACTCTACTCCCTGCACTCCAAGAGACTGCTGCTCTTGGGATCCTCCCTGGGGCACAGGGGAGCTTTCCACCCTGGAATCCCGGGCCCCTCTAAATTGATATCACATTGTCATCCAAGCAGCCCGGGAATACAATTTTTATTTTATGCGGGCGTCCCAAAGCCAGGTTCCTCCAGAGCCTGGCTTTTCTCTGGTTAGCCCGGAATCGGCCATCCAAATTTTGGCTTTGCCCTCCGGGCAAACCCAAAATTTGCTTAACAAGTGCGGCGCCCGCACAGGATGAAGTTCCCTGATCAGTGAGCGGCGTTGCATGTATCTAGCCTTAACGTCAGACCTGCACATTGTACACCTCGCTCACCTTTCCGTGCTGACTCATTACAGCAGCCAGTCTTCCAGCGATGCCTTAACGTCAGACTTGCACATAGTAAACCTCGCTCACCTTTCCGTGCTGACTCATTACAGCAGCCAATCTTCCAGCGATGCCTTAACGTCAGACCTGCACATAGTACACCTCGCTCACCTTTCCGTGCTGACTCATTACAGCAGCCAATCTTCCAGCGATGCCTTTACGTCAGACCTGCACATCGCACCTCACTCACTTTTTTGTGCGGTCTCATTGAAGCAGTCAGCCAGGGAGCACCTCACTCACTATTTTGTGCGGTCTCTTTGAAGCAGTCAGCCAGGGAGCACCTCATTCACTTTTTTGTGCGGTCTCATTGAAGCAGTCAGCCAGGGAGCACCTCACTCACTTTTTTGTGCGGTCTCATTGAAGCAATCAGCCAGGGAGACGCCCAAGGTGATGGTCTTTGCAAACTTTACGCGGAGGGTGGCGAGCACAGACATGCAGCCTGAGCAGAAGTCAGAGAAAAATGGTTGTAGTATCGTAAACAAACAGTGTCGACGCAAGTTATGGTGCAGGGGGGCAAGCACAGACATGCAGCCTGAGCAGAAGTCAGAGAAAAATGGTTGTAGGATTGTAAGCAAGCAGTGTCGACGCCAGGTTTGGTGCACGTAGTGTCGTAAGCAAAAAGTGTCGACGTAAAATTTGGTGCAGGGGGGCGAGCACAGACATACAGCCTGAGCAGCAGTAGGAGGGTAGGGCATGGGACAGTAAGCAAACAGTGTCAACGCAAGTTTTGGTGCAGGGGGTGGAGCACAGACATGCAGCCTGAGCAGAAGTCAGAGAAAAATGGCTGTAGGATTGTAAGCAAACAGTGTCAACGCGCGTTTTGGTGCTAGGAGGCGAGCACAGACGTGCAGCCTGGGCACTAGATCAAAAAGAAGCGTGAACTAGAAGCATTGACACAGATTTGAGCACCAGGGGATGAGCGTAAACATGCAGCCAGGAAGAGCACAGACAGGACGAGCACAGGCATGCAGCCAGGACGAGCACAGACATGCAGCCAGGACGAGCACAGGCATGCAGCCAGGGACGAGCACAGACATGCAGCCAGGACGAGCACAGACATGCAGCCAGGACAAGCACAGACATACAGCCAGGACGAGCACAGGCATGCAGCCAGGACGAGCACAGACATGCAGCCAGGACAAGCACAGACATACAGCCAGGACGAGCACAGGCATGCAGCCAGGACGAGCACAGGCATGCAGCCAGGAAGACAGACTGAGCAGCCGGGCACTAGATCAAGAAAAGGATTGGACCATGAATAAAAAGGGGGTCGACAGAAATGTGCGCGTAGGGTGGTGCGAGTAGGGTGGTACGTGTAGACAGAAATTTGCGCGTAGGGTGAAGCATGTAGACACTGCAACCTGCAAACTAAAAAGCCTGTAAATAATGATTTGGCAAGTTTAATGAAATTTTGGCGGGTACAAAAGCGGTAAGTTGAAGTGCTAAAATATTTGCCTAAGGTTAATGTGATGGATACGACATCAACGTAGATTCGGCGTTATAATGTCTACACACAGCTTTTTAATCACACAAAGCTTTGTTATCAGTCTCTACAAAAAGCTTTGTTATCACCCTCAACCTCGACAGAACCAAGCAAAACGCAGTCATACAGTAAGACAGGGACATTTGCACAAGCTTGATGTGTGTGTGTGTGTACTTGTGTGTGTGCAAATGTGTGTGTAATTATGTGTGTGTGATAATGTGTGTGTATGTGATAATGTGTGTGTATGTGTGTGTGTGTGTCACAAGGGTGCACAGTGTGGGTGTGTCACAAGGGTTTACTGCACACCAGGTGCACAGAAACATTTGCGCAACATGCAGCCAAACAGCCAGAAACATCTCCGCACTGCCGCCACACCCTTACTGATTACGATTTCATACCACAGGACTAAGATTGGGCGTTGTTATGTTGGAGTAGCCAGACGGGTTTAAGTGCTCCTGCTCATTTTATAACCCAAACAACCGCCCTTGTTAATGATACTGCAGCGTGTATGCTAAGTTTGGAAACGCTTTAGGTATGAATGAATAAATACATATATATGACTGTATGCATAACATTTTCCCTGCCAATAATACCATATATACGCTGTATATACATCTTTATGGTCTTGGGCAACTCTAGAAAAGCTAGCTACGATCCCTGCAATCAAATAGCGTCCTTACATAATGATTTAATTCCAGTACCAGAACCTTGGAGCCATTACATGAAGGGCTCATCTACAGCATTGCCTGTTGTCTGTTGCTACAATGTAGAAGGTAAGAGTGACACAGTGTACACAGATTGCTGCAATACAATGACCACGCACGGCTCCTGAAGTGATGAGCACAGCTCACATGCTGAATGCAGGGCAGCCTCTGCGCACGCCACAAACCTGAAGAGATGCTCGAGAATTTCTTGATGACTGCACATGTGCATTGGACTGCCCATGGACAGATCACATTTTGCCCCTTGTGCACAGATCCTTCTGCACAAGCCACACCCAACGATAGTCGCGCACAGCAGCTGCTGATCATGCCACACACTCACACCTGAAGAGATTCCCAACATTCCCTTGATGACTGCACTCGTGCATCGGATTGTGCCCAGAGCACAGATCCTTCTGCGCGAGCCACACCCAACGATAGCCGCGCACAGTAGCTGCTGATCATGCCACACACACACACTTAAAGAGATGCTCAAGATTCCCTTGATGACTGCACACAAACATCGACTGTGCCCAGAGCACAGATCCTTCTGCGTGAGCCACACCCAACGATAATCGCGCACAGCAGCTGCTGATCATGACACACACACCTGAAGAGATGCTCAACATTCCCTTGATGACTGCACTTGTGCATTGGACTGTGCCCAGAGCACAGATCCTTCTGCGCATGCCACAACTGTGCACAGCATCTTCTAATCATGCCACACACACACACCTGAAGAGATGCCCAACATTCCTTCGTTGACTGCACGGGGGTCAGTGGCTTTCAGAAACACGCCCAGCTTGCGCGTGACCAGCTGCACAGCAACATATGTGTGTGCGTGTGTGTGTTTGCTGTGTGTGCGTGTTTGCGCGTGATCAGCACAGCAACATGTGTGTGTGTGTGTGTGTGTGCGAGCGTGTTTGCGCGTGACCAGCTGCACAGCAACATGTGTGTGTGCGTGCGTGTTTGCACGTGTCTGCTGATACACATATGCATTCAGAGTGTGCACGATTATTGTTGAAATTACAGCCAGATCGAGACCCCTCTTACACCACACACAGGTAAACACCTGCAATATAGATCACACCAAACCCTCTATCACGATCATGACATGATGTATACGCTTAATTCACGTGATTTTACAGGGAGCAGCGCGACCAATTTTTCTTAAATAAGCAAGGTCTTGGCGGCACAGGCTTGTTGCTTCCAGCTGCGTGGGGTAGGTACAGGATCGGTATGAATTTTTGCATTGTATATTTGTATATATATATGCACTGTATGTGACTATATATTTAGGAGATCACACACACACACACACACACACAACAAACAGACAGAGAGAGAGAGAGAGAGAGAGAGAGAGAGAGAGAGAGAGAGAGAGAGAGAGAGAGAGAGAGAGAGAGAGAGAGAGAGAGAGAGAGAGAGAGAAAGGGAGAGAGAGAGAGAGAGAGAGGGAGAGAGAGAGAGAGGGATACGGCCAACCCAACTCGTGCCCTTCATGATTTCTCGACACATTCTTCGCATGGAAAGCCACATCATTTACCAAGGGCATAAAAGAGAAAAGGAATAATAAATATGCAAGTAATAACCCATATCGATACCCATATTGCTTCACACATTATTTCACACAGGCTTGAGGAACTTTTAATCAAACAAATCTCCCCCTCCTTTGTAGCTTTTCTATGAAAATTAAAGGAATCATTACTGAACAAAATTAAAGGCCCTGTCCCCTAGGTCTCACTTGTTCCAACTGTTGTACGTTTAGCACCCCATCATTCTTAAATTCTGAAACTTCGGGTCACTCACACCTTTGGCTTCCATCTGCTGTATGAATGGCACCCATGCTTAAAATCATAGGACGAATTTTTCCAGTGGTACTAGATGCAGCTCGGCCCGCTCACGTCTCTTGCTTGCTGCATGTTTTAGCACCCCATCATCATTCTTACCAAAAGGCATTGCTTTCTATGAAACAATACTGCATTGTTTCCTACAAACTCAAGGGCATGGGTCATTCGTAGAGTTGGCGAGAACCATACATATACAGTGTATATACGGTAATTTTGGCAGGGAAATAACAAAATATACGGTCACATACGGTGCATATATACGGTTCTGGCCAACCCTACACATGTGAGACATATGGACTCGTGAGGTTGGCAAACACATGTGAGTAGGGTGGGCCAGAACCATATATTTATACGTATATACGGTGTACATACGGTATTTTTGGCAGGGAAATCACCATACACACGGTCACATACGGTGCGTATATACAATCCTGGCCAACTTTATGCACGCCAGGTACCTCATCGTTTTAAAACTTGAGAAATCTCAATGACATAGATCATTCACGCCTCTGACTCCCATCTGCTGAACAATGGGCACCCCGTCAAGACTGCTGAGTACTCTGCAGCATGCAGAAGTACTCTAGTTCTTGGAGGCGAGTGCGACCGAATGTCAGTTGGTACTCTCTTGGCACAGCTTGCGCTGTGCAAACCACCCCTTTTATGCTTGTGCCTTAGATAGTCTGCAGCAAACCATCCCTGTTATGCTTGTGCCTTAGATAGTTTGCAGCAAACCACCCCTTTTATGCTTGGTTAGATAGTTTGCAGCAAACCACCCCTTTTATGCTTGGTTAGATAGTTTGCAGCAAACCACCCCTTT
>Ga0307968_1000519_pt1 | contig 27658 bp, 32 predicted proteins | sample OrgLakmetagen650_FD_201834 | JGI IMG/M metagenome (GOLD analysis project Ga0307968, IMG submission 201834) | Saline water microbial communities from Organic Lake, Antarctica - #650 | ecosystem: Environmental > Aquatic > Non-marine Saline and Alkaline > Saline | place: Antarctica: Organic Lake...
GAGGAGGTGGGGGCAAAGGTGGAGGTGGAGGAGGGATGAAGGAGGTGGGGGTGGAGGAGGTGGGGGCAAAGGTCGGAGTGGGGAAGGTGGAGGTGGAGGAGGGGTGGAGGAGGAGGGGATGAAGGAGGTGGGGGGTGAAGGGTGGGGTTCTTATTCCTGACAGACGCTAAGGGATTTTCCTGTGTCTGCCTGCAAGCTTGAACTTAAGTGCATACATTCTGGGTTTGCCCTCTTTTCCAGTAATTGTATGGTGGGCCAAAACTTGCCTGTACACGACATGTCTGCATTGTACATTGCAAGTACCATTGTAAATATGAAAAGAAAAGAAAAATTACACAGGCAGTGGGAACCACTCCCCACATTGGTTAAGGAAAGAAAGCCACTTTGGTACCGAGTACCGTAATCTCCTTTACCAGCATACAAAAAAAGCCCAGTCAGACCTAAGCTATGGGTCTACCAGGGATAACCACTAATCTTAGCCACTGCCAGCCTCAATAACTACCGAGTCACATAGCCAGTCCTACAGTTGTGTATGAATGGTATTGGTCAGCCCTATATAAAATTGCAACGTACCTACTTGTAGCGATCAAGATCGGCAACAGTGGTGTCCTACGAGCATGTGTGTGTTCCCTGCACGTGTGTCACCAGCATGTGGTACCAGCATGAGTGTGTTACCAGCATGTCAGGGCTCGCACCTTGACCTAGGCTACACACTGCCTGGCTTGTATGGCCTGTGCTTTGTGCCTTTTTACCCTTTTTAAGCGCAAGCCTGGTGCTACAACAAACACTTCCTACGATTTCTACAATTTTTTACATACGCAGCCACATTTTGACTGATGGCTTTATCTTTAAACTCTCTCTCTCTTCCTGTTTGACCTATGCTTTGTTATTGATCTGGTCATGCTTCGGTCACGATCTGGTCATTGGCCTGGCATGCATTAAGTATATCATGCTGCACACTGCCTGAACTGCTCGGCCTGTGCTTTGAGTAAATGCTTTGATCGTGACCTGGCCACGATCTAATCATTGGCCTGGCATGCATTGAATATATCATGCTGCACACTGCCTGAACTGCTCGGCCTGTGCTTTGAGTAAATGCTTTGATTGTGACCTGGCCACGATCAAAACATTGGCCTGGCATGCATTGGGTATATCATGCTGCACACTGCCTGAACTGCTCGGCCCGTGCTTTGGGTAAATGCTTTGATCATGACCTGGCCACGATCTGGTCATTGGCCTGGCATGCATTGGGTATATCATGCTGCACACTGCCTGAACTACTCGGCCTGTGCTTTGAGTAAATGCTTTGATTGTGACCTGGCCACGATCAAAACATTGGCCTGGCATACATTGGGTATATCATGCTGCACACTGCCTGAACTGCTCGGCCCGTGCTTTGGGTAAATGCTTTGATCATGACCTGGCCAAGATCTGGTCATTGGCCTGGCATGCATTGGGTATATCATGCTGCACACTGCCTGAACTGCTCGGCCTGCGCTTTGAGTAAATGCTTTGATTGTGACCTGGCCACGATCAAAATATTGTCCTGGCATGCATTGGGTATATCATGCTGCACACTGCCTGGACTGCTCGGCCCGTGCTTTGGGTAAATGCTTTGATCATGACCTGGCCACGATCTGGTCATTGGCCTGGCATGCATTGGGTATATCATGCTTCACACTGCCTGAACTGCTCGGCCTGTGCTTTGGGTAAATGCTTTGATCATGACCTGGTCATTGGCCTTTCATGCATTGGGTATGACAATGTCCCTTTGTGCACTAAGCATGTGCAACATGCATGTAGCGCACTTGCCTCCTAAATTGACAAGCCGGTCTTATAGTCTGGTCGTGTACTGGTTGCGTCAACAAACCTGTTTGCAACAAGCACACGCGCATGTGGTAATGATGGTGCGCTTACTGTACCAGACTCACGCATACACACACACTGTTTGCTCAACTTAAATAACAGTGTGATCCCATATCGTTATCAATATCTCCTCGTGTAAAAAGCACGTGCTTCATGCATGTAGCGCACGGTGCTTCCTAATGAGCTAGTGCTCGTGGCCTTGTTGCAATTCATTCGATACTTCAAACATTTATTCCTCCTTCTTGTTTCAGCAACTCAGATGATCATAGAACCTGAAGGAAAAAACAAAGAAAGCAATAACAGCAGCGGTTAGCATCTAGACCCTCAAATAAGATAAAGGAGCCTTCTACTTACCGGACACCGTAAAAGGCTTCAAAAAATTGATGACGCTCTTGGCCAGCTTGAACCGTTTTTGTTCATCATTATATATATAGCGCATGCCACGTGAAGGAGCTGTGTACCGCAAGTAAACATCTCATACTGGCCTGTGCCGTCTTTTCTTCTACAGTGCGCTCCAACATCAATGAACCGGCACTTGTTGAGATGCGCGTCACAGAGGAGCCCATTGATTTGAGGTCAGCGCTCGCTGCATGTGGAAAGGTGAGCTCCTGGCAACACATGATTACATAGATATGAAAGGAGGGTACTGATCTATAATTATCGTTACATAAACATGAATGGAGTGTACTTATGAGGTCAACGCTTGCTGCCTGTGTTATAGGTCAATTCTTGGCACCACTGATTACACAGATTTAAGTGTATTTTTTTTAATAATCATTAGACATGAATGGAGTGTACTTATTACTATGAGGTCAGCGCTTGCTGCCGGCGGATAAGCGAGTTTTTACCACCACATTGTACAATGGATGGACGTGCAAGGTAACAAAAACATATATTGGAACCATTCATCATCATCTTAAGATCAGCATTCATCATCATCTTAAGAGCATCATCAGCATCTTAAGATCAGCATCATCTTAAGATCACCATTCATCATCTTAAGATCAGCATTCATCATCTTAGGATCATCATTATCATCTTAAGATCATCATTCGCTGCCTTTTTAAAGTTCCCGTAACACATTGTGATACTTTTTTTTTTGGCCGAAAGGTTTACATTGTTGGGAGCAAGCCGCCAAAACGTCCTCCATATCAAATAGACTTGATGATGAGCACAAAGCAGATGACCTTGTTCGTTTTCGCAACATGGGTTTCAGTCAAATTCAGTGAACTTGCGCACACACTCTGTGGTACTCCCATGTGAGAGGCCACAATAACATAGCAATTGTAGCCTCCTCATGTTAGGGCTTGTACAAGCACTGCTTAATTCATTCGTAGCTCTAGCTTATCCTGTAACATCGCTCCACTGAATATATTCTTCTGCTGATTCAACAAAAGCTGCAGGGGCCCATGCCTCCACTGACCACAGACCCGTCCACTTGGCTGCAGCCATTGTTTGATAGCCAGGAGGGCTCAGTCTCTGTGCTGGCAAAGCAGGTGTGCGGAATTCGTTTGAGGCTTCATTTTGATAGTGTGTGCAACATGACACTGACAGGGTTAGGTTTGTGATCAACGAGTCAAAACAAATTTCACACACACTTGCCTGCACAACTGAGGCTGGTGCGGATCCTAGGCAGCCTGCATACAATCTGCACAACACGTGCACACGTCCTTCATCTTTCGGGTTGGCCAGAACCGTACATATGCACCGTATATGACCGTATATTTAGTGATCTCCCAGCCAAGTATACCGTATATACACCGTATATATATGGTTCTGGCCAACCCTATTCATCTTTACAGGCAATTGTGCAAGCTGTTTGTGACTGCCATCCTGCACTCTAGCGCACATGTTGTTGTCCCCAGTACACTCTTGCTGCATCTTCATACACGAAATTATCATGTAAAACGAAATTATCATGTAAAAAAAAGAATAACACAGGCAGTGAAAATCACTCCTCACGTTAATGAAGGAGAAGGAGCTATTTTGGTACCGGGTACCGTAAACTCCTCCGCCACATAGTAAACCAAAAAAAAATTGGGACCAGCAGGAGGGCTGCAGGCTTGACCTGAAACCGGCTCCTGATCATAGTTGATGATAGTACTGAAAAGTGTGCGTCTGGTATGAACATGTTTGGCAGTGGCGTAGTTGACACCATGTGTAAATATGCACAGGTTGATGTGGATTGGAGCAACAACCCGAGCCTGCAGCAGAGCTCTGTGCAATGTACAGCCACAGCAGACCACCCGTCCAAGCTAGCTGAGTCAGCAGCAAAGACAAAAGATCGAGCAGGGGCACCGCAGACAGAAGCTGACTGTTTGCTGTCATGGGAAGATGGGTCAGGCAGCCCCTCACGTATCTACATACCAGAAGGCTATCATTTGTTCACGTATCCAGACGGGTGAGGGAGCACTCCTTTGCATTTTGTGGTGTGTTTGTGTGTGTTTGCGTGTGTGTGTGTGTGTATGTGTGTGTGTGTGTAGCCATGCAGCAACTTCTTAAAACAGTTTCACAAAAAGCAGTTTCTCAAGCGACACTCTGTCGCTTGTAGAACAAGGACTCGTGGTGTTAGTGGTGTGTTACACATTGTGCCTTACACACGGTACACATTGTGCCTTACACACGGTACACATTGTGCCTTACACACGGTGCACATTGTGCCTTACACGCGGTACACATTGTGCCTTACACACGGTACACATTGTGCCGTACACGCGGTACAAATTGTGCCTTACACACGGAACACATTGTGCCTTACACACAGTACACATTGTGCCTTACACACGGTGCACATTGTGCCTTACACACGAACATTGTGCCTTACACAGTGGTGCACATTGTGCCTTACACACGGTACACATTGTGCCTTACACAGTGGTGCACATTGTGCCTTACACACGGTACACATTGTGCCTTACACAGTGGTGCACATTGTGCCTTACACACGGTACACATTGTGCCTTACACACGGTGCACATTGTGCCTTACACACGGTGCACATTGTGCCTTACACACGGTACACATTGTGCCTTACACACGAACATTGTGCCTTACACAGTGTTGTTAATGGTGTGTCATTACCCGTCGTGACTCACACACGGTCACGGATATACCAAAAGGGTTAGCAAGGTATTATTGGTGTGTCATCATGCATTGTGACTCACACATGGTCAAGAATATCCCCATAGAAGGGCTCCGCCCGACCGCGGAGCTATTCAGGCCCAAAGTGTGTCCAACCGAATCGGGTAAAGCCCAGACATCGCAAATTTCTTGTCAGAAATCTAAGTAAAGGGTTAGCAAGATCTTCACGGTGCGTCATCACGCGTCGTGACTCACACACAGTCACAATAAGGTTAGCAAAAGCCTAACCATATCGGATACTTGCTGCACTCAGTGCTGCACTCAAACCTTGATGTCCACCAGGGCGGCCAAGGATGCGCCCTTGAGTGTAAGGGAGGTTCTTTGCTGCAAGGTGACTTTCTTACCAGGCGATAGTACAGCTTACATACCAGCTTGCATATCAGCTTACATACCAGCTTACATACCAGGGCGACAGTACAGCTAACATAACAGCTTACATACCAGCTTACATACCAGGGCGACAGCACAGCTAACATATCAGCTAACATACCAGCTTACATACCAGGGCGATAGTACAGCTTACATATCAGCTTACGCACATTTCTACCGTCCGTGTAGGGTTTGCTAGTAGAACAACAATTTTAAGAAAAACACAACATTCACTGTTCCTACCTGCATTGTTTATTTAGATCACTGACTAGAACACATACCTAATTTGTAAGCAAGCGTTGCATAGCCTGACCCAAACAAACAGACTTAAACCCTTACAACCCCAAAAAATATATTCCCATCCCTAACACTGAGCAATCTTACTAATTACTGCTTGCAGTGTTATACCAGCAGTGTCATACCGCAGTGTCAGGTTTGCAGTGTCATCACTACCGGCAGAGTTATTTAAACTTCCTACCTCCTTCCTTGAGCTTCAAGCTTTAAGTCGCAAGCCTTTAATTCCGGTCCGGACTCAGCACACTCTTGGTCGTGCGTGCAGGGCTTGCATGATCTGGTGCCGGCCTGGACTCAGCACACTCTTGCTCATGCGCGCAGGGCTTACATGATCTGTTGCCGGCCCGGACTCAGGACACTCCTGCTTGTGCGTGCAGGGCTTACATGATCTGGTGCCGGCCTGGACTCAGCACACTCTTGCTCATGCGCGCAGGAATTACATGATCTGGTGCCGGCCTGGACTCAGCACACTCTTGCTCATGCGTGCAGGGCATACATGATCTGGTGCCGGCCTGGACTCAGCACACCCTTGCTCGTGCGTGCAGGGCTTACATGATCTGGTGCCGGCCTGGACTCAGCACACTCTTGCTCATGCGCGCAGGGCTTACATGATCTGGTGCCGGCCTGGACTCAGCACACCCTTGCTCGTGCGTGCAGGGCTTACATGGTCTGGTGCCGGCCTGGACTCAGCACACTCTTGCTCATGCGCGCAGGGCTTACATGATCTGGTGCCGGCCTGGACTCAGCACACTCTTGCTCATGCGCGCAGGGCTTACATGATCTGGTGCTGGCCTGGACTCAGCACACCCTTGCTCGTGCGTGCAGGGCTTGCATGGTCTGGTGCCATCCTGGACTCAGCACACTCTTGCTCATGCGCACAGGGCTTACATGATCTGGTGAAGGCCTGGACTCAGCACAATCTTGCTCATGCGCGCAGGGCTTACATGATCTGCACAAAATCTCTGCACCGCACACTCCAGCGCTGTAGCAGCAGCACTGACACCGTCAAGGTCACAGGAGATCTGAGTGGTGGCACGGTGGTAGAAAAAAGTGAGGGGGCCACTGTGGAGACTGCTGATGCACCCCGCTGGGTCATGGAGGTCGGGGTGGCTGGCTTTCATGGACGGTGGTGTAGAGTGCGTACTTACCTGAAGGAGGGCCGGGTGACCAGATGGCAGATCCTGGAGTATTACTCAGCATGATGGCAAGAAAAGGGATTTTTGAAGCCCACATCAGCAGGTTCATTGCGCAACAGCCAGGGCCTTCTACATCAGCAAGTAAAGCATTTTTGAGGCCGGGTGTAATAACTCTGATCAAATATCATGGTGTTCACAAGAGTTGTGCAATAAAGACAGGAATGTGCTAGTGCTGGTGCTGGTGTGCGGTGCTCAGTATGGTCTGAGGGAAGGCTTTGTAGTACAAGGTAGGATGGCCTGCTGTTTGGACATTTTCGGTGTTTTCTTGTGTGGTATTATTATTACGTCTCAACCCTTTTGCAGAACTGTCAGGTATGATTATTTAAGGATGCTAAAAGGTTGGCAGCTTCGTTTAATTTGTAAGTTTGCCGCACAGGTAAGTAAAAAATATAGTATTGTTGAAGTCTGTCAACACTTCTTAGCATGGAAGGAAATATTTTCGTCGAAGGGTAGTGTTCTTGGCATCATCTCAGAGGCTTCTTGAAATAAAGGAAGCTGTTTGTAGTTTTAGCTATAAACTTGGACTTTTTCCCTTTGGAGCTCCTTCAATGGGTACAGAAATAAATGTCTACTTGCAGCCACAAGTATGTTGTGTACTTTTCTTTCTGCTTCTTACACTCTTACGACAAAGGAATTGATTAGTATTTAGTAGCCAGAGGCTGGCAAGTCGTAGCAATGCCTTATCAATGACTGCAATCAGAAGATTTTAGGTGCAGCACTTGATTCGTCCTGATTCACCCTGGCTGGTTTGTAATTGACATGGTTCTGGACAGTAATAACAACATTGCAAGCATCTCTTCAAATTGATTCATTTGCTACCGCATGTTAACACAAGGAAATTGCGTGGACAGGAAGCACCTCATGTAAACCCTTCTCATCCCAGTTCTCATCAAGATCATCTGACAAAAGCTTGCTCTGAAAATACTGGGATACATCTTTGCAATAGCCACTAACCACGGCTAGAGACCGGAAATCAGCCTTTCCTTGCAAAACAGCCTTTCCTTGCAGCTTGCTCTCAGCAGGATCTCACTCTGTTGTTGACCTTTATTGTTCAATCCATGTATGCTATGCTCCTACTACTAGTAGCAGCAAACATCAAAAGTAATATACTATACCTATACTATTGCCTGGCTGCATAAATGCAAACATACAACAACTAAAAAGCCAATTAAGAATGATTTGGCTGTCCATACGGATTTGAAGAGGCGGATGGAGGAAAGCACAGCCCACTTTCTCTTTAGCTGCACTATGCTGCAAGGACCTCATTCAGTTTTGCCCCTTCTTTTCGTTTCAATATAAGTATATATACGGTGTATATGCCGTACATATGCATATACAGAGATCCCATATACGGTCCTGGCCAAGCCTGGCTGTAATGCTCCTAGTTGCGAACATCGAAAGTGTAAAACCTGCCTGACATACAAAATACGAAATACTATTGGTTGGCTGCATTACTGCAAAACATCAATACAACAACTACAGAGCCATCTGCGTGTGGTTTGGTTGCCCATATGGATCTAAAGAGGCGGGTGGAGGAAAGCACAGCCCACACAAGCACCGCCAAGAGGAGTACACAATCCACTGAAAAATTGATCCTGGGACTTTTTTGTCAATCTTATCCTGCTCCTTCCTGTTGGAAAATAGAAAAAGGAAACGTGGCAGAGTGTAGCAATGGCAGCGTGTAGCTATGGTTTTTGGTTTCTCAATTGAAGGGCAGTGGCAGTGGCAGTGGCAGTGGCAGGGTTGGAAAGGGAACAAAGCCACAGAGTGCGCATTTTATGCCACATGTCAGTGTCAAGATATCACATTTTATGCCACACATGTCAGTGTCAAGATATCACATTTTATGCCACACATGCCAGTGTCAAGATATCACATTTTATGCCACACATGCCAGTGTCAAGATATCACATTTTATGCCACACATGCCAGTGTCAAGATATCACATTTTATGCCACACGTGTCAGTGTCAAGATATCACATTTTATGCCACACATGTCAGTGTCAAGATATCACATTTTATGCCACACATGTCAGTGTCAAGATATCACATTTAATGCCACACATGTCAGTGTCAAGATATCACATTTTATGCCACACATGTCAGTGTCAAGATATCACATTTTATGCCACACATGTCAGTGTCAAGATATCACATTTTATGCCACACATGCCAGTGTCAAGATATGCCCCTGAGTACGGAAAAATGGGTATGTTTAGGTATATGTCTGTTTATGGTTTATGCCATCATACACCGGTGCACGCCACTCCCAAATCATTTTCCTTTCACAAGCTATGGCTGAAATAATTAGATAAGTGGATAATATATAGTAGATCAGGTTGCTTTCATGCGTAGATCAGGTTGCTTTTATGCGTAGATCCAGTAGATCAGGTTGCTTTCATGCGTAGATCCACTGCCTGCTTTTTAGGTTTTATATCTTATTTATAAGAAGCAAGGTTGGACAGTTCTTCGACCCCTGCGACTTTGCAGTAAATATGCAGCTGTTGTGTTTCTCACGCATACCCTGTGCAGCCAATAAGATAATAAGATGATAATTGTACGAATGTTATTTCAGATTGTGAAATAAGGCTTGTAGAAGGTTAGAAAAGACGGCAAGCTTGAAGGGGATTACTAAAAAAAGGGAAAGCCGTGACTCTTTGTGCTTTCCGTGCTTCGTTTGTGTTGAGGATGCCCCTTTTGTACTCACAAGTCGTGCATTCCAAGTCAAAGCCTTTTGGTATCCATACCCAACCGACCTACCTTGTGGTCATTTCCTCCTTGCTCTTTTGAAAGGCAAACATCCCAGGGCGCGTCTGCCAGTACGGCAGCTTCTCCAATCCCCTTTTGATGTGGATCATACATTTGATGTGGATCATACAGAGGTCCAAACATGCAAAAAAAGTATGAATACCAGTTCAGTGATTTGAAAGGCAAACATCCCAGGGCGCGTCTGCCAGTACGGCAGCTTCTCCAATCTCCTTTTGATGTGGATCATACAGAGGTCCAAACATGCAAAAAAAACGTATGAATACCAGTTCAGTGATTTGAAAGGCAAACATCCCAGGGCGCGTCTGCCAGTACGGCAGCTTCTCCAATCCCCTTTTGATGTGGATCATACAGAGGTCCAAAAATGCAAAAAAAAGTATGAATACCAGTTCAGTGATTTGAAAGGCAAACATCCTAGGGCGCGTCTGCCAGTACGGCAGCTTCTCCAATCCCCTTTTGATGTGGATCATACAGAGGTCCAAACATGCACATCAGGCAAAAAAAGTATGAATACCAGTTCAGTGATAGGAATGTATGGATGGGGCTTTTGCAGGGAAGGAACAGAAAGCGGAAAGCGTTTATGCAGAGACCAGCCTACAGCCGATCAGCCAAATGGCTGGCTCAAGTCACCCCCTGTTGTAGTTTTTGTGACAGTGACAGTGAATGCGGTTATGTATGCTGGCCATGGAAGCAATCATAGTTCCAGTCAATGCACATCACACTGCAACCCTTTGCCACTGACTACAGCATTACTGTGCCCAAATTTTGGCTGTAATTACATGTCCAACTTGCAAATTTGTACTTGCCACTGCCTATGTCACTATTTGCCCAAAACCTACGCAGTAATTACATGTCCGATTTGCTAATTTGTACTTGCCACTGCCTATGTCATTACTGTGCCCGAAACCTACGCTGATACGTGTCTACGCTGAAATACACATGTCTACGCTGTAATACACATGTCTACGCTGTAATGCACATGTCTACGCTGAAATACACATGTCTACGCTGTAATACACATGTCTACGCTGCAATACACATGTCTACGCTGTAATACACATGTCTACGCTGTAATACGTATCTACGCTGTAATATACATGTCCACGCTGTAGTTAACATGTCTACGCTGTGATAAACATGTCTACGCTGTAATACACATGTCTACGCTCTAATACACATGTTTACGCTGTAATACACATGTGTCTACGCTGTAATACACACGTCAATGCTTTAATACACATGTCTACACTTTAATACACATGTCTACGCTGTAATACACATGTCTACGCTGAAATACACATGTCTACGCTGTAATACACATGTCTACGCTGTAATGCACATGTCTACGCTGAAATACACATGTCTACGCTGTAATACACATGTCTACGCTGTAATGCACATGTCTACGCTGTAATGCACATGTCTACGCTGAAATACACATGTCTACGCTGTAATACACATGTCTACGCTGCAATACACATGTCTACGCTGTAATACACATGTCTACGCTGTAATGCACATGTCTACGCTGAAATACACATGTCTACGCTGTAATACACATGTCTACGCTGCAATACACATGTCTACGCTGTAATACACATGTCTACGCTGTAATACATGTCCAGCCGGAATATTGCACCAAGTGCCTTTTCCTACGTAACAATAAAATAGGGCGTCAATTCAAGCTTTGTAGCAGGGTTAAAATTTTCAAATTATGTACAGCACCACGTTTGCCAAGGTGATGTGCACTTTAAAAGAAGGGGAAGGAGCACACATCTGCAGGTTCAGTCACATGAGCGTGTGTGTGTGTGTGTTACATTTGATTTCCTTTGATTTCTCCCCTCCTACTCCACCTACATGCCAGGCTGGCGGCCTTTGTAATCCAAACTAAACTTAAATGAGCGTGAAACGCATCTTATCTCCTACATGAGCGTGAAGCGCTCCCACCAAGAAACGAAAAGAAAAACTACACAGGCAGCAAAACAATCCCTGCATCAATTACGGAAAAGGAGGCACATTGGCCCAAAGTGCCGTGAGTCTCCCCCACCAAAAGAAAGCACCAGGGCTACCCTTACCGTGTGTCGATGTTAGGCACCTTCAAAAGTCGTTCCAGGATGAGTGGGTCTCCTCTTGCGTGCGCGATGCGGAGGGGGCACTGCCCTCCTGCACGTGCATTTGAAAAGGATGAACACAATGCTATTAATGTGCATTTACGCCATGCATCGATAATATTGCGAATGCCTTGCTATCTAAATGTCTTGCTATCTAGATGGTGAAGCAGCTAGACCTCTTGCTATCTAGATGTCTTGCTATCTAGAAGGTGTAGCAGCTAGACGTCTTGCTATCTAGATGTCTTGCTATCTAGATGGTGTAGCAGCTAGACGTCTTGCTATCTAGATGTCTTGCTATCTAGAAGGTGTAGCAGCTAGACGTCTTGCTATCTAGATGTCTTGCTATCTAGATGGTGTAGCAGCTAGACCTCTTGCTATCTAGATGTCTTGCTATCTAGAAGGTGTGGCAGCTAGACGTCTTGCTATCTAGATGTCTAGCTATCTAGAAGGGTGTAGCTACTGAAGGCCTTATTTTTGTAAATCTTGTAAATCTGAATGCCTTGCTATCTAGAAGGTGTAGCAGACAACGACAGAATATGGCCACTAGCAAGTGTAGTCGTGGGATAGGTAACCCCTTGCATGAGCAAATTACAGTGGACATGGCCTTCAGCTGGTACTGTGATGTGTACATAAGATACACTTGTGTACATACGATACTGCCCTGTGTACATACGATACTGCCCTGTGTACATACGATACACCTGTGTACATACGATACTGCCCTGTGTACATACGATACACCTAAAGAGGTGTGCGTGTTTGTTTGTGCTGAGGTCAGCGGATGTCAAGGTGAATCCACGGAAACACACGCACATTGTGTGTCTGTGTCTGTGTGTCCGTGTGTGTGTTTGTGTGTGTGTGTGTGTGTGTGTGATCAGGTACAGAGGGCCACTGCTGCCTGGAAATAGAATGCAGGCCATTACCACGGGTTTGGTATAGCCTGTCATGAAGTTCACAGGCTCCACTCACATGCTCAAGGACTTGCTGTTACTTATGACCCTGTGACTTTGCTGTGACTTATGACTGTGACTTGTGACTTTGCTATGACTTATGATGTGACTTATGACTTGTGACTGTGACTTTGCTATGACTTATGATGTGACTTATGACTTGTGACTGTGGATTTGCTGTGACTTATGACTGTGACTTGTGACTTTGCTGTGACTTATGACTGTGACTTGTGACTTGTGACTGTGACTTTGCTGTTACTTATGACTGTGACTTGTGACTTTGCTATGACTTATGATATGACTTATGACTTGTGACTTTGCTGTTACTTATGACCCTAACATTCCTCAAACCGTGCACCTCTACACACCGTGCACCTCCACATAAGCCTAAACACTGTGACTGAGGTTGTAGGTTACAGAAAGGACGAAGATGCTGCACAGAAAACCAAGAGCAACAAGCTAGCAGTGCAACTCCTTGCCTATTGCCTACACGACATGGCACAAACTCTGGTACATGCTTTGGCTTTGCGTCTTTGTTGTGCTAAATTATTACCACTGCCCCCTCAGGCGTGCCAAACTCCTTCTCGGCACAGGAGAGGAGAGGCTTCTACTCAGACGGGTGTGCTGTTTGGAGGCTAGAGGAACGTTAGGGTTTTTGGTTGCAGCAATCAAGTCTTTAAACATTTGAGGGGGAGGGCATATTGAGTAGACATGCCCCTCTGCCAATACAAAATATAAACTTTGTGAGTTTTTGCCCCACCAAAACAATTATTCCACGTGCCAGCTCATGTTTGTGCCACGCTGCATTTCCCCCACCCCTTATCATGCCCCTCTGCCAATACAAAATATGAATTTTGTGAGTTATTGCCCCACCAAAACAATAATTCCACATGCCAGCTCATGTTTGTGCCACGCTGCATTCTCCCCACCCCTTTTCATGCCCCGCTGCCAATACAAAATATAAACTTTGCGAGTTCTTGCCCCACCAAAACAACTGTTCCACATGCCATCAAATGTTTGTGACACGCTGCATTTTCCCCACTAGTTTCCGTGCTCCATCACCTGCCAATAGAGTGTCGAAACCTCAGACATTCGCCCCACCGACATTTAACTCCATCTATGTGCCAATTTACACAATTCCCTCATCATATTGAACTAGCCCCACCTGTAACTTTCACAGTTTCTAATAAGCACACTCGAAGCCCCTTGTGCTTAACATGCTACGTACAATATCTGCAAAAAAAAAGCACCCACTCACGTTCATTCACAGCATTGGGGTCAATGCTCGGGACGGACAGAAGTGCTTCAAGCACTGGAAGATCTGCCAACGCACACGCGATGTGGAGCGCTGTGCTCTTGCCCACACAGTTACTGTCAACAGCATCTGCTGCTGTACAGTCGATGCCTGTTGCGTTAAGCAGGGCCTGTGTCAAAACGAAACGTAATGAGCAGAGCTTAGTACTCACCTACGGTAAGTCATGGCTGCGATAGCTCAATTGCCGAACAAGCTGCAGTTCAAATGGCTGAGTACTTATCTACAATCTACAAAACACAAGCTGTGGTATTTCTAGGGTTGGCCAGAATCATACATTTATAGGTATATACGGTGTATACACAGTATTTTTGGCAGAGAAATCACCATTCATACGGTCATATACGGTGTGTATATACGGTTCTGGCCAACCCTAGGTATTTCATTTGCCGATGAAGCTGCACCTCAAGTGCCACACAAGCTGCAGAAGATCAATCGACGCACAAGCTGCAGTTCAAATGGCACACAAGCTGCACCTCAACTGCCACACAAGCTGCAAAAGTTCAATCGACGCACAAGCTGCAGTTTAAATGGCACACAAGCTGCACCTCAACTGACTCGCAAGCTGCAGTAGTTCAATTGACGCACAAGCTGCACCTCAATTGACTCACAAGCTGCAAAAGATTAATTGACACACGTGCATAAAAAGGGGCACAAGCAACTGGGGGCAATAGGGTTTAGGGTTAAAGCATAAGGGCAAGTCGGCACATTCATATACATTCACAGGATCAATACAAAGGCACAGCAAACTAAAGTTGGGGGGAGGCGCACGTGAAGAGCACCAGTGCTTTTATGGCAGCAGTGCCTGGCTGGTCATACAACATGTGAGGAAGCTAGCTCAGCACGTCTGAACATCTGCATGCAGCAATGAAAGCGCCTATATGGTATTTTAGGCGGCCTTGCTGCTGTTTGGTGTGCCCTCACATAAAACGCCTCATCCCTTACCATGTACCCCAGCAACATTCCACGGTTCCTCACAAGTGCAGATCGCTGGCCATTTCCTGCTAAAATGTTGCGTGTGTCTTTGCCATTCCCTGCTTGGATGTTGCGTGTGTCTGTGCTATTTCCTGCTTGGATGTTGCGTGTGTCTTTTCCATTTCCTGCTTGGATTTAGCGTGTGTCTTTGCCATTTCCTGCTTGGATTTTGCGTGCGTCTTTCCCATTTCCTGCTTGGATGTTGCTTGTGTCTTTCCCAAAAAGCAGGGACCCCTTTGTCCCTTGCCCTGCTTGCCATTCATTCTCACAAACTCCCACTGCTGACTTTACTTTTTTACTGATACTTTCATGCTCTCCTCGTTTCCTTGCTCCTGACGTTTATTACATCAACATACCCGTTTCCAGTGCCAGTACATCTGGGTCATTACACATAACTAGGGTTGGCCGGAACCATATAATAAGTACACCGTATACGACCGTATATTTGGTGGTTTCCCTGCCGAAAATACCGTATTTACTACACCGTAAATGTATGGTTCTGACCAACCCTGCACATAATTTACACAGTAAGAAAAAGGACGCTTGACACAGCAGGTGGCCATGACACAAGTAGTCGATGTGCTGAGCCTTGATTACGTTATGACAGTGATTTGAGCTAACAGCACAGATACTGGCCGAAAGGTCAACACATACCTCGACTCCCTGACAAGCTGAAATGATTTACGTAACACTTCTCGACCTGCCTTTTCCTTTTACCTTGACACATTCCAGGCTGCCAGAGGCACAGGCTTCATGCAAGGGAGTCCACCCCTTGTGGGTCCGTGCATTCACGTCAAGTGGGGGTTCCAAATTGTCCATTAAAAGCCGTTTGACCACGCGTGGGAAGCCAGCTGCAGGCAGCAAGAATCAGATCAACGAGTGATTTTAGAAAAAGTGTATCATGCAGGCGCAAAAGTTTCCACAGGGAAAGCTCGCGCAAACATTTAGCTGTAGCTGAAAGTAAGTTCATGGTTACGGTCACCGCTGCAATTGAGGATGTGATGCAAGCAGCAAGAATCAGATCAACGAATGATTTTAGACAAAGTATATCATGCTCGCGCAAACAATTAGCTGTAGCTGAAAGTAAGTTCATGGTTACGGTCACCGCTGCATTCGAGGATGTGATGCAAGCAGCAAGAATCAGATCAACGAGTTATGTTAGACAAAGTATATCATGCTCGCGCAAACATTTAGCTGTAGCTGAAAGTAAGTTCATGGTTACGGTCACCGCTGCATTCGAGGATGTGATGCAAGCAGCAAGAATCAGATCAACGAGTGATTCTAGACAAAGTATATCATGCTCGCGCAAACATTTAGCTGTAGCTGAAAGTAAGTTCATGGTTACGGTCACCGCTGCATTCGAGGATGTGATGCAAGCAGCAAGAATCAGATCAACGAGTGATTTTAGACAAAGTATATCATGCTCGCGCAAACATTTAGCTGTAGCTGAAAGTAAGTTCATGGTTACGGTCACCGCTGCATTCGAGGATGTGATGCAAGCAGCAAGAATCAGACCAACGAGTGATTCTAGACAAAGTATATCATGCTCGCGCAAACATTTAGCTGTAGCTGAAAGTAAGTTCATGGTTACGGTCACCGCTGCATTCGAGGATGTGATGCAAGCAGCAAGAATCAGATCAACGAGTGATTCTAGGCAAAGTATATCATGCTCGCGCAAACATTTAGCTGTAGCTGAAAGTAAGTTCATGGTTACGGTCACCGCTGCAATCGAGGATGTGATGCAAGCTTTGTCAGGACATAAATTAGAAGTTTACAAATTTATTAGTGCAGCTGTCAATCTGATTGATTTATTTGTTGGAACCTTTAGGTTGAGCAGCCATGCCAGGCTGGAGGCCTTTGTCTCCAAACTAAGCTTTGTCAGGGACAGAAGATGCTCGAAGAAGTAACGACGGTGCTTTTTTGTATGAAAAAGTGCATTTATGTTAACAGGTTAATGTACAAAGCATTGTAAGAAAGCGCCACGTTCTCATGGTTTGGAAGTCATTGATCACCGAAGGGCGAGGGTTAGGCAGAAGCAGACCCACCCATTTAAACAGGTACAAGCACGACACCATCTAAACAAGTACAAGCACGACACCATCTAGACAGCACAGGGACAAGCACGACACCATCTAAACAGCACAGGTACAAGCGTGACACCATCTAGACAGCACAGGTACAAGCACGACACCATTTAAACAGCACAGGTACAAGCACGACACCATCTAAACAGCACAGGTACAAGCACGACACCATCTAAACAGCACAGGTACAAGCACGAGACCATCTAAACAGCACAGGTACAAGCACGACACCATCTAAACAGCACAGGTATAAGCACGAGACCATCTAAACAGGTACAAGCACGACACCAGCACCGCATCCATTGCGTCTGTAAAAGCTTAACCTGATTAACGTGCCCATATTACTTCTTATTTGGTTATTGCGTACACAATTCTGGATTTTGCAGTACTTAATATGTTTGTTTGATCAGAGGGGTCTCCTCTTCTGCAAACAGGTACTTGCTAGAAACATGAGCTTACCAAAATTGTCCTTTCACCTACATTAACCCATAAATTTTGAATCTGCAACTAAGGGGACAGAAACGCACACACTAACAAACTTTCCTCTCCCTCCTCTTCTTTTGCACGCAAAAATGACATTTACACACACACACACACACACACAGGACCCCTGATCAGCAGCATTACTTTGGCATCAATTACGTGTGGACGTGCACATACATACAACACACATGCACACACACATATACACACAGGCCACCTGATCAGCAGCATTACTTTAGCATCAGTTACGTGTGGACGTGCACATGCATACAACACATGCACACACACACACACACACACATCTACACACACAGGACCCCTGATCAGCAGCATGACTTTAGCATCAGTTACGTGTGGACGTGCACATGCCTACAACACACACGCACACACACACTCACACAAACATACACACAACTCACAACACTCAACAGTGAGCAGAGCTCCATAGACGACCAAACTTTGTTCTAAAACCGGCACATGGCGGAAGTGGCATACCTTTGCAAGCACAATGGAGCACTGTGCTGCCTGTACCCCCATCCACGGCCCTTAATGATTCTGCAGCTTCTGGTCGTTTTACCAAGCTCTCCATAACCATCTCGCCCCGTCTGCACGTGAGTATGCGTGCATATGCGTCTGTGTCTGTGCATGCAAGCATGCGACGGTTCAATGCGTGCCTTTGAATACGTCCCTGTGTTATCCCCAGCTGATTACGTCGTGGCTGCTTCTCGCTTGGACTGGATACATAATGTAGCCCTACATTGAATGGGTGTTTAGGTTTATTGCTATTCAATTTTTAAATCCTGGTGATACTCAACAGACCAGAGTTGGTGATTGAGAAAGAGGAGGGATGCGAGTGGGCATTAGTGGCCCAAAGGAGGGGTGCAGGGGGGACGAAGGTGGTGAAAATGGAGCTTTTCTTCCATGAGTGCTGACGCCTGCTGACTGCCGTCACACGGTGCATTCCACACACACAATGACGCCTGCTGACTGCTGTCACACGGTGCATTCCACACACACAATGACGCCTGCTGACTGCTATCGCACGGTGCATTCCACACACACAATGACGCCTGCTGGCTGCTGTCACATGATGCTCTCATCATCAGGACCATTTTTCGACCAGCCTGCAACCCTCCTGAGCCCATTCATCATATTTCTCTCTGTGTGAGAGGTGTTCACGGCACCTGGGTATCAAAGTGGCTCCTTTCCTTAAACCAATGTAAGTTCTCAACTGCCTGCATAATTTTCCTTTCACGTTTCAAAGTGGCTCCTTTTAAATCAATATAAGTTCTCGACTGTCTGCGTAGTTTACTGCTGGTAGTAGCAGCCCCAATTTCACGCTGCTTCATGACAGAGCTGCCATTGACGCATCTCTTTACAAATTTCTGCTTCAGCGCTGAAGCAGCACTACTATGTTAAAAACCACTTCTTGCTCACCTGGAAGCGTAGAATAGAGCCTGTTGAGGACGCTGTGCACACAGCCAAGACACAACCAAGTCATTGTTTCGTCGCAGCTCACGGCAGGTGCGGCAGGAGCTGAAGAATGCCTGTGGACAGTTGCAGGCTTGTAGGAAGCGAGGTTTGCTGGCTAAAGGTGGATTTGAGATGTCTTGGCCACTGTGAGCCTGTGCAGCGTTGCTATTTGCTTGTCAGCAGTGAAATGTGACACGTGCTGCTTCTTCAGTACGTGTTTCCCTCATTCATAAGTGCCAAGAAAGCTGCTCAATTACAATATGGCCGTGCCTTTCAAGTGCATTTTGGAACCCCTCGTCCGAAGGACTCAGGTTCCCTTCTGCCTGGGTTTCCATCAGCCTCTACCCCTACCCGTGGCAAATACCTAGCCCTAACAAACTCTTCTTAGGCACAATTAGTTACTCATCAACGATCCTTCGCAGGGAGATATGCTGGTCCCTTCAATCCTGAAGTGTACTTATATCATTACATGATTGCCTTGCGCGTCACCTTCATGTCTGATGAGCTTTCAAGGCTGCAAAGGATCAAGAACAGCATGTCGTGTGGGAACTCCAGCAGTTGAGGAGTCTGGTCAGCTTTGGAGGCCTGGACAGGCTCCGGAATTTGTGCATCCTCTTGCATCTCAGCAGTATCCTTCGGGTCTAGGTCTGTCAGACTACTCACTAGAAAAGTCAACAAACATTGTAGGTGACTTTTGGAAAACTCGATTATTTTTGATGAAATTCGCAAATTATGCACAACTGTTGGAAACCACAAACCAATCCGACGCACTTCGAGGACAAGTGTGACCCACTGAGTGAGATTGGATTGGGCACTATGATGAGTTTTTGTCTATTCGACCTTTCGAACAAAGACCGACAAACGCATAGGTCGGAGACAATTGGAAGTCAGCTCCAAATTTTCCAAATGGAAAGTGCCCTGAGAACCTTTTTTAATTCTTTCAAAGTAGCGAGATGTCGGCGTGATTGTCATTCTCTGTCGCACATGTTATAGGGGTTTACATAAGTAGGTGTGCATATGTAAATCTAAACTTTTGGACTTTTTCGTGGCTGGCCGATCAGCCAAGCCCTAAAGCCTAGCAGTCGCACTTTTTGACTGATGGCTTAATCTGTACCTTCTATACTAAATCTGTACCTTCTATACTAAATCTGTACCTTTATACTACAATTGGACTTATTGGTGGCTGGCCGATCAAGCCAAGCCCTGGCCGGAATTTCCGGCGGTAGTCACCCCAGTTGAAAGCATTACAGTAAAACCAACTACATTAATGTAGGAATGTAGGAAAGGGGAAAGGGGAATAAAAACCAAACTATCAAGCACACACCTTGACAATGATTGTGCATGCACGGCACAGTAAAACCAGGGAAGCAAGGCAAGGCTAACATGCAACTCCCATGATACGGGCATATTAGATGATTCCTAAGCAGTTTGAAACCAATACGATACTTGAAAAAGGAGACCAAGAGTGCCTCAAAATGGCAGTGTAATAGTTAAGTTACATTTGATAGAATAGCCCCAACTTGTAAAACAGTTGTGATGGCAGCATCACCACATGAGCTTGCTTACAAACAATTTTGGACAAGCCATACACTCGCTACACTCACAAATAAACAGGCGTGTTGCAGCCGTACCCAAGCCACAAGGAAGGGATTTCATTCTGTGCCATTCTGTTCGAACTCATAACACACCCTCTCACTTCGCTATAGCACGGGCAAGGAAGGGGTTTCATTCTGTGCCATTCTGATCGGATCCAAAACACACCCTCTCACTTTGCTATAGCGCGGGCATCAACAGAAATAGACAGACTCCAAAGAGGCGAGGGGGCACGTTTCAGGCACACTTTGCAACAAGCATCCCTGCATGCGCATCTTTGCGTGCTGGGTACGCTCCCTAAGCCTAACGCGTATCCCAACATCGCGTAAGCCTAATGCGTACCCAACATTGCTTAAGTCTAATGCGTACCCCAACATTGCATGTGCTGCAGCTCAACCTCTCTCCACACTCCTCACACAAACTCCATGCATTGCGTCCATACTCAGCTGTGCACAGGCCAGGTTATCCCATCAGTCCTAAATGCAGCACCAGCCATTTACCCTGGCCTCAAGTGCGCTCCTAATGTGTGCAAAATGAACTAACTGCTTCTTATGAGCAGGCTAGCAGTCACGCTTCTTGACTGAAGGCCTTTTTTCGTAAACCTTGTAAACCTTGCAATGTGTGCAAACACAAAATTCTCCTTGACACTGCCAGCCCCCAAAACCTGGAGCCACACGACCCCAAAATGGCAAAATGATGGACGAGCAGCAGCAGTAGTTGCTTTCCTTTTAGCATAGAAACACACTAATTACTGTACAAAGGGCAGAGCCAAACAACGAAGGGCACCTCCAACTTCCATGTAAACCACCGCCACCACCACCACCACCACCACCACCACATAAATGGGACACCCATAACCTCCTCATCACAGGCCAAAATTTTGACGCGGATAACAAGAGAGGGCACATAACCTACACACACAAAAACCGTGTCAAAGGAGGCGCCGTGCAAAAATGCAGAGAAAAAACGGGAAGGGACCTTCATGGACAGTGCCTGTGCTGAACCAATCCTCCCCTTGTCAGTGATAACAACAGCGTTGATCTGATAGAAGCAGCAGCCGTACACCATGGGTATGACATTTAGACAGAAGCAACTGACAGAAGCAACTGACAGAAGCAACTCAGCCCATCTTTTTGGCGTCCATTCAAGAAACAGTGCGCACAGCAGCTACCCTGCCCTGCGTGCCAGAGTGCAGGAGGAGCACTTGGCCTCAAAAAGAACTCACATTTACACACACACACACACACACACACACACACTCACACAGGAGCAGAAAAAATGTATCGTGCGGGAGCACATACTGCCCTGCATCTAATTTACCGATTAGCAACTGGTAAGACCTGCTGACACTCAGACTCACACGGACACACCGCTGCTAAACACGCACATGCACATGCACGCAAACACACACACTCCCACACACGTACGCACAAGCAGGCGCAGGAATAGATCCATCCGCTTGCAGGAACGCAAATACACCCTTGCACTGTCTTGTGCGCACAAGTGCTGACACCCACTTGCGGCACTAACATAGCAAAACCCTACGGAGACGAGAGCAGCTAGTACTCTTCACAGCACAAAATTTACACACAGCTTCCGGGCAAGTAACATTACTAGGCAATGCTGCTGCTGCTGCTGCTGCTGCTGCAGCTTCAATTGTTCATGCTGCTCCTGCTTTAGTTGCTGCTGCTGCTGCTGCTGCTGCTGCTGAATCAATTCCTCATGCAGCTCCTGCTGCTGCTGCTGCTACAGCTTTAGTTGCTGCATCAATTTCTGCTTCAGTTGCTGCAGCTGCGGTGGCTCCAAACAACAATGCTGTTCAAGATGCTGCTGCTGCAGCTGCTCCTGCTCCTGCTTCAGTTGCTGCTTCAGTTGCTGCTGCGGCGGCTGCCCCTAGTCTCACCTGTCGCCCATGTCTATACCCTACTTCTTAGTCGGTGACTGTGCTGCCGAGCTACTGCCACTGCTGCTGCTGCTGCTCCCTTTGCCGGACTTCAGTGCAGCCGCTGCCCTGTGCTCTTTCTGCATAACAAGGCTGTGCATCTTGTGGTAGTCCACGGCATTGATGGCCAGGGCGGCGACAAGGGGAGCTGCAAGGTTGTGTGTTCCATACCTGCGTGTGTGTGCGCGTGTGTGTGTGTGTGTGTGTGTGTGTGTGTGTGTGTGTGTGTGTGTGTGTGTGTAGTCCACGGCATTGATGGCCAGGGCGGCGACAAGGGGAGCTGCAAGGTTGTGTGTTCCATACCTGCGTGTGTGTGTGTGTGTGCGTGCGTGTGTGTGTGTGTGTGTGTGTGTGTGTGTGTGTGTGTGTGTGTGTGGATCTGCGTGTGCATTTGCACGAGCCCAGACATGCATTCGGACTGCTTATGTGCTTATGTGTGGATATGTTTGTGCGTCAGCATGATCTCTGTGTGCGCACATGCATGGGTGTAAGCACACAGAAGAAAGAAGCACACTCCTCTTCACTTACAACGTATCAGGCATGTACTGTACATAGGGTTGGCCAGGACCCTATATGCTGTATAAGACCATAAATTTGATGGAAAAGGAAAAACAGCGTGTATACGTTGTATGTATGGATCTGGCCAACCCTAGTTGTAAGCTGTATGCTACCACACAAAATATCAACACACACAAATAGTGCTTATGCGTAAAAAAGCATCAGCATGATGTCTGTGTGCGTCAGTGTTTTTTTAAAGGCGACATACCATGTCGATCGACATGAAAACATGGATTTCCGACTTTTGAAATCGTCGCGAAACCAGGATTTTGGGGGTGCCAACGAGCCCCTGTGTAAAATGACGCATGTGGTTAGAAGGCCTTCAAAAGCCCTCACGCATTACAAATTCCAAAAATGTCCAAACATTGAGCTATCATATAATGGTAATAAAAATAACGACAAACCCCATCAATAAAGCCCAAAGTTGCCAGGGAAAAAGTGGTGGGAAGTACTTAGGGGCTCGTGGGCCCACAAACAAGTTCAGTGGATTAAGCATCCAGCCTCTGAGGGACAGCCCCAGCGCAAAAACTGGCTGAGTGATGGGGAAGGGACGAAAAGAAATGGTTATAAGAAATCACTGCAGCATCACCCCCATTCATTTCTGAGAGTATGTCCAGCACGCTTGAGTACATCTGTGACCCCCAGCGCAATAGGCTAAATGCGCAGCACCTGACGTGTTGCACACGGGGGTTAAAGAGCTCAGCATTCGGCGTGGGTGTCCTTTCCTCGACCGCATATGCATGCGCAGCTCATGCACATGCAGACCACACATGTGCATATGATCGTGTGCTGCATTACAGCAAGAGGCTGGCTTGAGCTAAAAAGCGCTGTGGTTTCAAATAGACAAGCTCACACACACGAAGGGGGTTTTCAGGCCCTACCTTGCACATTCAGACAAACTTGTCTATTTTCAAGCAATTGCTTCCAGATCACCTACACACTAATTGCATAAATATGTTTTAAAGCATTTGCTTCCAGGTCACCTACACACTAATTGCATACACCATTTGCCGGGAGGCCAAAGGCCTCCCAGCAGGCTGGGGCAGCAAAAGAATATCGACATGAGAACCCAATTTCTCAAATTGCCAGATTTGGAGGAGACTCGAAACCAAGGTTTTCCCAAATCCTTGAAAAAATACTGGTGTGCGCACATGCATGGGTGCAAGCACAGAGAAGAAGGAAAAGCGCTCTCTTCTCGTGAATTTAAGTTTCCAAACACAAGTTGCTCGATGTACATGACCTCACACGAATTGAATACACACAAACACAGCCGCACACATGACCAGACACGCACACACACACACACACACACACACACATACCAGACCACACATGACCAGACACGCACACGCACACATACCAGATGCCCCCAAGCACCATAATGTCCAGAGCACAAATACTAGCGGCTGCCAAACACGCCTCCGCTCGCATCTCAAGCCAAGCCTGAGCGACGAGCCGAAACGCTTTGGCAGCATGCTGCGCGTCCTCTGCCCTCCTGTCCACCCCAGTTACCATGACTCGGTAGTACCTGCACACAAGATTGCATGTAAACGCACGTGTAGTGATCAATGCCACTACCAGTACAAAGACACAAGTGCAGCATGCTGCGCGTCCTCTGCCCTCCTGTCTACACTGAAGGTCATGACTCGGTAGTACCTGCACGTAAGGTTGAGTTTTAGATGATTAATGATTAGGGTTGGCCAGAAACGTATGTATACACCGCATATGGCCGTGTAATTGGTGATTTCCCTGCCAAAAATACCGAGTATACATTGTATATACCCTAAATGGTTATAGCCAACCCTATTAATGATGCTGCCAGTAACAAACAGTAACAAACGCCAGTGCAGCGTGCTGTGCGCCTCCGCCCACTTGTTCACACTGATATTTATGACATGGTCGTACTTGGACACAAGATTGCATCTCAAACGCAAGCATGAGCTGCGTGGACACTTTTTGAATGACTCCTTCATGTGAGCACGTGCACTCAGTAAGCCTCGACACACACAAACACAAACACACACACGCGCGCACATCACACATGAACACCCAGCACACATGAAAACCCAACACACACACACACATCACACACACACACACACACACACACACACACACACACACACATCACACACACACACACGCGCGCGCTACACCTGTCTGAATTCTCCACTGCCGCCGACAACAGTGTGTGCTCTGCCTCTGTCACAGGTCACAGGTACACATATATGCATGAACACACACACACACATCACACCTGTCTGAGTTCTCCACTGCCGCCGACACCAGTGTGTCCTCTGCCTCTGTCACACTCAGCTCTATGCCTTTGCCCAATGCTGCGATACTGGCAGTAAGGGACAGGCATGCGAATTGGACCTGCGCGTGCGTTTGTACGTGTTTGTGTGAGTGTGTGTGTGAGAGTGTGTGTGCGCGAATTAGTGTGATTACACACATCTGTACTGGCAGTAAGGGACAGGCACGTGAATTGCATCTGCGCGTGCGTTTGTGCGTGTTTAGGTGGGTGTGTGTGAGTGTGTAAGTGTGTGTAAATGTGTGTGAGTGTGTGTGCGTGTTAGTGTGAGTTGACTTTTGCACGCATCTATAATGGCAGTAAGGGACAGGCACGCAAATTGGACCTGCGCATGCGTTTGTGCGTGTTTGTGTAAGTGTGTGTGAGTATGTGTGTGTGCGTGTTAGTGTGATTACACACATCTGTACTGGCAGTAAGGGACAGGCACGTGAGTTGGACCTGCGCGTGCGTTTGTGCATGTTTGTGTGTGTGTGTGTGTGTGTGTGTGTGTGTGTGAAAGTGTGTGTGCGTGTTTCTGTTTCTGTTTTTGCACGCATCTGTACTGGCAGTAAGAGACAGGCACGCGAACTGGACCTTGCACATGTTTTTTTGCATGTGAGTGTATGACTTGCGTGTGTGGTGCACCAGGATCAGGATTAGATTCAGGGCTAAACATGCACCTCGTACATGGCACATACATATACTTGGGAGCGTCCCTGCCAAATTCACCGCACAGGCGCCGTTCGTGTACGTTACATGTGGTTCTGGCCAAACTCAATCGTTTTTGGTGCATGCTTGCAAACTCCTAAAGCAAGCAGACAGGGAAAGTGTAATCAACACAATATGCTTTTGAACACACATGCAGCCACATCTGCACAAAAACACTCTCACCCCATCCTCCCACTCCCACCCGCACGCACACGCACCTATCCACACACATGCACACGCTAGCACCAGCACCGGCACCAGCACCAGCACCCACACATAAATACCCATCCACACATGCACACCGACTCCCGCACTCCCGCACCCACACGTTTAACATACACAAGATTTAGGTGCACACATACGTACCAAGGGTTGGATTGAGAGCACTTTGGGCAGGTCATCTCCTAGTTCATATCCGGATGACCACTGCGAATGCAAGGCACACAAGTACGGAGCACGCTTGTGTGCGTTGGGCTGACGAAACAAGCTTGTGTGTGTGTGTGTGCGTGTGTGAGTGAGTGCGCGGGCTAAGGTGTGTGTGCCCTTGTGTGTTGTGTGTGTGTGTGCGTGTGTGTGTGTGTGCGCGTGCATGCGTGTGTGTGTGTGCATGCGAGCAATGTGTGAACAAGCTGGTAAGGATACTATTTCAGAGACATCATTGGGCGTTGTCCTTCAAAGACAGACAGGCAGAAGAGCGGTAGGCTTAACACTTGCACCTGCTCCCCCTCTAAACAGTCCAGCCCCCCCAACAGGCCTCCTTGTGTGGCAGGCAAGCAGTAGCAGCAGCAGCAGCAGCAGCTTGACACACACAATTACTTCCCCCCTCACACAAACAATACTGAAACTCACTCACACACACACACACAGACAGACACACAGACAAACACACGCAGCCTAATACCTGCGCCTACTCATTACCCACCCTCGAAACGAGGTCCAGCCCCCCCAACAGGGCCCCTTGTGTGGCAGGCAGCAACAGCAGTGTGAGCGGAAGCACCTCCAGGGCCACCATGGTGCTGACGTGCCACGACTCAAGGTTTCGAAACCAGGCCTGGATGCCGTCAAGCTGCAGGATGCAGATGAAAAGGAGGGGAATGGACGGGTATACACACACACGCACACACACACACACACACGCAAGGTTTCTAAACCAGGCCTGGATGCCTGTCAAGCTGCAGGATGCAGATGAAAAGGAGGGGAAGGGACGGGTGTACACACACGCACACACACATGCACACACACGCAAGGTTTCTAAACTAGGCCTGGATGCCTGTCCAACTGCAGGATGCAGATGGAGAGGAGGGTAAGGGACAGGTGAACACACACACTTTTTGTTACAATTTCACACGCAATACGAAATACGATGCAATGCACCGCATTGGGGGTTGGATTTGATGCGGGTGCCGTCATCCCGTCATGGTTGCAAAACCAGGATCCAAGCGCACGCTGTCTAGATGAAGGTGAAGGTTTAGGGCTCGTGTGGGCTTAGGGATAGGGGGTTAGAGGTTTAGGGGATAGGGGGTTAGAGGTTTAGGGGATAGGGGAT
>Ga0307968_1000522_pt1 | contig 27633 bp, 24 predicted proteins | sample OrgLakmetagen650_FD_201834 | JGI IMG/M metagenome (GOLD analysis project Ga0307968, IMG submission 201834) | Saline water microbial communities from Organic Lake, Antarctica - #650 | ecosystem: Environmental > Aquatic > Non-marine Saline and Alkaline > Saline | place: Antarctica: Organic Lake...
TACAAAGAGTTGTAGCACAACCCCCCTTGCTAGGCAAGAGCCTAAGCAAAGTAAATGACAGCCGACAACGATACCAGGCATAAGACAAGCTTCTATAATGAAACTTTGCTTTCGCATTCAAGCCAGTGGTTTAAGCTAGTCTTTCCCTCTTGCTGCTTCTGTGTTTCTTGTCTCAAGCTTCATTCCCTCTTAGCAGGCATGGGTGTCAATGGCCCAGCTGCCCTATTGTTTCCAGGAGTCTGGCTTTAGCCCGTTTAGTGTTCCCTTTCTTGTTTTTGAGCCAGTTTTTTGGTTGTAGTGCCACGCGTAATTCCCCCTCCTACAGACAATAGGATCAAGCCGGACTAGAACTGTGTCAATCTAAATTTTTGCATGGATGAATTTAAAACACTTCTAGCTAGTGGCTCATCCTCTGGAAGGGAGTTGTCAGATCAAATCCGTCTGGACCAAGCATCATACTACTACTGTACCTTTCCTATAACACCCCGCATAAGTATCCATTTTTGCCCTGCGGGGTGCCTACGGTAAGCGTTATTATATCTATTTTGGCCCTGCGGGGCGGGTTGTGCGGGATCGGCGTAACTACAGTTTTTTGGGTCGCTGCAAGTCATGAGCGACAAGAGGTTTTAAGTGATCTACCACTAATTGGGCTGTACTCCGAGAACGTGGACGTGAACCGTTGCAATTCTACTGGTTTCGGTCAGCTGTCAATAGTATGCTTAATACCAATAGTGACACTTTGCGGAGGGTAGACCAGGCTGATCTCAATTTACAGCCTCGTTCAAGTGCAGGCAGCCAAGCGCCTGCTGGACAGCTCAATTGCTGAGCGCTTTTCAGGGACTGCGTGGGTGTGAGTTGTATGTATGAGCTGTTCAAACTGGGCATGCTATTACCATGCAAGAGTTTACTGCAGATTTGAGGCATAGGATGAGAGGTGTTTGGAGAAACGCTGAGTTGGTGGACCCCAACACGCACAACAACAAACTGGCCACCTATCATGCATTCTTGGTGTTCCATCCTTGTTTCTAGTAATGAGCGTATGCCGACTACTGTACCACGGCATCTCCATCTTGATCTGTTCAAACATGCTATGCGCAATGTCAGTAGACTGCGCTTGTGTTCGCATACTTTGAAAGTTGAGGCAGCAGTGTGGCTTGAAGGCGGTTTGTGACAAGTACCTTGATGTGACAAGTACCTTGAAGGCGGCTTGTGACAAGTACCTTGTGACAAGTACCTTGATGTGACAAGCAACATGTTCAAAACGAGTTGGACACTCTTTTATTCTGCCAAGACCATCGGGTTTGTGAGCTGAGGAAATACTTTTTCCTTTTTTGTACACCTTTTCAAGGACTTCTCAACAGCTCGCCCCTATTTGCTGCAACATGTCAACGACCACCGCTCTTTCCCCCCTCTCTCAGCATAACACCAGACTTGTCCCCTTTCTTTCTGAATTTGTGGATTTATTTGTGGCTGGCCAAGACCAGTCAGCAGCTGATCAGCCAAACAACCTGGCTGAAGGTCACCCCCCCTCGTAGCCATTGTCAGTCTACCTGGAGCTAAGGAAACCCTTTCAACGCTTGAATTACTAGTAGACCATTCTTTCTTGGCAACATCTTACTTAATCATGCTGCTAATTCGCAAAAAAACACTGCACCCGTATTACATGCCAAGTACACTGGCCAACTCCCTTTATACACCTGTGTACTACTTGAGGAGCAGCGAGGCTGGTACTTCAAAGACGAAGTAATCCTAATCCAGACTGCACAAATTGCTTGCAAAATCCCTGTGATCTACATACTTTCATTGTACCTTTAAGGCTAGCAAATAGCTGCCTGTTAATCTCCCCCCTCTGCTCAAGTATCAAATAAACCTTGAACAAAGAGTAGTTTAATGTTAAACTGAAAAGAGCAGGCTCACATGCCGGCAGACGCTCAATAATGCTTGATTAAAGCGCTTATTGCCTTGGTGCTCACTGGCTGTAACTGCTGTCAAGCTGTGCGACAGACCTCCTCAGCTGGACGTTTTCTTCTATGGCGCTGCAGCCGAGGGCAGGGATACGCAAAAAGTGTGCAATAAGAGAATCAACGCGACCCATGTGCGGGCAAATCCGGAATGATAACATCATCATATGACATGGAATTTAGTGAGCATTATGCCCTGACTGCTAAGAGTGCAGGGAGTTTTAGCTTGAACCTTTTTAGCAAAGCCTAAGGACACAATAACAGAATCACACTCACGCGTCAAGCTGGTTGGTCAAGTGGTACTCTTTTTCTGCAATTTTCTTGAGCGTGGCACTGTCCCTTGTCTCTGTCATTCCCAGGCTGCAAACACAGAAGTGCAGTGTACAGAGTTGGTCTAAGCTGGATCAGGGCTGCATATACGTACAGCTGCTACGCCCTTGGCACGTAATATTATATGTGGGATACCGTCAAGCGGTTGGCACGGCAGCTGCTTGACATGTGCAAAGTTTGAGCCTTGAAGAAACTAGACTAATGAATCCAAATGCAAGCTATGCAAGGGGTTCAAGTATAATTATCAAACATGCTTCAAGCTTATGCAAGTGCTTTTGGTCGGTTTTCTTAAGCGAGGAAAATACCTGTTTGTACACATACAAGGCAAATGCAAGCAAGAGCGCATTGAAGAGCAGGAAAATCAAAATAAAACAAATCTGCTTTTTGTTTTCACCAGGGTTCCAACACAGGACCCCTTTAAAGGTCAGTTGTTTGCACCAATGCAAGCTTAGCAAGGCCCTGAGTAACTGAGCACAAAATTTGCAGAGGGGGGACACTGGGCAAAAGCCAAAACATGCTCCATTTTGCATGAAAAATGCAACTACTCACAAGTCACTTCACTAAATTGGACCCAACCTAGCTTCAAATTGATGCTAAAATTATAAGCTATCCGAGCATGTGATCAGATTTAGACAAGTCGCCCTGCGTACAGAATGACAGGAATAAACGCACACGTTGTGCACCTGTACCCTAGATGGGTGCGTTCCAGGGGGAATGGCACATTAATTTGCATATCTCGCCAACCACTTGGTCTTTTTACCCCATTTATCTTGCACTAATCTAAATATAAATGAAGGACTCCAAAACACCAACATCACTCATTTGGTGCGCAGGCTGGTCAGATACAGCATATGACTGCTCAAAAAGTAGGGTTCACGCCGCGGCTGCTGAGGCAGGTGGCCCTAACTTGCAGGTTTCAAGCTCAGCTGCATCGAAATCTACATAGCAGAGCTGAGCTTAAAACCTGCATGTTAGAGCCACTTGCCCTAGGAGCATGCAAAAAAAGTACAACCACTTTGGGCCTCTGTGTCCTCCCTATGCAAAATTTTTGCATGATCACTGCAAGAGGTATTAAAATGTTTGCTGCATGTGGTAATATAACGGCCCTACAGTAGGGGTAAGTTTCTTCTTAAGGCAGCACAGCAGATGAACACTCCTTTTTTTAAACCTGAAGTCGGAATAACTTATTTTTCAGGTTTAGACAGGGAGGTTGCTTGTCTTTGAAGCTGTTACAGGTGCTCATCTGATGCATACAACATACACTACACTATGCATACAATACAAACAAATGGGAGGTTTGTGCGTTGTATTGTTATCACGTACTAGGAAAGGTGTTGCTTGTTGCTATGCCTGTAAACCTGTAAATGACATGAGACATGAAACAATTATAGTCAGTTAATGACCTGGTGCCATCCATACAATAAGCAGTGCACACAAACGGTTTGCGGTCTTTGCTGGAACAAAAGCCGAAAGTAGCTTTTTTGCTGCCGCATTCAGAAATGTTTAGATAGCAGCAAAAACAAATGGAAAATCGAGCACAAGCAACATGTCACTGCTTGCATATATATATTTTGTGGGGTACACTCGGTACGTAACCTTGCTAGGAAAGCTGGCACCCCTTATACTTGCAAAGACTCCTTGAAAATGATGCACGCGGGTAGGTTTGGCCAGGCTCATTTAAATATCAGAGGAAGCGGACTGAGCAAGTACCCAAGCATGCTCCTTTTAACATTTAAGGAGCAACATCTCACACACCACTTCATCGAACTGGGCTCTATCTTGACCTTGCCAGTTGGGGGAAACAGATGCGGGGAGCATGCACACACCATCCCATTTGGGCCTAAGTCCCCCTCCTCTGTTTACATACAGCGTACCGCTTTTGGAAGGGGAATTTCCAAACATACAGTCAATGACATGTGTGCGGCGTATGTGTACGGCTCTGGCAGGAACTGCTGAGTTCAGTGTGTAGCACTTGAACTCCAGTCTTGAAGTGCAGCAAAGTGATATCATTCATATTACTCTTGCTATTTATCTGTGCTCCTCTCCAGTTTCTACATCTTTTTGATTACTTGGTCCTCACAACTGCTATTCCTTCTTAGTTTGGGTTTAATTTTTCTCCCTTTTTTATCAGAGGTGGTCGACGGAGCAAAAGTCCTGAAAATGTTCCATTTTCGATGCAAATCGTAATTAAATGACATAACTACATGTTTCACGAAGTTTGAGGCCAAATGGACTACCCCAGTGGTCTGGGCAGAAATCCAGTTCAAATTTTAGCACTGAATGTTTACGTATTGAGCCACCACAATCTACCCAGGGCCTCTTTTCACCTCAAAAACACGACAGGAGTACTTCTTTTATGATCAGGAATCGTTTGACATGCTGAGAACCGGATTTGGTGGATCTTGGTTTCCACCCTTTTTGGCACCCCTTTTGCTGAATTTTTTAAAGGAAATGGGGTACCTGGCCAACTACTGCTCCGTTTTGCCCCATTTTTGTTGCAATGCCATTCTTTATTTAAATTTTAACTAATCATATAAAAATGACACAAATCGGGTCAGTTGGTGGTGAGATATGACAGATTGGTGGTGAAAAGTGGGGTTCACACCGCGGGCAATTAGACATGTGCGCCAAAACTGGCACCTTTCAAGCTCAAGTGTTATCAGCATCATCTGGGTGCTATGCATAGAAGGTGCCAGCTATGGGGACCTTACTCTGGGAACATTTCAAAAACACCCCCTTTTCAGTCCTCCGTCGACCACCTCTGCTTTTTTATTATATATAAGCATGGGTAACTAGGGTGTATGACTTTTCCAGCGAGGCTCGACGAGCGTCGTCGAGGGCGAGGCTCGTCGATATAGGCCCTAGTTGGTGCATTACGGTTAGAAAATTACTTTCTAAAACTTGCGCGGATTGAGCCGAAAATATCTTCTCAGGAGGGTGCAAAAAAAAATCATGACAGTCACGTGTAAATTTTGGGTTTCTGGCCCAAAATCCCCCCCTTCAATCCTCCTTCCTGAACCCCACACTAATGAAAAGGGTGTCATTCTGCTCAGAATTCAAGCATCTACCTGCCTGCACAGTTGTCATGCCAAATAATGCAATACCTGACGAGCTATAGGGCAAAAACTAGTTTGCGCACGCTCTTGCACTGACCACCTGTTTAGTGCACGAATCCAGCCAAAACCTTTGCCAGAGCAATTTTTTACTTCAGTCATGCAACTTATGCATAATGCAATGTGCGAACTGCAAGTTTGGAATCAGTTGCTGGTAATTTGCCTGAACACACCCACGTGACCTACTTGGGGACATTCCATGCATTTCTATGACCAGACACCCAGCCTTCCCCCCTTAATCAAATCACCCAACAAGGTGCCAATCGACTGGGCTTGAGCTCAGGATTCCAAACATATAATTAATAATTCGTAAAAGTGGCCCAGTAAAATTTTGAGACCTCCCCAAAATTCCCTGACCCCCCCCGACCTCCTCAGAATTGACTCATTTATATACCGATCAATGGCTCTCGACATCAGGGTTCCGAATATGTAATTTATGTTTTGATTGACACGTGACGCCAAAAAGCTATGATCCTGTACCCTCCTGAGAGATTCCCCAAACACTTCCTACAGCTCTTTTCAGTCCGGTCTCTTCACGATAATTAATTATTAATTATAAGTAATTCATGGTGCATTGCCTGGACAGGCATACGCAAATCAGATTGGCCGGAAATAATTTCTATATATCTTTAATAATATTAAGAAACTAATGTACAAAATTACTGCCCTTTTGGGGGCGTCGAGAAATGAAAGTCTGACACTTCCCTGAACAATACTGTGACATCGTGACTCGCCATTTTTCGCGTTCACATTACACTAAAATTTAATATATATTAAGCAAGAAATGCGGTTGATTTTTAGGAGTTTCCAGGGAATTTCCCCTGATTCCCCCCAAAATTTGGACACCCTAATTGCCGTCTAGGCTTTGACAGCAGTGACGTCGAGCCTCGACAAGAGGCTGGCACACCCTCAATTATATATATACCTTCCCCCCCCCCCCTCTAGAGGTGGGTAGTTGTGAGACCCTAGTTTCTTAGCAGTTGTGACCCGATCTTGTAAATATTTCACCGCCATCTCACGATGCAAACGCAATAGACCCCTATAACTAAGGCATACACATCGGTCCACTCACTTGCTCCTCATAGTCTCAAGCTGTTGCTTCAGCCCAGCTATCCGGCTGTTCTGAATCACACCGGGTAGCTGTAAATTTGGGGCCATCTGGTGACGCGGTACCTGTGTGTATAAAGTTGTGGGCATGTGCATGTGTGGGTGCATTTCAGTGAGTGTACCTATACGTGCATGATATTTTTTGCGATACCAAGCATTTGCGTTTTTTTTGTATGGTTGCTTTTTTGCTATCTTGAGCGTCTGCTTGAGCGAGCATCTCAACCAGATCTCAACAATAAATAACCTGCTTCCTTTTGTAAATGCTTCCTCACGTTTCCTGCTTAAGTAATCCAAGTGCCATTACAGCGTGAGTAGTTCGGACGTGGAGTAGCCTTGACATCCTGCTCATCCTGCTCCAAATTGATTCTGTCTAAAGCAATGCACAACCCTACTTGTTCATGTAATGCTTACCTGTTTGACCTTGCTCACTTGCGCATCCACAATGCCAGCCTGGCGTGCTCGATACACCTGCATGCAATGGTGTACATGCAATGGCATACATGCAATGGCGTGCATGCAATGGCGTGCTCAATACACCTGCATGCAAAGTGTACACAAAGTTGCATTACCCATACCACACTTGACCTGGCGTGCTCGATACACCTGCATGCAAAGTGTAAACACAGTTGTATTACAGTTTTACTTGGAGTTTACAAGTCAGTGTATTATTACACTGTGTAGTGACACACACCCATATCCCATATCACACTTGATCTGGCACATTGAGCACGCTTAACGTAGGATGCCGGTCCTTCCTGACTGCCCCTTTGACATGGAAAGCTGAAAAACGAGGTCGTCTGTTTTACTTGCTTGGCCCCAGGATGGTCGTGCATGTACGAAGCAGGAACGTAACAAAAAGCCTTACATCTTACATCACAGAGCAAACACTTTCACCAGTGCTTTACTTAAGTCAGCAAGCCAAGCGCATGCACACATAAAAACACACTCACCTCATCTATGAGCAGCATCAACGGTTCCCAGAAGACCCAGTCTGGTGCGTGGAGCTTATACGCATGACGGAAGGCCTGTACTTGCATGTCCGTATGTGTGAGTGTGAGTGTGTGTGTGAGAGTGAGGGTAATAGACGTGCCCACATTTTTGCTCTGGTCATGGTGTGACAAAAAACATTTTTGCTCTGGTCATGGTGTGACAAAGAACTGCTGAGTTCAGTGTGTAACACTTGAACTCCAGTTCTTGGAGTGAAGCAAAGTGATATCTCTCATATCACTCTTGCTTTTTATTTACTTGTAAATCATCCACCGCCATCTCACGATGCAAACGTTATAGAACCCACATGCATAGGTTTGCCCACAGACAAAATCAGGTTGTCACACACAACCACAAAAACACACCTGCACCACTTTTACCACGTCCTTGGGGACCCAGCCACTGGCCTTGGGGAGCTCTTGGGTGCCCACCTATGATGCATGAAAGTACGCCGTGTGTGTGTGTGTGTGTGTGTGTGTGTGTGAATTCGTGTAAGAACATGATCAAAAGAAACTTCCACGTGCATGCATTTGTATGCGTGTGTGTGTGTGTACACTGTTTGCCTGTTGTGTGTGTATGTGTGTGTGCGCACTGTTTGCCTGTGCCCTGGTGAAGGGTTTCTAATGCGCAGACAGAGCCAGATCCAGTCACAGAATGTTAAAGCTAGGGAGTAAAATGTGCTATTGCCAGATACAGTCACAGAAAATTTTAGCTAGGGAGTGAGATGTGATATTGCCAGATCCAGTCACAGAATGTTTTAGCTAGGGAGTGAGATGTGATATTGCCAGATCCAGTCACAGTATATTTTAGCTAGGGAGTGAGATGTGATATTGCCAGATCCAGTCACAGTATATTTTAGCTAGGGAGTGAGATGTGATATTGCCAGATACAGTCACAGAAAATTTTAGCTAGGGAGTGAGATGTGATATTGCCAGATCCAGTCACAGTATATTTTAGCTAGGGAGTGAGATGTGATATTGCCAGATACAGTCACAGAATGTTTTAGCTAGGGAGTGAGATGTGATATTGCCAGATCCAGTCACAGTATATTTTAGCTAGGGAGTGAGATGTGATATTGCCAGATCCAGTCACAGAATGTTTTAGCCAGGGAGTGAGATGTGATATTGCCAGATTCAGCCACAGAATGTTTTAGCTAGGGAGTGAGATGTGCTATTGAAACAGGCGGGCGGAGGTGTGTGCAGGAGCAGGTGCGCAAAGGCACTAGCAACTGAAGCATGAAGGGGAGGCAAGGGGCCCTAAAAGTGGCGTGTTCAGCATAGTGCAGGCTGATTATGGAGGAACTTGTACACATGTACACAGGCATCACACACATAACACTCCGGATTTGGCATACAGACAACTAACCTCGTAAAAGGCAATTTCAGCCAAGCCAGAGGCCCCTCATACATATATGTCATTTGGTAAGCTGTAGGTGGTATGCGTGGCTATAGAAAAAGGCATCGCATGATTGGAATGTTGTGCACCCTCCGGATTGCAAGCATACTGATGTGGTTCAACTGGGAACACCAAAAGGCAGCACCACAAAGACAGAGTCCTCATGTCAGCTTTTGGGTTTCAGATCATAGCGTCCGCCCTCCCCCATTTCAGGCGTGCAGACCCCTAAAGACGTGCAGCGGCCTGTGTTCCACTGCCACTGCACCGCAGACCTTATTGACAAATACATCCCAGCTGCAAGTGCATGTCACTCACGTGTTTAGGGTCGTAGCCACCCCCTACTCGCAGATAGACGTATGCATCTGGGTCAACCGGGTAGGTCCTACCGGAGGGACCTAAGTAGGCCATGCCAGGCAAAGCATCTGGACCAGGCCCTGGTAGCGTGCGAGCTGTGCAGGAAGGTGTGTGTATGTGTGTGTGTGTGTGTGTGTGTGTGTGTGTGTGTGTGTGTGTGTGTGTGTGTGTGTGTGTGTGTGTGTGTGTGTGTGCGCGTTTGTGGATGTGCGCATGCGTGCCGCACTTGTACGTGTTTGCGCCATTGTGTGTGTGTGCATGTTTGTGTATGTGTGCCACATACACTTGTGCGTAATTGTGCCAGGGGGTGCGTGTGCGAGGAAGAACACACGCCAGAAACAAACCATATGTGCATGCGCGTATGCTAGGATCCAGGACAGGCCCTGGAAGGGAGCAAGATCTGTTGTGTGTGCATGCAGTTGTGTGTGTGTGTGTAATGTGCATGCAGTTGTGTTAGTGCAAGTGCCTATGAGTGGCGTGTGAACATGACTGTGTGTGTATATCTGTGTGTGTAATGTGCATGCCTGCTGTGTTGAAGCCAGGCAGGTGCTCGGACCCTGGTATGAACATCCACTTTCTAGCAGGTGTCCACTTTCTAGCAGGTTCCACTTTCTAGCAGGTGTGTATGTAGGGTTGGCCAGAACCGTATAATTACACCGGATTTGACCGTATATTTGGTGATTCCCCTGCCAAAAAAGCACCGTATGTACATATGGCTCTGGCCAACCCTGTGTGTGTGCTCTTTGTCCTTTGTTCTGCATGTCTAAAGCAGCTTCATCCATCTCACAACAGGTGAGGTACAGCCAGCTTATATCCGGGGTAGTGCTTGTCTAAGGGTGCCCTGCATACAAGATCCCTGCGCTTCATTGCTAACTGTTACACCTTTTGCACACCTTCTGCAGCGCTCAGCTGCACAACACTGCAGCTCGCTCAGTTGCACTACACTGCAGCTAACTGTTACACCCTGCACCACACTGTAGCGCGTGCCTAGGCACTTAACCCTCAAACACTTGTAAAGATGGGTTTCACATTGTGCACTTAACTGCACTACATTGCGTAACTACGCAAAGCAATTTAGACGCTGCTCTACGCTGCACTTTCCCCCTATACTCACAGCCTCCCTCACGCACTTTAAGAAATGGCTGTAACACCGCACTGAACTGCACTGTAAGCATAAACAGATAGTTCCTCAAATCAATACACCGTGACGCACCAAAAGCCACCTTTCAAACACCGTCTAGAGATATTTCCTAATGGCTCTACACACCCTAAGCCACCTTCCAAACACCGTCCAGAGATATTTCCTTACGGCACTACACTCACTTGGTGAGCACCTTCCTACGGGCATGGCACCGCCATCACACACACAGTCTTGGATCCAGCCTGGGTGTGCCATCATTTTTGCAGGGGTAGGTGGTATCAGAGTAGGTCTGAAAAGCAGATGAGGCGCTCATGGGAGCTGTTGCACACGTCGTTATAATTATTATTATTGTTTGTGCCGTGACCAAGGTGGGCATGGATAACTTAATTGTGGTTCAGCACATCTAAAATGAATACTTTGTACCTGCCAATGTGGGTGTGATGTGTGGGCAATGCTGTCTCAGGAATACGTTATGAATTGGCTATTTGCATAGTACACAGCCACATCACATGAGCAAATCTGTACATGTACTCAAGACAGTGTGATTAAGCCTGTCTAGGCCAAAGCAAGTGCATGCCAGTGCCTCACCGTTTTTCTTCTTGCCCTTGGCCCCTTTCTTTGCGCCTGTGAATGTCGGGAGGAGACTTGAGGGAGCATACTTGTGGGATCCAGCGGGGAGGGCCTCAAATATCCTGCAAAATCAAGTGGAACATTTACAGCATGACTTGCTGCTATATTTAGGGTGGCCAAAACCGCATATATATACACCGTATATGGCCATATATTTGGTGATTTCCTTGCCAAAAATACCGCATGTACACCGTATATATATAATCTGGCTAACCCTAGCTATATTCCATCTGGGATGGCTATGATGTCAGCTGGTGTCAAAAGTTAGTTGTGGTCAGAGTTTCAAGAAAATTGCAGCTTGGGGGAAGTATTAACAAGGGTGTAGTAAGCATGCTTGCATGTCCATTAGGAGGAACCCCAAGAACCTGTGAAAAGGAGCTTACGCATTCCAAATCAATTGACCTCAGATAGAGCCCAAATGTGAGAAAGACAGATCCAATTGGTAGCAGGGCAAGGAAGCAGATGCGCGGAGTCTGCTCATGTAATTAGCTGAAAGGGCGCATTCATTCTACAACAATGTGTTCAATTGCTTCACTCAACACACAAGAGAGGTCCACTTATGCACACACACACACGCACTTACGAACACAAACACACACACACAGATAGATAGATAGATAGATAGATAGATAGATAGATAGATAGATAGATAGATAGATAGATAGATGATGGATGGATGGATGGATGGATGGATGGATGGATGGATGGATGGATGGATGGATGGATGGATGGATGGATGGATGGATAGATAGATAGATAGATAGATAGATAGATAAATAGATAGATAGATAGATAGATAGATAGATAGATAGATAGATAGATAGATAGAGAGAGAGAGAGAGAGAGAGACAGATAGATAGAGAGATAGAGAGATAGAGAGAGTGAGAGAGAGAAAAAGAGAGAGAGAGGTGTACTTGATAACACACCTGCTCCTTCCCAGTTTCGACACACCCTGCTGCCACATATCCTTGAGCTCCAGATTTTCTTTGTCCAAGCGACCCAGCTCGTCACGGGCTTCACAATACAGACTCTCAAGCACTGCCATCTCGCTCAACCTGGCCTTACTTGCCACCAGGGCGTCTGCGGTCGGAGTGCATTGTGTGTGCTGTTTGTGTAATGAAGCACAAAAGGGGCTTGGCGCATAATAGTATATATAAATGCAGGAACGCTTGGGTGCATACCGGCAAACGCCCTGCTTGTTGTCCACAGTCACAGTGTGCGTGGATGTGATCTAGGCTAATCTACGTGCTACATTGTGGATGCAGGTCTAGGCTGATCTATGTGCTGGTGCGATTAGAAAACTTTGCCTTGATGGCTTTGCAGGTACAACTCGGGCTGATAAAAGGCCAGAGCAAGGAGCGTGGTACTTTTGTATGCCAGTTGTGGATTACCTGTATGAGTACTTTTCACTGAAATTTAACATCTTATAGGAATGAAGTTGGAGAATCAGAATATGGGAGTTAGGTGCTGTTTGTATACTCTTCTAATAATGCTGACACACCCTTTGTGTGCTACTGAGCCTCAAAACGAAATGCTTGCTTGCTCAGTTGCATCAGAAAAGAGGTTAAGTTCCATATCTCATGCAATCATAAGCAGCACACATCACCATTCCCCAGCGATAAATGTGTGTGTGTGTGTGTGTACGTGTGTGTATACGTGTGCACGTGTGCTCGTGTGTGTGTGTTTGCTGTACGTTTGTGTGCATGTTTGTGCGTGACTGGCACAGCAAGACCACCTTCCAAAATACACATTTGGCCACCAGCAGCTTTAATACGCATTATCAATACGCACTCATCAAGTCCATATGTGTCCTGCCCTGGTTCTCAGCACGAGCCGCCACATCGTCCACTTGGCTTGAAATGCTCTGCAACTCTACCAGCACGCCAGCCCTGTTTGTGTTATATTACACCAGAGAGTTAGGGTTGGTCCTGCACAAGGAAGAGGCTAAAAGCAGTGCAGAATGGGGCAATCAGAGAGGGTGCACGAAGCTGTGCCGATCACTGACTTTGCCTTGCTATAGCTAGCTAGCTCCTCCAGTGCATGACAGCCCTGCACAGCAGATTCTTCTCAAATCGAGCACGTCAGTACAAGTTTACTGCACAGCAGCAACCTCGTGAGGGCGAGCACGCTAATGCAGAGTTGGGTCTGCTGCCCATTCACGGTAAGAGGGATGCATGATTTTGCAGCCTATGTTTATGTGCTCACGGTAAGAGGGATGAATGTGTCACGGTAATGTGTAACGGTAAGAGGGATGAGGGTTTGTGTGCTCATGGTAAAAGGGATGCATGATTTTGCAGCCAATGTTTGTGTGATGCATGAATGCACCGCGCTTACAAATCTGAAGTTGCGGAACTTGGCACAAAAGACGAGTTATAGTGCTTGCCCTGCACAGTGGCAATCCTCAAAAATGTTGTTAAAAAGTGTTCATTTGTTTGTGAATGTTAACAATCAAAATAGATTGATCAAATAATGAGCCAGTAGGCAAACCTTCTGGCACAAGGCAGTTTACACCTGGGTGGCTGCTTTGTTAATGCAAAAAACATTGAAGACAACAGCAAACCCAAAGGTGCAAAACCTTACAACCAGACCGACCTTTGTGCCTCAGCTGCTGCTGCACGTGTCTCAGCATCAGCAGCACGGCCTTCCGCTTGCTCCAGAGCAGCCTGCACAAATCAGCAGTAAGCCTTGTACGTTAAAATTCTGTAGCTTTTAAAGTACTGCCTGTACAAGCTAGCAGCGAGCCTTGTGCATAAGCATCTTCCAAGGCACAGCCTGCTCAAGCTAACAGGGGGCTTTGTGCATATGCATCCTTCAAGGCGCAGCCTATATACCCCAGCACCTTGTACATTAAAATTGTGCGCTTTACTTGGGCTTGGAACCCATTGTAATTTGCTACCTTCTTCAAGCAAAACAGGGGCTTACCAAGGCGGCTTGGACATCTGCTTGCGCTTGAGCCTGAATTTCTATTTTGTAGTCATCAAGCTGACGAAGATAGCCTTCAGATTGAGCCTACATGTGTTTAGGCAAAATAAAAACAGGGTGAGGTTACAGGGCAGAAGGCACATTGTTGGGCCTACTTTAGAGGCGTATGATGACATGCCGTTGTGGCCATGCATCTTACTCACCGTTGTGGCCATCCATCTTACTCACCGTTGTGACCATGCGTCTTACTCACCAGGGGTTCAAGCTGTATGCTGTATCACATGTTGAAGACTACAGACTAGGTATTGACTAGGGAAAGAGGATGGCAGACTAGGTCCCAAGTGGCTCCAGAAACGATTGTGGGGAGTGGATTATTCTGCCTGCATATTTTTTCCCAGATGGACTGTCTGTGGGCCGAGCTTTTGTTTGAAAGCAGGAGAGAGTTTTTAAGGAGCAAAAAGTGATGCACACACATTTTGGCATACAAGAAAGGAGGCGTTTAACAGAAGTCGGCCTAATGAAGTGCCCCAGGGCTTTACCAGAGTAAGATGAGCCACCTCCTGCCTGTTCCTTCAGGCAACCATGCAATGAAAAGCCGAGACCAGGCCGAGACCAATTAGAAGCCGATCAGCCTAACAACCTGGCTGAAGGTCACCCCCCATCGTAACCATGCAATGAAAAGCGGTGTGACCAAAAAGTCAGGGGCTTTACATTGTGGAATGAAAAGCAGTGTGACAAGTCATAGGCTTTAGATTGTGGAATGAAAAGCAGTGTGACAAAAAAGTCATAGGTTTTAAATTGTGGAATACAGGCCCCACTTGCATCTCAGGACACGCTACAACACCTGCAATGCTAAGCGCGCTTTCAGGTGGATGTGAGTTAAGACCTTATCTGATTTTTCAGGTAGCACCATCCTTTCCTAACCCATGTGTGAATACCTTAGATGTATATTCAGGCAGGAATATCCCTTTTTGATCCATGAGTCGAGCCCTTAGATGTAGTTTCAATTACTAGCATTCTTTCCTAATCCATGCTGCAAGTGGTCATAACAGCATCTGCATCGTTTCTTTCTGTTACAAGTAACTACAATGATATGACCTGTGACCAAAACAGCCTACCCTCTATTTCCTTACCCTTGCTGCCTGCATGTCTGCCTGGGCTTGCAAATGTACCTCGTGCCTGGCTGCTTCTGCATCTGCCTGCGCGTAAATTTTATTGTGCAGACAGTGCGACTGTCTCTTACACAAAGCCGACTTAAAACACTGTCCCCATACAACTCCGGAATCCATCTTCAAGCGTATGCAGCTGAAATTGGGCACATGCACCTTTTATTAACGGTGAGGGATCCTTGCATGGAACAATCATGCCTGTTGTGTGTTTTCACTGGTGTGAGCTTATTTCTGAGTTCATGGATCTTTCAGAGGAGGCCTCCCTTCGTGGCTGGCCAAGACCAGTCAGCAGCTTATCAGCCAAACAACCTGGCTGGAGGTTATACCCTATGAAACCAATTTAACCATTTACTGGTGTGATCTATATAGCCCTTGCTGGTAAGCACTTGCATGGCCGTGCGATCCTCACCAATGCAGTTTGGAGTTCCTTCTGCGCGTCTGCATAGGCTTGCTGTTTGTAGCTGTCTGCCTCTGCCTGAGAGGGTGGTTTACAAAACGGTTTTTAGTGTTTTGCTCAAAACGCTCCTCACAAATTACCAAAGGAAAAATGTGTTTAGCAGTAGGGGGGAAGACAAGTGCACAAGGCTGAATACACACGCTTTTGTGTATGGAAGCACTACATGTTCCTCAACACTGCAGCAGCTTTCCTTGCACAGCATTTACACTGCACAGCATTTACACTGGCGACTTACACTGGCGATTTACACTGTACTGCATTCACACTGCACTCACATTAGCACTGCATAGCATTTAAACTGGCAATCTACACTGTACTGCATTCACACTGCACTCACATTAGCACTGCACAGCATTTACACTGGCAATTTACACTGCACAGCATTTACAATGCACTCACATTCACATTGCACAGCACTTAAACTGGCGGTTTACACTGCACAGCATTTACACTGCACTCACATTTACATTGCACCCACATTTACACTGGCGACTTACACTGGCGATTTACACTGCACTCACATTTACACTGCATAGCATTTAAACTGGCAATCTACACTGTACTGCATTTACACTGCACTCACATTTACACTGCACAGCATTTACACTGGCAAGTTACACTGCACAGCATTTACACTGGCAATTTAAACTGTACAGCATTTACAATGCACTCACAATTACATTGCACAGCATTTACACTGACGATTTACACTGCACAGCATTTACAATGGCGATTTGCAGCTTTTAATGAGTTGGCTTAAACATGAGACAGGTGCTGTGTGCATCACAGTGGCTGCTTGAACTAGCACACTCACGCTAACTCTGGCTTTTCATGCGTTTTAGAGTCATATGGAACAGGGGTAGCACTCATTACTAAGTTGTCTGGGGAGTAATTAGGGTGGTGTGAACATTTTTCCTGAGGTTTACAGCTGTCACTGGCCCACTCCTGTAGTATATTATATCTGATAAGACTGCTGTGTATTTGCGTGTTCAAGTTTATGTATGTATGTGTGCCTGATTAAAATCTGAGCCAAATTGATAGTAGAACACCTGCAGTGTTTTAGCACACTAATGTCTCACGACAGCTATCTATTGTGTTGCGTTTTTAAATATGCAACCTTAACAGACAGGGTTGTATGCATCCATTTACAATGGTCTCACCTGTGCAGCAAAGACGACCGTAGGGTTGACACTTGCACACAGAGTTCACACATACACACAAAGTTTACACAGAGTTCACACATACACAGAGACTTCACACATACATACAGAGTACACACAGAGTTCACACATACACACACAGCACGCACAACAAAACACACATACACACAGAGTTCACACATACATACACACACAGCACGCACATCAAAACACACATACATCAGGTGCACATGGCAACCCTTACACTTCCACACAGTGGTACGCACAATTCAAGCAGATAACCATATGTGCATGCGCATGTACGCATATGCTCTCAAACATATCAGCACAGGCATGTCCTGCACCTGCATCTAGACCCTAGATGCACCAGCATCAACCAAACGCGCCATCATATTTTGGAACCTGATGGGCTTAGCTAATGCTAGGTACCAACACGTTTTTTTTTTCGCAAGTAGGGTTTGCCATGGTTGGAGGTTACCACTGCTTGAACTTGAAGTATTATAAATAAGTATACACCAAATGTATATATGTATGCAAACATATAGCTGTGGCCATTAAAAGAGCTGTCTGCTGAAAGCTTGGAATAACTGTGTATGCAATAAACATCACGCACATACGCATGTATAGTTATGGTCAGCCCTACTAGCAAGCCTATACGTTCGAGTCTGGCTATCGTGGGCATGTGAGCATGTGATTCACACCAAGAGAAATCTAAGTGCGGCACACTGCTTGTTTTCATGTGCTGCTGTGCCATTACTGGTGTCAGAAACAGGCCCTGCACTCGCAGGGCCATGCCATCCTTACCAATGCAGTTTGCAGTCCCTTCTGCGTGCCTGCATGGGCTTGCTGCTTACAGTTGTCTGCCTAAGCCTATAAGGGATGCTTGCACACAATTAAGGTACATTGCATTGAACATCTGTGTAACAGTGATCATATAAAAAGCGCTTCTTGCAAGCAGGGCAGGCAAGCTCACGAACTGGGTCGGATTTCAAACGAAACCATTTTAAGTGCATGTTCCATTTTACTGCATTATTCCTATGTACAGTTCAAGCAAGAACTTATCACTGTACACGGCACAAGCAACACACTTATACAACGCCAGATTGGCATCCTTCAGCTCTTGCTTGGTTTGACTTTAAGCAAACGTAAGAAAATGTTGATGCTCACCATGGCTGCTTGGATCTCAGCTCGGCTTTGCCGCCTGACCTCCTCCACCTCAGCCTGTAGAAGGCAATTTGCAACAGTCGGCAAGCAACATGGCCCTTTCAATTGGTGCGTGTAGGTGAACGTAAGAGGGTATACCTTTTGTATGAACACAGCAGCATGTGAAGGAGTCATGCCAGTTAGGTGTAAATGTGAAGAAGGCGCTCAACGCGTTTGAAGATGTGATTTATGTGTCACATTCATAGAGTTAGCAGAACTAGATGTGTACACTTTTCAGCACCGTACGTTCAGAAGCGTTTCTGCTAGAACTACGCTACCCTCCACGTTGTTCTTGCAGGATTACCTAGTACCTAGAATAAAAATGCTTATTTGAAAGAAGGTGAGAGGAGTGTTTTGTTACACAACGAGTAAATCCGCATCTTTTGGAAGTAAAAGAGCGCTCCACCCAGCAGCCTGTGTTGCTTTGCCAACCCCGGCTTATAATAAACTTGCAGTCCTCAATCCTGCACATCAAACACTCATCTGGTGTGTTAAATGGGCCACCTCACCCCTTATCCATGCTTATGCACACTTTGTGTCCACCTGCCATCTCAGCCTGACACCTGAAACGCTCATCTTGCACGTGCTGTTCATTAATTGGGCCGTCCCACTCCTTCGCCTGTGCTTGTGCTTGTGCCTGTGCCAAGTCTGCTTGTAGCTGCCATGTTTAATAGGGCCTGCCATGTTTAGTAGGACCGCCCCACTCCTTACTTGTGACGCCTGTGCTTGTGCTTGTGCCTGTGCCAAGTCTGCTTGTAGCTGCCATGTCAGGCCTGCGTGTGTCTCCAGCGCGGACGACTGCTGGGTCACCTGCAACAAAGATTGTGTGAGTGGCCTGAATATGATGAGCAGATGGCTCTATAAACTGGAACTGAATGGTTGCCAATAGATAGGAACTGCTCAACACGCACATTTGTGCGTGGAGTTGAGTCAATACTGGTGGTGTCTCTGCAGATTACGAGCTGTTCAACAATTTGACCTTGAGATATCCAGCAAATGCAAACTGATTGTTCTTTTGATCCCTTTAGATTTGATGTTCAATACTGCGTGCCATTACTTTCACGCCATTCTGCTTCATATCATTTGGCACCTACAACAGCACTCCCCAAGTATAAAGATCAGAACAACCCATCTATGACGATCGCCCCCTGCTCAAGCTCGTCCATCCCCTGCACTGAAGGGTATGTTCAAAGGAGAAGACTCAACAGCAGCACCTCACATCACAAAAAGCATGCACCGCATGCAGCACTCACTCCTTGCTTGAGCCTGTCAATCTCTGCTTCAAAGGCCATGAGACGAGCCGCAGTGCGCTTTTTCTCCACCTCAGTCTCATTCGTGGCAGCAGCCACGTCCGCTTTCAGATCCACGACACGCTTCTGGCTGCGTATTTGTGTGTGTGTGTGTGTGTGTGTGCGTGTGTGTTGCCAGGTTGGCCAAATCAATACATTGTTTGCAAGCTTTTGCAAGCTTCTGGCATTTCTGCGTGCTACGCTCTCTGTTGAAACTTCATTGATGAGGGGTTTTGTAGTTCCTTTGGACAAACACACACAATGGAAACAGCAAAACGTTTCGAGTGAGTAGCAAACAGCATTTTAGCGGGGACCAACACCAATACCTGCAGACTCCAGCCAGAAATAGGCTGTTCAAAATCAAAGTTTTGCGAGGTTTGAATGTTTTAGTTTATTTTTTGTAAATAATTCAAAAATGTGAGGGGGCGGAATAATCTAAGAACGCTTTACTCCCAATACTGGTATTGTGCCCAAAAATCTGACTTTCAAAGCACAGCATTGCCCACCACACTTTATATATGTCCTCCTTAATCAAGGGCGGCAGCCAAATTTGTTTAGGGGATTTCTTAATAATCTTCCCAGGAGGAAGTTTTCTTTTGGACAACATGTCCACTTTTTGGGGTGGACCCCTCTGAGGGACCACGCACCCCCAATCCCCCCTTTTAGTGCCCCCACCCAGACAAAAGGGGTACCAATCTGCTCCTTTTTTAATTCTGCATCCATATGCATACTCATCAGGACCTGAATCTGAATTGTTGCAGAGTTGCAGAGATATAGGGCAAAGACTGAGATACGGACGCCCATGCACACATGACCTACCAAGCACCCACACTGGCTTGCACAGCCCCACATTGCATCTATTTCTTCGGAATTCCACTGACTACCTCATGCTGGCACAATCCTAAAAATTCGGAGTGAAATGCTGCTCCATTGGCTTGACTTACCCCGCGGCCTGCACCCGAGCGCGTGTGCCTCCTCTGACTTTTGGACATGTCCACAGCCCCCCCCCCTTTTACCCAATTTGTTCAAAAAGGGTGGCAATCAACTGGGCTTGAGCTGAGGATTCTGATGGTGTATGAAAAATTCCGTGGAAGTGGCCCAGAAATAATCTGGAGAACCCCCCCCCAAAAAAAAAAAATTCACCGGGGGACCACCCCCTCCCCAATTCGACCCATATATATACCAATCGATAAATCTCGCCGTCAGGATTCCAAATATATATTTCTTATCGGAGAGAGACATGCCGTCCAAGAGTTATGCTTTCTGAGGCCTCCTGATCCCCCTTAAAAAATAAGATGTCCGGGGGGAGATCACAGCATGCAACCCATAAGCCTTTTAATTGGGCCCAAGCTTTAATCTCATGCTTTTGGTGTTGAACAAGTTGCGTAAATCTTCTTACAACCTAAATTCAGTCTGCTCCTTTCATGCTACCTGATCCCCAGCTTCACCATCAGTCTCAGGATCAATCGGCATTTTCACAAATCCTGAACAATTGAATTAAGGCCTGCCTATAATTTCCAGATAAAAGAAGTGCTTGCCTGTTGTTGTCACTGCTCGAGGCCTTAACAAGCTTGAGGCCTTAACTCAACAAGCAGGTGATAACAAGCAGGTGATATGGTCATACATTGCCTGAATCTCAGCCTCTTAAACGTGCTCACTACAACGATTTCACACCGAACCAGACCCGACCACGGAATTTCAGGATCAGGGTTTACGCAAGATTTAATGGGCAATAATCTGGTAGATGTTCAATTGCACTTCTTTTAGCTGAAATCTAGAGACAGGCCTTAACTTCAACCTCACTTCGGTTGATCCTGAGACTAATGGTCGTACCTGAACCTCAGCTTGTCACGGAGTTCCAGGGCCAGGGCATGGAGGGCAGGTAGCTGGTCCTCTGGTTTTAGGGATGCTGTCTTGTGCCCTGAGTGGCCACCACCACGAGCTGACCTGGCAATGGTTGTGATGATATGTTCCATGTTGACCTTGCTACAAGATGAGGCAGATGGATATCTATCTATACACCCCTTCAATTATCCTGCACAAGGCTGCGTAGCTTGTGGTAGGATTGGTTATCATGGGACTCGGACAGGGGCAAGCGTGCATCTAGGTTGCATCCATTGTTCATAAGTGGCTTGCATTTTGTAAGAACATGGCAAAGCGTATAGGATTTGTTTTGGTAAGCTTAGAACGCATGTTGAAAAGTGAGCGCGAGAATTTATCGGCGAGAGTCCTGATTATGTGTGTGTGTATGTGTGTGTGTGTGTGTGTGTGTTTGCTTATGCGTGTGTACATATGTGAGAGAGAGAGTGTGTGTTTGTGTGTGTGTGTGTGCTTGTGCGTGTGTGCGTGTGTGTGAGAGTGTGTCTGTGTGAGTGTATGTGTGTCTGTGTGTGTGTTTGTGTATGTGTGTGTGTCTGTGTGTGTGTGTGTGTATGTGTGTGTGTATGTGTATGTGTGTGTCTGTGTGAGTGTGTGTGTGTGTGTGTTTGCTTGTGTGTGTGTTTGTGTGTGTGTGTGTGTATGTGTATGTATATTTGCTTATGTGGGCGCGTGCTGTGACCAAAGTTACCTTAGTTGTTCCAATGCTGATGGCGTCAATAGACTGTCCCATGCCTCTCCAACAATTTCCTACAAGATGGTTTACGGGAGCAGTTAAGCATGCATGCATGGCTGTGGACTTCTCCTATCCTCCAGAACGCGCACCTCTTGCATATTTGCTTCTTCTCCTTCTTCTCCTCCCGCTTCAGTGCTATCTAGGTGTCACCAATCACGACGGTCAACCATTGACGACGGTCAACGAAGTATCAAAATAAATAATTAATTCCTTGTTTTTGTGAACATCGTAACCTCTAATTAGACCAACACTGACAGGGAAAAGAACTTTGTGATGTCAGCTCTGCACACACACTGGCCCGTTCCGTACCAGAACCGGTACGTAGATAAAGTCTTCTCTATGAACTTCCAGATAGAGCTTTCATTTAGCGCTGGAAAAGGTGCAGGGAGTGGTTTTAACTGCTCGATGTTTGGAAGTTAGATGGAACAAGTCCTAAACGTAAGATCCTAAAACCGGGTGCTTCTTTGTCCAACGTTTTCAATTAATTAAATAAAGTCATCTGCAGGAGGCCTAAAAAAGCACAACTTTTGGAACACAGAGGGTCAATTGAATTAATAACTACATACTCGGAAGCCTGAAATTAGGGTTAATTTAGTGCCCCTCTTAGGCCTGGGCAGGCGCGCGCTGACATCGTGCAGAATAGTGCTCAACCGATCCTTTAGTGAGGGGGACGTGCTCTTAGAGCTGTCCTTTTGGTGTGAAAAACAAATTGCACCAATACAATTTAAAATTTCGATTATTATTCATCTCCAAATTAATAATTGCCCAGACGGACTATCTTTAGAGTCTGACATGTTCCGGAGAGTCGGTTTGAACATAAGAAAAAACTAAGCAGGCAGTGAAAGCCACTCCCCACAGTAATTAAGGAAAAGGAGCCATTTTGGTACCGAGTACCGTAAATCGTAAAGCTCCTCCACCGCACACATAAACCTGTTTTGGTGATCTGAGGAAAACGAGGGGTTCTGTTACTTCCCCCCCTTTTACAGCTGTGGACACAACTTAGGGTCTGAAGCAATTCACCTGCAGAAGGGAACCCGAAGTCCTCCGGACGAGCAGGAATGCACGTAGCAACACTACCAAGTGCCTCAAGTGTGTTTTACATCTTGAACAGCCCCGCTATATTATATCACAAATATTACCAGAGGGGGTCAACTGAGCAAATGTCCTGAAATGTGACTTTTTTGATGCAAATCATGTTTAATGATATCACTAGATGGTTCATGAAGTTTGGGGCGAAAAGGACCACCCCGGTGGTCTGGACAGAAATACAGTTCAAATTTTGGCACTGAGTTCCCACATTACAGGCCACTACACCCCAACCAGGGCCTTCTTTCATCCCAAAACAAGACAGGAGGACTTCCTTTATGATACTTAATCATCCTGGGGTTTGAAAAATATATTTGGTTAAGGTTGATGTTCCACCGTTTTGGCACCCTTTTGCTGATTTTATCTGAGGGAATTGGGCCAAATTAGGGTATCTGGCCAAGTACTGCTCCGTTTTGCACCAGTTTTGTTGCAATAATGTTTTTATAAAAATGTGGATGATTCATATAAAAATGACACAAATCAGGTCAGTGGGTGGTGAGATATGACAGAATGGTGGTGAAAAATAGGGTTCACGCCACGGGCAATTAGGCATGTGCGCCGCAACTGGCAGTTTTCAAGCTCAGATGAAGCCAAAATCCTCTGGGTACCTCTGGGTATCAAGTTTAACTGCCAGCTCCTGCCTACCTACCTCGGGGTACCAAGTTCAGAAACTGCCAGCTCCGGCGCACATACTCAATTCACATTTCAAAAGTACCTGTTTGGGGCCTCAGTTGAACCCCCTCTGAAATATTACAAATATTTTTTGCTGACTTTTGGCCTGAGACTCTTTCCTCGTATTTCTTCTCTCCTTTGTCTGACACGGTGGGATGCTGAATGGCTCAACCCATAACAGTGCTCGCTTGGAACACACAGTAACTGCCCGGGCAAAGTGGGAGTTCAACTTAAAGAAATTCATTCAAGAGTGAGTAAAAATTTTGATTCAGATTTGTCTTGATTTCAGAGCTGAGATGCAGTGTGTGAAAAGTGGGCATAGGGGGTGAATCCATGGCCCTTGACACGCCGTTGTGTTCTGAACCCAGGATCGTGGGGAAAATTCAGGTCAAGAATTCATGAAGGCGTTTGTTTTTCCCTCGTCTGACTGTGCAAGCGTAAATACCTAAAGGAGCTTTTATTTACGCTTTTGATGTTACGCAATTAATATATTGTATTAATTTATAGTTTGTTTTTTGGCTTCTGCGTCGGCTAGACTTGCGTAGTAGACTTGCGTGGTACCTGCGTGACTTAGATTTAGACTGAAGTTTGGCCCGAATTCAAGTGTTTGATGCCTGAGAAGACATGCGTCCGCGACACCTGTTTGCACCCGCCCCCCTTTGCCCCTTACAGGTACATATGCACACACACACACATACACACACACACACACACACGCACACGCACACGCACACGCACACGCACACGCACGCATGCGCACGCGCACACGCACACGCACACACACACACACACACACACACACACACACACACACACACACACACACACACACACACACACACACACACACGCACGCACACACACGCACACGCACACACACACACACACAGACACACGCACGCACACACACACACACATACACATACACGTACACACACTCACACATACACACACAAGCACCCCCATGCATACATTAACACTCTACACAAAACATAGACATCAATCACAGACAATTTTGCATAAGCGAGTGCGAGTGCGCACACACACACACATGCACACACACATGCACACGCACACACACATACACACACAGCATGCACGTGCTTGCACACACACATATACACACAAAAACACACACCACATACACACACACATACACACCACACACAAACACACACACATACACCACACACACACACACACATATACACACACGCACATACACGCATGCACGCACGCGCTCACACACACATACACATACACAAAAACACAAACCTCCAATGCATACATAGAAACTTATGCACAAAACATAAACATCAATCACAGACAAATTTGCATTAGCGAGTGCGCGTGCGCACACACACCCACACACACATACACACACCATGCACATGCTTGCACACACACACATACACACAAAAACACACACACGCAATGCAGGCATGCACACTCACACAACCTCACACAGACTCACACATGCTACACAAAATAAAACATCCATCTGCACACACACATTCACAAACACGCAACCGAAACAAACAGCACACACACAACGCCCAACCCTCGCAGGAAGCTCACCATAGCATGGAGCATGCAACAGCTCTTCAGCCTTGCATGCATTCAAACAGGGATGCTTGATGAGATTAACAATATGCTCCACGGAGTGTCACTCGCCATTCACATGTCCTATTTCCTGGTGGCACTGGCAGCCCTGAAGGGCACGGCCACAGACGTCAGGATTGCTGTTTTTGGTGCTTATGTGGCCAGGCTAATTGGGTGCGTTCGTCTGTTTTGCCCCTTGCCCTTTGAGCTCGGCACATACATTACATGCAGAGGGACTTATGGCGTCTTCTGTGCTTCGGCAGACAAGACGACCAGACCAGTTCACTTGCCTTCAACTCTTGAACAAAACCTGCTATGCAACATTTGAAAGAACCAAGCCACCAGTAGGCCGGCATTTTGCTGCAGCATGTGGTAGCCACATGCATAGGGCTGGCCAGAACCGTATATGCACACCGTATGTGACCGTATGTATGGTGATTAATCTGCTTAAAATACCGTATATACACCGTACATACATATATATGTATGGTTCTGGCCAACCCAACACATGCACAATGCACACACACGCACACGCACACGCACACATACACAAAACACATACACATGACTCACTGTCAACCTACCAAAAGAGGCCAGCATTCAGCTTCAGCAAGGAACGCGCACGGATTCTGCACTCTGCAACATCACACGTGACTCAATTGCCTCACGGCTTTCCGTGACGCTGCAGATATCTGGTGGTGATGATCCCTCTGCAACATCACATCTGACTCAATTGCCTCACGACTTTGTGTGACGCTGCAGGTATCTGGTGGTGATGATCCCTGACGTTTTGCCCTCCCATGCAAAGGCCCTGCTGTCCTCCCAACCATACGTCTTGCTGGTCGCCCCGGTCCTCTTCAATGTCGTTGCACTGGTAAACTCTCAAACGCTGTAACCTCCTACTATTGCATGGGCAGGCACTGTGGTATTCGGTTCCAGTGCTTGCCGCTTTTCTGCTTGTGTGCGTTGTGTGTGCATGTGCGTGTGTTTTTGTGTGTGTATGTATGTGAATGTGCGCATTTGTGTGTGAGCTGGAGCACCAGTCTTTTGTCGGCCTCCCTTTTTTTAGTGGCGTGGGCACATGCGCTTGCAACAAAAAACTGTTCGTCAAAGGTTGTGCCTAGCAGCCTCAACTTGTTAGAAATTCATTGTTGAGAGGAATGAATGCGCGGACTGACGAGCGTGCTTATCAATGCCTGCTTGTTTGAGAGCCTGGAGCCCCATTCTGTCTCCCTGCAGCAGCATCAAGCAGCAGCATCAAGCAGCAGCATCAAGCATCAAGCATCAAGCATCAGCATCAGCATCAAGAAGCAGCATCATGCAGCAGCATCAATGCCTGCTTGCTTTTCTCCTCCTCGGTACTTTGTGGGATCCAAGATTTTCTCGCACAGGACTCTGATGCCGGCTATGGGTCAGAAGTTTCACGGAATCCGGTTTCAAAGTGGCTCCCTTATGTGGGGAGCGACTGTTGGTATTTTCTGTCCATGCACACGTTATTTTGTCGGCAGGCAGTTGACATGCTGTTATGAGGCTGAGTCGTTGTTCCTTCCCAAAATGCACGCTCACGTACATACATGCACACACACACACACTCACACACACACATACATACACACACGCGCGCGTGTGTGCAAAAGATGGGTGACCTCCAGTCAATAATTGCGACTTGCCTTCCACCGTCCACCCCTACTTGTCATTACCTTTCCTCACCTGGACCTTGTTACTCAGTGTGTGTCACATTCCCCCTCTCTTTGGGTGTGCAGGTCCATCTTCCCAGGCCACGGCTACTGTTATTTATCCATGCAATTGTGGTGTCCTGCTTCAACTACCAGCTCGGCATGCCAATCCTCATTGCAATAGCCAGGGTAAGGAATTTAAGAGGAGGTTAGCCAGACAGCAAAAATGGCACCTTGCACAAAGCTGCACTCGACTGATACTCATGCACACACACACACACACAAACACATCCTTGGAAACACGTTCTTTTCAAGCGGCAGAACCTGAAGTTATGGGAACAAAGTGAGGGAAAGCCTCCAAGAGCATCTGTAAGCTTTTTCCTTCTTCTGGATAATTCCGGCAATTATTCATCGCAAGTGCGCACATTACAATTATATATGTATGTATGTATATCATATATATACACCACACATACACACACACGCACACACATACACACACACGCACACACACACACACATACACCACACACACACACACACACACGCACGTGCACACACACACACACACGCACACACACACACACACACACACGCACACGCACACACACGCACACGCACACACACACACGCACACGCACACACACACACACACACGCACGTGCACACACACACACACACACGCACACACACACACACGCACACACACACACACACAAACACCACACACACACACACACACACACACACACGCACGAGCACACA
>Ga0307968_1000523_pt1 | contig 27617 bp, 31 predicted proteins | sample OrgLakmetagen650_FD_201834 | JGI IMG/M metagenome (GOLD analysis project Ga0307968, IMG submission 201834) | Saline water microbial communities from Organic Lake, Antarctica - #650 | ecosystem: Environmental > Aquatic > Non-marine Saline and Alkaline > Saline | place: Antarctica: Organic Lake...
CACACACTCAAAGACATACACACACACACACACACACACACACACACACACACACACACACACACACACACTCACACACACACACTCACACAGACACACACTCACTCACACACACACACACTCACACAGACACAAAACATATACAGACACATGGGCATACACACACATATATACACACACAAATGTAGGGTTGGCTAGATACTTACGGTGCATTTGCGGTAATTTTGGCACAGGAATCACCCAATATGCGGTCATATACGGTGTATATTTACGAAACTGGCCAGCCCCATATATATACACACACCAATACATGTGTGCACATGCACATGCAATTGCACGGGCACACACACACACACACACACACACGTGCATACGCATAAGCATGCACGAGTGCATATCCGCACAGACAAGCACCGTACAAGCACGCAAACACGTAATGAAGGTGCACATAAATGCATGCAAAAAATTACTTGCACACAAATAGAAACGCAGCACGTGCACATGCATATGTACGCACACATGAGCACACAGGCACACATTTACATGCATCTTCATATACACATGTGCATTTCACTGGTGCACACTCGTGTAGATACACACAAACACACGTACCCAAGTGCACACGCGTATGCATGCATCTAAGTGCATACACATACACACACTCAAACACTGAAAGTGGGCGCTACCTTATGCAGGGATGCGTTGAGTGATGACGACGATCCAGAGTTGCAAAGCACGTCAGACAGCCTCCGTCAACCCGCCCCTGTGACGCAGTCTAAAGCAGCCAGCGTTTTGAGTTGGGCAAATGCTGCTCTTGGATCAGCGTTGGGGGGTCCCTTGGCCATCCCAGGCCTCCAGGAACAAGCCAACGCCACCTTGGAAATGCCAAAGGTGTGTGTATATGTATTAGTCTGTGTGTTGGTGTGCGCACCTGTGTATGTGTATATGCATGCTTGAGGGGTGTATGTGTGCATGTGTATGTTGTGTGTGTGTGTATGTGTGTGTGTCAAGATATGTGCACGTGTGTTAACTATCCGTGCATGTGGACCCATGTGTACACAGAATGGAAGCGCATGTGTTTTGCTCGGCAACATACGTGTTTATGTGCAACATTTGAGACGAGTGCAGGAGCAGGTCCATGACGACAACCTTTCTCTCTCTCTCGCCCTCCTGCGTGCAGCACCCTGGAACTTTTACACACACAACACCTTGAAGTAAAGCTCCGTCCTCTGCATTCTTACTACTGTCAACACCTCCTCCTCACCTTGTAGTTTGCGTGACAAACATGGCTGCAATGTACACCTGAAAGAATCAATGTGTCGTGGTGCTGCGAAGCGTGAATGGTGGATAATTCCCTTCCTCTCATTGCTGCTGTGCTGCATGTCCAAGCTCACCACGACCATGGTCGTATGCCACAAAAGCAGCATTCTTTCTTCTGCCAGTCTGCAGGTTACATGCACGAAACTTGTTCCTGTCTGCCAATTTAGCAAGTATTTTTGTGCGTGTGTGTGCGTACGTGTGTGTGCTTGTGTATGTGAGTGTGTTTGAGCGTGCGTATGTGTGTGTGCGTATGCGTGTGTGTGTGCGTGTGTGTGCGTGTGTGCGCGAGTGCGTGTGTGTGCGTATGCGTGTGTGTGCATGTGTGTGTGAGTGTGTGAGTGTGTGTGCCTGTGCGTGTTTGGGTGCGTGTGCATGTGCTTGTGTACATGCGTGTGTGCGTGTGTGCCTGAGCTTGTGTGTGTGTGGGTGGGTGGGTGGGTGCTTATATGTATGTGCGTGTGTGCTTATATGTATGTGCGTGTGTATGTGTGCGTGTGTGCGTGTGTGCGTGTGTGGGTGTGTGTGCGTATTTGCGTGTGCATGTGTGGGATAGTGCGTGTGTATGCTTGTGCATGTGTGTGTTGGTGTGTATGCGCATGCACAACAATATAGAACGCCAAATCCTACGAGTAACCCAACGTATGAGTGCAAATACACTAACGCACCTGATCTGTTACGTTTGCCCCTATACTGCTGTACTTAAGAGGAGACAGGCATGCAGCTGCTCCAGAGAATAAACAAATCTGTACAAATGGAAAAAGCTGTACAAACAAATACTGTAGATCCTTATCAATAATTGTACAGGTTCATTCGTACACATTTGTTTGCTTGCGCAGCTACGTCCTGTGCCACGTTCTCTGGAGTAGCTGCATGCACCCAGCAGGTGCACAAATAGTGGCACATCAAACGATGGGTATATACAAACGTCAGACACGTACACATTGCAGGTGTTTGTTCTCCCTCTCACTACCAGCTGTGCCCGTGCCACACATCAATGCTACTGCAAAGTGCTCAAACACCACACATACCTACAACCCTGTATGGCTCTCAGTTACAACCGTACATGAGCTACCTGCTGTACTACGCGCACATCTTGATCTACGTGGGCATCTTCTTAGCAGGTGCGTGCAGCTGTCAGCTCATTGGATGGTGCTTGAGCATTGTGTGTCTTGGCATGTGTGTACATACAGCATATTGCAATGGCACACACATGCATTGCTGTGCTGCACAAATGCTTACGCAATCCTGAGTATTACCTTAAGATATAGCATATAGCGGTACCGGTCTGGCTCCTACTCCTCAGTTGACTATAAGAGTGCTACATCTTCTTGTTCTTCTTATTGCACCCACACTTTGCCAAGTCAACACACACACACACACACACATACACACACACATACACGCACACACTCTCACATACACACAGATGTGTACTGGGGCCCTGGGTCGGCTGGAGACCTCCGACTTGACCTTTCCAATGACCACCTGGCCGTGCAGAGTGGGGGGGAGCTGTGGCGTCTGGTGACCTGCACGTACGTTTATGTGTGTGTGTGACAGCCGTGCTGGAACAGAAGCAACTTTCACAAGCCAGTGTGCAGGTCACTCCAGGCAGTCGGTTGCCCACAAGCATGAACGTGTGCTTGCTCCAATTGCTTTTTGCCGTGATCACTGTCGCGTGCTCAGCATCATGCATCAAGACACGACCTAACATTACGCTGACACGACCTACAAGACACGATCTACAAGACACGACCTACAAGACACGACCAAACATTACACTGACCACCAAAGGTGCAGCACTCGGCCTTTGCACGGTCTCTTAGCATACCTTCAACCTGCAGACCATTCAGGTTGTGATGAAGCTTGTTGGCTCCTTTTGCATTTCACAAATGAATGAGTACTTTGTATGTTTTAGAGCTGAAGCACAGACAGCAGCCACCATTTGTGTGTCGTGGTAGCTTTGAGGCACCGCCAAATTTTTAGCCCCAAGTGTTTTCACCGATACTTCTGAGCTTGCATTCCACCCCCGCCCCGTAAGTGCACATCGTTTGTGTGCGTATGCATATGTGTGTCATATTCATTTGCAAAATTAGCTGTCTCACCTCAGCAATGCCACCACGGGCTCCTTGGTTCTGTGCAGATTTGTGCACACCTCTCCTATCAACCTTTTCATCACGCTGGCTGCGTTGCTTCTGCTGGCGGCGGACCTTGAAAGGGCCGTAGGACTATGGGTCTTTGCCGCTGTTGTGAGCTTAGGTGGGTGTGAGAAGCGCTCTTTGTAAGGAACGCTGCAAGGCTATGGGATGTTCCGCTTTTGTTCTCAGAGTTTTTCAAATGCTGTGTGTCAAAGATCGGATAGAGACAAAGCACATCCTTTACAAGTCTGCCTCTGTGTGAGTGTGCGTAAGTCACCTATTTGTTTCGTTTTCCCTGTCTCTTTTCTGTGTCATATGTCTTTAGAGCAACTTAGAACACAAAGGTTGCAGACTGTTGAGCAGGTGGCTATCATTTGGAGCTCTTTGCAACCTCACGTGCGTGTGTGACACCCCCTCCCCTGAGCGAGCTAGAGTTGAATAACACTTTGCACAAGCACACACTTGTGCAGGCACAACTTCAGGGACTGTCGCTGACCTGCTGCTGAACGACCTGCCCATCACAACAGGTGGGTGACATCCTTTGCCTCACAACTTGTGCAGAGTGACAGTACGCCCAGTAGTAAGCAGCACTTGTTGCTGAATGCCGTGCATGTCACCAACGACAAGCCTGCTGCAGCATGTCTGTCTTCTGATTTGAATGTAAGGAACATGCATGACGCAGCTTTCAGCATGCTCCTTGTAACACACGCGTAGTTCATTATATTTAGAATGACGTGCTTTTGTGCATAGGGCGCAGCAGCATCGCTCCTTATTAGTGTCTATTTTGAGGTCGTAAAAATTTCCGTATCAGCCAGCCACATACGCACACGCAAGCACGTGCTCATCGCAATCACACGTGCACGTGGTCTCGCCCAAAACAAATGGAAACACCAAAACGTGCAGGTGCCACGCCCGCCATTGTTGCCACTGTCGGTGCATTGCTGGTGGAGAAGCGCAAGAACTTCCTCTTCCATGAGAAGGTAGACAAGTTGTATCTGCTCCAGGGTCGCCCTGCTAACTACTAATAGTCAAGGACGCAAAGAAAGCACTGACAATGAGCGTACAGTCTCGTGGTAAAGTTGCAATATGACCTGAAGATGGGTCTGTGAGCCACTACATGCTGCTGCCCGATCTTTGCCTTTTATGTAGAGTGTGTGGCAAGAGCACATCGACAAGCGTTTTCCTCTGTTGGCATGCTTCCCCACTTATCTACCCACCCCCTTCACCTTACTATCTCTCACACACACACACACACACACACACACACACACACAATGTAACGAACACACAATCTCGTGACTATACCAAAGTTCTCCCTCACAGACACGAGCTTCTGTGTTTTATTTGGTTGTACAACATCAGCAAGTTTTGCCAGGGGCTGGCCCACAGCCCCTCCTTTCCTTGCATCAATCCATGAGCTTCAATCGCGTGTGTGTGCACTCACAGGTTTAGATCTCTCATACGTATCAATCACGTGCGCGTGCACTCACATACTAATAAGCATTAATCACGTGTTTATACAATCTTAGGTAGAGAACGCGCGCCAGCAACAGCGGCAGCAACAAAAGTGGCGTCTAGACAGTGCAGCGGCCATCAGGCAAGTAGCTGACGACAATAACTTGTACAGACCCATCTCTTCATTAAGCAAGCGTTATAAAGGCTTATCATGACTTCTTTTGTACCCAAAAGTTTGTGAAGACAATTCAATTATCTAGCTATTGTTCTCAGCTCACACATATGTGCTTTCATTCACACACACACTCACACACTCAACTATGTATACAGGCAAGCACGCAGACCAGCCCCGGTGGCTGAGGCCTGGTCTGGGTACGAGCAGGGCTACAGTAGCTACAGCACAATCAGGGGAGACAGCGGAAGCAGTGCCAGCAATACTAGCGGTGGGAGCAGTAGAGGTGGCGGTGATGGTAGTGGTGGTAGTGGTAGTGGTGGGACCTCCAGTAGCTTGTCCTCTACTTTGCAGGCCCTGGATATCATACGAGGGGTGCGTAGCAGCAGCGACACGAGTGTTGATGACCACAGTAGCAGCAGCAGTAACATTAGAAATAGCATTGACAGCAGTAGTAGTGACATTGACAGCAGCATTAGCGTGTTCAACAGCATCACCAAAAGTGAGGGTGCCGGCCAAAGCAGCAGCAGCAGCAGCAGCAGCAGCAGTAGTGGGAGCGGGGATGGGGGAGGGAGTGGCATGAGCTCATCCTCGTCTCTGCCTGCCAGAAGCAGAAACAGGGTGGTGCTCTCCAATGAAAGCAGGGCGGACGGTGCCAATGTGATGGATGGGTGGGGCATGCTGCCCCCCTCTACGCAACGACAGCAGCAGCAGCAGCAGAACACGAGCAGTCATTCGAAGCAGCGGCAAGACAGCAGCAAACCTGCAAGCACGTTGCCTTCCAGCTCAGCAGCCAGCAGCACTGCAACCCTGAGCAGCAGCAGCAGCAGCAGCAGCAGCAGCAGTGGCAGCGTTACGCTGGATGCGGGCAAGGATGTGCAAATTAGGCGGATGGAGGTAAGGAAGGACGGGGGTAAACTCTTGCGTCTATGTGTGTATTATTGTTATGTTCGTATGTGTGTTTGTGCATGTGAGTGCGTGCATGTGCATGTGTGTATGCGTCAGCTCTCACACAATTGTGACCCAGTGCGTTGGTTGCAGGACTCACGCCTGTGCACTGCCTTGCTGGGATCCGATGTGCGTATTTAATTCTGGCGCACAAGGCACAGTGGTGTCACTGCAAGTAGTTGCATGCATATATTGCCCTTGGCCACCTGCACCGTGTATAGCACGAACACCCTCCCCCTGTTTATAACTTTGCACACAAATGCTGAGTCTTGTCATGCACACGCACGTAACTTTAGTGCCCACAACGTACGTGCACTTGACTGTATGACGCACGCACACGTGCACGCACGCGCAAGCTCACACGCACAGTGCACGCACAGGCTCTCAACACATGCGCTCCTACATGTACGCTTACGCATGCATGCATACAAAGCACACAGACAACCAGCACTGATTGCTCGAGTGCACGTGCACGTGTGCCACCTTGCAGCCATGGGAGGGCTATGACGCTGGGTACAGCACTAGCGTCGGCACCCTCAGCAAAGCGTCAAGCCAACAGGCGCGCTGGTCCGAGCTATTGCCTCAGCAGCTACGAGCGCGGAGGAAGCGGCGGTACATAGGTGAGGGTGCACAGGCAGGAGGATGGGGTGTCCTGTGGGGGGTTGAGCGAATGCCAAGGAGCCAATAGCTCAATTACTGAAATGGATCATGTGTGCAATGAAGGTGGTGCCTGTGAATGAGTGGCCATGCATGTGTGCGCTCGGTGCATGCACGTGCTGGTATGCGTACACAGATGGAGCGGTTGAGCGTATAACGCAAGGGAGAAGCAGCCGGGCTCTTGGTTGTTCTTGGACTCATTCCCTTCATGATTGTCTTGTTCACAACACCTTGCTTGTCCCTAATTCACGCAGGGCCACTGTCTGTGTAATGGAAACTATGATGCCGTAATGTGCATTCCGTCGCCTCGTCTTGCGCTGCCTAACTCGCTGTGTAAAGGAATTCATCTTGTTAATTAGGTTTTGGCTTTTGTGTAGCGCTGCCCTGCAGGACCAAAGTGAGCTGCCTGCCTTGCCATACAAAGGGATTATCTTACATTGCGTTTTGCCCTTTTGTTGTGCCCTGCCCTGCCCTGCAGAGCCGAAAGGACCAAAGGAACAGAGACAAGAGCTGGCCACTGTAGAAATATTCGAGGGGCTGTTCAAGTTCAGCGGGGTTGTGAGCTCAGAGAATAAAGCCTGGCTGTCTGTGGCAGCCACATTCTTGTGAGTGCATCATATGACTGACAAGGCCTGTTTGTGTGTGTCTCTGTGTGTATGTCTCTCTGTGTGTGTGTGTGTGTGTGTGTGTGTAGGATTTTTTGTGCTAGGAGACGTGGTGCCACTGCTTTCGTGAGATTGCCCTTAGTCAGCAGGGATTTGTCAGTCATATGGTCAGGGCAGTAATGCCATTGCGACCATTTCCTTGTGTAGTGCGCCGTAACTGATGCGGCTGTCTCTTATCATGTGCTAGAGGCATAGTAGGAAGCGTTGCTAAAGGGCAGGTTTTGTTGTTGCTTGTGTGGTTGTACTCCCATTGCTGCCCGAAAATACTCGATGCCAAAGATGAGCCGCCCCGGCCTGTCTTCTCGTCCCTAACCCTCCTAATCTAACGCAAGTCCAGCCTTTATGCTTGTCATTCGCAAAGCAGATCCTTACATTCAGCTGAGCCAACCCCACCTAAAAAAGGGGGAATTGATGCTCACATTCAAAATACACACTTGAGGCTGCTTGAAGTCATATGTATGTGAAACACTTCTGCATAAATATTTATGGGTTTCAATTGCAAGGTTGTGGGCTGAATTCGTGCTGTTTTCCTGCCAGAATGGTGTCGTAGGTGTAGAAGTGCAGCTTCTGGTCCAGGGTCCCAGTTAGGTTTAGGATGAAACCATACCCATAACAGCAAAAGGGAGATGGGGGTGAAAACTTGCTGCTAAAGGACCTGGTGTGTGGTCCTGTCTGCTGGCAAAAAATATGTGTTTCTGAGAACCCTGGAAGCACGCTTTCTGGCCACCGACAGATTGTCAGGAGCTTTTCAGTATGCTTCTAAGGGATGCCCTGCCAAGTTCTATGGTCTGGAATACAGGGGGTGGGCGGGGGTGGGCAGCGGCAGCTGAGTTCCTCAACAGTATGCTTTTCTTTCACACCGTCTGACACCATGAGCTGTCAGCACATCATATACACACAAAAGATGTGCAGTCTCACCTTCTTAAGAGACGACCTTGTTGCATAATTTTACAGTTTATTATTATTGTGATGCATCGCAAAAATTAGTTTGGGCCAACTTAGACCGTGTGATCTTCCCTCCATTTCTATTGGAAAAATCACACAGTCCAAGCCAGCCCAAACTGGTTTATGCGGTGTATCACAAAGGTTTGGCAGGTTCCCAAAAGTGGCAGTGGCGTCCAAATTATAGACCCTCTCACCTTACCCAAGACCCCCGTCGTCTAGACACCCCGAGTCGTCACCAAAACGTTAAGAATATTACCTCAAACACCACTATATTTTTTTTGGCGTTAGGGAGGGCCTTATGGAAAGAGAATTCGGCCTTCCGGCAAGGATTCCTCCCCAGCACAAGTGGGCACCAACCGGCACTATTCAAGTGTGCAGGGGTGCTTCAATTGGTCACCCTAAGGGTCCTGCATGCTCTAATAGTGATGTTTGTTCTCAGGCATGGACTTGGGTGGGCTTAACTAAACTGACTAGAAATCCACAAGCCCCATAACCATACAAAATATTCAGCGCCGCACTACTTTTAAACTCTGCGTACCCTTCTCTTAAGGTCTGTAATGTCTGCCCTCATTCCTTCATGTGCAGTACGTGCGTGGATGCGCTGAAAGACTTTACGTCTGCCGACGACTGCACCATCAGCATAGCTGGAGTCGTGGGGGCGTTCATTGCGGGCGGCGTCATTTCGCTGGGGCTGTCACCACAGGTTTGTATTGCGTGCATGTGTTGAAATGGCACTTAGCAACTTGAGATTTATGTGAAGTGCATGTGTCTATGTGAACGTGTGTGTCTGAGCCTATCTGTGTGTGTGCATGAGTGCTCTCCTGGGCCCTCACCCCTGCCTTCTCAACAGCTGCTGAAATTATTAAGGGGACTGCTTTCTGTCTCCTTGTCAAAGTACCCAGTGTAAGGGAGCAGCACCACAACAACCCCTGCCTCTCCATATCTATGTGTGCCTGCCACCTGTGCACTTCTCAAGTGAGGCTCTAACAAATGCCAGCAGCAGTTTGGGGTTCTTTCCTTGAAGCGGTTCATTCTTATCAGTTGTGCTCTTACAGCTACCTGTACACTCTTACTGTTACCTGTACAGTACACTCTTACTGCTACTTGTACACTCTTACTGCTACTTGTACACTCTTACTGCTACCTGTACAGTACACTGTGGTGTTGGAGCCTGTGCTTGCAAGCAGCAGCAACACAAACGCCCCTCCGCTGTCTCCGGAGCAACAAGCGCTGATCAGCTTGCCCACCAGCTCACAGGCTGATTCCATGAGCTCCTGGAACGACAGTCTCTCCAGCATGCGCTCCACGTCCTCACTGGACAGCTTGGACGAAGGTCCTCAAGGTGTGTGTGTGTGTGTGTGTGTGCGTCTTTCAGCAATGGCATGCTTAGTCAGGACTTGCACCAGTGCTAAGTGTGCAGGGAGCAGTGTCTGCCCTGTGTGGGGTTTCATAAGCAAAACGCTGAGTGCCATCCTGTTTGAGTCTGGGGTACCGTGGCACCCCTGAGTAACGAGTCTGCAGGTGTATGGTGTGCTGTGTGTGTTTACGGCTGTGTATTTGGACCACCGCAGGCTGCACGTTTTTTTAGGGTGGGTGTGTTTGTTTGTGTGTGCGTGAGTGTGTGCGTGTGTATGTATATGTGCGTCTGTGTAAATGTGTGTGTATGTGTATGAACATATGTAGGGATCGGCGTATAGCGCTATATGAGGCATTTCTATAGCGCTATATAGCGCTATATTGTGCTATGTTTCAGCCGCTATATCTGCCATAACTCCCCCTTGCCGAAGGAATTTTGGCATTGGATTTGGAAGGCATGCAGGGTACTGTGCACAGTACTCCCTGGCAAAAAATTAATTCAGAAAATTGGTTCTTTCAAGCTCTGGCTGGATTTAGGTCCCAAATATAGCGCTACACCTGTGCTTCTGTGCCACACACACATGTGGACACAGGCAAGCCTGTAGAACAGCATGTCCCCCTGGCCAAAGTGTTGGACCAAGACTGAGCTGAGCGTGCAAGCATGCTTATGTGCGTGTGTGCGTGCCTGTGTGCGCGTGCATGCGTGCGTGTAAGTGTGTGCGTGCGCCCGCGAGTGCATGCGTGCGTGCGTGTGTGCACGTACGTGCGTGCTTGTTCGCATGCATGCATGCATGCGTGCGTGTGTGCATGTGCGTGTTTGTGCGTGCGCGTGCGCTCGTGTGTGTGCGCGTGCGTGTGTGTGTGTGTGCACGTGCATGTGCGTGCGTGTCCGCATGTGTGTGTGTGCGCATGCGTGCGTGCGCGTGCGTGCGTGTGTGCGTGTGTGCGCATGCGTGTGCGCGCGTGCATGCATGTGTGTGTTTGCGTATGTGTGTTTGTGTGTGTGTGCACGTGCGCATGCGTGTGCGCGTGCATGCGTGTGTGTTGTGTGTGTGTGTGCGCGCGCATGCGTTTGCGTGCGTGCGTGCAAGCACTGCAGGTGTGTATGCCAGCACTTGTGTGCAAGTGCAGGCATGTCTGTGCATTTGTTCCTTGTGGTGCTCAAGATATCTTGGCTGGTACATTACTGGTGCTCATAATCCCCTGTGGTGGTCCTCCCATTGTATGTGGTGCCTACAGACTCCAAAGGGTACGTGTTTGTGTTCTATGGACGCCCAAGGACGAATTCGAGCCGAGTTCGAAGCGTGGGCATGAGCCGTATCAAAGCGAATCGGATATTCCAATAGTAGCACGCGCTATATTTGAAAGTTATGCTGTATAGCGCTATAAGCAAACGCCGATCCCTAAACATATGTGTGAAAGTATGTGTATGCGTATGTGCATGCGTGCATTTGCGCATGTGTACGTGTGTTTGTGCGTGTGCGTGTTTGGTCGTTTGTGGGTCTGTGCAATTGCGGAGAATGCATTTGTGAAGCTGTTGTGCTCTATGTATCCCCAAACCCAAGACCCCTAACAATCGATTACTGGCATTGTTTTGCAGGTGAAGACAGATACGTGTGGGGCCTGGCTGTGCGTGACAAGGTGCCCATGACGCAGCGCTTCTTGACCGTCACTACCGCCCTTGCCTTGCTATCCTATGTTGTATATGAGTTGTTGATCTAGGGTCTGTATTTGGAATGATATGAGCGAGAGCAGAAGAGTAAAGAAGGAGCGATCGGTGTAGTTCGCAACAGCGTTGCTGAGTGGCTGGGTGTCATGAGCGTGTAATTTACTAGGACTTCTTTGTAGGATATGAGAAGATTGCCTTGACATGCAAATGTGTGGTCATGTGTGTAGTTGGGTGAAGAAAGCTTTGCTTGTCGTCGAAGGGCAAGTGTGTTGCTGACTCGTCAAATCGTAACTGATTCTAAACCTTCCTTCTGATTGATCTGAAGCATTTTTTCTTGTTTTATTCCCTGGTCCTTTTTGTATTTTGTAGCCAAATTCTTGTGTACTGCCTAATACATTACCAAGCAAGGTATTGTTAGACGTCTTTTATTCTTTCAGTAACTTGCTTTGAGTGTTCTCACCTTGCATACTCTACATCACGAATGATTTTGTTTGCATTTTGCCAGCAGCAGTAAATTTCTATCATATTACATGGGGTGACCTTCAGCCAAATTGTTTAGCTGATCGGGCTGTGACTGGTCCTCGCGAGTCAACGATAAATCCATCATTATAAAAAGCAGTGTTGCAAAGAGGAAAGTATAAACCATCTGGGCACTGGCTTATTGTCGCAAATAAGGTTGCTCTATCTAGATATCATCTAATATTTGACTGAACAGGAAAGCAAACTTTCTCCTTAAAGCATTAACTTTCACGTCTCTACACATCAAAAGGGCATGCGCTTCATCTTAAATCTGCTCACAAGCACAACGGTCATATAAAAGAGAGCTTTCATGCTGCCAGGATGCTGTCTCCGCCTGATGGTGTGCGCCCTCAGCCTAAAACGACTTACATTTCGTAAGACTTGTTGAGACAGATCTAAATGCAAATGTCACGCACATTGAGATCAAAAGGCACTGCAAAAAGAGTTTGATATGTTGCCAACTTGCTATTTGTGTCTTCAAGTTGCGGGTTCAATCCCTCAACATCTCTCCACACTGTCCGCAATCTGTGCCTGAGATCATCAGTGAACTCTTGAGCAGGAATGGAAGTACCATGCCGCAGTGCCTGTACAAATGAATCGCAACCCCACAACCCTTGAAAAGCATCTAAAAAAAATAAAAATAAAAGCAGTTCAGCAGAAGGGGTCACGTGAATGTATGCTCAGGTCCGCTTTCAGCACCCTGCTTAATATCTCACTGTTTGATTTGAGCATGCTATTCTTATACAACTTGACGACAGACCTGAATAGTAGAACTGCAGTGGCTCTCGTCCACACTCCCTCAATACAGCCATTTGTGGTGGTACGCTTAACATCCAGCGTGCCCTTCAAAAATTTCACGTGTCGCACTTGCAAATCACTTGTGAAAACCTTCCTGTTCAATTAACTGAGTGCCCCACACCTGGCCAACATACATACCGGCTGGGAGCACACATGTCTTCCCAAGCCACAGAGACACATATGGCATATTTCACAATACACAAACCCGAAAAACAGATGCCATAAAGCAAAGGATCTGCTGCGTGCTTATAGGACTTAATCATGATCATGCGCCTGTAAAACATCATACCCAGATCTTAAAATAATCTTTGTGTGCAAGCAAAACTTTCCCAACGTTGAACGCAGGCACATTTGAACCAGATAAATTGAAATGAACCACCTCAGAGTTCGCAGTATTGGTAATAAGGTGCCGCACTTTATTATGCATCAATACTGCGATGTCTGAGGATACCAGTGCAAACGGTTGAGCATGATCTGCATCGCATCAAGATCGTCAGCAAGCATCAGAGTCAAATCATCAGCATACAACATGTGCGTCACAAAGGAACCAGTTGTGCCTGTGACAGCGCCGTAAACACCCTTTGCAATCTCATCAATGTCATTAATATACGAAGAGAAAAGCAAAGGGGACAAATGGCAGCCCTGCTCCACACCTGTGTTAGGGTACACTCGAGCAGTCTTCTCTCTATCCTTCAAAAAGGTCTTGAATAATGGACAAAAAAGAAGCTGGTATGCGTGTGCGCTGCAGGGGTTGCCAGAGTTCCTGTTCACTAGGGATGGTGTCATATGCTTGTTTGAAATCAATGAACGCAGTGTGCATGCGGCCAGATCCACCTGGCTTGAGTGTGTGCCGCGTCGTGCAGCATGCTGGAGGTTCCGTAAAACAAAATTGGCTGGAGCGTGTTACGATGGAAACCAAACTGTGTGTCGGGAATCTTTTCAAAGCCATGCACCAGTCTGTGACAAGAGAGCGAATCGCATTTGCATACATGTGGTACATTGTGCCACTTACAGCCAGCATGCGGTAACTGTTGGGGTCAAGAAGGTGCCCTTTCTTGTACAAAGGAGTCAGCTAGGCATGCAACCATCTCGGGTATTTAAAAAGCCGGCCAATGTACGACACCAGAACATTCACTCGCTGAGTGCCACGGCCATTGGCCCAAGGGCGCACTACGACAGTATATTTGATGAACAGAGGAGCCACACAGTCAAAACCAGGAGAGGCACTCCCATTCATTTTCTTGAACTGCTCAGCCACCAGCCCTTGCATCGCAACCTCAAAAGGCGCAGAAACCACATCAGGTTCAGGCACCCAATCATTTTGTGCATCCTGTCTCAAAAGGGCCCCCACATCCCGCCTGTGACCCAAAAGGACAGTCATATCTCTAGCAGACAAAGCCACACTCCCACGCGCCAGCTGAACTGCCTCTCGGGGCGGAAGGTGCGCAGTCAAGTAAGCATCCCACATTAGCTGTGCCAGAGGCGTAGGCTGATTACACTTAGACCGCCTCAACACAGCATGCACATCAGAGACTTTAGAAAAACATCCCTCTGTTTTTGTGCATGTGCATGCTTTGACCACCAAACCTGAATCTTGTACTGCTGCCGCAAAAATTCACGAGCATGTAAAGGCTGACCAGATCGGAGAGCCCCATAAACAAACAACGTGATTCTCTACTCGCTGTATCGTAAATAGACTCGGAGCGTTCGTAAGGGATTTTCGTGTCAAACCAAGGAGGACTGTGTACTCCCTTCCGCCTGGCACGCAAAGGCCCATACACACGAACTTGGGAGGCCATGTTCACCCTGATTCCTGTAGCAGCTTGCACAAGCATAGAACGGAAGCAATGACAGGCAGCCTCATGGTTTCCATCAGCCATGGCTTGCTCAAACTGAGCCTGCATCTCCGTATTCTCAGCCAGCACCTCTGCATACATTTTGCCAGCAGCAGTAAGATTTCATTTATTGAAATCTTCACCAGGATCGTTAAGCAGCTGAAGGAGGATGTAATGATACAAGATCTGCAGAATTGCGCGCGGGCCATAACAAGAATCAATACCCTGCCCTGTGGCGGAAACGACTCTCTATGAAACTGGCTGGCTTTTCCGACTTATCGGACCAGACCTGTTTGCCAGCCGCCCCAACTGAAATTGACAATGAGAGCTTGCTGGTTGATTTGTAGATCTCGCCAATATTACAAGATGCCATACTGAAAAGAGAAAGATAAAAGCGTACCGGACAGCACAATATTTTTTGTCAACAAATTAACCAACAATGATGCCTGTGGTAAGGCCTGCACAGTGCTATATTTTAAATCTGCGCTGGGCAGATCTCACTTCTCGTTGCTATTGAGCCTTGTATAGCAAGCGCTCAGATGTTGCTTCTCTTCGTTGCTCATGTGAGGCAACCGACCAGCCACAGCACTGACCTGCGTGGTGTGCATAGCAAAGGTAAGGAGTGTGAGCACACGTGCATCAGTTAATAGTTATATATGCAATGAATTGCATGTATATACGGATTGTGTCTAAGCACTTAGGATGTTTCAAGCCGAGATCAAAATCCAGCAACTTGACTGCCAAGGATAAAGACACAGGGAAATTTGTTGATCAATCACTGGAATTACATAGTGGGCCAATTGATGAAGGAAATGTGAATTAAGGCAAACACAGTGCAACTCATGAATGCTTATGTGTGTGCATGTGTGTGTGTGTGTGAGTGTGTGCGCATGTGTGTGCGTGTGTGTGAGTGTGTGTGCGCATGTGTGTGCGTGTGTGTGCATGTGTGTGTATGTATGTGTGTGCGTTCGTGTATGTGTGTATGTGTGTGTGTTTGTGTGTGTGTTCCTGACACATTGACAGCGCACAGCATTATAATGAAAATCCACAATCTCAAAGGCATTCCACAAGGTTTTACGACGGGGCTTCATCCCAAAGGCCATCAAATCTGTCCAACAACACTCTTGTGATTCATGCTCACATGTGCCATCAGGAAGCTCCGCCCAGGGTACAGTCGCAGCTCCACCAGCGTCGAGGCCACGGAGCACAAGTGACGGCTGTGCAGTTGTGGGAGTCTACGCGACAGCACGCTCAATATGGGGCCCACCACACTGGGTGGCAGCAACGTAGCGATAGCCTCGGCCTGGTCCTTCCTGCTCCTGGCAGCAGCAGCGGCCCTGCGTTCCCTGTCTAGGCCTTTGTCAAGGGCTCTGCCTAAGCCCTGCGGGGAGCCCCCGGACTTATCCTCGACACCAGACCCAGCATACACAGGCCTTTTCATGGTTGCAGGAGCGGACGGTGTGTCGTGGCTATTCATCCCTTGCAAACCACTGCTGGTGTCATAGCTGCTGACGCTGGTGCTTGAATTGCTGGTGCTAGGATTGGTGGTACTGCCATGAATAGAGTTGGCCAGAGAGGCCAGGATTCCTGGGCTGCCCTCGTCTCCTACGCCCACACTGCCATCCCCATTTGTAACCGCCACGCTGCCTGCTGTGCCTGCCGACAGCTGCTGCGGGTCGTAGCAGCTCAACAGGTAGGGCAGGGAAGCAAAGGCGTTGGCCAGGGCAGCAGCTATGAGCTTAGTACTCAGATTAGGCCCCTCCCCGGTCTTACTGCCTGCCATGTTGCTGCTGCTGTTTTTGTGACTGGAAGTTAGCTTGCTGCTCCCCACCTGGCTGCTGTGCTGAATTCCAGCCTGCTCATTTTGATAAACCAGGCTCTCTGACCCTAGCACCTACACCGAAAGGAGGAGAAGGGCGAGCAGGAGTCACACCTGAAACCGTTGTTAATGTGATGCACCACGATTGTCTCACCACCCATTGCAGCTTCTCATTGTTTCCATGAACCAATGACAAGCCCCCAAAACAAGCATTGTTTAAGCCGCCTTCACTTCATCAGCTTTCTCAGCTCCAGTACGCAGACCATTTGCAGGCTTTGTCACCTCCCCAACCCCCCACCCCGATTATAATACCTGGATATTTCATATTGTACACCCCTATTCAGACGCAGGTTTTGCGAGCTGCTGCACAAGCTCAACTCCAAATGTCTTGCAATGCAAGATCTCATCCAAATAATCCAGCAGTTGGCCGTGATAAAGGAGGAGCACCAGAAACAATAATCATAACCCCAAAAGGAAAAGAAAGAAACTAAATCCTCTGTGTCTTTGGCCTGCAGCAAAGGGCACTACTCACTGTCCAACTAATAATAGACTATGCAAGCGGCTTGCAAAATGGCCGGACAGAAACCCAACGCCATCTCACCTGCAGCAACTCTTTCAGGACCTGGCGAGGAGGGGCTAGCCGCAGCCTGGACAGCGCGCACAGCACGCGAGTGGCAAAGTACGGGGGGAAGTTTCCTTGGCGTGCCTGTGCTAATGAGAGCTCAAATAAATCCTGTAATGTAAGGACAGGTGTGTTGGCCGTTTCGCCTACACGTCTGGGCAAACCCAGCGCAGGGATCTTGCTGGAGGATAGCGTTGCATGCATCTGGCTAGGACACCACCTAACAAACCTAGCTTTGCAAAAAGTGCATTACTGCTACACACATGTACACAAATACACACACACCTTATGAAGACTCATACACAAATACCCTTAACACACAACTTTCAAAAGCACATACAAAAATACCCTTCACACAAACACGTACACACACAGCTTTCAAAGACACACAAACACCCTTCACACACAAACACACATATAAACACACAAACACACACCTGCGTAAGGTCGCGCGGAGGCTTAATCCTCCATGTGGCAAAGCATGCAAAGGTGTTGGCCGTCTCTTCAGCCTGGAAACCACGCACCTGCCTGCATGTTGTATGCATGTATATGTACGTGCGAGAATGTGTGAGTCCAGTTAAAACACGTGCCTGGTGTGGATGCAAGCATGGGTCATTCCAGCCCGTATGTTGTTTCGCTTGCCCACTCGTGTATCCCCACCTGCCCATCCTCATTCATCCACACCCGCACCTGCACATACACTTACACCCACAACCATACCCACACCCACACACATACACACATGCAACCACATGAACAGTCCCTCTCCCCCTCCCTCTCCCACACACACTTGCACAATTTCACGCACCTGCGTGCAGCCGCTACCCAGTCAGCCAGCCATGCTCGTGTGGGCAGGAAGTGGAGACGAGCGAGCGACTTGAGGGAAATGGCGAGCTCTGATGAGGAGGCTGATGCTAACTTGGGCTGCATGGCTCCCACGTACGCCGCCATGCTGTTCTGGTCCGGCATGTACTTAAGGGAGGCAAAAGCAGCGAGCACCTGATTGAGCACAGCCATGAGCAGGTTCAGTGGGCGATGCCAGGATGCGTACACACTTTTACATCGGTTGAACCTCATTGGTTCAAACCGAGCAAGTTCTTGAGCGAGTGAAAAGGACGCTCGCTTCAGCTCTTCGTGAATTGGTGTTGATCACAACAGGAGATGCTGAAGCTTGCAAACCATGGAGGTTGGTTGCCATGCTGTTTTGGTTGGGCACGCTTCAAGGGAGCAAGCACGTGCCTGGGCACGTCAGGGGTAGCTTAGGTACAGTATTTGGCGCCTTTATACACATTTGCAGATGCACCCACACCCACATCCGCCCATCCACCGACTCCACATCCCTGCTATTAGCCTCACAGCCACATACCTCGCAGTCCTGCTTCAGTGTGGTGCTAGGCGCAACCTTTACCAGCCGTGCCACCACTGCTGCCATCCACGCCAGTGGTAGAGTTCGACTTATGGTTTGCAGCGAGCGCAGAGAAGAGGCCAGGCAAGAGGTGGGCAGGCTGCGCAGGTTGGCAAGTACCGCACTGCATGCGGCTTCCTGCCACTCCGTACCTGTAACAAGGAGTGTGATGGACAAACAGATTGTTTGAGGGAGGAGACAAAAGCGCATCACGCGTGAGTAAGGAATTATGGTTTGCAGGAAGCAGGGAGTTGGTAAGACAGGCAAGGGGTGGGCAGGCCGTGCAGGCTGGTGGGCGCCCCGCTGCTTGCAGCCTCTTGCCACTTGACGCCTATACCTGGACATTCAGTACAGGTACGTTCGCAATGAGTTGGGGCGCTGGACATTCAGTTCGGCGCATTTGCAAGGAGTTGGGGGAAATGATCTGCAGGGAGTGAAGGCATCAGGCAAGGGATGCTGTACAGGTTCTTACACACTGAGTGCAGCCTTAATCCACCTGGGTACTTACAAAGTGAGGAGTGCACAGGCAACTAAAGTTTGAAATCCGTGGGTATACCAGGGAAGGAGGCAAGGGGAGGTGAGCAGGCATGGTGGTGACAAAGTTATAGGCTTGAGCTAGCTGTCTTCAGCCAACAGCACCTACAATAAGACAGGGAGGGGGTTATCACTGCCCACAAATTCAACCTTAAATTCTTGTTCTCATCTTTCAAAGAGTGGCAGCCTACTGCCCAGCCAAGATTGCACTGCCAGTAATATTGTGAAACAAAGTCCTGGTCCAGCGAATTTATGCCTCAATACTTCCCAGCAATACAAACTCGAGCATGGAAGCTCCAAAAGTGCAAACAGAAAGTAAGAATTGTCGTCTTAGGTCACACACTGTAAATTGGCGCAGCACATAGACACAGCCTCATGCAGCGAGTCTGTGTATAAATATAATTGATCTACTGCCCGGATCTGTACGAGTCACCGCGTGGAAAAGACGTGTGAGGAGCTCTGTGTCTATATTGCTCATTTGTATAGTTAAAAAATCTCTGGCTTACCAAAGAAATTAGCTGTTCTTACGCAAGTCTGAGTAGCTGAGTTTGCGACAGCTTTCCACATCCAGGACAAATGACCTCCTTCAGAATCTAATGATCTCCTTCAGAACATCTTATAGTAATGTCATGCAATGTCCTGGAGCAGATGGAATAAGTTTCCTTGCCCCAGCTATTTGCTCCAATAGCAACAAAGGGAAGGACGGTCCGTCCTTCCCTTTGTTTGCTATGCTTCACAACGAGCCCAAGCTTTTGTCAATTGCACAAGTTTATTACAGGCAACCATACAACACACACATAAACAATAATACCCATCCACATTCAAATACATGGACACACACACCTAAGTCTGCTTGCCATCGCGCCACAGCCCACAAGGTGTTGGACAGCTGCCGTGGCTTCATGGATGCCAGCTTTGGAGCAGAGTGCGAGGCAAAGCAGGACAGCCAGAATTCGTCAGGCGCAAAGCCCTGCCTTCCTAGGGCGTGGGCCACAAAGCCAAGCTGCATGCGGTCCATCAGCATCATCTTGCTGAGCACAACCTGTGTGTGAGGTAGGTAGGTGAAGGGATGTGTGCATGTGTGCGCGTGTATGTGTGTGCAGGTCATGGTATGTGCAAAGGACTGCTTGAGGCGAACAGCCCTAAGCAAATCTATCTGCGTTCCACTGTGCTGCTGTCATCTAAAGCTGAGTGAAGTTACAAGTTCCTTTCACATATACACACACGCACACACACGCTCTAGCACACATGTTCACTGTTCATACTCTTCAATTATGGCATCTTATCCCAGGTTACACCATTCCTTCCTTGCAGCTGCTGGTACACACAACTTCTTCTCCTTTTAAGACCTTTCCGTCCTGACATTCTCCTTTGAGTATACAGGCCCTGAATTCCGCTTGGACAGGCCTTAGACGCTGCTTAAAATTGCTCTTGATCAGTAAGCATGTGCTCTTCATCAGTAGCATGAGCAACGCAAACCCTGCGTCACCGGCCTCCTGAACCCTATCAGCGAGCCCTCTGAAGGACCAGCATGGCCATAGCACAGTACACTCTGCTTCCAATCACTCCCCCCCAACTAAGTGCACTCTGCGTCCATTACCCCCAAGGCAATGCCTCACCTTACTGTACTCCCCCAGCCAGCCCTCTGGAGGCACCATTTGCATAAAGCACAGGCCTTGCGCAAGCTGGGACAGCTGCTGGGGGGATGCCACAAACAGGTGTGGGCGTACAAGGCCAAGCAGCACCTGCACTGCCCTTTGCTCCGACGCACTCAGGGATAAGCTCCCTTCCATCACCGTGCCAAGGCTCTGCATGGCTATGGCCACGCTGGGCAGGGTCACCTGCGTCGCGACAATGGTGGCGCGCACAGTATGTTGTATGTTCTGTATGATCGTGTTGTTTTTCTGTTGCTCTCGTCATGGCTGCTTTCTTAAAATTTACAAGGCATTTCCTACCATGAAGGTTGCTCTAATGTACTTGTTTCTGGGCAAGGCTAGGCTCTTCACAGGCCGTTAAAGCCTCTGTCTTGCCCTCGCTTGGCAGAATGAACAATGGAAACATGACCCCCACACGCCTACAAGCAATATTGCACATTGCTGGGGGTGATGCAAGGTGCGCATGATCAAGAACGATTACCAAGCTTGCGCCAAGGCAAGTTCATCAATTTTGTTATTCAGAGTAGGAAGGCGGAGCTCCTCAAGGACAACAGTGCAAATAAGGCTGCTTAGCAGCTTGGCTCCTAGCAAAGGATCAAGCGTACGGGATGGTGCGCAGTGCGTGCGTGTTATTTGCACGACGAGGGGCAACGTGCGTGTTTGCACGAGGGGCAAAACAAACATGGTGGTCAAAATTGTTGGACGAAGGAGGGCTCCACCGTTGAACAGTGAGGATAACAGTAAAAATAATTTGTGAAGGAAGGCAGCCAGGGGAAGAGGGCTCTGAATGACGGCACACAGACAGACTGTACTACTCCTCTCACCACCACCCCCGCTGCTGTGTCCGTGTCCTTGTGTGGGCAGTGCGTCACCTTTGCCTTGAGCCTGCTAGCTCAATGTTCTCTAGATTCGGAGGAAAAGTGAGGTATGACCATGTAAAGGGCAAAATTTTGAACCCTCTGCATCTGTCAACCTCAGGTACAGTATTCTGCCCCTGCAGACCTGGCACTTGGTCATACTCAAAGACAATAAAACAACAAAGCAGGTTTTGAGAAGAAGCCATTGCGTGATGCGAGCGTGAGGCTTCTGCCTCTAATCGTTCGAAGACGTGTGTCGAGCTCAGGTGGATACGGGCAAGTGTGCAGCGCACGGCACCCCCATATCACCAAGATGGCTGCCGCTACTTCTCTATTTAAAAAGGGCATGGCAGCACTTCAACACACGCAACACAGAAGAATGCTGCTCCCGCAATAGTCCCCAGCAGGAGCAAGTGTGGCCTTTGTTGGGGCCTCGCTGCCACAGCACTCCCCCCTCGGCCCTCATCACTTCCCCCGACACGGCGACTGCCTCCTCCCGTCTCACGCAACGCAATCGCAGTAGAACAGCAGTGCCAGCAGCAGCAACATCCGCCACCCCTTTTTGTTGGAGGAAGCGGGGCTGCCTTGGGGATGCATGCACAGGCCCCCTGCTTGAACCAGCTTAGTCTTGTTCGGTTAATGCAGCCGCAAGCTCTGTTCCAGCTCTGTAATAATTTTTAGGTTTCATCTTACTGCTCCCCCCAAAGACCATGGTCTGACCCGATACACTAAGTATGGATGCCTTACATCTTGATGGCTTATAATATGGCGTCTGGGATCAATTTTCCCTTTCAAAAAATGCGCAAATTTCATTGACCTCTTAAATGGGGACAAGGTACAAGCCTTCTCTGCTAATGAACACTGACACACTCTGTCTTGCTGTAGGACATCGTGGCGCAAAGGAAGGGAGCTAAAGCTCATCATCCCAGCGGAAGACAGACCGGCAAATACAATTGTTTCCTTGCAAAAGCATGCCTCTTACGGCCAGACAGCGGTTGCTTCCTTGCAAAACAGAGCAGCTGTGAGGACACAGTTGCCCTTTCTCAGCAAAAGCAAAGAGTCAAAGCAAGCCATATGACAGGCACAGCTTGCTCACCTGGTCTGGAGGTAGGGCTGCCATGCGTAGCAGCAGGCGGCGCACAAGCGCAGGCACCAGGCTCGACCACGCATGCATCTCCTCCTCCAAAGTCTGACTACGTTTTCTGCGACCACTGCCTCCCTTGCCCTTCTTCCTGCTGCTCCTATTTTGACCCGGTGCATGTGACGGTGCTTGGCCACTTGGTGCCGCTGCTGAGAGAGGACCTTCCCCTGGAGTTGAGGATTGCGCTGGCGGGGAAGATGGTGAGGGCGTGCGGGCTTGCAATTGTGATATGGTGTAGAACTGACCACCCAGAGTCTTTGGTCGTAACTGCAGTTGTGTGTGATGTGTAATGTGTGTGTATGTATGAGCGCAAGTGTTTGTGCACGTGTGTGTTCCATGTATGTGTGTGTAAGTGTGTGTGTGTGTGTGTGTGTGTGTGCGTGAGAGAGAGAGAGAGAGAGAGAGAGAGAGAGAGGGAGAGTGCGTCCGTAAGTGTGTGTGTGCGTGTTTAGTACGGGGTTGTTTGGGCAAATTTGTTGACGAGGGTTCCAAAGCAAATATCCACTTCATCTCCAACACTTGGATATGCAGCAGGCCATGCTTGGGAATTGCGTCTGAGTGAAAATGCATTGTTGCTTAACTTCCAAGGCAGATGGACCCAGAGTGCGCACCTGAATTGCGGCTTTGAGCATGACCATCGCAAGCGTGATGCCTGACATTGTTAGCAACTCAGAGTCCACCAGCCTCTGAACCTGCACAGAAAGCAGGAAGTACAAACACTTCAGTCTTCTCACAAACACTTTCGTCTTTCTCCCATCATTGGTGCTATTGCAGGTGCCAAACAAAAGCCCTCTTACCAAAGCAATGGATGTGTAAGTTTCCAGCCGGCTCATGATGCGTTTGTTAAGCTGCACCCACTCTGGGCTTGTGCCAGATTGGTGCAACCAGCTCCCCTTCAAATTCGTGGAAAAAAGGAGTAAGTTGCAAAAGCCAAAACGGTACTTTCATGCCTGCACACACTACAAAACCTCACCTTGTACACCTCTTGCATGTAAGCCAGGTCCAGATGCTGCAAGTCTGGGTTTGCAGGGGGGCTGGGTGCAGGTGCCGCTGCATTTGCTCTCAAACTTTGGGGATCAGCCCTTCTGCGGGTTCTGTTTCTGTGGATGGGCTGGCAGGGATGAAGGTGAGCTGCAACGGCTGTGCCATGGCATGCCGGCAGTCCTTGCATGCTTGATGGAAATATTGTCTGTGGCCTTGTGCAGCGCAGCAAATCAAATCAAATCAAATCAAACTGGACGAAATTAATGCTGCATAACCGGAGTCACAATGCTTGCTTAGCATTAGGTAAAACGAAGCTACATAACACAATGTATAAAATATGTATATGTATAAATACGGTACGTGTACAATATGGTAATGATTAATGAACTCATGTTGCGCGCTGAACTAATGTTGCGCGCTAAATGATTTGACGACTAGGTATGGCCGGTGGACGATACGTTCCAATTCATGAAGCGAAAACCGGCTCCATTCTTTTCATGAAATGGAAAATCGGTTTTGCACATTGCGTGTAGAGCCACACGTGTTGAATGCCACTTTGGGACACATTTCATCTAGAGAGGTTCCAGTGGGGATGACTCCTGCGTCGCAGTGCTGTGTTGAAATGCTTTCAAGCATGGAAAAACAAGTCACGGCCACATCCACTGAGAAGAGCATCAATGTTTGAACTACTACTAGTCTTTGACCAGGGAAAGGGACTCCATGCCTGCAGTCACGCTGCATGACTTTGCTCGCTTGCACATGTCTTTTTCAGTGTCAATTATGTTCTGGTCTTGCTTGCACGCATACGTGTACACACACAAACACGAACACACACACACACACACACACACACACACACACACACACACACACAACACACGCACACACACACACACACACACAAACGGGCGCGGCGCACACGCACGCATGCACGCATGATAGAAAATAAACTTCATGAGGCCTTTAGAAACGCTCCCCGGTCAGGTTTTGTAATATGCTGGCGTACTCCTCCAAGTATCCACTCTCCTCCTCCTGCACCAGGAACACGTGCAATGTGCAATGCATTCCATTTTCTGTACCAGCGTAATCACCCAAACAGCCTGCAGAATACATGTCCAACCGGTTGCTCTCTTCAACGACAAATACTCCTCCACAGCTTTCAGCTGTAGATGTAACCCTGAGCCCCCAACGGACTGTTTGCTCTCTGCAGAACGAGGATGTGGGTTATGGCGGGTAGGCAGCATTACAGGGCATTGTAACTTTTCTGTTGATTTGATGTGTGCATTGTTTCCAGCAACTCCATTTCCATTCATAAAAATTTTGCTTCAATTGAAACCATTACTATTGGAACGTATCGTCCACCTGCCATAACAGGTGTTGTCAAACTCAGTAAAAATACAAGTTAGACAATGCTGACTTGCAAGGCAAAAGCAGGGAGGGCACGAGAAAGCGAGCGCTTGAAAACGGAAACAAAAAACACAAAAATTACAGCGTCGAAATTTGGGCGGGCGGAGCCCTTCTATTACTATTGGAACGTATCGTCCACCTGCCATAATGTTGAGCGCTGAATGAACTAATTTTGAACGCTGCTCCCGTTTTGTTGTGATTGCGGCTTGTTTATTAACTGCGACAGAAGGTAGAAGAGGTTAGTCCACTACACGCAAAAGGAAAGTGTACATTGCTAAGTGTTTGTCTCTGATTACCTCCTTTTGGCCACTACGCTGCAGCCATTATAGTTATTGGCTGTGTACTTTTTAAACGTTTATTTAGAAGTCTTATGTTCATTCAGTATACACTTTGTCATGTGAAACTAGGCACTACCTCTTAGGTGCCAGCACCAAAACCTCATCACGCACTGCCATAATTATTTTGTAGAGTACCGATGACCGAGGATCAGAGGAATTGTGAGCAGAAGCATCTGTGCCCACAACCCAATTGTAATTGTTGTCATGTATAGTGTGTCTTTCGATTCAATAGTGAAGAGGTCAGAGTGCTTCTAGCTCAGTGTTTTTGCTGTTGATTCCAGTCCTAATTATTAGTAGACGGGGAGGGATTCGTTGGTGTGTTCATTATAGATAGTGCCCATTGCTCCGATCAATGCCACTTGCGGTTACCTGTTTTGCTAATAATCCTTGTCTAGGTAATTGCTAAAACTAAAATATACCGGTATGCACCTCACTGATTGGACAGAACAAAAGGCTTCGTACAATTGCTGTTTTTAGGAGCCCCCCAGGGCGTAGTCCCCTTATAGTTTATACAGGTTGCTGAGTCACCACGCTGAAAGAATAAAGCTTTGAGCTTTGCAGGCCGTCCCAGCACACGCCGAAAGCACTGCCTGAAATCTGATTTCTTCCTTATAAGAATGGTGCTATCAGCTGCTCGATTGGTGCAGCAGCGGAATTGTAACAGTCTGTCGGATTTTGACTGTCAAAGTCGTGCTCAGCAAAACATTTGTCGAGAAGACACAAATGATTTCCATTTAAGCCCATTTAAGCACGTCGGCATGATCGGATTAAGGTTGGGTACAACATACGAATTGCAACAAGTGTCGGAAAGTTGTAACCGCCGCTGTTTCACCAGGCAAACATAATAAAGTACTATATATAATACAAGGATGAATGAGAGGCTCAATTGCAGTTGGAAGAGCTGCTCTGGCGTGAATGCAAGCGAAGTTGACCTTCAATCAGGGCCAGACGTACGCATGCACTCACACATAAACATACACACACATGCACGTACTGGCACAAGTAAGCACGCACTGGCACAATGCAGCACACACATGCACTTACACACACGCGTGCACATATACACTCATACACACACATGCATTCACGCACGTGCGATGCACGCATGCACGCACACACACACATACATACACACGCTGGCACAAGCAATGCAGGCACGCACTTGGGTGAACACAGGCACACACATGCGTGCACACATACATGCACTCATGCACAGACGCACACGCATGTACACACAGGCACACATGCACAGACACGTGCATGCACAAACACACACGCGTGGACACACACTCTGACGCATACGCATGCATGCACACACGCAGACGCACATATGTACATGTGCACAAGCGTACACACACACACACACGCACACACACACACACATACACACACACACACGCACACACACACACACACACACGCACACACACACACACACGCACACACATATACATACACACACGCACACAAACACACACACACACATGTACTTACATGTTGGCAGAGATGCATACACGCCTAAAACTACAAAAAAAGGAGCAGCACGCTCCGCCCCATTTTTGTGATCCGCAGGATCACACCCACTTGTCCTGTCTACATCTGCGGATTTTATACATAGCTAATTTCAATTTTGGAAAGTAGTGCAATGAACGTTGAAGGTGGCGTAGGCAAGAATGCATCTGCTGCTGCTGGATTTATGGCAAAAGCTGTCAACCGAGCCTCTAAGCTTTGATCCACCTCCTGGATTGTACTTGGATGTTACATTGAACAATGCTGATGTTTCAAGCCCAAGTATAGGAACGATCTGCGTTCCACGCACAATCTAGGGATGGTGATTTAAAGTTACAAAAACACAAGGTGCTGGTACAGCCTGGAGTATCATCTATCAAGCTGGGATGGAACTATATTCCTGCCAAAGTAGACGATTCTAAACAAAGCCTTGGCACTTAGTACGTGGCTTTGGTGCTGGTAAAATATTAATAAATTTCAATTAAAAACAAACAGCCATGAGATCTGCGTGACAAACAGTAAGACAAGAGGTCATTGGCTGGTCATTTGCTTACGTCTCGACATGATTTGAAATACAGCCGGATCAAACCAATTGGACGAGTAGGGATTGATGGCTGCAGCGGCTGTGTTAACTACCTACTGCTACAAGCATATGCCTGGACGCCATAGGCGTGTGCTCTGCATGCTTTGCGCGCAACGGAACAATTGCTGGGGCAACAAACGACAGCGCGTAAGCCAACGCAAGGTGCGAGTGACCAACATGTGGATATTCTTGTCATAGTGTCAAGGCGAGTTCCTGGCGGCCGCCCATCACCATCGTTATTCAGAGTAGGAATCCTCGAGGACAACAGTGCAAATAAGGCTGCTTAGCA
>Ga0307968_1000524_pt1 | contig 27602 bp, 25 predicted proteins | sample OrgLakmetagen650_FD_201834 | JGI IMG/M metagenome (GOLD analysis project Ga0307968, IMG submission 201834) | Saline water microbial communities from Organic Lake, Antarctica - #650 | ecosystem: Environmental > Aquatic > Non-marine Saline and Alkaline > Saline | place: Antarctica: Organic Lake...
AAAAAGGGTGTTTTTAAAATGTGGATTGAGCATGGGCCCCAAAGTTTGCTAGGTTTATGATTGGCACCCAGAGGCCGGCCGTGCTCTGAATTTTTATTTGCACCTGAGCTTGAACCTAGCAACTTACAGGGCCCGTGTCTGATTCTCCGTGGTGTGGACCCCACTTTTCACCACAAAATCTTCACAGCAGATCACCCACTCCACCAAATGGCATACTTTTGTGTGGTATGGTGTTGTTGTAATAAACAAATATGATTGCAAAAAAAATCAAGTGAAAAGTTGAAGTGCGTGGTGATGTGGCTCAACATGTGCTGTTTTATCATAGAAAGGCACCATATTAGGGTTTGGGCAGTCAAGGTGGGCTTTGACCCCCGTCAAATTGCGCACACTGTGACTTACATGGATATAAGCACATCCTCGTGCAGCTTAAAATATCAGCTTTCATTTAAAGCCAGAATGGTGTCAGTTGGCTGAGTGGGCAGTAAATGGCTGGATTCAGAGTGCAAAAAGGGCACATATTTGGACATTTCCCCAGTCAGCCCCCTCTGGTGATTCACACATGATAGTATAGTAAATCCTAGACCCTAATCCTAAACCCTAAACTCTAACCCTAACATACTTATATGTAACCCTGACATAATTATATGTGAATCCTGCTGAATTGCCATCTTAAATCAGGGAGTGCTTTGCTTGAGCAATGACAAAGGTGGTGTATTGCACCTGCAAGATCCTGCTTGCCTTTGCATGTCTTACATGGCCTCATAGTAATCCTCTTTCTTCTCACGCTGTGCAGTCGAACGCTTCCTCAACTGTTCCGCTCTTTATGTCCCCTCGTTTTGCCCTGAACTCAATTCCGCACTGACCTCCTTCCAGGCGGCACCCGTGATGAGCACCTTCAGCAAGGGACGCTCTGCAGGGGCTCAGTTATGGGCCATCATCAACCGTGTGCCTGAAATCGACCCTGATGACGAGAGTGGTACCAAGCTAGACAAGGTGCGTATTTACGTAGGGTTCTCTTATCATCTTTCTCATGGATCCGTCAAAGTAGCACTGATCTGGAGGGGGCGGGAGCTTGGACGTCTAAAGATTTAATATCCTGGACGGTCTGTCATTGTGTGTGTCATTGCATGCACACCGCACTGTATGACTTATGACATGATGAGCATTTCTCCTTGTGCGTTCTGTATGACTTGTGTGCACTGTACGACTTATGAGAAGATCAAGTACCACTTTCCTCAATACACATATGTTGTCACTTACCAGAAACACCTATCACTCATGCTGACAAGTTTGTCCCTCGCCCACATGGAATTGTATACGCCCATACGGATATTGCACGTTCCATGCATATCAACAAATTAAGACCTGTGCTAAGCTGTGCCTTTAAACGAGCTCTTAAGTAACAAGCATCCGCCTCTTTGTTTTATTATCTGACCTCCACCCATTTAAACTTGAAAGAAATGTTTAACCAAATGCAGCAGACATGCGTTTGAAGAACCAGAAAAACAAGTACCAAACAAGTATCAAACAATAAGTACCAAAACAATAAGCAAGACCGTTTACGATGGCGACTGTGCTCTTATTGACGTGCTTGTTTCATGCTATGCCTAAGCTACTTGCATGAAAGCTCAGTACCTATATAACAATGCTAACATAAACCTTTCATTATTTACACGCACAGGTTGAGGGCGCCTTGGAACTGCAGCACTGTGCTTTTTCATATCCTGCGCGGCCTGATGTCCAGGTGTGGTTGCCTCCGCAATATCTTTGCACATTTGTCACTGCCTGCTTTGCTCTTGCTGATATTTTGTATAATACAGTACACAAAAAAAAGTCACTGCTAGTCTGTCCTCGTTTCTTCCACTTGACTTTGTCAGTAGGCCGCCCCTCTCACCAGGCCGCCTATACTGTCTGCCAGTATGCTGCTATCACGTGCCTCTCTCACTCTGCCGCTCCACTGCGCTGCAACACTGCAATCCATGCTCTTAACCACCAGAAAAGTCCATGCACGCTCAGCCACAAACACAACTGCACCTCCTCCCTCTGCAGGTGTTCCGTGACTTCAGTCTCATTGTAGAGGCGGGCACCACTGGTGCGCGATTGATCTGCTGACTTTGTGTGTTGACTTGTATCATGTGTGTGTAATAACCCCTTCTATCATGTGTGTTACTTATTGAACCCTTGTATCATGTGTGTGTAATAAACCCTTGTATCATGTGTGTGTAATAAACCCTTGTATCATGTGTGTTACTTATTAAACCCTTGTATCATGTGTGTTACTTATTGAACCCTTGTATCATGTGTGTGTTATAAACCCTTGTATCACGTGTGTTGACTTGTGTGTTGTATCATGTATGTGTATGAACTCCCACACATCATCAGCAATCACGTTTAAGTGGGGATTGCCAGTGCTGAGTGACCTAAACGGTGCCAAGGCAACGTTTCCTGGCAAAGAGAAGTCCCTCACATTTAGGTCATATGAAGCACATGCTTTACACGTTGGCTTAACACACCTTACATTTTTTGTTTTGTTCCTTGTGTCCACAGTGGCGCTGGTGGGCAGCAGTGGCAGCGGCAAGAGCACTGTAGTGGGGCTGGTGGAGCGCTTCTATGTGAGTTCCTCTCTTAATTCTGATTAATCCGGGGAGGATGCATGTGTCTTTGGCAGTCGGATTTGTCTTTGATTTGTTTGGATACAAACAATTCATGGTAGCCTGCTCAACACATGTCAGTGGCTTTGTTTATTTTGTAGATATGTGTCAACCATCGGAAACAAACCCTGACCAACCCTACCCAACACAGGATAACTGTTTGTCGCTACTGGCTCTGCTATGCGCCTTTCAATCAGGCCAGCCACTCTGAGCTAGCTAAGGGGCTCTCTAACCTCTTTCGAACCCTGTGCCAAATGACTGAGTTCTTGGCAGATTTCTTGGCAGTGCTGTCTGAATGTAAGCCTGACATCTCGTCAGAAACCCGCATATGTATTGTCAATCATTATCCAGTGCTGTTTGCTTGTCACCTTTTGCAGGATCCTTCCTTTGGACGGGTGATGTTGGACGGCTGTGACCTCCGTGACCTGAACTTGAAGTGGCTCAGGACACACGTGCGTTTTTTTTTGGGAAAGCATGGTGTTGTTTGCTCACAAACTCTTTCAATAGTCTGGATGGCTGTGGGTGGCTGTGGCAGCCTTGCATGACCAGAGCTTGAAAAAAAAGGATAAAAAACTTATGATGCATATGATCACTCCTCAGCTATTTTCATTTGAGCAGGATTGGTTGATGCCAATGATGAGGTTGCAAATTTGGCTCAAATCATGCTCCATTGCTCCACGCTTGTAACTGGTGTCCCAAAACCCCACCCTGTTTCCTACCACCGCAGCATTTCACATAGCTGTGCATTGACAGCTCACAAACTAACATAAAACCCTTTCTAAGACAATCCACACATGTGCACATTTACACTTCAAACTCCATCTCGCAGCATCCTTAAACCCTGGCCCACACGATCCACGACACTCCACACTTGCGTACAATTCTGCTCCGAACTTCATTTAAAGTCTAAAAATGGCCCAAAAACCACGACACTTTACACCAGCAGGTCGGCCTGGTGTCCCAAGGGCCAACACCTAATGGGTGTTTAGGGTTGTGCAGGGTTGATCAAAGGAGGGCATTTTCAGCGGTTTAGTCTAGTCAAAAAATGGCCCAAAAATCACAACACTCTACACCAGCAGGTCGGCCTGGTGTCCCAAGAGCCAACACTCTTTGCCACCACCATTGCTGAAAACATTGCCATGGGCCGCCAGGGGGCAAGCGAAGAGGAGATCCAGGCAGCGGCCACATCTGCAAACGCGCACAGGTTCATCTGCAACCTGCCCGAGGGCTACAACACACAGGTAAATTTTTGAGCACACCTGCTGTTCTTTATGCATAATGCACATAGTGAACAGTGAACAAGAAGTGTAACTGAAATCTGTGTGTGTGGACCATCTGCAAACCATGTACGTCAGACTAGGCTGCACAAGACAGAAGCCTGTGCTTACCCTCCCTCTGCGTGATTTTGCTGTCTGGAGGCCAGAAGGACATTAACCTTCTCACTTTGTCTCGTCTGGGTACGGTGGTATTCTGCTGTCATGAAATTTCTGGGCCTATCGTCGGCTCCTTGCTCAACAGGTGGGAGAGCGCGGACTTCAGCTGTCCGGAGGCCAGAAGCAGCGTATCGCCATTGCACGTGCCATCCTCAAGAATCCTAAAGTGCTGCTGCTGGTGCGTGCGGGATCGTGGCCATCCACGGCCCCCCCATCTGCCATGTAGTGTTTGAGAGGACAGAAGAAGTGTGTGCAACAAGCATGGGCATTGTCATCCTTGTTCATGCTGTTAGAAAATTAAAAGCATTAGCGCATGGCCCTGGCCGTGACCATCCCGTTGTCCGTGACCATCCCTTTATCCCTTGGCCATCCCCTTGTCCGTGATCATCCCTTAGCCCCTTGTCCGTGACCATCCCTTTGTCCCTTGGCCATCCCCTTGTCCGTGACCATCCCTTTGTCCTTGAAGCATGAAAAGGAAGGGCCTGTCTTGCAGCTGGCAATTCCCTTTTTGACTGAAACACCTCTACGTATAACCTTCAAAGCATGAAAAAAGAAGGGCTCGTCTTGCAGCTGGCAATCCCCTTCTTGACAGAAACACCTCTACATAAGACCTTCAAAACATGTTTGGTGCGAACACGGGCTGTGTTGTTTTCACAGCAATAGTGCACCCTGCTAGTGTTGCGCCCTTGTGTGTTCTTGCACCAGGCTGCTGTCATCTGCTCATCCTCCCTGCTGCACCATCCGTGGCACAAAAGTAGTCCGACTCAAATACAGTTTGTTTTGGGGTGTCCTTTAGCTCTGCGCTAGGGGAGCTCATTTGCTCTGCTCTGTTTTGGGTGTCCTTAAGCTCTGCGCTAGGAAATTTCATTTGCTCTTCTATTACCTTCTGCTCTCCTCTAGGGGTTTGCTTTCGCTCTGCTCATATATGCTCATATACTCTTTCATAGGACGAAGCAACCTCGGCATTGGACACACAGAGCGAGCGCATTGTGCAGGCAGCGCTGAACAAAATGATTGTGGGCCGTACTACTGTGAGTGGACAGTGCACACTCTTTTGTTGTTGTTTGTGAACAAAGTGATCGTGGGCCGTACTACTGTGAGTGGACAGTGCATACTCTTTTGTTGTTGCTTGTGAACAAAGCAATTGTGCGCCGTACTACTGTGAGTGGACAGTGCACACTCTTTTGTTGTTGCTTGTGAACAAAGTGATCGTGGGCCGTACTACTGTGAGTGGACAGTGCACACTCTTTTGTTGTTGCTTGTGAACAAAGTGATAGCGGGCTGCACTATCATGTGGACACAGTGTGAACTTTTCTTGCTACAGCTCATACAAAACCTTGTACAGCTCCACAATTTCTCCTTTATTGTAACTTATCGGCTACTGTCTGGGTACTTGCAGCTCTATCAGCCGTGTTGTGATCTGCTTGGTATTCAGCTTTACAAAACCCTTCAGCTGCACGGAACTCCTTGACATTATTTGTGATACAAAAGATGTGCAAGCCATCATGGCTGATGGACCCGTCTAGGTGTTCCTTCCTTACTCACTCACATACCACACACAAACAGCAACACACCCATCTGGACCTTCCCCAAAACAGGTGGTTGTGGCACATCGGCTGTCCACTATCAAAGGTGCAAACAAGATTGCAGTGGTTTGCGAGGGCGCTGTGGCAGAGCTGGGCTCGCACGAAGAGCTCATTCAGAAGCCAGATGGTGGGTGCATGTGTGCACAGTTTTTAAACTTGACAGAGATTCTGACAAATAATTTAAATTTGAGAGAGAGAGTCTCCACTCGTTACAGGGCTCTGCTTTGAGCGCCGCATGTGCTTGCCTGTGTTGGCATTTGTACTGCAGAAATATATTGTATTCCTTTGAGCAACATGACAACTGTAGCTTTCTGTTGTAGACTCTCAGACCTGTTTTGGAATTTTGGGCTTCCTTTTGAATAGGAATGAGATGAGTGTGGCTACCTCTCATTTTTCCGCGCACATCCATTAAGTCGTGCAGGGCAGTACACTGCACTGGTGAAGCTGCAGACCAATGCAGGCAAGATTAGTGTGTGTGTGAGGCCATTCTTTTCATCCCCACACACATGCACTGCGTTGTGCAGGGCTGTACACAGCTCTGGTGAAGCTGCAGACCAACGCAGGCAAGAAGGAGGCAGAGTCGACCCATGGCTTGGAGGTGCATGAGGAGTTCCACGAGGAGTTGGAGGTAAGGAAGGGGGGGGGGTTCTGTTGCTAATGGGGAAGTGATCAAGGGAAATTGAACAGGGATAGAAAGGGAGCGCTGCAGATAACGGCTGGCTATATTCATGTGTACAACATGAAGGGAGGGAGGTTGGAATCCACCAGGGTGCCAGGGGAATTGAGCCACAGGCAGCAGAACTTCTAGGACAGCTCGGAGGAATAGGGTATTAGAGAAGCTTGAAGGATCTTCAAACAAACAGGAGCAATGATATCACTAACGCGTTGGATGAGAGTACTGCTTGAGATACTGTGTGCAAGTGGGTGTTTTTGGAGGATTCATTTCATGGGCATGTTAGGCATTGACCTAGAAACGGGTGAATTCAATGACAAGAAGCCCGAGTCATAAGCAATACAGCAATGCTAGCAGGCTAGAATGGGTGCTTTTATAACGATTGTATAGACCAGGACAGTCATCGCAAGTGGTAATTTTTTGTATGATATGAGCGCACGCTAGTAGGAGGCGGAGTCAACCTAGAGGTCACCCTGGCCGTGGCCCATCAGGCAGATTCCAATGATTTTGTCTGTCTCTATGAGCCTAACCACGCCTCTTTAGTTGCACAGTCATTATGCTCTTGCATGTGGGCGTGTATTGAGGCTGATTGGATAACAGCCCGAGCTTCATCCCCGATTGTAATTATCCTGTGAACACCCTCTCCTTCCTGTGAACACCGTCTCCTTCCTGTGAACACCCTCTCCCTCCTGTGAACACCCTCTCCTTCCTGTGAACACCCTCTCTTTCCTGTGAACACCCTCTCCTTCCTGTGAACACCCTCTCCTTCCTGTGAACACCCTCTCCTTCCTGTGAACACCCTCTCCTTCCTGTGAACACCCTCTCCTTTCTGTGAACACCCTCTCCTTCCTGTGAACACCCTCTCTTTCCTGTGAACACCCTCTCCCTCCTGTGAACACCCTCTCCTTCCTGTGAACACCCTCCTTTCTGTGAACACGCAGGAGGCACCGCACTCGGAAGATGATGGGTCCGGTGCCAGCACCCATGGATTTGATACACCCATGATGACCGCACAGAAGGGCACTTTTTGTGAGCTTCCTGTGCAAGTCAGCCCTCTGGTCTTGCAAAGCAGTGCCGGCTCGGGCACTACGGTAAGAGAACTTATCAGTTGCCCTGTTCCTCCAAGCTTATTTGGATATTCTGCAATCCTTTGTTCTCTTCCTCTGGCACCATGGTGCATTTTTTTACTAATGAAAGGAGTGCAATTGTCAGGCTGGCTAGAGCCAAATTGATGCAATGGTTTCATCTTGCAGGAGAAGCCTGAAATAGATGCTCAGCTAGGCGTTTGCTGTGCGGTTCTGAACGATTCTATGCAATTGTGTAGTGGGCCACTTGGGATGAATTAGAGAATGCATGCAGTTCCTAATGAAGCGATCCTTGACTTAGTGTGAGCTAGGGTACAAGCTGAAAGGAAGAATTACAAAAAAGGGTGCGGCTGTGATGACCCTGTGCGCACACACTTACATACACACACATGCTGGTGGTGAGTATGCACTCATGCACGCATGGGTTGGCGCAAGGTTACAAGCACATCACTGTAGGCAGGGTGTCTGCACGTGTGGGTCCAAAGTCCAGTCCGGCATCCGCGTGCTAGCATTTGTGAATGCCAGGCTGCTAGTGCCAGCATTTGCAATGACCGCTACCTTTGCAGAGGGGTGTACACGCAAAGCCAACCTCATGTCTCCGCCACAATTGTCAGATGATTGTTGGACACGTTCATTCTTTTTCCTTGTTCTTTTAAAATGGCAGGCAGTTGACATTGGCGGCCGAAGGATGAGCTCTCAAGGATCTGGTGCCCTGGCCATAAGCAATACTGTGGCGCCGCAGGTGAGTGGCGCTGTTTACCTCTAATACTGATAATCACTTATATATGGTGCCCTGGCCCTGAGCAATTTTGTGGCGCCGCAGGTGAGTGGCGCTGTGCCACCTCTAATACTTATAGTCACTTATTTATGGTACCCTGGCCCTGAACAGCACTGTGGCGACGCAGGTGAGTGACGCTGTGCCTACCCTGATAGCCATTTATGTTACGTAAGTTATGTACGATGCACGTAACATAGATCACCATGCAAGCGCAGCACAATACAAACTGCACTGTGGTACTGTGGGTGTGTGACGCTCTTGCCGCTTCTGCTAGCCACTCGTGTGTGTGAGGGGCAGCCAACACAGGGCATCATGCAAGCATGGGCACAGTACAAGAGCGTGCTAGGTGCAGCTAGCCATGCAAGCACGATACACACTCAGACACAAAGTAAGCACACACAGACATAAAAAGATAGGCACATCACAAGCATAGAGCATAGGTGTAACACAAATATGGAGCAGGCATGTTCAAAACATGGACCCCACTCCCTTAAAAGTGTGTCTTCGTGCAATTTCATTGTGGCGTCCTGAATTGCACAGAAGCACCATGAAGCTTTAAATCCATAGGCCGTGTTCACCTCTTAGTTTTGCAGGTAATTCCAGACTAGGTCCATTCTCCTTACTAGAGATAAGCCTGTACGCGCATGCACTGCTGGCTCTTTTTTGCAAATTGCACGAGCCTGCAGGTGCACACTCACTTATACTCACACATGCACCCTCGCAGCCTGGCAGCAGCCATGCCTCTCAAGAGAAAGGGCGCAGGCCTTCTCAGCTGGGGAAGAAGGCGTCACTGGAGACAGGGGGCAAAGATGAGGACCAAGAGGATGGCGAGCCTGTAGAGGAGATACAGGTAAGGAGGTGGAGGGGCTGCTTTTTCTAAGCAGCTCTAAGTCAGGCAAGCAAAAGGCAAGAATGGTGATTCCTTGCTCTGATCGGCCGCACTACTTCCTTATAATTGCACAGATAATACGCAGGTACTTGTGCTAGAGGTAAACACAGGCACATTTGTGTGTGTATGTGTGCGCGTGCGTGTGTGCCTTCAGCTCGCCCGAACACCCACCCAGCTCCTCAACAAAGAACAGGGTGCCCTGTGCCTGAACATGTGCTAGGCAATGAGGCAGCAAATAGGGAAATTACAACAAAAATAGGGTGCCCTGTGCCTTACATACCTTTGTACTATACAAGACAATGTAGCAGAATAGAAAGCAATGCCTGGCTTGTGCTTTTGTTCTCAAAAACATCATGGTGCAGCTGACACATACTTGTCTCTGCATTGCCATTCAAATTGTGTGTGCCGTGCTACAAAGCTTTTGCATTGCTGATGCCCTTCTAAATTTGCGCTTCCAGGTATGGAGCCATGCACTGTGAGTAGGGTTGGCTAGAACTGTATGTATACACCTTATATTTGGTGATTTCCCTGCCAAAAATTACATATACGGCTCTGGGCAACCCTAATTTTGTGGTGACTGGCATTTTCCCCTCTTTGCACGGTCTTTTTGTGCATCATGCAACACACATTCTGCAATGCTGGTGCTTTTACTACAGTTATGGTAACATCCTCCTCATCCTCACACCGTCCATTTCTTTCACCGTGCCATTGCACAGGCTGACGTGTCTTTCAGCCGCATCGCTGGGTTGAATCGGCCGGAAGCACCCTACTTTTTTGTGGGGTGCATCGCTTCAGGGATTGCCGGTGCTGTCCAGCCCATCTTCGCCTTTGTGGTTGCCTCCTTCATCACCATCTTTTATACAAATAATCCAGTGAGTTGCCTTTCGGCCACATGTGTGCATATGTGTGATGAATTGAACTCATACACTGCAATGCAATGTGGTGTCTTCTGGCAATATTGTGATGTATCTAGTATAACGCGCCTGGAACCACATTACCCTACATTGCGTATGACTTATTGCCTGTTATTAAAGTCCGTCAATCCGCTTGCTTTTCTCCTTCTATATTTTGACGTCCTCAGGTTCTTGGTTTGCCATGCTCTCTTCAGCATGTGCTTCTCACACCTTGCATTCACGCTTACCCACTTCTTGGAATGCTATGCTTTGTTCAGCGTGCGCTCTATGCGCCTGATGGATAGATGCTACACAAGTTGGTCCACATCTTGCATCACACATACCCACTCTGGTTCAAAGGAAAGCATTGGCAACGAGTCTTAAGATAGTTTAGTGTAAAGGTAGTATATTGAAAAGTGCATATATGAGTGGCCGGTATGTAGCACAGCTTCAGCGCAAGAACTTGACCAGTAGTGCTCATACATTGTGCATAACCTGCACATTTTGAGCTTTTCTGACCCATCCTGCTCACACTGTTGACTTCCCGATGACATAATAAAAATGGTGTGACACTTTTGCACGCTGCAACCCTGCAGGACCAGATTTTGAGCGATGCCTCGTTTTTCTCTTGGATGTGAGTATGTGCACGTGAAGTGTTATGTGCAAGGCAGTGCTCGGTTGAAGAAGATCACAGCCGCGCATAATGGTCAATTTGTAGAACATTTACCCTCATGTTTCATTCAAGTCTTCTTGCCTCGTTGTTCATTGTGTTACGTTGCATGCCCTCTCATTGCATTTTGTGTGAATGCCGCTACACACAAACCCTGCCTGATTGAAGGCACAGTTCATGATTATTCAGCGTGTCTTTCCTTTGGAAACCGTTGCTGACGGCCTTTATTCGTATACTACACAGGTTTTTTGTGATTGCCTGTGCCATATTCTTTGGAACCGTGACTCAACAGTAAGTCCTTCCAGTGAATGTTTGTCATTTGCATTCTTGTGATAAATGTAAAAAGATGATAACCTAGCATATCGCTTATAATTTAGAAGGCTGGCGTCATTGTACGTGAAGTGTGCTTTGACGCAACGCTTGGACCTTTGACAAACCTCATGACTGATGACGCTTTTGTGTGCTTGCACGTAGGTGGTGCTTTGGCATTATGGGCCAAGAGCTTGGAGGGCGTGTACGCAGCATGATGCTCAAAAACATGCTCTTCCAAGAGGTAAGTCAAATGTTGATTGTACCCCTCAATGTTGAATGCTGCAGACCATGCTGCTATTTCGCAAGGTGCTTGATTATTGGTGTTTGAGGAGGGTATGTATATATAAGGTGCACAGCTTCAAGAACACGCCTCAGAATGCAATTGAAAACAAAGTGTTGGGCATCTGCTTTTCATCTTGATCATTGAACGCTGCTGCTGCGACAGCTAGCTAGTTTAACCTAGTTTCACCGTGGCTGGTCACAGTAGTCCAAGCTTTGAACCTTCACGTATTTCAGCAGCTCTCTGCCTTTCCTTGTACAGATTGGCTGGTTTGACCAGGAGGCAAACAGCAGTGGTGTCCTTGCCACCAAACTGTCCAGTGATGCGTCCTACGTGCGTGGTGCAGCAGCAGACACCGTGAGCTTGCTGCTGCAGAACCTGGCAACCCTGGCAACAGGCTACATCATTGCCTTTGTGTAAGTTTTTTTGTGTGTGTGTATTGATGCGCGTATGCGTGTGAGTGTTTTGCATCCTAGAACGCATCCCTCTGGTCACACACGCACCCTATTTGTTCACCTTGACTCACACATTTATAGTGGCTACTTGATGCACAGGCCTGAACAACAAGCATATACATACACAAACGCGCAAACATACACACTTACATACATACACATACAAATTAAAATTCATCGACTCGCTTACAATGTGTGCAGCTTCAACTGGCGGATGGCCTTACTCGTAACCGGCGCGTTACCATTTATGATTGCCGGCACCATCATCTACTATCAGGTGTGCGTCTGTTATAGGAGTAGCTAGGGAGGGCCAGAACCATATGACACCTTTTCAATTAATGTATATAGGATAAGTTATAGCCAATTTAGGGTGTACGCATTGTGGCCGACGAGTATACAAACACGCTCGTTGTCACCGACAACTTATGAGTATGCCTAGGTAGTGTGGGCATTTTTGAACTTCAGGATTCAGGAGTTGGCAAAGCACATGGGCTCAAATGTTATATCCATAATAAGTGTTTGTGCAGCCCTCCGTAATGTTGAAAATGTTTAGCATACCGCTACATACCGCTGTGAAAATGTGAGTGCAGCTAGGCGTGCACGTCGCTGTCTATCTCAGCATGCCACCACGAAACTAGGAGCAGAAGCTCTTGTTTCTGCCAAGAGTCTGCCTGTGTGCCCACACATGTATCCAGTTAATATTTTGCGCATCTGGCTGCCAAGTCAAAGCGTTGAGCCCACATGCTTGTTGCCCACAGGCCATTACCGGGCGAGAGAGTGGCAGTGACAAGCTGTTTGCCTCTGCCAATCAGGGAGTCAGTGATGCCTTTTCCTCGATTCGCATAGTCCAAGCCTACAACCTGCAACCTCAGGTGAGAACAGTTTCTGAGCCCTTAATGTGTCCATGCAAAATATCACCGCCACATATGACAAGAGTGAGATAGAAACTACTTTAAGAAATGGTTCGCAAACTTTGTGGTGTGCTACTTCTTTTGTGCCCATATACGTGCGGTGGTTACACTGATGTTTGCTAAAAATCTGGACAAGTATGGTCACAGGCAACAGATGATCCTAGCTGTAACCCAGCGCACACAACATCACAAACAGTGCAACGGAATTGTATGGCATATTAGCCGACAAATAATAGCCAAACATGATTGGGTGTTCTGTGTGGTGACGGCAGGTGCTGATGTGTTTCGGTGCATCTGTGTCATGTGCCATCCTAAGCTCTGCAGGTTTGCTCAGCATGTGCTTGTTCAAGGGCCCTCCTTAGCTCACACGCCTTTTTCTTTTGCCTTACTATGTTTTGTGGCTATTATGCACATGTGACACATGCCAAACATGACATTAAATGCGTCACGTCCTGATTGTGGCTTTAATGCACCTGCGACTCATGCCAATCATGTCAGCAAATGCGTCACGATCTGATTACCTGCTATGTTTTGTGGCTATTATGCACATGTGACGCATGCCAATCATGTCAGCAAATGCGTCACGTCCTCATACCCTGCACACATTTACATGCTGATCACCTCCCACACCTCGAACTATAATCACCAAGTAACCCCAATGGATAAAAGCCCCACTGCTCCCAAAGCAAGAAATTACACCCTTGCCCTTTCTCCATCGTGCATCCATCAAGCCTTTATCAAACTGCCCTGTCTTTGCTCCATCACGTCTCCAGATGGTGGCCCTGTACCAGCATCTAGTGGCTGACGCAAATGAGAAGATGAAGAAAGAGTCGCTGATGACAGGCGCCCTCATGGGCTACGCCCAATTCTCCATCTACGCGGTGTATGGACTCATCATTTGGTTTGGGGGCCTGGATATCGACCAAGGCCGCACAGACTTTGACTCAATGCTCAAGGTGCGAGTGTGTGTGTTTGCACGTGCGTGTGTGTGTATCTTCACATTGGCTTTCACCTGTTGGCGGCTTAGGCAACAGCCATTCTTCTTACAAAAAAAGCTCGTTCTAAAATTCACGCATGCATCACAGCGTCCGAAAGATCTGCATTTCCCTATCCCCAATTTTGTTTTGACACATGAGCTTGTACCCTTTTTGTCAAGCGGATGTGCAACTCGCTGCTCTGCAGTATCTGAGGACATTACTGGCAATCATCAAGACCCAGATCAGCTAAGCACTTTTGGAGGCCCTATGTTCCTGAACACATCTGGCTTGCATTCTTTCAATACCCACAGGCCTTCCTGGCAGTCCTAATGGCTGCTATGGGCATCGCTCAAGCCCAAATCGGCTTCCCTGATGTTGGCAAGGCAAAAGGCGCCGTGCGGGTGCGCAAGAAACAGCTGTAAATGCATGTTGATACATCATGTTCTAGTTGTCGCAAAAAGCTTGGTTGTGTCTTGTAATTAGGGAGGGCGGCTAGCCAGATAAAGGCTGGATGAAATGAAGTCTGCTCTTTGTTTCCAACATAGGCATTCAAGGGACAGTTTATATTTTTCTTCTCATCAGGCTGACATGCATCCAAGAGTTCAATTTAATTAAAGTTAGTTCACACAAACACGCATACGTATACATACACACATGCATGCACACACACACACACACACACCTGCCTCTCACTTCACTCCTCCCCCACTGAACTGCACCGCCCTCACAGCGCATCTTCCCCATCATTGACCGTAAATCCAACATCGACGCCAGCAGTTCCTTGGGCGCGACCACCACTGGCACTAACTCAAACGAGCTGCAAGGCCTGGTGGATATTGAGGACGTCACCTTTGTGTACCCTGCACGCCCCTCTGTTGTCGTTTTCAAGTGCGTCGGTATGGTGCAGCTGCTGTAGGCATGCGACAGTTACCTAATGCCAGATGGTGCTGTAGGTATGCAACAATAGCCTTATGGTACTGTGGGTATGCAACAGTAGTAGTCTTACGTGCACATGTATGTGTGTGTCAGCTGTGTGTGCAGCTGCGCGTACGCGCGTGGGTGGCTGTGCTGTACGTTTACACATGTGTGTGTTCACGAGTGTGCCAGCATGTGTATGGTGTGAGTGCAGTAGCTGGTTGCATATGCAGTCAAGTGGTGCAGATGGTTCGTGTGTGATTGTCTTTTTCTTGGCATGTCAATAAGCTTGTGCGGTTGTTGCGAGGAACTTACTGGTGGTACTTGCATCTTGTGTGGGCATCAAGAAATCAGTTGCGAATCGCCACATGTGTAGGGCTGGACAAAACCGTATATATGCACCGTATATGACCGTATGTTTGGTGACATTCCTGCCAAAATATCATATATATACAACGTATATATGTATGGTTCTGGCCGACCCTATGCATGTGCTGTGTGTACTGACTGCACCTTGAACATGCACCCCGACCACGCAATCAAACAGTAAGGCACGTGTACCACACACTTTGAACACGCATCATCATTACGCACCTTGAACACGCACCATCACTTAGTTAGTTCAGCCAGAAACCATCAACAACCACAGCAGCAAGCTCCCCAACAAGCAGCACCCAGCCTTGTCTGCTTTCTGCTTCCTGTTTGCCGCCACAGGGGTTTCAGCTTGCACATCCCAGCAGGGCAGATGGTGGCCCTTGTGGGAGAGAGTGGCAGTGGCAAGAGCACGGTGGTTGGCCTGATCTTACGCTACTATGGTGAGTGTCGTGTATGCAGTGGTTTCGAGTGCAGGCATTGTGATTTGTGATGCTTCAAGAAGCAGGAGGCCAGTGCTCGTTACGACCTCCTAGCGTGCTGGTGTAAGGCAAGAGGGAAGGGGGAAATACACAGGCGGTATAGCCAAAAGTCTTCACGTCAATAAATGAGCTAAGGTACCTCAGGGTGCTGGGGTGCTGTATGCTTCTATCACAGCCTGCTGTCGTTATAGCTTTTATTTTACTCTAATGTTCTGCATAAGCAAACGTACCCTCACACTGTCTGCTTTTGTCGCAGCTTGTGTTCTACTCTAGTATTCTGCATGACCAACGTGCCTGCAGACCCAATGTGTGGCAATGTGTTGGTGGACGGCCGCAACGTGCGAGAGTACAACCTGGCGTGGATGCGCTCACAGATCGGTCTTGTGTCCCAGGAGCCACTCTTGTTTTCGACCACTGTTGGGGATAATATCAGGTGCGCGTACGTGCAGTAGTAATTGTGTGTGTGTGCATGTGCACGTATGTGTGTGTGATCTGTGCTAGTTGTGTTGCTATTAGATAACCGTGCAATGAAGAGTAGGCGAAAGGGATGCTCATTATCTTTGAAGCATTCTAGACTGCCTGGGTGGTGTGTACAAGCCGTTTGTGTCGCTGCCTTTCAAACCAAGGCCTAGCTGATTCAACCCTTCTACCACTCGAACACAAAGCTGCCATCCTGTAGTGTGTGTGTTGTGTGTGCGCGTGTGTGTAAGCTGCAATCCTGTAGTGTGTGTGTGTGTTGTGTGCGCGCGTGTGTGTGGAAGCTGCCATCCTGTAGTGAAGCTTTTTTTTACACATTTTGCAGGATCTGCTTTGAGCCTCCTGTAAAAAGATGAGATGAATCGCCACAGGCAGTGTTGAACCACTCCTCACATGGATGTAGGAAAAGCACTTGGATTTAGGAGAAGCACATGGATTAGGAGAAGCACATGCATTAGGATAAGTATGATCTCAACATGGTGTGCGTCCTTGCTCCAGGTATGCGCGCCCCAATGCAAGCATGGAGGAAATCGAGGCAGCTGCACGGACAGCAAACGCACACGAGTTCATTATGAACCTGCCTGAGGGCTACAACACACAGGTGGGAGCACGTGCTTACGAAAACCCTTTTGTGAAAAGATGCCCTTTCAAAGCTTGTTAAGAGTCGGAGATATCGGTGCATTTCTTCCAGAGTAGCGTGCTTGGCTACTTCACACATACACACACGCGCACACACAGACGTACACACACATGTGCACACACACACACACACACACATACACGCACACACAAACGCGTAGGTGGGAGAGAGGGGTGTCCAGCTGTCAGGTGGACAGAAGCAGCGTGTTGCTATAGCCAGGGCCGTGGTCAAGAACCCCAAGATCTTACTGCTAGATGAAGCTACCTCAGCACTGGACATGCACTCAGAAAAGGTACGTGCTGTGTTTGCGGCGAGCTTCCATGACTGACCAGCTTCAATTTTACAGGCGACTGAGTCACTTGAGTTCTCTGTGCCTATCACAGAAGCACACACACACACACATACATACAACGCACGCACACATACACACTCACTCACAGGTGGTGCAACAAGCCCTGGACACTGTGATGGTGGGGCGAACGAGTGTGGTGGTAGCACACAGGTTGTCCACGATCCGCAACGCACACAAAATTGCCCTTGTGCACCGTGGCGCCATCCTGGAGCAGGTCAGTGCTGATTGCTGTCTGACGGTCTGTTGTGTCAGACACACGCACGTATGTTATGTGCTTGTAACGATCATCACGTGCCTGGTAATAGCAATTATGTTCCTGTTATCGATGTATAAGCTTGTGAGCACACACTGTTGCAGTTCTCTTATGCATGCTTTCGCTAGCGCTCTGCATGTGCGTACGCCAATGCCCCGCCTGCGTTTTTATTTGAGTTTTTATGCTACACCGGTGCTCATGCACCACAAAGCTGTGACATTGCTCACAACGTTGTGAATGAATTGGCTGGATGAGTGGCGTGACTGCAGAGTGATTGTGTTTGTGTGTGCCAGTACCCATTTGTGTTTGCCCAGTAATAGTGCACGAGCACCTCTGCGTCGCTGTCAATGGCATTGTGACCACAAATTGCTGGATGTCAGACCGCAGCTACATTGGGTTATTGATCAAGCCGATGGCAGTTGTGTGTACCACTTGCATCGGGAGTGGCGTATCCGTTGAAGTGCTTCAGAGTTTATGCTACGTTTGGCGGTGCTCCTGCTTGTATGAGCAAGAGTTAAGAGTCTCTTTTGATGCGCTGAGTAACATACATTCCCTTTTAAGACAAGAAAGAAATGTTTGCATGCGCCTTCTCACACGGAAACATGGAAGTCAGGAGCTGCGCAGGCAGTGAAAACCTCTCGTTTAATGATGATGAAAGCTGCATGATGCATAATACGCACGTCAAGGAAAGGTGCTACAGTTTCAAGTTACTTCTCCTGATTGTTTATTATTTTTTATTGGCCTCTGGTCTGTACTCTGTCGAGAGATGGAGGACTGATTGTTGAATTTTATTTGTCACAGTATTTGTCGCAGTAGGATAGGAATGAAACTTTCTATCTTTCGTAGCAACCCCTTCCCTGTACTGTGCTGTGTTTTTCCTGCCAGCTGAGATTTGTTTCTTTTTTCTTTTTTCTTTCATTGATAAGTTGCGTGATGCATCATGGTTTGCCACCTGACTAGAATCTTGCTTCTTTCCTTGGGCAAGATTTTGATTGTGAGTTTGTTTCCATGTATGCGAAGAGATTACCACTGCCTAGTGTACCCTTGCCAGGATGTGCGATCTCATGTCCCAGCACACACACACACACACATACACACACACGCACACACACAAATACACAGGGTAGCCACGAGGAGCTTATGGCTAAGCTTAACGGAGGCTACCAGGGCTTGGTAGCAGCTCAGATGGGGGCGCAGGCATCGTAAGCAAGAGAATGGTGGTGTGGAGAGCGGCTGGTGTGCTCAGATACAGCCAAGCAGGAGGCAAATGGTTTTGCGAGCTTACTGGTAATTCACATATGCAGAGTAGGAATTAATTAGGAGGATGATAAAAACATTAATGCTGTCATGTACCGTACGTAGTAGGAGTGAAAACTGTTATAGAGTATGAAAATGTGCTGGATTGCTGACTGCCTTTTTTACTTTTGCCGGCTTACTTATGATGTTCCTAATACCTACTACTTAATGGTATGATGGTACTGGGAACCAACCTACTTTGCGGACGCTTGATCAATTCTACGCCATGCCGCTTACTATACTATAGTACAAATTGAATCTATTTCATTTATGCTGACGTTTGCTGTGCAGTTGAATTGTTCCACTAGTTTTTTAGTTGTTTGCAAGCTGTCTTGCACGACATGAAAGATACAACAGCGTAGATGATGCTGCTGTACTAGGAACATGAGATTGCAGCTAGTGGTTGACCGCTTCACTTGCTGCAGCATTGTAACCCCAGAAAACGCACGAGACAGAGCTGGAGAGGCAGGCCTGAACTTCACAATACCTGATTCCATTAAGGTGGACGTCGCGATGAAGTACGCCATTATCTTTGGATCGGTGCTGTCTGTGAATGCATGGTAGCTCCATGGGAAGAGCACATAGACGAACTAGGTGCCAACAGCTTTTACTGCCCCAATTAAGTCATAGGTCACTTAACGACAGCCGGGGGGATGCGTGCAGAAGGAGCCATACCTTCGCTGTGAATACTAGTAGGTATCATATAAAGTTAAGCCTCAGAACTAGCTGAGCATAGATCTCCGCAACATTTTTAAAGGAGCTTCCACTTCTACTCTCCACACCATCCTTTGGGGCGTGGGTGGCACCATCTACACTCAAACACTCCAGCCTGGAGCCTCTCAAGGCTTTGGTTCTCAAAGAGTTAAAAAACTGCTTCCGAACTGCGTATGCTTTCTGCTTCACTTGCATTTTCTGAAGGGCACATTAGGTGTGAAGCGGTCTACCACGAACTGGGCTCAGCATACTCCAAGGATGTGGACATGGACCATTGCAATTTTACTGGTTTCGGTTAGTTGTCAAGCTTTTCAATAGTATGCTTAATATCGTTTGTGTCACTTTGCGGAGGGTGGTCCAGGCTGATCTAAATTCACAGTTTTGTTCAAGTGCCTGCTGGACTGCTCAATTACTGAGCGCTTTTCAGGACTGCGTGGGTGTTAGTCATATGTACGAGCTGTTCAAACTGGGCATGCTTATCCCATACAAGAGTTAACTGCAGATTTGAAGCATAAATAAGAGGAGTTTGGAGGGACGCTGAGTTTGTGGACCCCAACATGCACAGCAACAAACTGGCTACTTATCATTCTTGGTTTGCCATCCCATTTTCTGGAAATGAGCGTATGCCGACTACTGTACCACGTTGTGTTCATCTTGATCTGTCCAAAAACGTTATGCGCAATGTCAGTAGACTCCGCTTGCGTGCGCATACTTTGAAAGTTGAGGCAGCAGCGTGGCATGAAGATGGTTCTTGCGTATGTGACCAATGTCCTGGTGAAGATGAACATGTTCAGAACGAGGTGCTCTTTTATTTTGCCGCTATATATCTGGGGGGCATCTGAGCGGAAAAAATCAAGGGAAAAGGGCTAGGCACTTAGCCACAAAAGAGGCCACACCATTAATATCTGGTTGGTTCAAAAAAGTCCTCAAACGAGTTGGGCTATCTTCATATTGGGGTGGGAAGGCCAGCTGGCGGTGCTGTGTGCGGAGGCTAACAAGATGTTCATGCGAACAGTCCAGCAAAATGGGTTCCTCATCCTGGACAGAGTGCCAGTCACATTTGTTACATCTGTCACAGATCCTGAGCTCATAAAGCCTTCTATTCCTGTTATGACGCATTCTTTGGACCAGAAAGGTATGGCCAGAAAGGTGAAGGCAAGAAAGTGCACAGCTGAGATTGTTGGAAATATCCAAGCGAAGGTAGTTATTTTGCCAAGACCATCAGGTTCGTGAGCTGAGGAAACATTCCTCCTTTTGTTTACACCTTTTTCTTACGAGTTTTCAGCAGCCCAACCCTTTTTGCTGCAACAGGTCAGCAACCAACTTGTTCATAATTTCCTTTCTCAGCAGAACACTAGACTTTTCTCTTTCTTTCTGAGCTCATGGATTTAATTGTGGCTGGCCGAGACCAGTCAGCAGCCGATCAGCCATACAACCTGGCTGAAGCTCAACCCCCACTATGGTCATTTTAACCATATGCTTTCTGTTGTTGATTAAGCTGCTAAGCTTGGGTGTGTTACAACAATTGTTGCTTGGGCGTGTTACAACAATTGTTACTTGGGCGTGTTACAACAATTGTGATGTAAAGCGTAGTGCCTGTTCCTTTCTTCCTTGTTGCAAGGGCAATTTTTTGGAGTTGCGGGTTTGAACCTGTGCGACTGGCTATTGAATTTCCTACCGTCTGACATCACGGTTGTTTTATATCTTTTGCACACGCATAAAAAACACTGCAAAAGCCACTCTCCCTGACCTAAAAAGATTTAGCTGCCTTTTGACTATCATAGTAAGAACTTCTGCAGGACATTGTTTGCTATGTCTATTATCCTCAGCTTTTTATCTCCACCGACCGCAATCATTACAATATTAAGTTAGCCTTTAAATACATGCTCTTTAATACAAAATGGTAGATAATTAGATCATGTGTGCCAATCACCAGGATCGATTAGAAGTGCTCTTGTAGTGAAAACAACATACTATTTCGCGTATTTCTAGAAATTTGATGGAGTGATGAGTTGTCCTGATGCCCAGCTTGTATGCACACATTCTAAGAGTCACGTAGTCTGAACAAGCAAATTAAGCAACAAATAAACCCCTGCACTAGTTATGAATGGCACTCTCCTTTTATAATCAAAAGTAATTTGGGTTCCAGTAACACAAAGGATTTAAGTACACCAAAGTTTAAACGCTCGCATGGTGTAAGTGCCTACGAAAAATTGTCCATACATATTTGTCCAAGTTGCCGCACTCATGCACAATACAGCTGTGTATGCGCAAGAGCTTGTGGTGATCGTACCTACCTGTACCCCTTCAACTAGTTTAGTAACTACTACCACACAACGTTTGTTTCTATCGTTGTGGATCTCATCAAGAGGCGTGCTCTTGTTTCATTCATAAGCACCTGCAAGATTAGACAATATGGTTTAAAATTAGGCTTGTTTATAGCACATGCCAACCAGTCGTTTTTATTACCTAGTACAAGTTCTGTTTTTTGTGTAGCCAAAACGGGGCCAAAGCTTCCTGCGTTTGCTTTTCTTGACTTAAGATGACCTAACCTCAAAAAAGGATCTTTGAAAACATATGCAACGTCATGGTTCAAGGAAGAAAGGAACCTATGAGCTCACCTGGTCCGGGCGTATTTGAGGTCTTGTAGGGTGCAAAAATGGCTCGCTGTGATGTGCCAAATGAGCATTTAGCAGGAGATGCTCTAGAGCTGAGAACTTGGGGCCCAAAGCCTGCGGATTGTGTATAAGGAAAAGTGTGTCTCTGGTGCTATACTGTAGTGGAAATGTCTTGGCGTTTGATTGGGGTGTGCATGGCCAAATTTGTTTGTTTAAAGAGCTAATAATTCAACCCTCTACCCTCTACAGGTAGAGTACCTAGGTAGCAGCTGCCAATGTCCAGGATACTGCTGCTGTATCCTCATGGGGCAAGCGTCACAGAACCTCGTCAATGGCACATCCAACACATCCCTATACTTGCAGAGGTATTTAATCTTCAAATTGAACACGTATGCCACAGATGACGCATTTCCTGCCTAGTCACCGCCTGTTATCTTTAGGCACAAGAGTGATGTATATTGACACAGCTCTAAACGCCGATGGAGGAACACTGTACAGTGTCGTTGAAGATACACCAAGGCAAGCACAGGTGAGGGAGGGTAGTGAGAAGCAAGAGGGTAGTGAGAAGCAAGCACAGGTGAGGGGAGGGTAGTGAGAAGGTAAGGAAGTTTCCTTATAGTACCAGAGGGGGTTATCTGAGCAAATGTCCAAACATGCTCCTTTTTGCATTAAAGGGGCAACCACTCTCACGTCAATTCACCAAATTGAACCCAATCTAGCTTCACACTGTTGCTAATACTATAAGCTACCAGAGCATGTGCTCAGATATAGTCAAGTCGCCCTGCGTAAGGAATGACAGGACTATATGCACATGTTGTGTACCTGTACCCTAAATAGATGCTCTCCATGGGGAATGGTGCATAAATTTGCATATCTCGTCAACAACTTGCTCTTTTTGCTCCATAGTTTTTGCAATGATCTTCATTTATAAGGGCTCAAAACACCAAACTTCACTCAGATTGGTGCGCTGGCTGGTCAGGTACAGCATACGGCTGCTCAAAAGTAGGGTTCACGCCGCTGCCGATTAGGTATGGGCCCCCCTAAATTGCAGGTTTCAAGCACCAGACTGCTTTGAAATCGCATATCAGATCTGAGCTTGAAACCTGCAAGTTAGGGGGCCCATACCCTAGGAGCGTGCAAAAACCATGCCCATTTTGGGCCTCAGGTAACCCCCTCTGGTATAGTACACATCAGGTAGAAATGCAAGGAACCGGGTTGATGGCCTCCTGAGACTCGATCTGCTTGCATGTCACTGTTCCTGGTTGAATATGTATAAATAGACAGAGACACGATTAATGGAGCATACATCTGCATTAGGTGCGGTTACACAAATCTCTAACAACAGACAGACACACTCGTTTCCCCTTCCCTCCGCACAGAAGCAACACAAGCATGCCTGTCGTCATGGCTGCGTGCCTGTACGTTGCATGTGTGTTGTGTGTTGTGTGATCGCGTGTGTGTGTGTGTGCGTGTGTGTGTGTGTGTGTGTGTGTGCATTTGCAGCTGCGTGCCTGTTGTCATGGCTGCGGTCTGGTGGTCGTAGTTGGCTGGCGACTCAAGCCCCCTCAGCGTCCGTGTGTGTGGAAGCGTATAAAAGCGATGATCCTCTTTGCTGTGGGAGGAGGTGCCGAACTTGTACGCTACAAGTGGATTGTACAACAGTGGCTGGAATCACTTTCTGTGATGAGCACCCTCACTTGGCGCACTGACTTTATTATCAGGACGGCCAGATCCGTTTGTACCGTTGACGATCTTTCCCCCATACACGCACAGTGTATACGGCTCTGGCCAGCTCTACTAACAGACCCTAACAGCGTCAAAAACTAAACATTGAAGTGGTATCAAGTCTGCTCAGACAGCGAGGAGCAAGGAACAGAGAGTAAGTTATCTACCCACACACCTGGAAGTGTTCTAAACTTGGACTCTGCCTGCTTTCCTAAGGACTGGGCAAGCTTGGTATCCTTCCATGTGCTATGCCTGAAGGATGCGAAGGGTGCGTTAGAGAACAAGATTTGGCAGCCATCAAATTTTTCCAGACCTGCTTTTAGCAGTGTGGGCCTTCTGTCCTTTGTGAGAGGCTTTTTGAAGTGAACCTGAAACCACACTTTTACATGCCTCCCCAGCGTGACTGACTCACTTCTCAGGGGATGGCAGGGATTGGCTGGCGGCGTCAAAATCATCTTTGAGGCGCTCCCTTTTTGGTTGGGAGAAGGAGGGGGCATTCGGTCTGTTTGAAGTCGCCTGTGCTCCCATGGAGGATGGGAGGCTGTAGCGTCCTGGGTCTGGCCCAGTGGTGCCTTTGTTTACAGCCACATGCCTTGTCGATACGTACTGTTTGCCTGCCTGCGGGTGCAATAGAGAGGGCAATTGTCACAGAGATGTTGATATACGCCCAGCAGTCTGAAACCTTGACCAAGTGACCCACTCCTGCAACCTTATCAAGAGGGTTTTTGGGTATACAGGGCTTTTTCTACATGGGGGAAGGCTGTAGTGATGGCATGCCTGTCTGTATAGTGTAATACAGGGGGGGATATTGATACAGCCTGGCAAGAGGCTATAGACGTCATCTCATATGCTCATAGCTCATAGTTGTGTAATGAGCCAGTGTGATACATACGTGGAGAAGTACGATTTTTCCAAGAGCGCCAGGTGTTTAAAAACAGAAGTGAGAGTCGCCAGTGCGCATCACGATGACTCATGCTAATAGGCTACATGCACAGGTTGAAAATGTGCAAATATGCAAATATGCTTATTGGTGGGAAGAAAACATTGGCCTGCATACTTGCGGAAGAGGAGGTAGGACGGGGGGAAATGTTTGAATGACGAGAGGCACCGAATCCTGCAACCAGGACATAGGATCGGATTATGGAACCAGATTATGGAACAGCGTGGATTACCAATTTATAATCGGCGCACCTGATCTCGCGTGCTAGAACCAAAATGCGTTTTAGCTGGTGACAGGCGGCCACTCAAAAATTGTGGTCCCACACTGCTTGGCGGTGGATTCATTCCCGGTCCTAGCCCTGTGTCGCTTGACTCCTGCAAAGCATGAAGGATGAATGGATGAACTATGGTTGCCCACCTAATTGTACAATTGAGCCCTGTGTCACTTGACTTCTACAAAACACTAAAGGGATGAATGAATGGTTTCACGCCTTTTGCACAAACGAGCCTTCATTAATTTATAGCTCTTTTAGACGGAAGCACCTCTTGACATTACTTGTCTACACATACACTAGGCACTTGCACACGTTAAGAAGGGCCGTTTTAGAGTTGCACGCTTGTGAATGCAAGACTTAATGGATTAAATGCGCTTCTACTGCAAGTTGAAATCAGTCAACTTCTCTCTCTCCCTGTGGCATAGCCAAATCTCAGCTTACGACACACATGCACACTGTGGTTTTTCAGCTTTACGTGGCTGAAGGCGCCTCAGGTAGTTGCTGAGCGCACCTTCCAGCGTGTCGCATGTCCAAATGAAAACTGGGCTGGGTTTCTCTTCGATGCCTCTTGCTGTTTAAAAAAGGAGCTAGGTGAGGAGTAAATGCCTGCACCGAGACAAAGGTGGCAAGTCAATTTGTATTCTTGATTTAGGGTAGGCAGACACTCTTGATGTTTTCATAACGAATTGCGCGTAGCATTTGATGCAGTGCCGTACGTATTCTTGCCCCCAGCCACATGCACAGCAAAAAGAGCATGCACTCACCTGGCCCTGGTCCTTGGCCCTTTCCCTCTGCCTGCAATAATGGTAAATGGTTGCACACCAGGGTTCTGCCAGGATGTATATCACATTCTAGCAATGCAGCCCCTAATAAACTGGAAGAGCCTCTCCCTCTTAAATTCATGGAAACTACCTTACAGCTCAGCTCAACAAACCTGAGTGTGTGCGGGTGAGATGAACTGTTTCGTTTGCTGGGTCCGATCGCTGTACGCTTTAAAGTTGCAGGTGGGGCTCGACGAGCGCGGCAGTCCTGTGCAGATGAGCCCAAGCATTAAAGAGATGGAGCGCATGGTCTTAGCAACAATTACTTGTACTCTACGCACTCGCAGGACAGCACATGCACACATGCACGGATACAAGAAAGGCACACTTAGAGACACGTGCTATGAACCAAGACAGCAGCATTGTTCAGTGCCATCCATATTGGCACCTTTTCCAGTGGAGGAGGGATGAACCATTGAGACGATCAGTTGCCTTCGACGAAAGTCATGTCGTAAACGACGTTAAAATATGGCATTCATTGGTAATATTTACATAAAAATGCCGACTAGGCCCAACCATTTCCCTTCCCGTTTTTGTAAGTCAAACTGAGAAAGGATGCCAACAGCTTGAGCAAGCCAATATCATGGCAACTGATTATGAAAATGTCCAGGGCAAGGTGAGCTGAGATGCATGACATACGCCCAGTCAATCATGCGTGCAAGCACGTGTTTTACAAGCGGACGCACTCCGCTAAAACCAACAGGTGAGAGAGCTCACTGGACATCTGAACGGATCCCTGGACAAGTTGAGGATCATCGGAGGACAGGCCCATCATCCGCCCCCACCAAATCAGGCACAGGGAGAACGTCCCATCGCCAATGCACCGCCTGTCCGCCCACCTGGAAAGCTCGTGAGCTCCATGCAGGGAATGTGGGAGAAATATTATCGCACAGGGTGAGCGAACTTGCATGCAAGGTTACGTGCCTGCACGCTCATTTCTTCATTTCCACCAGTGCCTTTTCAATTTTCAAATATCTGCTCAGTCGTCTGCTAAATGTAAAGACTGCTGCAGCACGTGCTTGCAATATACACAGGATGGGACCCTGGTCCTGCAAATCTTAGCCCATTGCATTGACAATTGTTTTAAAGGTCACAATCTGGGTGAACATGCCACAGTGTTACTTGAATGCACACATGATTAATTACTATATCACTCATCAACGTGACCATGCTGCTGCGTAGATCCCCAGCTTTAAGAGAAAGGGAAGCACGTGACCAAGAGCACAGCATCAATGCAGCAGGTCAAAGCATCCCACCCCCTCCTCGTGCAACTTGGCAAGCACGCCGCCCTCCCCCTCCCCCTCCCCCTCCCCCTCAAATAACTAAGGCCAGCAGCCAGATTCTGCATCAGCACCAGCAGTCCGAATACACCCCACAGCAGATGAGCATGCAAGCGCATGAAGAAATGCTCTCTGATGGTAGCAGCCATGACAGTGGTGGGGAAGGGGCTAGTAGCAGCAGGTCATGCAGTAGTGCCAGTGCCGGTGGTAGCCACAGCTATCTTAGGTGTGTACCTCCATCATGGCTGGAAGAAACGAACTCATAATGCCAATTACGCTTGTGGATTGAGGGGGATTGTGCCCTGCATTCCATTACTTTGGGAGGTAACGTGATGTCTGCTGTCTTCTGAAACAAGCACTCTCGCAACAGAGAGTTACTATTTTAGTCTGTGAGACTGCTGCAGGGAAACACTGAGCCGCCTGCACTGGTTCAGATCACGAGAGCTAAGCTGTGCTATGGATGAAACATTTTCTCTGTAATATTTATGAAATGCTGCTGCAGAGAACTGGAGCGCCTCTGCACTCCTCCTCCTACTGGTCGGAATCACCACAGCTTGAACGATGGGGATGGTGGCGGGGGCAGCAGAAGGCAAGGGGGGTGGCCTTACGATGGAGAGGAGCTCAGTGTGGAGAGCAGTGAGGGCTACTATGAGGATGAGGGTGAGGGGAGAGTTAGCAGGAGCAGCTCGTCTTTGAGCGGGGGAGACAGCGGGGGCAGCATGGCAGCCGGTTACGTGTATGGGAACAGCCACACTGGTGTGTGCTTGGTGGTGTGTGTGTTTGTGTATGTGTATGTGTGTTTGTGTGGGTGTGTCGTGTGTGGGTGTGGGTGGGTGGGTGGGTGGGGGGT